>Ga0066705_10000554_pt1 | contig 10955 bp, 10 predicted proteins | sample GraSoiAngelo_154_FD_66506 | JGI IMG/M metagenome (GOLD analysis project Ga0066705, IMG submission 66506) | Grasslands soil microbial communities from the Angelo Coastal Reserve, California, USA - 14_1009_13_20cm | ecosystem: Environmental > Terrestrial > Soil > Grasslands | place: USA... | reverse complement strand
TCGCCTTCTCAAATTCATCGCCCTTCTGCCAGCCGATCAGTTTGGACTGTGAGGCCGCCGTCCATCCCAGCGCGAAGCCGAAGCGAGCCATGGCAGCGTCGCCGGTGAAGTCCATATTGGGTGAATATTCGTCGCTCGGCTGATGGTAATGCTTGTTAGTGAACTCCTCCGCCTGCTGCATTCCCCATTCGGTGTTGTGGCCTTTGTATTTCATGCCTTCGTTGATCGAGAATGCAGGCACACCGACCCGCGCCATCGAAAAATGATCGGAGCGGTAGTAGTGTCCGGCTTCAGGATGCGAATCAGGACGGATTGCCAAGCGAAATTCTTTAGCCATAGCTTCGATGGTTGGATAAAAAGTCGTACGCTCGGAGCCGACGACTTCGGTTTCTTCGGGCGCGCCGAGCGGGGGAACGTCGTCATAATTCAGGTCGAGAGAAATCTTGCCTGCAGGAATCGGCGGATGTTCACCCAAATATTCTGATCCAAGCAGGCCCTGTTCCTCGGCGGTCACGGATGCAAAGAGCACCGATCGCCGAGGCTTCGCGGGAGACTGCGCAAACACGCGCGCAAGTTCCAACAGGATGCCGCACCCGGTGGCATTGTCGCGCGCGCCGTTGTAGATATTGTCGCCAGTCATATCCGGACGGATGCCGAGGTGATCGTAATGCGCTGTAAACATCACAGCTTCATCTTTGAGCTTCGGGTCGGAGCCTTGAAGCACCGCGACTACATTATTCGACGAAAACGGGCGCACCTTGCTCACCATATGCGCTTTGAGTTTCGCCGCCAGCGTGACCGGATGGAAGTTGCGCGACTCGGCATCTTCCATCATTTTGTCGAGGTCCATCCCGGATTTTTGCGCCAACTGCTTTGCCACATCCAGTTGAATCCAACCAGCTGCCTTCAACTGCGGGCCCTCGGCTTTCAAAAACGATTTCTCACCCGAGTTGGAATTGCGCACTACTTCCCACGGATAGCTCGCCATCTCCGACTTGTGAATCAGTATTGCGCCAATCGCCCCTTTGCGGGCCGCTTCCAAGTACTTATAAACCCAGCGTCCGTAAAAAGTGAGCGCTGGGCCTTTGAAGAAATTAGGATCCTTTGAATTCGGCTCATTCACCAGCATCAGCAGCACCTTCCCGCGAACGTCCACGCCCTTGTAGTCATCCCACTGGTATTCTGGCGCCTCAATCCCATATCCGACATAGACGATGTCTGCATCAATTTCATTCGCAGGTTGTTCGGTTTGATCGTAGGCGACGTATTGCTCAAGCGGCTTCAGCTTTAGTGCATCACCCTTATTCGGTGCAAGCTCAAATGTAGTTTCCGCCGCCGGAGTAACTCCAACCATCGGGACTTTCTGAAAGAACGTTCCGTTGTCGCCTGCTGCTTTCAGGCCATCCATCCAGAATTGCGTAGCGATGTATTCGGCTGCAATGTCGCCACCCCGCTGTCCGGTGCCGCGCCCCTCCAATAGATCATACGAAAGAAAACGCACGTGCGCGCGAATGTGCTCAGGATCAATCTTCGCCAGCGCTGCGACCGCTGCGGGCGGAAGATGCGCGGAAGTAAGCGAGTCGTGGGTGGATTTGCGGGCGCCTTGGGCGATGGTGAATGCAAATGCGGCTACGAGCGGAACTGCTACGACAACGGACTTTCGCATTCGGGAGGGCTCCTGAATTGATGGTCGAACCGATATTGTACGGGAAGCACCGTCCGAAGGCCGAGTGCAGAGGTACTTGGAAACGAAGTCAGAATGCAGGAGTAGATCCAATGGCGCAAGCGCCGCTCGTTTACTTCTGCACTCTGACTTCTTTCTTATGCATTGATTTTGCCCGCACCCGGCGGGCTAGTTTCTGGATCCTCAACCCGCGCGGAAGTCAGCGATCTGTTCCGTGGGTTGAAAGACGGGCTTTGGAGTTCCTCCGTTCGCGGACGCAGCCTTGCGCACTATCTCTTCAAATTCCTGGCGTACCCATCCCACGCTGGAAGTCTCGATCTCTCCGTCCTGCGCGATCCAAAAGCTGGTCGGAACATTAGTCAGGCCGTAAGCATTCGAGACCAGAAATGTCTTAGTGTCGTCCAACAGAATGGGAAAGGTGATTCCGTATCGTTTTGCAAACTCGGCTGTGTCGCGCTTTTCATTCTGCGAAATTCCAACGATAGAAACGTTGCCGCTGCCATTGGCTTTGTAGATGCGCTCGTAAAACGGCAATGCATACTGGCATACTGGGCAAGAGATTTTGAAGAACACCGCGAGCACCGGCCCTTGGTTTAACGCATCCTGCAAAGAGAATTTCGAGCCGTCAATCGCGGCAAGTTCGAACTCCGGGGCCTTCGTTCCGGCGGACAACGCTGCCATCGCTTTCCCTCCAAATAAGCCGCTCAACCACTTCATAAGATGATTCCTGCCTTGCAAAGGATTTTTCTCGCCAGACCGGTCAACGGAAGTTGTTCGGCCCGAGCGGCCTTGACCCACAATCCCCGCGTGCGCAAAGGACTTCCGAGTTGGATTACGCGAACGGTGTAATCCGTGTTGGTGATCGAATGCCTGATTGAAAACAGGACCGTATCGCTATCACTCGTTTTAGCGCAGTGCGGCAATTCCCACATGGAGGGCATCAGAGTTGCGCTTTTGGGCCTGCGAACCAGCCGCACTGAACCGTTCGATTGAGCCAGGCAGTACGCGATTTCGCGTTTCTGTTGGCGAGGCTTGCGTGAAATGCTAATGCCACGTCCTCGTGTTTGGCAGAATCTTTGGATTGGACATTGCGAGCAGATAGGTTGGCCGGGAACGCAGACCATGGCGCCCAATTCCATCATCGATTGATTGAAGTCGCCGGGCCGAGTGTGGTCCAGCAATTTCTGTGCGGCTCGCCAGCGTTGCGCGCTGGTGCCGAGTTTTCCATGCAGCCGCAGCAGAACACGCTCAACATTGCCATCGAGGACCGCGACTGGCTCATTGGAGGCAATACTCGAAACTGCCGCTGCCGTATAGCGTCCGATCCCCGGCAACTCGCGCCAGGCCTCGGCATTCTGTGGGAACGCGCCTGCCCGGGCGACGACTCTTGCCGCGGCATGAAGATTGCGGGCGCGCCGATAATATCCGAGACCGCTCCATTCGGCGAGCACACTTGCTTCGCGGGCTTTCGCCAGCTTTTCAACCGACGAGAATCGTTCGAGAAAATTCTCATAGCGAGGCAAGACTGCGGCAACGCGAGTCTGCTGCAGCATTATCTCCGACACCCACACCCGATAAGCATCGCGAGTTTTGCGCCACGGCAGGTCGCGGCGGTTCTGGTCATACCAGGAAAGCAGGCTTTGCCGGAGTTGCGGGAGAGCGGTTGTTGCGTTGCCTCGCATGAGCTGAACGGATTGTAATTGGGCACACCTTTTCACCCAAAACAAAACGAACTCATTTTCCATGAGTTCCTTTTTTGCGAACTCTGCGCACTTTGGGGTTACGAGCTTTCCCCGCTGGTGCGATGCACTCCTGGCGATGACACCTCATTGACCCTGCCCCGCTCGGCAGGAAATAATGACGACACCTGCAGGCAGTGAATTTCGCAGCGTGAGGGCTGGAACTCCTATGAGGGATTTCAATCGCAAAGTGGAGGACGCATCGGCTCGCGTGAACAAGACTGTTGGTGACACGACCGAACGAGTGGAACAAGAAGCCGCCGAATTCATCAAATATTTAAATGATGAAGTTGTGCCGGCGGTGCGAGCGCATTCGACGAAAGCCCTGCGCACAGCTGCTGAGAAGCTGCACGAGCTGGCAAACTATATGGAGCAGCATTCGACCGCGCGCAAATGAAACGCCCGTGCCTGGTTTTCGCATTTTGCGTTTTTCTAGCGGGCTGCCACCATAAACCCGCCACCGTGGCGACTGCCCCCCCGCCACCTATTCAAACGAAGCGGCCGAGTAGCGAATCAGCGTCAGCAACGCATCAAACTCCGACCCTCGAACTGCCCATCGAAGTCTCTCCGGATACGAAGCCCCTCCTGGTGGAAACTGGAATTGCCAGTTGGTATGGGCCTCCGTATCACAACCGGAGAGCATCGAATGGTGAAATTTATGACATGCACGCCATGACGGCGGCTCACCGTACGCTGCCGCTTGGCTCAATCGTGCGGGTTACGAGTTTGGACAGCAGAGATTCATGCATAGTGAGAATTACAGATCGCGGCCCATTTATCGAAGGCCGCATAGTGGATCTTTCGCAGGCAGCCGCTGCGAAAATCGGCCTTGTAAGAAGAGGAACTGGTCAGGTGCGGCTGGAAGTTTTGCAGACTCCGGCGCCCATTGAGTCTGGTGGAAAGTGGGCGGTGCAGATTGGCGGATTTGTAACGGAAGGAACTGCGCGTGAACTGGCCGGGCATTTATCGCGGCGGTATCAGACAGCCAAGGTTTTGACGTTTAATTCTCCTGCCGGCGATTGGTGGGTGCGGGTGCGGGTGAAAGACGATTTACGCGCGCGCGCGGAAGAAGTGATGCACGCTGAAAAGACAACCGAGGGCGGGATTTTCCTGGTCAGGCTAGATTAGAAAAGCAATGCTAGTGGCTAGACGTTAGTGATTAGCATCCAATGGCTCTATCAACTAGCACTGACAACTTGGTTTACTTATGAACGATTGCCTATTCTGCAAAATCATTGCTGGCCAGATTCCCTCGAAGAAGGTTTATGAAGATGAGCACACTTACGCCTTCGAGGATATTGATCCCAAAGCGCCCACCCACGTCCTGATCATTCCCAAGGAACATGTCATTGATTTGAAGAATGCGACGCATAAAGATGCCGAGATCATCGGCCGCTGTCACCTGGCTGCAGCAGAGATTGCGCGGGAACGAAAAATTGAAGACGGTTATCGGACTATTTTGAACGTCGGCCCGAAATCGGGCCAGTCGGTGTTTCACTTACATGTACATCTGCTCGGCGGGCGCGACCTGCATTGGCCGCCGGGATAAAATAGACGAAGCCGGAGTTGGAATGTTTCAAACCCTATCGTCGCCGAAAAGCAAGCCCGCGTACTCGATCGCCAGCTCGCTGGTGTTGGAAGCTTTCGTCTTATTCTTGTGTGTCTATCACGCGCCGATTTTCGTGAAGTCGTCGTCTGTTGCGTGGGGTCAGCGCGGAATTTCCGAAACACTGGTTTATAACGCTCCGCCTCAAGCTCAACTTCACCCTCCTCCAAAGAAAACTCTGCCTCATCTGAAAACCAAACCTAAACCGATTCCTGAGCTCGCCAAGAATGAAGTCGAACCGGCGCGGGCTGGCACTCCGATTGGATCGCTTTATCATGGTCCAGGCAGTGGGAATGAAGCAAGACCAGCGCTGCCCTTAGTATTTCCCGATCCTGCGGTTTATTCGTGGCAGCTCGGCGGGCTGCAAGGCGACGTGATCGTCGAGGTCACGATTGACGAACAAGGCAACGTTACGGAAACTCGGGTTCTGCAATCTTTGCAGCAGAACATTGACGACAAAGTTATCGCGACTTTGAAGAGTTGGCGATTCAGGCCGGCAACGGTGGACGGAGTAGCAATCAGCTCACGCCAGGACGTGCACTTCCATTTCCCCAGCTAATTCGTAGAGACGTAGCTTGCTATGTCCTAGTTAACCGTTTCTTCCTCTTCCGATGCCCCATGTCGGCGAAGCAGCTGTGGCAAGTTCTGCGAGAATGCCGACCGCGGCAGAACCATGTCGCATCCGACTTCGTGGGCCTTCTGCTTCAGGTCGCCTTGAACGTGCGACAAGAATCCGATCACCGAAGTCTTCTTATGCTTACTCTTCAGTTTGGGAATCAGTGATAGCGGCTTCACAGAATTGTTGTTGAGATCGAAGATGATCAGCGACGGCTTCTCTTCCCCATTCTGCTTGATGCGTTCAGTCAGGTCGCTTTCCGCTTTCACGAACTCGACCTTTACATTCAACTTGCGCGCGGTTTCCTGAATCTTTGCCTGAAAGAAGAGGTCATCAACGAAAGCAAATATTCGAGAGTTGGCGTCTTCGCGCATCGGCAATGGTTCCGGCTCGGCCTGCGGATAATTTTGCGAGAAGCCCGGGCGCATGCGGATGCGCGAGCCGTTATTTCCACCAGCTAGCGCAGCGCGATAGCTGTGGTCCATGGGCGCGCTGTAAACACCCGACTGCTGCTGATCACGCCCCGGACGACCACCCGGATTTGCGCCTCTTGGACGACGACTACGCCGCCGCCTGTTTCTCCCTCCTCCACCGGAGGGGCGTCCTGGTCCTGCATTCATATTGTTTTCGTAATTCCTATTCAGTCCGCCCGGAGGGGGACCCATTTAACCCCAGAGATCACCGCGATTGGGTAGTAGCTTGCGATGCAAATGCACATTCGTGCAGAAAACCCCATTACGTTGAAACTCTAAATTGAACTTGTTTCCGTTGAGCGCCTGGAGCTGTTGGGCGCGGAAGGCCTGCCAGGGGGCATGGCCGCTGGGAACATCATTATGGTAACTCTACATGGGCGACGGTGCAAGTCCTAACCAACCCTACTTTTACACAGAGGTAACGGTATATACCAATGTTCGCAAAGGCACAACAGGATGAGGGCGGACCTGAAGGTCCGCCCTCACACACGAGATTCTAGGGCAGCACCTGGTACATTGCCATCATTCCTGCCTCCATATGATCGCTTACATGGCAGTGATACATCCATGTACCAATGTTGTCGGGCATCATGTCCGCAGTCACCATCTGTGCGGGTGAAAGAAGTATTACGTCAGTCCGCGAGCCGTTCACAGTCACCACGTTTCCGTGCCAGTGTGGAGTGTGGAAGTTGAAACCATTTCCCAGGCTCACCAGATACCAGCGCACATGTTCGCCTTTGTGCATGGTCATCATCGGCATATTGCCGAACAGATAGCCGTTGATGGTGAGACGAATATTCGACGCAATGAATCCGCTTCCAACGATTGAAAAATTGCCGTTGGGGTCACCCGGATTCCCGTCCAGTTTGTTCACCGTTTTTGGCTCGGTAACGTGCGCCTGGATGTTCTGATCAAGATAGGGACTGTTGTTTTCGTCGATGATGAAATAAGAAGTCACAAACTCGCGGTCAACGTCCTTGGGAGTTCCATCAGGACGCGCCATTCCCTTCTTGGTCACAATGATCGTGCCGATTAACCCCGCATTAGTGTCATGACCTTCGAAGTTGTGCGAGTGGTAGAGCCACACAATGGAGCTGGGATCACTGGGCCCTGGTCCTGAACGCTCCGGCACTTTCCAAATGTAAGTGTGCGTGCCACCGGGAGCGACGATCCCGTTATGGCTTGGGTCGTTGGCGCCATCGTTGTAGTAGGAACCTTCCGAAGATTTCTCGTAAAACACTCCGTGCGGATGCAGGCTGTAAGGCTGAGTCCCATTGTTCTTGAAGAAAATCTGGATTGTATCTCCGACTTCAGCGTGCAGAGTAGGACCCAGCAGGCCAAGATGTTCCCACTCGGGTGTACGCTTCTTGAGAGTTGAAAACGTATTGTCGGTGTATTCACGATAGACGGCTTTGTGATACACGCGGCCTATTTGATGTTTCCCCGATTCGAACCACATCGCAGTCATCTTGTCGTAGGGCATACCCATCATCTGGTCCCGACCCATCGGGGTGTAGTCCCAATCGATTTCATCCACGGCGATGCAGTAAGTTCGGATTTGACCTTCCGCTTTTGCGAAAGGCGTGAGGGCCAGAGTTGAGACGAGCACAAGGGTACTGGCGAGGGCCAGTTGACACAGCTTTTTCATTGATTTTTGCTCCGATGCGAAGGAAATGGCGCTGACGCGGAGTTTACACCAGAAGGGCCAGGACACCTAAGGCTTGTTGTGTGAAACGGAATGATGCAAAAACGTGGGCATTAACCCTCAGTAAACCGATCCAAAGCGGTCATCGCTTGACTATAATTCGGCACTTGGTGGCGAATATGCAATCAGCCGTCTGGATCAATTTTTCAGATTGCCGCAAAAGCCTCCTGCTGTTTCTTTTATTGGTAGTGTCTTTTCGGCCATCCTTCGCCCAGGTGCCTCCCGCTCAAACCAGCAGCGTTAAAAAGTCACAACCCGCTCAACCGAAGCTCACCGCCACTCAGGAGCGAGGACTGCGGCTGTTGAAGGCAGCTGAGGGCGAAGCCGCGGGGCTTGCGCCCGATATGCGGGCGTTCGTTTTGTGGCTTGCTTCGTACGCACACGTGCCGGTTGATCCCAAAAAGGCGGAAAGCCTGACGAAAGATTCCTTCACGGCGACTGAAGCAATCGAGGACCCTCCTGACAAGGACCAGTGCGGCCAGGTCGGAACTGCCGGAGACATCAAGAGTTGGATTCAGGAGCGGGTGCTCTCGGAAATGGTTCAGAAAGGAAAAATCACACAAGCCGAAGAGTTGCTCACACAAGCCACGGAGCCGGTGCGCACCCACATCACAACGGAGCTGGTTAAACATTACATTGAGAAGAAGAATCTTCCTCCTGCGCAGGCGCTACTGACGTCACTTGCAGACATTGAGCAGTACCCGTTCAGCGCGGCTGCCGATCTTGTGCTGGCCATGGGGCCCGAACAGGCGGCAGATCGCATGACGATTTTCAACCAGGCACTCAACAATTTCGAGCAGCACGGAAGCACACAAATGGTGGGCCCGGACGACATGGGTTCATTTCTTGAACGCACATGGACGCATGTGCCATCTTCTGTGGTGCTGGAGGCCATTGATAAGATGCTCGACGAGGCAAAGTCCAGGCAGTCGAAATCGCATCTCTCAATGGCATCGGACAAAGGCACAGTGAACTTGAACTCAACGTATGAGCTTCGGCTGTTCCAGTTGCTGCCCGTATTGAACGAGTTGGATAAAGACAAAGCAGAGAGCCTGCTTCGAGACGACACCGCGATCCAGGCGCAGCTTGCGAAATATCCCAAAGGCATGAACTCGCTCACTTCGCAGGGAAATATTTATTCGTACGGAATTACAGATGACGATTCTCCGCAGGCAGCTCAAAGCGTGGCGGAACAACAAGTAAAGCAAGGCGCGGAACAGCAGATTATGCATCGGATGGCGGAGATCGGCAAAGAATCAGAGAAGAACCCGAAGCAGGCGATCAACGATGCATTGATGCTTCCACTCCAGGATGCATTTCAAAGTAGTTCACCCCGGGCCCAAGGTTTGCTTATGGTGGCGGAGAACCAAAAAAATAAGAAACCAACCCTCGCCAAATCAGCGCTGGATGAAATCCTAAAAATCGAAGATCAGCTTATTCCGACGCAACTGCATGACTTGACCGACGTGCCAAAAATCTATTTCGAACTTGGCGACGAGGACAATGCTAAAAAAGCGCTCAAGGTCATGACGAAGGCCGCCGAAAAACTTTACGCCCACGACGCGGATGCTGAAGATCCAAACAAAGCATTTAAAGGAACCTGGCCTTCGGCTGATTTTTGGAGAAAGTGTGTGCAGATCGCGGCGAAAATTTCACCTGCGCTCGCCGAAGAGATCGTTAACGAGATTCCTGATCCGGAAATCTCCGTCGCCCAGAAAGTTGTCTTCGCTGGCGCGCTTTTAGGGCAAAGTTCAGGAGTTCCTATCCTCGTCGGGGATTGTCGCAAGACCGGATCGCGCTACAACTTCTCGCAATAACATGAAAGCTAGGCGCAATTGATCTGCCTGGCCCACTGCATCGCTTGCCAATAAGCCTGGGCGACGTCACCTTCGCTCAGGTTGAGTTGTTTCGCGCATGCGGTGGTTGCGACCCAATCTCCAGATTCCCGGGCAAGCATGAGATCGTAGAGCGGACGAAGTTTGCTGGCTGCTCCCAGCAAGACTGCTTTGGTTTCGTGATCAACCGAAATCGCCTCAACCACTCGGATCATGGGGATTTCCAGGATCGCATCAATTACTGAAAGCAAACCCATCAGAAACAAATCGGACTCGCCGTGAGGCACCTTTGGCGAGAGCAATTCACAGAAGCGCGCCCGCACCATCGCCGAAACCAGCAGTTCGCTGGATTTCTTTTCACCCGCAGTAAGCGTTGCCACTAGCCGTACCCAGCGCCGGACCTCGCGTTCCCCGAGCAGCGTGAGCGCGTGCCGGATGGAGTGAATTTCGTTTTGAATGCCAAATGCGGCAGAGTTCAAATAACGCAGCAGGCGGTAACACACGGAGGCTTCCTGCTTGATTATGGTTTCGAGTTCACGCACGTCCATCTCCTGCTGTGAGACGGCCTTGAGCAGCCGAAGCTGGTTCAGCCGGTTGGCTGGAATTTCCTTGGTATGCAGAACTTCCGGGCGGCGAAAAAAATATCCTTGAAAATAAATGAAGCCGGCTGCTTTCGCGGCGGCGAACTCCTCGCGCGTCTCCACCTTTTCAGCCAGGAGCCTACAACGCCATGGCCCATGTTTTTTAGCGATGGCGATGCAGTCTTCCATCTTGGTTGCGCGCACATCCACCTTAATGATGTCGGCCATTTCGGTGAGCGGGGTTCGCGGATCGTTGATCGTGAAATCGTCTAGAGCGATGAGGTATCCCGCCTGCTTCAATCTCTGCAGTCCGGCAATGACCAGATCGTCTGGAGGCACGGACTCCAGAACCTCCGCCACTGCCAATGTTGAAGGCAGCAGCGTCATATAGTCCTTGAGCAGAACATCGCGCGTGCAGTTCACGAAGCCGCGACGGCCATCGCACAGAACCTCAAGGCCGATTTGTAACGATGTGTCGAGAGTTCGGCGGGAAGCGGAGTCAGCATCGGTTTCGCGGAAGTAGTCCTCTACCCCGTCGCGAAATAAAAGCTCGTACCCGAAGACCTTTTCGTCGGAGGTAAAAATCGGTTGGCGCGCAACAAAGCTGACGCGTCCTCCCGCATCCGGGGTATCCACGGCGGGTAGCGCTTTGGAGGCAGTCACTATCCGCTTATCGGCAGAGAGTGATCGTCACTTTAAATGTGCTGCCCGTGTAG
>Ga0066705_10000552_pt1 | contig 10965 bp, 7 predicted proteins | sample GraSoiAngelo_154_FD_66506 | JGI IMG/M metagenome (GOLD analysis project Ga0066705, IMG submission 66506) | Grasslands soil microbial communities from the Angelo Coastal Reserve, California, USA - 14_1009_13_20cm | ecosystem: Environmental > Terrestrial > Soil > Grasslands | place: USA... | reverse complement strand
CGCGTCCACCAAGCCCAGGTCCGCCATCGCCTGGCGTCAGCTGCGATCTGGCGGAGACGTCGGCACAATCGTTTGCCCCGCGTCCGCCTAGTCCTGGTCCACCCTCGCCTGGCGTCAGCCCTCTTCAACCGGAACCTATTTGACGGCTACAGTTCCTAATGGCGCAACCACCGGTTTTGTGACGGTGACAACTTCGGGTGGCGCACTGAAGAGCAACAAGATATTTCGTGTCACGCCGCAGATTACGAGTTTTACGCCTACGAGCGGTCTGGTGGGAGCTTCGGTGACGATCACGGGCGTCAGCCTCAAGCAGACAACGAAGGTGACCTTTGGCGGCGTGAAAGCAGCCAGTTTCACTGTGGATTCTGATACCCGGGTGACCGCGACTGTACCGAGGGACACAGTGACAGGAAGCATCGCCATTACTACAGCTGGAGGCACGGCGACCAGTTCGGGAACCTTCACCGTCGACTAAGGCGGCGTCACGTTCTCAGTGAGACACACGACTCCAGCAGCTCAGGACAGGAAGACAAACGTCAGCAGTTCCGGCTGCGTGGGTCGGATTTTGACCGCACGAATAGCTGTACCCGTCAATACTTAGCAGTTGGTTCAGCGATGCCCTCAGCGTATCCTGCTAGCCCGTGTTGAACCTGATCCATCGCTATTTTGAACTGGAGCGCAACCGCGCTACTTTGGGCCGCGAAGTGGTTGCGGGCCTGACCACATTCGTGACTATGTCGTACATCGTGGTAGTGAACCCAGCCATTTTGAAAGCGGCGGGAGTTCCTGCCGGACCATGCATGGTGGCTACGATTCTCACAGCTGTTTTTGGGACGCTGCTGATGGGGTTTTATGCCAAGCGGCCGTTCGCAATCGCTCCGTACATGGGTGAGAACGCGTTTTTGGCTTACACCGTGGTACAAGCTTTGGGCTTTAGCTGGCGAACAGCTCTGGCGGCAATTTTGCTGGCAGGAGTCTTGTTTCTGGTTCTAACGGTAGTGCGCCTGCGCCAGTGGCTCGTGGATGCAGTTCCTGCAGCTTTGCGCTACAGCTTTGCGGTTGGAATCGGATTGTTCCTGACATTTATCGGCTTGAATCAAACCGGGGTTGTTTTGTTGGGAAATGCAGGAGCGCCGCTGAGAGCTGGACATCTGACAGCCACCCCGGTCCTGGTCGCCATTTTCGGTTTCTTGCTGATGGCAGTGCTGATGATCCGGCGCTTTCCTGCCGCCATTCTGATCGGTATTCTCGCAACCGCGTTTCTGGCTTACTTGACGGGAGTGGCAGCGCCACCGAAAACGTGGGTGAGCTTGCCGCCGAGCATTTCTCCGATATTGTTCAGTGTGGATTTTCGAGGAGCACTGAGCTGGGGATTTTTCCCGATTGTGCTTACCATTTTCATCATGGCGTTCGTGGACACGATGGGTACCTTGATTGGAGTGTCGGCGCGCGCGGGATTTCTGGATGAAAACGGCAATCTGCCCCAAATTGAGCGCCCCATGATCGCGGACGCTCTTTCCATGATTTTCGCGGCTTTGGTCGGCACCTCTACCTCAGGGGCGTTCATCGAATCCGCAACCGGGGTAGAAGCCGGCGGCAGGACCGGATTGACCGCCGTGGTGACGGCGATCTGCTTCCTGGGCACTCTGTTCTTCTCGCCATTTATATCAGCAATCCCGCCGCAGGCTTACGGGCCGGCGCTGATCGTCGTGGGTCTGCTCATGCTCTCACCGATCACGAGGATTCGGTTCGATGATTTCACCGAACTCATTCCATCGTTCGCACTGGTCGCATTGATCAGCTTTACGTACAATGTCGGAATCGGAATTACAGCGGGATTTGTGCTTTACCCGTTCTGCAAGCTGGTTTCCGGGCGAGTGCGCGAGATCAAACCGGGCTTGTGGGTGCTGGCTGGGTTGTCGCTGCTGTTTTTTGTGTTTTATCCTTATCCGTAGACGCATCACACAATTGTTGGCTTCAATAGTGGACGAGGGCGTTTGGGGCTTGAGCTCGTCCGTAGGGGATGCTTTACCGCAGGCTACAGTATCCAAGTTGTTGATACCCAGGAGATCCCAAAACTGCGAATGAAAAAACATCCGCCTCTGAACGCGAATGGGGTATGCGCGGCTTTGCGTCACGCCGGCTGCAAGACGATTTCCCTAGTTATTTTTCTATCGAGCATGGTTCTCAGCCATTTTGCTATGGCACAGGAGATTCCACGAGCTCAACTCTTCGGCGGCTACTCTTATACGCGGTTCGACAGTCCAACCCTTGGATTTGCAAATCCTTCAAATCTGAGCGGGTTCAACATCTCTCCTGCATTTAATCTGGCCTATGGATTCGGGGTGAAGGCCGAGTTGACTGGGCAATACGGCTCAAAGTTGAATGTGCGCGATGTTACCGTCGGCCCGCAGTTCCTTTATCCCCGCGGCAGGGCGCTGTTCTTTGCCCATGCGCTATTCGGCGACTCCAGGAGCTTTGTGCGGGTCGGAACCGGTGAGGGCGATACGGCACGGGCAATCGTGCTCGGCGGCGGGGTGGATTTGGACGTTTCGCCTCGATTCGCTTTTCGCGCGGTGCAAGTGGATTACGTGCGCACCACACTATTCAGCACTACGCAGAATAATGTGCGAATCTCGACTGGGCTGGTGTATCGCTGGCACACCATCAGAAGAAGAGGACACAAGCCAACTCTATCGTCACCGTAGTTCATGGCTGATTACTCGGGAAGGAATGGAATGATTGCATGAAGCGGGCAGCTTTGATTTGCGTTTTGGTTCTGTTGGCGGGACTTGCCGGCTGCAGTTCCTCTTCAAAGCATCTTGCCTACGTGACATCGCCCACTTCGAACTCCATTTCAGCGTTCCGAGTCAGCAACCATTCGGGCAAGTTCACGCCCGTGATCGGATCACCCTTCCCGGCGGGAAGTTCTCCCACTTCTATCGTGCTGGATCCTGCGGACAAATTCGCTTATGCCGCCAATCAAACCGGCAATGACATTTCGTTATTTAAGATTGACAACAGCACTGGAGGAATTTCTGAGATCAGGCCGCGGACGCCAGCGGGAATTGGCCCGGCAGCGCTAGCGATGGACTCGGGCGGCGCATTCTTGTTTGCGGCGAACGTGAGCTCCAGCGATATTTCCATCTACTCGATCAATGCGGGTACAGGCGCTCTGACCGAGGTTGCAGGATCACGTTTCGCACTCCCCAGCGGCGCTAGCCCGGCGGCGCTCACGGTTTCGCCATCGGGGAAGTATCTCTACGTTGCGAGCTCTACGCTTGGGCTGGTATTTGGATATTCGATTGGCTCAGGCGGAGCTCTCCAGGAGGTCCAATCGCCCGTCGCTGTCGGTAGTGGCCCGTTTTCGCTTGCCATTGATCCCGGGGAGCATTTTGTTTACGTTGCCAATTCGTTATCGGATACGATTTCCGTTCTTTCGCTTGACGCGAGCACGGGCACGCTCACTGCTCTGCCCAATTCGCCTTTTACCGCCGGCAATAATCCGATCTCGCTGGCAATCGATTCGGCAGGAAAATTTCTTTACGTTGCGAATTTGGGTGGAAATAATGTGTCCGCGTTCGCTCTGGATTCCAGCACTGGCGTGCCCACCGAGCTTACAACACCAAAATCGCCTTTTGCCGCAGGCACGCGGCCGGTCTTCATCACGATAGATTCCACTGGCAAATTTGTGTATGTAGCGAATGAGAATTCGAGAGATATCAGCGCATTCACGATTGACTCAACCACTGGCGGACTGACAAATGGGGGGATTGCCGCGTCGCTCGGATCGGGGCCAAGCTGGATTGCAACGACAAAATAGCGCCAGAGGAAATCACAGACTAATTTCTTCATGATTCGATTTGGAATCCTCGGCTTCGGATTGCATGCGGTGAAACGGGTGATGCCCGGCTTTGCCCTGGCCAAAAACTGTCGTGTTACGGCCCTCTCGCGTCGAGACATGGGAAAAGCGCAGGAATCAGCTCGCCGTTTCAATATTCCTCTTGCTTTTGATTCCGCCGAAGATCTTTGCCGGTCGACAGAAGTGGATGCGGTGTTCGTGACCACGCCGAACGCGTGTCATCTCTCCGACGTTTTGGTCGCAATTAACTGCGGCAAACCTGTCCTTTGCGAAAAACCAATGGCGGTCGATGCAGACGAGTGCGGCCGTATGGTCGAAGGCGCACGTAAAGCACACCTGCTCCTGGGAGTAGCTCAGGTCTTCCGCTTTGAAAACAGCACAGCTCGCCTCCGCGACCGGATTGCCGCCGGGCAGATCGGGCGGCCGATTTTTGCGCGATCGGAATTTTCTTTTCAGGCCGCAGGCGGCCATCCTCGAACCTGGCTTTACGATCCTGCCGTGGCCGGTGGTGGTCCGATTGCCGATGTCGGCGTGCACTGCGTCGATGCACTGCGTTACATCCTGCACGACGAGGTGGTGACGGTAAGCGCGCGAGGGATGTCTGACCGGGAATCCGGCGAATTGGAAGCGGCGGCTGCTCTGATCCTGGAATTCTCGCGTGGAACGCTGGCCAGCGTGCTGGTTTCTTATCGCTCTGAGTACCGTACGCCAATTGAATTTGTCGGCGAGAGTGGCGTGCTGCGCGCCGACAACGGACTGAACGTCGAGCCCCCGATCACGCTGGAGTTGCGCCGCAACGGAGCTATCGTCGAAAGCGAAACAGTTTCAAATCAAGGTGCCTATGCGCGGCAGGTTGATGCATTTGCTGCGGCGGTTGAGGGTAAAGCCGACTTTCCCGTTCCTGGCGAAGAAGGCTGGCAGAATCAGGAAATCCTGGACGCGGCGTACCGCAGCTTGAAGAGCGGGAAGGCGGAGTCGGTGAAGAGAGTCATTGGGCTTCCGACGTCGTCCGTAATCCGCCTAGCTAGGCAATCTATGTGAGATTCACGGCGTGACGGCTGCTGGTGCGACGGGGGTATCTTTGAGCTTTGGTGGAATCCCTTTGGCTTGCACGATGGCCCAGTGCCAATCCTGATCCGGGCCGAGAGCAGCGCCGAGGGGTTTCTTGAACACCGTGGTGGTGAATGGCGCGGCGGCGCCCGTGAGATGATAGAGCACGGTTACATCGGAATGTTTTTCCGACTGAGCAGCGGTTGTGGTCTCGGCGGCAGTGATCAATCTTGCTGACCCGTAATGAGCCGTTCGCTGTTCAGGGCGACGTAGAATGGTCAGCCCTACCGTGATCTCCTTAACGTTCCAAGGCGTTCCGTTATACACCGAGAGCTGCAAAGTGCCGCCCTCAACGCTGGCAGGTCCATCCAGCTTGCCTAGCTCGCTTTCCGGAAGCTCCTGCGAAATAAATGGCGTTGAAAGCAGTGAGGCAGCCTTCGCATTGAATGAGAGACTGCAAGTCACGTCCGGTGAAGAAACGCTGAATGTCTTCCCTTTATTATCGAAAGAAAACATGAGACTGCCGGCCTGGCGGTGAGTCTCGACCTGGTCCATGATCTTGGACATGTTGTCGTTGTCGATCACGGTCTGCGCAACCGGAGTTTTATGCTGGCGCAATGTGCGCGCGAGCTCGCCCAAGGAGACATCGTTAGTGGTATCGGTCTGCGCAGGGGAACACATGGGGATCATCAATCCCAGGACAACCGAGACGAGCGCTGAACCGACTTTGGGCATTTTCAGTTCGAGTAGCCGCACTATTCTGCCGTAAAGAAAGCGACGGCGGAGACTCGTTGGTAATGAAAGGAACTCAATTCATTACTTCTAGCGTCTGAGAAAATTGTACTCACGGATCGCGTTGAATAGCGGCAGGAATCTAAACGTTGGTTGTAGAACTTTTGCCGAGAGAGGAAAAATTGGGCGTGCGGAACAAAGTAGCACGCAACGGGGCGCCGCACGCCCAGACCGGAGGCATTACAACAGGCCAGAGGAGCGAAAGCGTGTAACCGGATCAGCCACCGGAACTGGTTGCCGCCGGAAAACCCAGCGGGCCACCGCGTACCCCAGCGCCGCGTAGCATAAATAAACCAGCTTCATAAGTCACCCCAAACTGCCCAAGCAAATTGCACCTTGGGGGAGCAGCGGAAAGCTGCCATGAAAGTAGCAAGCAGACACCGGTAGGTCAATGCACTAAGGTGCTATCCATATAGCACGAAAGTCATAGGCGGGAACCGCAATGCGCACGTCTGCCACGTCGGGCAGAAGCGGCGCAAGACTCTTTTAATCGGTTCTCAGTTTCCAGTTGCTAGCTTCTCAAGTCCTGCTGATCTGGGCAGATAGAGAGCTTCACATTTATCGATGTTCTTCCCCGCCGGCGCCGGTGGCTTCGGCTGTCGGTACAACGATCGCTTGTATGTTTTGTCCCGCTGCGATTTTCTGGAACGATGCCAAGTCAGTTTTTTGCAGCTCCGCCCAGTGCGCCAGATAATCGTCGGTTTGCTTCTTGAGCTTGTCAAACTCCTGATATGCGGCTTCGGTGGGAGCAGAGTCCGTCTCATCCGACACCAGCAGCGCAAGATAAGCGAGTTTACTATCCGCTCGCTGCGGATAGGCCAGCGAATCCTCATTTGCTTTGATCTTGACTTGGATCAGGTTGTCACGCGCCGACACCAGTTTTTGATCCAGGTCGTTGGCGGCTTGCAGGACGGGTTTCGTGTTGTCGTTCGACGCGAGCCGCTTCTTCAAGCCATTCACCTGACTTCTTACGTCTTCGATCTGATTCGCTGCATTGTAAACGCGGTTCAATTCGTCGCGAATCTGAATGCCGAGATCGAACTGTTTTTGCAGATCGGCTTGGTCAACTTTGACGCGCGGGTCAAGCTTGAGTTCCATGGGAGCGGTCTGCGTCTTGCCCTCGACGGTTAAGCGGACCTGGTATTTGCCCGGCAGAGCGAATGGGCCGTAGGCCCCCTCTTTGTATTCGAATAAATAGTATCCGGGTACACGGCTGGTTCCCTCATAACGGGTGTCCCAAATGAAACGGTTGAGCCCGGCTTCCACTTTGATTTGCTTCTCGGGCTTCTTGTCATCGGGATTCAGCGGCTCCTCAAGTTGTTCCGTCTTGTTGCTGGAATATTTGCGGATCACAGTGCCGGCTGAATCGAGAATCTCAATAGTGGTTTCGCCTTTTGGCGCATTCTTTACGTAGTAGTAAATCACCGCCCCGGGTGGCGGGTTTTGGCCAGCCAGAACCGATTTGCGCTCTTCGTCGGACGGATTGTGGAAGCGGTATGCCGTACTTGGAGTGTAGAGGTGCACATCTTGCGACGTGATCTGGTCGCTGAATTGGCGTAAAGGCGAAACATCATCGAGAATCCAGAACGAGCGGCCGTGGGTGGCCAAAACCAGGTCGTCGTTCTTTACGACGAGATCGTGAACAGGCGTGACCGGCAAGTTGAGCTGAAGCGCGCGCCAGTTTGCGCCGTCGTTGAAAGAAACAAACATGCCGGTCTCGGTGCCCGCGTATAGCAGGCCGCGTTTTTTCGCGTCTTCGCGAACTGCGCGCACGAACGTGTTCTCTGGAATTCCGTTTACGATTTTCGTCCAGGTCTTGCCGTAGTCGCTGGTCTTGTAGATGTAGGGCCGAAGGTCGTCGTTTTGATGGCGATCAATCGCCAGATATGCAGTTGCCGCATCGTGCGGGGATGCTTCAATCAGGCTGACGCGGCTCCATTCCGGTAAATCTTTGGGAGTGACGTTCGTCCAGCTCTTACCGCCATCACGAGTAATGTGAATGAGGCCATCGTCGCTGCCAGCCCAGATTAAATCTTTCATGACCGGAGATTCGGTGACGGCGAAGATTGTGTCGTAATACTCGGTGCCGGTGTCGTCGAGGTCGATCGGGCCGCCGGAGGGTTGCTGCTTGCTCTTGTCATTGCGGGTGAGATCAGGGCTGATGGCAACCCAGTGTATGCCGCCATCGGTAGTCTTAAACAATCGTTCACCCGCCTGGTACAGCGTATTCGGATCGTGGGATGAAAACAGAATTGGGGCGGTCCACTGGAACCGGTGTTCCAAATTGGCAGCGCCGCCGCCATCGCTCAGGTCTGGCATTACCCGGACATCTTTCCGTTCTCCGGTGCGCTTATTGAAACGCGTGATTTGGCCCTGATAGCCTCCGGCATAAACAATCTCCGGGTCCGGTGGATACGGGGCGATGTAGCCGGATTCGCCGCCTCCCACGTCGTACCAATCGGCGCGACCGATTGAGCCGTCGTCACTGCGGCTGGCAATACCAATGGTGCTGTTGTCTTGTTGTGCGCCGTACACGAAATACGGACTGCGGCTGTCGGTGATCACGTGGTAGAACTGCGCGGTTGGCTGATTATCCTGGCGCGTCCAGGTTTTGCCACCATCGAGACTCACCGTAACGCCGCCGTCATTGGAGACAATCATGCGGCGCGGATTCTTGGGGTCGATCCACATGCCGTGATTGTCGCCATGCGGAACCTTAACTTTATTAAATGTGTGCGCGCCGTCGGTCGACTTATAGAAATCAACATTGGCGACATAAACCGTATCTGGATCCTGAGGATCGGCGATAATGTGCATGTAATACCAAGAACGCTGCCACAAGGAACGGTTGCCGTTGATCGATTCCCAGGTCTCGCCGCCGTCATCGGAGCGATAGATGCCTCCCTCGGCAGCCTCGATAAGGGCGTAAACGCGATCGGAGTTGGCGGCCACGGCTACACCGATGCGTCCGTACGGACCTTTGGGCAGCCCGTGCTCTTGAAGCTGTTTCCATGTGGTTCCGCCATCGTTGGAGCGATATAGACCGCTGCCCGGGCCTCCATCGGAAAGTGTCCACGGCATGCGGCGAGCCTGCCAGAGCGACGCGAAAACAATGTTCGCATTCTGAGGATCGAAGGCGACGTCGATGCCCCCGGTATTTTCATCTTTATAGAGAACTTTTTCCCAGGTCTTGCCGCCATCGGTGGTGCGGAATATACCGCGCTCGCTGTTCGGGCCGTAAGGATGCCCAAGCGCCGCGACGAGCACTCGGTCGGGATTTTTGGGATCGACGATCAGCTTGCCGATAGCGCGCGAATCACGTAGGCCGACATTCCTCCAGGTCTTTCCACCGTCAACCGTTTTGTAAATGCCGTCCCCGTGCGAGGCATTGCCGCGAATGCAGCCTTCGCCAGTTCCTACGTAAACGATGTTCGGATCCGATGGTGAAACCGCCAGGCTGCCGATGGCAGAAGTTCCCTCTTTATCGAATACGGAAGTCCAGGTCATCGCACCGTCCGTGGTTTTCCAAACGCCGCCCCCGGTCGCGCCGAAGTAATACGTGGTGGGATCGCCGGGGATGCCGGACGCGGTGAGTGATCGCCCGCCACGGAATGGTCCGATTGGGCGGTACTTCATCCCCTTGAAAGTCGGGTCTTCGTTTTTCGGAGCCGGCGTCGCATTCTCGACTGCTGCAGCCTGCTCTTTCGGTTTGCGTTCTCTCTGAGATTCCGATTGTTTCTGCGCCAGACTTACCGAACATATGAGCAAAACAATTGCAAACCATGCTGTCGCGCTTACCGTCACTCTAGATTGATACATTTGTTTCTCCCTGGGAAGAAGTGAATCGCATATCTTAATGCAGCGAGGCGATTTGGAGAAGTGATAGCGGTGCGGGGTGGTGGGTTAGTTTGAGGGTAATGATGAAAAGCCGGGACACACGAAAGATATCTTTGCGTGCTTTGCGAGACCTTTGTGAGCTTTGCGGTAAAAGCTCTTAACCGCAAAGGCCGCGGAGCATGCGCCAAGGGCGCAAAGTAGCCCACTACCCGGTGCGGGAGGGCAGTGCCCTATGCACGCACCCAGCCAGGAAAACACACCGGGATAAGTCGTGACCATTCCAAAAAACACGGCCTTCCGCTGTACATTACCAGCGTCATATTGTCCCGATTACGACCGGCCAATTACGGTGGTTACCTTCCCACCGTCCGGGAGCGACACAAGAATAGTGTCTCGAAGCTAACACCAGCCGAAACGGTATAGAACCGGCTGCTTGCGGAGATTGCCATGCGATCGATTCTAGTCACAGCGATTCTGTTCACTTCTTTGTGCTACGCCAAAGAGCCGAAGCACTACCAGACGGGCACGCTGTTGCAGATGGATTCTGTGGAGTGCGGTGTAGATGAGAATAGCGGCAAGAGCCTTGCCGGCGAAGTGCTCGGCACCGATTCTGGGCATAAGAAAAGCCGCGAATTGCTCTGCCAGGAATACCTCCTGCAGGGCGAACACGTGATCTATCGCATCCGTCCGCGGGACGATAAGCATCCCGTCCTGCTGCCTGTAGGAGAACGGGCCCAGTTTCGCATTCAGAAAGACAAGATGCTGTTGCAGGTGGAAGATCTTGACCAGAAGGAGCGCGAATATAACGTCGTCTCGATGACCCCGCGCGATTCCGGTAAGCCTACCGAGGCGGCTTCCCGCAAATAAGGTCGAGTGGCTGAAAGCGGCGCGGGGCTTGAGTTTCGTCCTTCCGCAGCTTCTTTCCTGTGCTCTGGATTCTTTGTAACTATCACTATACACAATGGTTATAGTCCCCAGCTCAACCCAACCTCGCTTGGGGTGATCGCATCCAAAGTTGTGTTTCGCCGGCTCAGGTCGGATTCACTTCCGCCCCGCAGGCCAAGAGTGTGGCCGGCGGAGACAACTGAGGAGATAGGATCAACATGAAACGCATTGCCCTATTCGCTGTTTTGGGTTTCTGTCTGGCTGTGCCCTCGTTGGTGATGGCACAGTCTGAATACAACCACGCAGAGGTCGGCGTATTCGCGGATTACTTCCGTTTCAGCACGCCTAACCCCAACATCAATTTCGTGGGAGTCGGAGGGCGCATCGCCGCGAACGTACACCCCAATGTCCAGTTGGAAGCGGAGATGAACTACGACTTCAGACGCAACGTGACAAACACATTCGACAATGGAATCAGCACGAGTTTCGTTACCACCCGGGTTCGCCCGTTAACGGGATTATTCGGGCCGAAATTCCAG
>Ga0066705_10000549_pt1 | contig 10989 bp, 7 predicted proteins | sample GraSoiAngelo_154_FD_66506 | JGI IMG/M metagenome (GOLD analysis project Ga0066705, IMG submission 66506) | Grasslands soil microbial communities from the Angelo Coastal Reserve, California, USA - 14_1009_13_20cm | ecosystem: Environmental > Terrestrial > Soil > Grasslands | place: USA... | reverse complement strand
GAGGCATGGGACCAGCTGGCCGCCCTCGACGTCGCGCTCTCCACTCAGACGAACGACGCCGTCGGGCAGGCGCGGACCACGGGCAAGCTCGTGCAGTACATGGCGGCCGGGAAGTACGTCTTGGCGAGCCGTGTCGGCACGGCCGCGGAGGTCCTTCCGACGGAGATGCTGCTCGATTACCACGGCGCCTGGGATGAGCAATACTTCGAGCGCCTCGCCATCGCCGTCGATGGCCTCCCGGCGCGCCCGACCCTGCGCGCGAGGGGCGCCGAGCTCGTGGCACGGGCGGACGCGCTGTCCTACGAGACGCTCCGGCGACGACTCCGGGACGAGGTGTTCAACCGCCCGTACGTCTTCGTCACCGGTGACTTCGTGAAGACCGGTGGGATGGATATGGCCAACTTCGCGCTCGCCGACTACGCCGTGCGGCGCGGGCGCGAGGTCCATCTGGTCGCGCACCGGGTTGCGCCGGATCTCGCGAGCGCGCGCAACGTCGTCGTCCATCGCGTCCCGAAACCCGCCCGCTCGTATGCGGCCGCCGCGCCCTTCGTCGACATCGGCGGCAGACGGTGGGCGCGGCGTCTGTCCGGGCGACGCCCGCGGGTGCTTGTCAACGGTGGCAACTGCGTCTGGCCGGCGACGAATTGGGTGCACTACGTGCATGCGGCCTACACCCCCGAGACGCTTCGTGGCGGGGCGGCGCGGTGGCGGCGGCAGCTGGTGCACCGGATGTTCCTCGCGTTCGAGCGCGCCGCCCTGCGTCGCGCGTCGCTGGTCATCGCGAATTCCGCCCGTACGGCCGAGGACCTGCACGCCCATCTTGGTGTCGAGCCACGGCGTATCCGGACGATCTACTACGGTATCGACGCGACCCGCTTCTATCCGCGCTCGCCCGGCGAGCGTCGCGCGGCGCGGGAGGCCCTCGGCTGGGCGCCGGACGTTCCGGTCGCCGCATTCGTCGGCGCGCTCGGAGATCTTCGCAAGGGATTCGACGCCGTGTTCGAGGCGTGGTCCGAGCTCGCGGCGGATCCGCAATGGCCGTGCCATCTGGCCGTCATCGGCAGCGGAGCCGACGCGCCCTACTGGAAGCGTCGGCTGGAGCAGGTGCCGTGGGCGGCCGGCGTGCACTTCGTCGGCTTCTCGAGCGACGTGGCGGGCGTGCTGGCGGCGTGTGACGCCTTGATCTCGCCGACGCGGTACGAGGCCTACGGCCTTGCCGCCCACGAGGCGCTGTGCTCGGGACTGGCGACCTTCGTCACGTCAACGGCCGGCGTGGCGGAGCGCATCCCGCCGGAGCTGAAGGATTTCCTCATTCCAGACCCGCGGGATGCCCGCGACGTCGCGCGGCGACTGCGCGAGTGGTGGAGCGCACGCGATCGCTATGTCGAGGCGCAGCTGGCGCTGGCCCAGGTGCTTCGTCGACGGTCCTGGGACGACATGGCGGCGGAAGTCCTGACTGTCATCGAAAGCGTTGAAGCGACGCTGGATCCATTTGTTGCTGGACAGACGAGCGCACGATGAGCCGTACGAGGAACGCGCTCGTCGCAGCGGCATTCGCGTACGTGAACTTCGGCGTCGCGCTCGTCTCAGGGATTGTGCTCGTACCGTTGATTCTGCGGTCGTTGGGGACCCGGCCGTACAGTCTATGGCTGACCACCGGTGAGCTCCTCGTCTACGCGGGAATGCTTGATTTCGGTGTACTCACAATGCTGCCGTGGATGGTAGCGCAGGCTGACGGGCGGGACGATGTCGCGGAAATCCGATGCATCCTGTCGCGTGCTCTAGCGATTACCGTCGGAGCAGGAATGCTTCTCGCGGCCGTTGTGTTGGCTGCGTGGACGATCGTACCGTCGGCGCTTGCTCTCGGGAAGGCCGACTTCGAGGTAGTCGCCGGTCCTCTGCTTGTCGTTGTCGCCGCGATGGTGGCGACCTATCCGGCGAAGATTTTCCATGCCGCACTCGTAGGCCTCCAGGACGTGAGATTCACGGGCTGCCTCGCGGTGTGTCAGACGGCGCTGAGTGTCGGACTGACGGTCTGGCTCCTGGCAGCGGGATACGGTCTGTACGCCATTGCCGCGGCCGCGGCTCTTCCGCCGGCGGCGGCTGCGGTAGCGAGTCTATTTCGTCTCCGCGTCATCAAGCCGGCGGCCGTGCGCGGCTGGCCGGCGCCGGATATTGCGAGTATCCGTGCGATGGTGGTGGACGGCGCCGGGGCGTGGATAGGCGGCGTCGGCTGGACGATGGTGGCGGCAACTTCGGGGATCGTGATTACGTCTCTTGGCCACCCCGAGACCGTGGTCGTCTATGCATGTACAGCGAAGCTCAGCCAGCTCTTGTTCCATCTGTCTCGCGTTCTGCCAGATAGCGCGCTGGTGGGGCTCGCACAAATCGATGGGGGGGCACGCACGGATCGTCTTCGTCTCGTGGTGGCGAGGATGCTTCGTGTGCATCTGGTTCTCTCTGGCGCCGCAGCGATAGCGGCGCTCTGCTTCAATCCGCTATTTGTCAGGCTATGGGTAGGCAGCGCCTATTTCGGAGGTAGCGCGCTCAACGTGGCACTGGTCGGAGCGCTCGTGTCTATTTCACTGGCGCATGGCCTCGTGTCGTGCGCGGCCGTCCTCGGATATCGCCGTCAGGTGGGCCTCGTCACTCTCGCGTATGGGATCCTTACGGTGACGTTTGCCGTCGTGCTTGGCAGGGTGTTCGGGGTGGCGGGGGTCGCGATCGCACCGATCTTTAGCGGTGCCATGACGACGCTTCCGGCCGGCGCGCTCCTGCTCCGCCGTCTGTCGATATTGTCGCTCCGCTGGCTCATGAGGGATCTCTGGTGGCCGTGGGCGTGGCGTTTCGCAGCGCTGCTGATTGTGATCGGCGTTGCCGGAACGGCGAGCGACTGGACGACTTCTGAATATGTGTTCCGCGCTCTTCTCGGCTTGGTGGCCGTGACCGTATACATGCTATCGATGCGATCACTCTGGCGCGACTTGCCGCTGGGATCGAAGTTGTCCGACGTCCTGAGTCGCCTCAAACTGACGCGGTCGGCAATGCCCGGATCTGTCGGCGAGGCCAAGACGTGGGGTTAATCCGGCGTGCCGCTCGTTCGATCGCGACGCGAGCAGGCCGCCAGAGCCACGTCGTGACCACGCTGCGACCCGTCTATGAGAAGTGGCTGCTCTGGTCGAGCCTCGGCCGGGGAATGCTACAGACACTCAATGGCCAGGAGCGATTTCGAATCGATCCGCGGCGGAGGATGCTGTTCCCGGAAGTGTACGATCCTGCCGTATTGTCCTATCTTCGCGAGAGGATTCGGCTGGGTTCCGTCTGTTTTAACGTCGGCGCGCATTTCGGCGTGTATGCCCTGTGTTTGTCAGAGTGGGCCGGTCCGGCTGGTCGCGTGTATGCATTCGAACCGAACCCAGACTCGCGATGTGTCCTGCAGGAGCATCTGCGACTCAATGGGCGGCAAGGCCGTGTCGAAGTCGTGGCGGCCGCGGTCAGCGATCGACCGGGCGTCGCGACATTCTTCGCCGCCGCCGATCATTTTAGTGGAGTGAGCAGGCTCGGCACTCCAAATCCGGAATTCCCTGAAGCGCGCGCGAGCGCTGTCGAGGTGTCGGTGACGACAATCGACGCATTCTGCGCGGAGATGAATGTGCTGCCGGACTGGCTGGTGATCGACATCGAGGGTTACGAGGTCGCCGCGTTGCGTGGGGCGCTCGAGACCGTTGGAAGGAGACGATCACAGCTCGGCATCGTGGCTGAGATTCATCCCAGCTTGTGGACGGCCGCCGGTGCTTCGAGGGGCGAACTCGAGGAACTGTTACACCGAGCCAGACTGCACGCCGTCCCGCTGACAGGACAGACCGACCCGCTCGGCGAATACGGCATCGTGGCGCTCGAGTACTCCGAATGAGCGATCACTGGCACGTCATAACCGGTGAATATCCGCCGCAACGTGGCGGAGTCAGCGACTACTCCCGGCTCATCGCACGTCGCCTCGCCGCCGAGGGCGACGACGTGCACGTGTGGGCACCCAGGTCGAACGCATCCTGTGACCGCGCATCATCTGTGATAGACGAGCGGGTCACGGTCCACTGGATACGAGGTGGCTTCAGCGTCGCGTCCCTCAGAGGCCTTGGCTCTTCGATTGAGCGCATCGGCGGCACCGCGCGTCTGCTGGCGCAATACGTTCCCCAGGCGTTCGGCTATAAGGGCATGAACATCCCATTCTGTCTTTGGCTCGCCGGCCGACGCGAGTCGGTGTGGGCGATGTTCCACGAGGTGATGTTCCCTCGCGAGACGTCACAACCGATGCGCCACAGAGTCCTCGCATCGGTCACGGCGGTCATGGCGCGCATCGTCGCGCGGGCATCCGAGCGCGTGTTCGTCTCGACGCCTGCGTGGGCCGCCATCCTGCGAAGGATCGCGCCCGACGCACCTGAGGCGGAGTGGCTACCGGTCCCCAGCACCATCCCGCGCGTCGGTGATCGAAACGACGCGCACGGTATCGTCCGCCGGTACGGCGGAAGCGGAGCTCGATTGGTCGGGCATTTCGGATCATACGGGCCGCCGATCGTGCGTCACCTGGACGTGGCGATCCCCGCGCTTCTCGAACGGACGCCCGACGCGTCGATACTGCTGCTCGGTGAGGGCGGCGTGGCGCTGCGTCAGCGCCTTGTCGATGCGGGCCCGGCGCTGTCGCGCCGCATCTGGGCGACGGGGCCACTGGCGGCCCGCGAGGCCTCCTTGCATCTCCTCGCGTGCGACCTGATGCTCCAGCCGTTCGTGGAAGGTGTGACGACGCGTCGCACGTCCGTGATGGCCGCCCTTCTCCACGGTGTGCCGACCGTGACCACGAGCGGACGGCTGACGGAACCGTTGTGGCGGCAGACCGGGGCGGTGGCGCTGGCGCCCGCGGCCGATCCGACGGCGCTCGCCGCGGTGGCGTCGGCGCTGCTCGCTGATCCGACGGCGCGTGCGCGTCTCGGCGCGGCGGGCGAGGCGGCGTATGACAGGCTCTTCGACGTCCGCCACACGATCGCCGCGCTCCGACGAACCGATCGTCAGGCGCTTCACCTCGCCGGCGCTCACGTGCACTGATGCCACGGATGCGCATCGCAATCGTGACCCGGAATGGGCGGCACGTCGGCGGCGCCGAGACCTATCTCTCGTCGGTGGGCCGAGCGCTGTGCGCCTCCGGTCACGACCTGGCGCTTCTGCACGAGGTGGACGTGCCGGCCGATCACGCCCCGCTCACGATCGTCGACGGCATCCCGCGATGGTGCGTCGCCGATCTCGGCAGGAGGACGGCGGTCGACAGGCTGCGGCGATGGGCGCCCGACGTCATCTACGCCCACGGGTTGGCAGATCCGGCCGTCGAACACGCGATGCTGGCGCTGGCGCCGGTCGTCTTTCACGCGCACAACTATCACCACGGTACGTGCATCAGCGGGACGAAGACGTTCTGGAGCCCGGGGCCTCGCCCCTGCCATCGGCGCTTCGGCGCGGGCTGCCTCGCGCTGTACTATCCGCGGCGCTGTGGGGGCTGGCATCCGCGCACGATGTGGCGGGAATACCGGCGACAGCGGCGGCGGCAGGAATTCCTCGAGGGATGCGCGACGATCATCGCGAGCTCTCGCTACCTCGCGGCCGAGTACGCGAGCCACCATCTGGCGAGCCACCGGATCGTGGCCCTCCCCTTGCCAATCGCCGACGTCGGTGACGTCGACTGGACGCCGCCGGGCGACGCGGGCTCGCGCTTGCGCCATGAATGGCGCTTGCTCTTTCTCGGGCGGATGGATCGGCTCAAGGGCGGCGAGATGCTGTTGAAGGCGCTCCCGATCGTGGCAGCCGCCGCGCGGCGGCCGGTGCTCTTGACCCTCGCCGGGGACGGCCCGGAACTCGAGCGCTGGCGGGTGCTGGCTCGCGGTCTGGAAGGCGGAGTGGCGGGGTTGACGGTCCGGTTCGTCGGTTGGGCCGGCAACCAGATGCGCGAGGCCCTGTTCAAGCAGTCCGATCTGCTCGTTGTTCCCAGCGTGTGGCCGGAGCCGTTTGGACTGGTAGGCCTTGAAGCCGCGCGGTACGGCGTCCCCGCCGCGGCGTTCGACGTCGGCGGCATCCCGGAATGGCTCGAACACGGGATCGGTGGCCGGTTGGCGGCCGGCGATCCGCCGACGGCCGGCGGCCTCGCGGCGGCGATCGTCGACTGCCTGAGCGACGCCCAGACGTACGCGCGATTGAGCGCGGGCGCGTTCGCCACCGCGGCTCGCTTCACGCGGAGCGGCCACACCCGCGAGCTGTGCCGCGTCCTCGAGGACGCGGCCGAGTGGGGCCGCACGCCGGCGGTGGCGGAACGATGACTCGGGTCGCGCTCATCGCCGATCTCGTCGAGGAGAACTGGCCGAGCATGGATCTCGTCGCCGACATGACCCTCGCCAGTCTGCGGGAGGAGGCGATCGACGTCCGCCTGGTGCGACCCCCGATGGTCAGGCGATTCAGTGGTCAGGGCGATTCGCGCTCCATGAGGTATACGGCCGACCGGTTCGTCAACCGGCTCCGGGATTATCCGCGCGCGCTCGCGGATCAGGGGAGCGCGTTCGACGTGTTTCACATCGTCGATCACAGCTACTCACAGCTGGTGCACGCGTTGCCGCCGAACCGCACCGTCGTGACGTGTCACGACCTTGATACGTTTCGATCCGTTCTCGAGCCGAAGTCGGAGCCGCGCTCGTGGCCGTTCCGCATGATGACCCGGCGCATCCTGCGCGGACTCCAGAAGGCTGCGCGCGTCGCCTGCGATAGCGAGGCGACGCGCGCACAGATCGTGCGGTACGGGTTGATCCCTCATGAGCGTCTGGTCGTCGCGCCGCTCGGCGTTCATCCCGTTTTTCTGCGTGAACCGGAGCTGGAGTCCCAGCGTGAGATCGAACGGCTCCTGGGCGCCAAGCACGCTGGAGCGGTCGAGCTCCTCCACGTTGGGAGCACCATTGCCCGCAAGCGCGTCGACGTCCTGCTCGAGACGTTCGAACGCGTTCGGCGAGCACTCCCCCGGGCGCGCCTGCTTCGAGTCGGCGGGAACTTTACGCCGGCACAGCACGAGCTCGTGCATCGTCTCGGACTCCACGGCGGCGTGACGGTGTTGCCACAGCTGAGCCGGGACCAGGTCGCCGCCGTCTATCGACGCGCCGACGTCGTGCTGCTCACGTCGGAGCGCGAAGGCTTCGGTCTCCCCGTGCTGGAGGCGTTGGCCTGTGGGACGCCCGTCATCGCCAGCGACATTCCAGCCCTGCGCGAGACCGGGGGGTCGGTGGCGACCTATTGCCCCGTCGGCGGCGTGCCGGCCTGGGTCGCGGCGGTTCTGGCACAGCTGCGGGAACACAGAGACCCGGCGCTCCCGATCGAGCGGCAGGAACGGATCGCTCACGCACGGAAGTTCGGGTGGCCCGACTACGCTCACAGAATGGTCGACATCTACCGAGAGGTTCTTGCGGAAAACGGAGGCTGACCTGCGAATTCAACACGTCGGAAAGTTCTATCCACCCGTGCGCGGAGGCATGGAGCGTGTCCTGCAGCTCCTGGCGGAAGGGGAGTGCGGCCGCGTCGACACGCGCGTCCTCGCGGCGAACTCCGGTCCGCGCACCGTCGAAGAGATGTACCGGGGTGTCGCGGTGACGCGGGTTGCGCGCTTCGGCGCGGTGGGCACGGTGGCGCTGTCCCCAGGCTTTCCGCGACGGTTGGCGCGGAGCCGCGCCGACGTGGTCGTGGTCCACGAGCCGAACCCGCTCGCGCTGCTCTCGTATTGGCTGGCACGACCGGCGGGACGGCTCGTGGTCTGGTTCCACAGCCAGGTGATCCCGCATCGATGGTTCTACCGCTTCTATGGCCCGCTGCTGCGCTGGGGCCTGCGGCGTGCGGATGCCATCGTGGTCTCGTCCCCGAGGCTCATCGAGCACGCTCATGAGCTCGCGCCTCACCGCGACAAATGTGTCGTCGTCCCGTTCGGGATCGATCCCAGGGGCTTCGCTTCGACGCCGGCCCTGCAGGAAGCGGCGCTGAACGCTCGCGCGCGGTACGGAAGGCCGCTGCTGCTGTTCGTCGGCCGGCTGGTGCCCTACAAGGGCGTCGATGTCCTGTTACGCGCGCTGTGCGGCCTCGAGGCTCACGCCGTGGTCGTCGGCTCGGGCCCCCTCGACGGTGAGCTTCGGCGGCTCGCCGACGCCCTTGCCGTCACACGGCAGGTCCACTTCGTCGGCGAGGTGTCCGACGCGGACCTGCTCGCGCTGTACCACGCCTGCGACGTCTTCGTGCTGCCGTCGGTCGCGCCCAACGAAGCGTTCGGCGTCGTGCAGCTCGAGGCCATGGCGTGCGCCAAGCCGATCGTCAGCACGGATCTGCCGACCGGGGTGCCATGGGTGAACCGTGACGGTGAGACCGGATTGATCGTCGCCCCCGGCGACCCTCACGCCCTGCGCAGAGCGATCGCGCGCCTGCTGGAGGACCCGGTCCTTCGGGAGAAGCTGGGACGGCAGGGGCGGCGGCGGCTCCACGCGGAATTCACCGTCGAGCGGATGGTCGAACGCGCCACAGCGCTCTATGCGCGGCTGACGCGGACGGCGATGCCGCACCTCACGCCCGCGGCGAAGCGCGCCCTGGACGTCACGCTGTCGGGCATCGGCCTGCTGCTGTCTGCCCCTCTTTGGGCAATGATCGCGCTCCTCATCAAGCTCGACGATCGCGGGCCGATCTTCTACGGCCAGGCGCGCGTGGGTCGCGGCGGCGGACGTTTCAAGAGCTGGAAGTTCCGCTCGATGATCCCCGATTCGGACCGCCGCTTCGGGCCGCGGCAGGCCACCGCCGGCGACGCGCGCGTCACCCGCGTAGGCCGCATCCTCCGCGCCACGGCGATGGACGAGCTGCCGCAGCTGTGGAACATCTTTCGTGGCGACATGAGCTTCGTGGGGCCGCGGGCGCTGATGCCGCAGGAGATCGAGGTCAACGGAGCGGGGGAGACGGTGTCGATCGACACGATCCCCGGCTATCAGGAGCGCCACCGAGTGACGCCGGGGCTCACCGGAGTCGCGCAGATCTACGCGGACCGGGACATCCGGCGGCGAGACAAGTTCCGCTACGACCGGCTCTATATAGGGAAGCAGACATTCTGGCTAGACGTGCGGCTGATCATGTTGTCCTTCTGGATCACGTTCCGGGGGAAATGGGAGCATCGCGGCCAGAAGTTCTGAGTAAGAATTAGGACCTACCGGATCAGCCGCCTTATACTCGCGGCGTGATCGATGTCGCGATCGTCGGGGGTGGCCCCGCGGGGTTGCTGTCGGCCTCGCTCATCGCAGAAGCGGGTCTCGAGGTGCTCCTGCTCGAGGACCACGACGACATCGGCGCCCCCACCCACTGCACGGGTATCGCCTCGCTCGAGATCGCCGAGTTCGTGAAGATCCCCGACGAGATGATCCTGGGTGGCGTCACGCGCGCTCGGCTCGTCGCGCCCGGTGGAGGGCATGCCGACACGCGCTGGGATGGGTTCGGGAAGGAGCGCCTTTTCGTCCTGGACCGGGCGGCGTTCGACCGCAGCCTCGCCGAGCGTGCCACGCGGTCCGGAGCCTTGGTGCTGACGGGCTCGCGCGTGGACGACATCGAGGTCACTCGCGAGCGCGTGACGCTGCAGGCGTCGGGGGGGCGCATCGAGGCGCGGGCGTGCGTGCTGGCCTGCGGCGTCTCGTATGCCTTCCAGCGCCGGCTCGGCCTCGGGCTGCCGGGCCAGCTCATCCATACGGCGCAGGTCGAGGTGGACGCCGACCCGTCCGAGGGCGTGGAGATCTATTTCGGGCGGTCCACGGCCCCCGACGGCTTCGTGTGGGCGGTACCGATCGTGCGCGAGCGCCGGCCGCGTCTCAAGCTCGGCGTGATGGCGCGGGGGAACGCCGCCGAGCACCTCAGAGCGTTCCTGCAACGCCCCGACGTGCGGGCCCGGCTGCACGAGGAACCCGGCGACCCGATCCGGCGGTTGCTGCCGCTCAAGCCCCTGCCGAGGACCTATACGGAGCGGCTGCTCGCCGTCGGCGACGCGGGGGGCTTCACCAAGCCGACGACCGGCGGCGGTATCTTCTACAGCCTCCTGACGGCGTCGCTCGCGGCTGAGACGCTGCTCGAGGCCTTCCAGGCCGGCCGCTTCGACGAAGCGATCCTTGCGGGCTACGAGCGCGCCTGGAACGACCGCCTCGGCCAGGAGCTGCGTGTGGCGGACTGGTTGCGCAGTCGGCTCACGCGACTCACCGACGCCGAGATCGATCGGCTGATCGCGGCGGCGGCCTCGAACGACGTCCAGGCGCTCGTCCAGCGCACCGCGCGGTTCAACTGGCACCGCGACGTGATCGTGGCACTGCTGCGGCAGCCGACGATCGGCGCGCTGCTTGCGCGCTCGCTGTTCCGCTGAGGCTCGAGCCGCTTTCGAGCGTCCCCCTCGCGTCACTTACCGCGGCGCGAGGATTCCGTCAGCAGCCAGTCGATGACGGCGCCGGGATCATGATCCTCGTCGGCGCGTGATGCCGGCGCCCGTGCGGCCGCGGTGTCGGCGGCAGCCCGCCTCGCGGGCTCGCGGGGCACCGTCCTGACCGCGTGTGACGGGCTCGAAGGCATTGACGGCGGCGTCGGGCGCGTCACCGGTGGCGCAGGCGAGGTTGCTGGGGGCTTCATCGGCGCCGGCCCGGAAACGGTCGGCAGGACCCCGTAGACGGCCTGGGGGGCCGGTGAGGAGCGTAGCGCGACAATGCCCCACGTCACCGGCACGGCGACCAGCGCCGCCAGGATGACGGCGCTCGTGATCGCAGTGGCCCGTCGTGTCGCCTGCGCCGGTGCCTTCACCACGAGAGCGTTGAGGAGCTCCGGCATGAATGGCCGCCGCTCCGGCTGCTCACTCAGGGCGTCCGTGAGGATGCGCTGGACCGAGACCGGGATCCCGCGCCGGCGTTCGCGCAC
>Ga0066705_10000548_pt1 | contig 10994 bp, 8 predicted proteins | sample GraSoiAngelo_154_FD_66506 | JGI IMG/M metagenome (GOLD analysis project Ga0066705, IMG submission 66506) | Grasslands soil microbial communities from the Angelo Coastal Reserve, California, USA - 14_1009_13_20cm | ecosystem: Environmental > Terrestrial > Soil > Grasslands | place: USA... | reverse complement strand
CCGTCGCCATTATTGTGATACAGCGCATCCAGACTGCCGCGATATTCGCTGGGAGCACAACTGCTGAGTACCTCGCCCAACTTGCAATAACGCTTATCGCCCAGGGCGACGTAGCTGCCGACGTAAAGATCCAGGCGGCCATTCCGGTCGTAATCGAAGAATGTGGCCCCGGAATGAAATGCACCGGATTCCGTGCCCGCTACGCCGGCCTTGTCGGTTACATCGGTGAAAGTACCATTCCCGTTGTTGTGATAAAGAACGTTGCGCCCATACTGGGTCACAAACAGGTCGGGAAAGCCGTCGTTGTCGTAGTCTCCCCAGACGCATCCCAAGCCGTAGCCGGTTCCCGGCACGCCGGCTTTTTCGGTCACATCGGTGAAAGTGCCATCGCCGTTGTTGTGATATAGGGCATTTCGAACCGAGATACCGCGATTGTAGAGATCGCGTCCATTGACAAAATAAATGTCCTGCCAGCCGTCGCCATCGAAATCGGCCACGCAGACTCCGGGACCAAATTCTTCGCGGTTGATCGAGATGCCGTTGTTACCTTTGAAGTGGACGAACTTGATGCCGGCGGCAGCGGTAACATTTGTGAACTCGATCGGAACAGGCTGTGAGCTCTGCGCATATAAGCGTGCGATACACCTTGGGTCGTTAAAGATTAACGTCAGCAAGAACGCTCGCAAAAAAGGCCAGAGGTGGTATGCAAGCTTGGCCGAATTCGCAAGTGCGCTGTTTACCACGTCCGTTTTCTTTATGCCTTCAACGCATTCTGAAGCACGTGACCCAAAGCTAAAATAGTATTGCACGGCTCGGGGGAAGCCTGTTGACCGGGGATTCGCGTGCCACCTGCCGTTGGAGGACGTTTTGGTGCTCGTCCTCGGCGATCGTCAGCGTTTCGTAATGGTTTACAATTAAATGTTTTTCGAGCACTCATCTGGAGGTCCTTATGAAGCTCACTCCTGGCAAATTGACCGGACTTAAGCATGTTTCTAACGATCGCGGCGTGATCGCTGCCGCCGCGATGGATCAACGCGGTTCGTTGCAAAAAGCGCTTGCCAAAGAAAAAGGCGGCGAGGTTAATGACGCGATGATGGAGGAATTCAAGTCGCTGGTAACGGAAGTTCTTACACCTCACGCCAGCGCCATCCTGCTCGATCCGGAGTGGGGACTGCCCGCGTCCAAACGCCGCGCGAAGAATGCCGGGCTGCTGCTGGCTTATGAAAAAACCGGCTACGACAAGACTGGCCCGGGCCGGCTGCCCGACTTGCTCGACCACTGGTCCGCGCGCCGCCTGAAAGAGGCTGGTGCGGATTGCGTGAAGATTCTGCTCTACTACACGCCCTTTGATCCGAAGGATGTAAATGATAAGAAGCACGCCTGGGTAGAGCGCATCGGGGACGAATGCCGTGCCAACGACATCCCCTTCTTTTTGGAATTCGTCGGGTACGAAGAGGGCGCGGACGAAAAGGGCTTCGACTACGCCAAGAAGAAGCCGCAGATAGTAATCGAGAGCATGAAAGAATTCAGCAAAGATCGCTACGGCGTGGATGTGCTTAAGGTAGAAGTGCCGGTAAATATGAAATTCGTGGAAGGCGCGAAGATCTATGCTGGACAAAAAGCCTACAGCAAGCAGGAAGCCATGGACCTGTTCCGCAGAGCCGCTGGAGTCGCGAGCAAACCTTTTATTTATCTATCTGCGGGAGTGAGCAACGCGGAGTTCACTGAATCACTCGAACTGGCCGCCGAAGCAGGAGTGAAATTCAATGGCGTACTGTGCGGTCGAGCAACCTGGAAAGACGGCATTCCGGTTTATGCTAAGCAGGGCGCCGAAGCCTTTCGCAAGTGGTTGCAGAGCGAGGGCGTGAAGAACATCAATAACGTGAATGACCGGCTGAAGGCAGCCACATCATGGCATCCGATCTACGGAGTAGAACCGGCGCTGGTCGGAGCGTAAGGGCTAGAACCACAAAGGGCACGAGGGTACACGAAGGTGAATGTTGACCACACCCTTCGTGATACTTCGTGCCCTTCGTGGTTTATTGATTAGAATCGGTGTGATTATGGATGGCAAACACCACACTGCACTCATCACCGGCGCCTCTGCCGGAATCGGCCGCGAACTCGCGAAATTGTTAGCGCAAGATGACTACTACCTTTTGCTGGTCGCGCGAGACGGGTCTCGTCTGTCACAATCCGCGGATGAGCTTCAGCGGCAGTTTGGAATCACGGCGAAATCCTTTCCGCTGGATTTGGCAGCCGAATCGGCCCCGCAGTTTCTCTTCGATCAGTTGCAGCGCGAGGGAGTCATAATTGACGTCCTTGTCAACAACGCTGGTTATGGCAAACTCGGCGCCTTCGCTGAGATTCCTTTGGAAGAGAGTCTTGGCCAGATCCAGCTCAATATCACAGCTTTGACGCATCTCACGAAGCTCTTTCTTGGCCCAATGCTCGAACGAAGATCGGGCAAAATTCTGAACGTTGCTTCGACTGCCGGATTTCAGCCCGGGCCGCTGATGGCCGTCTATTACGCGACTAAGGCTTATGTGATTTCGTTCTCAGAAGCTCTGGCGAATGAACTGCAAGGGACGGGAGTGACCGTAACCTGCCTTTGCCCCGGCGCAACCGATACCGAGTTTCAGAAGCGTGCGGGAACCGAAGAAACGCGCTTGTTCCGCACGATGCGTCCGATGGATGCAAGTGCTGTGGCTCGCGATGGCTACCAAGCGATGATGAAAGGCAAGCCGCTCGTGATCTCAGGATTCAGGAACTGGCTGCTGGCCGAATCTCTGCGCGTTAGCCCGAGAAAACTGGTAACAGCGATATCAAGAAAAATTCTGGATGTTGCGTAACCGCCGCGGGCTAGTCCCGACGTCGCTTTGCAGGCTTCATTCCGGCGGCAGGAAGCGCCGATGATGGAAGAATAGAGGGCCGACCATAACGGCCCTCTCGACTTCTTTTCAGACTACTGCCTTCTGGCCTCTCCATTGTTAAGGCCATCCTCCTCTGGAGTTGATGGGCTAACGTTCATGATGAAATATCCCTTACCATGATCAACGATCGCCGACACGTGCGTGCTGTTGATGGGTGGGCCCCAGGTGTCCGTGACTGTGCAGTCAGGGTTTACCGAATACGTTCCAGGAAATTCGACAGGCCCAATATTCGTACCGGGCACTCTTATGAAGAGTTTTCCGGTGAGACCACCATTTCCATCAAAGACGAAGCGACCGATCGCAACGAAGCTTTTTCCGGTAGCGTGGAAACCGTAGCTACCGTGCAGCGTGGCATTGGAGCAACTTTCTTTATCTTGCGCCTGAACCCCGAAAGCGAGGCTAAGTACAACGAGTGTTACTGCCAAAAATCGAGTTCCGAGGGACATGTTCGCGCTCCTGTGGTTGGATTTTGAAGACGCGCGAGGAGACAACCGCTCGGACAAATCGGCGATGACGAGGAGTCAGCGGGGCGCTGACTGCGACTTCTGGCTGAAGTCCGCGCTGGATGCCTGAACCCGAGCGGGAGGCATTGTTGCCCTTAAAACTCCGTCTGTCAAGCTGGTGGGCTTGTAAGAGGCATAATTCGGCTTCGGCTTTATTCGCTTGACATCCGCTCGGTCGGGTGGATAATTCCTTGCTGCATCGCCTCTCCTCGGCGCTGTACATCTCTGTAAGGCGATGAGACCCCATCCCATGGAGGAGAGCATGAGACTACCGCAAGTTTCACCAACTTTATTTCCGTATCGTGGTCATCGACATTTCACGCAACGCTTGCTCAACCGCAGGGGATTTCTTGAGAAAACCGGCCTGACAGTAGGTGCGCTAGCCGCATCCGGATTGCTAACTGGACCCTTGCGCGCAGCTTCAACCGCTAATCGCGGACGCCATAGCACCACAACAGCCACCCCTTCGCCGATACCTGGAGGTTTGCAACTCCTCGGTCCCGACGGTCCCCTGTTCCATGTCTTCCTGCCGGCGCCAGGAGTCGAACCCTCCACCATCACCGATTTCAACGGCTTCGTGGGGTGGGCTGCAGTAGGTGGCGCCGGAACGCACACCGTAACCGGAGAGGCTCCCGAACACCTTCCTTTTGAAGCGGACGTGCGCTTCATGCTGGGCGAATACGTGGGTGATGATGGGCGCAACCATCACGGCGCGTTTACCTTCATATGACTTGACGTCTTCACAAGTCCCGTGGAGGACGTGCAAATTCACGATTTCAATCCTGGGATCACCGAAAGCGGACTGTTCTGGACGATCCCGATTTCCGAAGACACAATCAAAGTAAACTTTGCCGCCGGCAAGGCGACATTCCAAGTCAGCGACGTGGACGTCGAAGACTACCACGACGTGGTCAACGCGCTGATGGATGGTCCGGAAGTGGATGCGGAAGTCTCCTGGAATATTCGCTGGAGCCATCCGTTAGGCCGGACGAAGATTCGCGACGTAGAGAACAACTTCGCAGGCGACTTCGTGCAGAATGTTGCGCAGCTTGCCTGGACTGGCAAAACCGACACCGCTACATTTGTGTCAGATCCGGCGGAGACTTCTGTGAATGAATTCTCGCTGCTGGCACACGAACGGAACGGAGTTTTCTTCTCGTAAGCGGTAGAGAGCACGAGCGAGCCGAGAACGGTGCTGTACTCAGCTCGCTGTATTTTTCTCGACACGGCTTCCGCTGGGGTTACTCCCACTCAATCGTCCCCGGCGGTTTCGAGGTAACGTCGTACACCACGCGGTTTACGCCTTTCACCTCGTTCACGATCCGGCTGGAGATTGTCTTCAACACTTCGTGGGGTAGTGGCACCCAGTCTGCGGTCATACCGTCTTCGGAATGTACCGCGCGAATTGCGCAGGTATAAGCATAAGTCCGCTGATCGCCCATTACCCCGACTGACATCACTGGCAGCAACACCGCGAACGACTGCCAGATCTTCGTGTAGAGTCCGGCTTTCTTAATTTCGTTCACAACAATGTCATCGCACTCGCGCAGGATAGCCAGCCGTTCGGGTGTAACTTCACCAAGAATGCGCACCGCGAGACCCGGCCCGGGAAACGGCTGGCGCTGCAGGATCTCCTCCGGCATACCCAAATCGCGTCCGATCTTGCGGACTTCATCTTTAAATAGATCTTTCAGTGGCTCGATCAGTTTGAGCCTCATCTTTTCCGGAAGCCCGCCAACGTTGTGATGCGACTTGATGACTTGTGACGGCCCGCGCACTGACTGCGATTCAATTACGTCCGGATACAACGTGCCCTGCACCAGCCATTCGACTTTGCCCTCTTTTTTTTCGATGCGATGAGCTTCTTCCTCGAACACAGCGATAAATTCGTTGCCAATGATTTTGCGTTTTTTCTCAGGATCGGTCACGCCAGCCAGCTTGCCGAGAAAGCGATCGGTTGCGTCTACAGCCAGGACATGCAGGCCAAGCTTGTCGCGCAGGTTCTGCTGAACTTTTTCGAATTCGTTCTTGCGCAGCACGCCGTTATTCACAAAAACGCAGGTCAGACGGGACGAACCGTCGCCGTCGCGCAGCGCGCGATCAACTAACGTCGCGGCTACCGCGGAGTCCACACCGCCGGAGAGCGCGCATAAGGCACGGCTGTCGCCGACAGTCTGGCCAACCGAGGCGACGGTGCCGTCGATGAAATGTTGCGGCGTCCAATCCCGTTTGGCTTTGCAGATGTTTAGAACGAAGTTGCGCAGAATTTCCGTTCCCATGCGCGTATGCTGCACTTCCGGATGGAACTGCACGGCGAACATTTGTTTCGCGGGATTCTGGATGGCAGCAAGAGAATTGGGCGACTGCGCTGTCAGCGAGAATCCTGGAGGCAGCTCCACGGCTTCATCACCATGCGACATCCAGACTTCGAGCGATTTCGGTAACCCGCGGAATAGCTCAGAGTCGCCGACGATCTCAACCTCCGCATGTCCGTACTCACGTTTTTTCGCAGGGTTAACTTTTCCGCCGAGCACATGAACCATCAATTGCAAGCCGTAACAAATGCCTAGCACCGGCACTCCAAGTTCGAAAACGCCGGGGTCAGCGTTCGGAGCATCAGCGTCATAGACAGAACACGGCCCACCGGACAGGACGATTCCTGCGGGAGAGTGGCTGCCAATCTCATCCAGCGACGTAGTACAAGGTAGGACGACAGAAAAAACGTTCAATTCACGGATGCGGCGCGCGATGAGCTGTGAATACTGCGCGCCGAAATCCAGGACAACGATGGATTGGCTTTCCACACACGAGTCTCTCAAATTGACGTGCAAACGTAAAGCAGGAAGGCTGCCGGGCAACAAAGCTCGATTACAAACTGAGAACTGATTTTCTTAAGCAAATAGCTGCGACGCGACCGCGTGCCGACCATCTTGCTAATGGAGGCCGGGGCGTCCCCGCCCGGCTGGACGGGCGAGACGCCCGTCCCTCCATCGACTTGCGAACCCTATAGGTCAATTCTCAGATCGGGTTGGTGCTCAGGTCGCTGAGAATCGGCTCGTCCTGGTCTACCCGCGCACTTGGAGTAAGCGAAGGTGGGCTACCGAACAACTGCGGCGCTGGAACCATTGGCACCGGCTCTGGACCGCATGAAACATAAACATATCCGGCAAATCGCCCCACTCGTAAAAAGTCCACAACCGCGAAATATAGAAGTACCACAACCAGCAATCCGGATAAAACTGCTCTTCCCGGCAGCACTTTCGTGAGCGCGATCGGAACCATCGCCAGCACGCTAAACAGAAAAAATGCTCCGGCATGAGCCAGACCAAACCAGGTACCGACCGCGAGTATTGGCCCGCTGCGCGAGCGAAACAAATCTACCGCCGAAGCCAGCGCGCCGAATGTATCGCGGCCCTCCCCAATCGCGAAGATAGAGGCGAGTGAGAGAAACCAGTTCAACATCGACCAGACGGAGACTATAAGTGCGACAGAGGCGAAGAAAATCAACGCGACGATTCCGGGAGAAGTGCCCGCCTCAGGTGAAGAAGGGCTCGCGAGAAACAATGCACCCAGGCAGGCGACAGCCGCAGCGAGAGTTGCAGCAAGCCGAAAGAAATTCAACCCCATCATGGAACTGAGCCGCCAAACTGCGGTTTGAGAAGAATTCGATGCAACGCGGAAATAATCCAGCATAGCCCTGATCCCTGCTGCGCGCCCCAAGGAGCCAACACAAATCCAGGCAATGCCAACACAAAGGGCGATCACGACGGCGGCCGCCACTGCTCTAGGCGCGCTTCCGTGAACAATGTGCGATATCGCCCGTGCAACCAACGCCGGCTGCCGGGTTCGCAGCAACGCAATTTCACTCGACGTCACCGGCAGTGTGTCCAGAAATTGCAGCGCGCCGAAGACGAGAAATGCGCCCACTGCTACGGCAAAACTCCAGCGCCAGGCAATCTCGGCTAATCCCAACGATGGAATGCGGAAGATTGCGCGAAAGCCTTCCAGAGTGGGCGAGCGTTGCTTCATGTTTGTCTATCGAACAACGATGTTGACCAACCTTCCGGGCACGACGATTTTTTTGAGGATTTTCTTCCCAGCTATAGCGCCCTTGATTTTCTCATCGGCAAAAGCCTTTTCGAGGATGGCCTCTTCGGATGCATCCGCTGGCACCACAATGCGGCTGCGCAATTTACCGTTGACCTGCACCGGAATTTCTATTTCCTCTTCCTTTGCCAACTCGGGCACATATTTTGGCCAGCGGGCACGGAGGAGGTTCTCATTCTCGCCTAGAGTTTCCCAAAGCTCGTGCGCCAGATAGGGAGCAAAGGGAGCAAGCATAAGCACAAATTTCCTCTGCACATCGGCTCGAAAGGCTCGCGGCGCGGGCCCGTCGCCATGAGATGCAAACATCTCCTGCGCAGCATTGCATGAATTGAGCAGCTCCATTAGCGCTGCAACGGAAGTGTTGAAGTGCCAGCGTCCTTTGAAGTCCTCTGTGATTCTCCTGATCGTCTGATGAAGCTTACGCAGAACCTGTCTCGCGTCCGGGGTGAGATCATCGGGCGCGTAATGCGGTTCGTAGCTTCCGCGCACGACCGGATCGTGCGTGATGAAGCGGTACACGCGGCCCAAAAACCGCTGAATGCCTTCGATTCCTGTGTCCTGCCAATCGAGGTCGCGATCTGGTGGCGCGGCAAATAAGCTGTAGAGGCGCGCAGCATCCGCGCCGAAGCGCGCGATCATCTGATCGGGTGTAACCACATTTCCTAAACTCTTCGACATCTTGGCCCCGCCCTTGATCACCATGCCTTGCGTGAACAGGCGTTCGACCGGTTCGTCATTTTTGACCAGTCCCATATCGCGCATGAACTTGGTCCAGAAGCGCGAATAGATCAAATGAAGAATCGCGTGCTCGACGCCGCCGATGTATTGATCGATAGGAAACCAGTAGTCAACCGTTTTGCTGTCGAACGGAGCGCGATCGTTGTGCGCGTCAGTGTAGCGGTAAAAGTACCAGGATGAGTCGACAAACGTATCCATGGTGTCGGTCTCACGCCGCGCCGGACCGCCACACCTGGGACACGTGGTATTGAGAAATTCCGGCACGCGCGACAACGGCGACCCGCCGGTCAATGTGATATCGACGTTCTCGGGCAAAATAACCGGCAAATCCTTTTCTGCAACGGGAACGATTCCGTCTTTCTCGCAATAAAGCATGGGAATCGGCGTACCCCAGTAACGCTGGCGCGAGATGCCCCAGTCTTTTATCCGATACGTGACCGTAGCCTTGCCCAAGCCGTTCTTCTCGGCGTACGCAGACATCTTCTTGATCGCTTCTTCGCAATCGAGTCCGCTGAACGGACCGGAGTTCACCAGCGTGCCGTTCATCGTGGTGAACGGAAGTGGCGGCTCGACGACTGTTTCCTCCGGATCATCCGGCCGTGGCACGATCACCAGGCGAATCTCGATGTGGTATTTTTTGGCAAACTCGTAGTCGCGCTCATCGTGGGCCGGAACGCTCATGATCGCGCCGGTGCCGTAATCCATAAGGATGTAGTTCGCGACCCAGATGGGAATTTTCTCGCGGTTGTACGGATTAATGGCGTAGCGTCCAGTGTTGACGCCGTGTTTTTCGATCTCGCCAATATCGCCCACTTCGCGTGCTCGGCGCTGCTCGGAGATCAACTGATCCACTTTCGCGCGCAGTTCAGGCTTATTCGCCGTCAAATCCGCGACCAATGGGTGCTCCGGCGCAAGCTGGACTGAAGTGGCTCCAAAGATAGTATCGACTCGGGTGGTAAAGACGGTGATGGTCGAACCCGCAGGACCAGAGTGACCATCCAGCTTAAAATCAACCAACGCGCCTTCGCTGCGCCCAATCCAGTTGCGCTGCATGGTGCGCACTTTTTCCGGCCAGCCGCTCAGCTTGTCGAGATCGCGAAGCAATTCATCCGCGTACTTGGTGATTTTCAGAAACCATTGTTCCAGTTCGCGCTGCTCGACAGGCGTATCTTCGTGGCGCCAGCAGCAACCATCAACCACCTGCTCATTCGCCAACACGGTCGCGCACTTCGGACACCAATTGACTTTGCTCTTCTTACGATAGGCAAGGCCCTGCTCGTAGAGCTTCAGAAAAAACCACTGGTTCCACTTGTAATATTCCGGGAAGCAAGTTGTAACCTCGCGTGACCAATCGTAGGCGAAGCCGAGACGCTTCATCTGCGCTTTCATGTTGGCGATGTTGCGCAGCGTCCACTCGCGCGGAGGCACATTCGCAGAGATGGCCGCATTTTCCGCCGGCAAGCCGAACGAATCCCATCCCATAGGATGAAGCACGTTGTAACCATTCATCCACATGTAGCGGGCAAGCGAATCGCCAATGGCGTAGTTGCGAACATGCCCCATGTGCAAAGCGCCAGAAGGATAGGGCAACATCTCCAGCACGTAATATTTTGGTTTGGTCGAATTCACTTCCGCGGCGTATAGCGACGGATCGCTTTGCCAGCGCTCAAACCACTTTTCTTCCACCTCATGAGCGTTGTAGCGCTCGTCTCTTCCGCTTTCGCGATCGCGGGTCACGGTCGTCTTTTCTTTCTGCGGCATAAAAACTGGCTAAACTATTAGGTAAGTGTGATTTTACAACGAGATCTTTATGTGGCGCGGGCGCCCCCGCCCGCGATCACCGTTGATAGTGTTCTTGGGTGTTTTCAGCAGCCGATGCTCTGAGGCTTACGGCAGCACTCCCCACCATTGAAGATGCTTCAAAATCCCCCACACGCCTAGAAGCGTTGCAATGGGACCGCCCCAAATATAGACGATGGATTTCCAGCTTAGATCCGAAATAACCTCACGCTGGCTGCGATTGGAAATTATAAAGGGCGAGCCCTTCATCAAGATCACCGGCGGGTGCAAGTCGAACTCAGCAGCAGAGACCTGCAGACAGCCTGATGGCGCGTTGGGATCTAAGAACTCATACACCGAACGTCTCTGGATGTCCGCCTCGGCCTCGCTGACGAATCCTGGACCGATGTGGCTCAGCGCGGTGGCATGTACATCCGCGTTCTTGGCGGCCCAGGGATTCTCGCGCAACGTGCCGAGAACGAAAATCGTATCATCCGCCTTGATACAAAATTCCTGCGCTGACACGACATCGCCCTTAGGGAATCCATGCCGGGCCGCAACGTGGCCAAGATAGTCAGAGTGAGTGCCCTCATGCGGATCCATTTCGAGCTCTGCTCCGCGCGGGTCCATCATGACTTTGCCGGTACCATCGTCAATGAAAACGGGCGAGCACATCTCATCCACGATCCTGTGCGACCCTCGTTCACCCAGAAGAACCACCAGCCGGTAGTACAGGCACTCGTTATTGGCAAGCGGTGAAACCAGGGTATACGGCCCCGATGCTTTGCCCACAATTTCTACCGGACCGAGCGCCGCCGCCCGGATGGTCGATCGAGGAATGTTCTTGATAAGCCGCTTGATTCTTAGCGCCCGCCACCCGAGAAAGAAGCCATACGGACCGAAAATAACGCCCATCACCGCCCAGACCAGCGGC
>Ga0066705_10000547_pt1 | contig 10998 bp, 8 predicted proteins | sample GraSoiAngelo_154_FD_66506 | JGI IMG/M metagenome (GOLD analysis project Ga0066705, IMG submission 66506) | Grasslands soil microbial communities from the Angelo Coastal Reserve, California, USA - 14_1009_13_20cm | ecosystem: Environmental > Terrestrial > Soil > Grasslands | place: USA... | reverse complement strand
CTCCACAAACAATCGCGGTCGACGGTTTGCAAATTGCGTTGACTGACACCCGCCGTTCATTGGAGATGCACGGTTTTTCCTCGGTCGAGTCGAATTTGTTCTACGGCTACACCATCATGCCGATGAAAGCCGGTACCTTCAAAATACCCCCGCAGCCGATTCGCGCGGGCAACACAACTTTACATACGCCCGAGCTGACTTTGCATGTTACCGACACACCGAATCGCGGGATCACTCGAGGAAATCAAGGAGCTACTCCCAATCCGTTTGCCGGTGAGGACAAACTGGCGTTTGCGGAACTGGTCGTGCCAAAAAAGACCGCCTATGTGGGCGAGACCATTCCGGTCGTGCTGCGAGTTGGCTTCAATTCACGAACGAGAGTCCTGGGCAGAGAACCGCCTAATATTGGCGGGCAGGGATTCACGATCCAAAAACTCGGCCAAGAAGATCGAAATCTTGAGACGATCGGCGGCCGTAGCTATCTCGTCTATAGCTATAAGAGCGCAGTTTCCGCAGCACGGACCGGGAATTTCCAGCTCGGCCCGGTCGAAACGAAGGCATTGGTTCTTGCGCCACGCCGCGGCTCCGGAGTGCGGCGCATGCCATTTGATCCTTTTGACGGCGACGATCCATTTGCGGATCCATTCTTTAGCGATCCATTCAGCATGCTAGGTGAACGTCGCGAGGTCACGGTTAAGAGCGAGACCATCCCGCTCGAGGTGAAGCCATTGCCTGCTGGCGCGCCGCCGACGTTCGCCGGGGCCGTTGGAAATTTTTCGATGACGGCGGACGCGAACCCGAAACGGGTGCAAGTAGGCGATCCCATCACGGTTAAAGTGGAGATCGCCGGCCGCGGAAACTTCGACCGAGTGAGCGCGCCGAATTTAAGGGACGAGAGCGGGTGGCACAAGTATCCACCATCCTCAAATTTCAAGCAGGACGATGACGTGGGGATCAGCGGGACGAAAACATTCGAAATGGTGGTATCACCGAACGAAAAAAAATCAGCTCTGCCGCCGGTGGCCTTCAGCTACTTCGATCCGGTCAAAGAAAAGTATGTCACGCTAGAGAGTCAGGCGGTGCCGCTTGTGGTCGAAGGTAATGGACCGGCTGGTCCGGCGATTGCCGCCGCAACACCTAAAGCGCCGACCGCGCCGAACTCACAAGGGGCTACATCACCTCAGCCGCCACAGCTTCTGCCGTTATTGAGAGAACGCGGCAAAATCGTACATAGCTTCGCACCACTTTACACTCAGAAAGAATTCTGGATGGCGCAGGTGTTTCCGCTGGCTATCGCAATTGGTTTAGCGGGTTGGAGGATCCGAAGAGTGCGGCGATCGAACTTGGCGGCAATGCGTGCAGCAGGATTCCAACGCGAAACCGATGAACTCCTGCGGAAACTTCGGCGCGATGTGCTGCCACCTCCGGAATATTTTTCCGACGCGTCACGAGTCGTGCAGTTGAAGACGGCATTGAAACAAAATATCGAACCGGGCGCGGTGGACGCCGACACGGCGGCACGCGTTTTTGCTCTGGACGCGGAGCGGAGCGAGCGGATGCGCCAGCTTTTCGCGATCAGTGACGAGCTTCGCTACAGCGGGAAAGCGAATGGCTCGGTCTCGCCCGACCACCGGCGGGAGGCGTTAGAGCTGATTGAATCACTGCGGACATGAAACCGGTCGCTCTTACGAAGATTGGAATAGTGCTCTCGGGCTTTGCCCTTTCCACGATGAGTGCGAACGCTGCGCCAAACGATGCCCGTTTTGAAAAAGCGAATTCCGAGTACGCAGCCGGTAACTTGAAAGAGGCGATTTCCGACTACAACACACTTGTTCAGTCAGGAGAATGGAGCGCCAATCTTTTTTACAACCTAGGAAACGCCTATTATCGCACCGGAGATTATGGTCGCGCGATTTTGAACTATGAACGCGCCTTGCGCATTGATCGCCAGCATCCGGAGGCACAAGCGAACCTCCGCATCGCCCGCGATGAGACGCGTGGGCTGGAGTTAACTCCATCTCTTTTCGAGCGGTATGTGGGCGCAGCCAGTAGCGGAGGCTTTATCGTTGCCGCCGCAGGCTTGTTTTGGTTAGCCGTCCTGCTGTTGGTCATACCGAGTCGCAGATCATTTTTGATGAGCGCAATTGTATGTTTTGTTCTGAGCGCTTGTTGTGCGATTGCGACTTACACGCTCACCAAAGGGCCGCGCGGCCAAGCGCTTGCAGTGATTGTTCGAAACAATGTTGAGGCGCGTGTCGCGACTGCTGACACAGCTCGCAGTGTTGTGGCGTTGCCGCCAGGGAGCGAAGTATTGGTTGTGCAGCCCCGGGGCGACTGGACCTATGCGGCGTTGCCGAACGATCAGCGGGGTTGGATTCCCACCGAGGCCGTCGAAAAAGTCCAGCTCTAGCATAAGGCCGCCGGTTATCGCTGCCGACTCCTCGGCAGCAGACTAGGGGCACGGCACGGAAGTGGGCTGTTGAGAAGCGGACAATTGCTTTAATCTTGCAGGCTATGAAGGCCGAGATGGATGTCGGAACGAACAGGAAGGCGTTCCAAATTAATCTGGATGGGAAGCGCTACGGCACCTTTGCCGAGATCGGCGCCGGCCAGGAAGTAGCGCGGCGGTTTTTCCATGTGGGGGGCGCGTCCGGGACAATCGCAAAGACGATGTCGGCCTACGATATGACCTTTAGCGACGCGATTTACGGGCCGACCGATCGTTACGTCAGCCGCAAGCGTTTACAGACAATGCTCGATCATGAATACACCTTGTTGATCGAGCGGTTGGATAAGAAGCTCGGTCATCAGCGTACGTTCTTCGTGTTTGCCGACACGGTAGCGGCACGAAGCTTTAAGCAGCATAGCGAGGCGCATGGCTGGCTCGGCGTCCGTTTCCAAACCGAGTACCGCGGTGAACCAAGCCAGATTATTATCCACGTCCGTATGATTGATGAGGCCAACGTCGATCAACAAGAAGCGCTCGGGGTGATCGGAGTCAATCTCATCCACGGTGCGTTCTATCATGAGCAGCCAGAGGAGCTGATCTCTTCGTTACAAGAAAACATCGCGCCCGGCCGCATTGAAGTGGACATGATCAGATTTTCGGGTCCGGCGTTTGCCGGCGTTGACAATCGGCTGATGAGTTTGCAACTGGTGAGCCAGGGCTTGACCGATGCGGTCATGTTCCTGTCTGACGGGGAGACAGTGCAACCGGCCGAGGTCTTTTACAAAAAAGCGATCTTAGTAGAGCGCGGCAGCTTTCGCCCGGTGACGTATGCGACCAACGACATGCTGGACGGGGCCAAGCGAAAATTTCTTCAGGAATCGGGCTGCAACGAACGCGAACTGGTGGTGCTAATGGAAATGACACTTGAGAATTTGCTCGCCGAAGGGCAATTGAATCACGCGGATTTTTTAGCACGCGTCGACATCCTCGGCGCTCTTGGACGGACGGTCTTGATTTCGAAGTTTGGCGAATATTACCGGCTCGCGACTTACCTTTCCCGTTACACCAACCGTTTGATCGGATTGGTCATGGGCGTCCCGAGTCTTTTGGAAATCTTTGACGAAAAATATTACCTCAACTTGGAGGGCGGGATTTTGGAAGCCCTCGGCCGGATGTTCAAAGGTTCCCTCAAACTTTACGTTTACCCGATGATCGACGAACGGACGGGGAAGATCATTACGGCCAAGCAGATCGAAGTCGCACCCAATCTGAGATCGCTCTTCCAATATCTCATCGACAATAACTACATTGAAGAGATCAGCGATTATCATCCGGAATACCTGCGGATCTATCCGCCGGACGCGCTGGCAAAATTGCAGACCGGCGACAACACCTGGGAAAAAATGGTTCCACCCGAAGTAACACGAATGATCAAGGAACGCGGTTTTTTTGGCTGCCGCCCGGCTTCGGCCGCGGCTTAGCTGACGGCTGGCGGCGCGGCATAACTCCTGCGCCAGGCATGCTTTCCGCTACATGCAGGAACAGCATCCCATGGCGAGACGCGGAAATTCTGTCATTGGCATCGACCTCGGCAAGCGCAGCTATAAAGCCGTGCTGTTGAGCAAGAAGAGTGAGACTCGCTATGTCTTAACCAGTTTTGCCTCGCACGACGTGCCGGAAGACCTGGCGACACCGGATGCCATTGCTCAACAACTCAAGCAACTACTCCGTGAACTCGGTGGCCAAACACGAAACTGCGCGATCGCCGTTTCCGAGCCGGGATCGCTACTGCGTATCATCGAGCAACCGAGTACACCACCCGAACTGTTGCGAAACGCGCTTCGTTACAACGGCCTGAGCATGCTTAACCAAGATTGCAAAGAGTTTGTGCTCGACGTGGCCGCGATTTCCGCCAACGGATCGGCGACGGAAACGTCATCGGCGCCGCCGAACCTTGAGGCCAATGTGACGGTGCAATCACCCGTCACTACTCAAATGCGCTATCTCGTTGGTGGAATGCTGCGCACGCAAGTAAAACTTATTTCCGAAGCGATGGCCAAGACCCGTTTATCGGTAGATATCCTGCAACTCGCCCCGGTCTGTTCGCTTAATGCATTTGAATTTGCTTATCCAGAAGTGCACGGGAAGGAGGCGTTTCTTTTGCTCGATATGGGACACCTGCAAAGCACCGTCCTGATCGGGCGAAATGGCGAACTCACCTTCACTCGGTCCTTCGACTATGGCGGGAAACATTTTACCCAGGCGCTCACCGCTGACGGCGCGCTCGACGTGAATGCGGCCCATCTCATGATCAAGACGGGCGATGCCGGGATGGCGGAAATTTGCCGAACTACCCTGACCAGACTCGCGACCGAAGTGCGAAACTCAATTGGCTTCTTTGAAGGTCAGCACGAGACACCGATTCATCGCATCTTTGTTTCGGGCGGACTCTCCCGCGCAGAAATGATTCTGCAAATCCTGAGCGACGAGTTGAGCTTGCCCTGCGAAATTTGGGACCCGCTCGAGAACTGCGAAGTGGCACTGGCAATGGCAAAGCGTAAGACGCTCCAGAACGAATTTACCTCACTCAATGTCGCCTGCGGGGCTGCTTTTGAGTACCTCCGCAGTTAACGGTCATGCCCCTGCAACTCAATCTCCTTCACGAAGAAATTTCGCAGGAACGCCAACGCAAGCGTGACCCGCTCAAAATCAGTATGTATGTGGCCGCTGGCTTGGCCGGCCTGTTAGCCCTGAATTATCTCTGGAGCGCCTACCGCACGCTCACCATCAAAGCTCACCTCAGCGCGGTCGAACGCGATTGGGCCAAAGTCGAACCGCAAGTTTCGGCCGCACAAAAACGAGCCGAGCAACTCAACGGAATCATCAGTACCGCCAGGACGCTCGATCAATTTATCGATAGTCGTTTCTTCTGGGCACCGATCCTGGAAACGATTTCCCGCTGCGTCACACCAAATCTCCAGATCACCAATCTTGACGGAATGATCGACGAGTCGAACAAGGCCACCACCATATCCCTTGAAGGAACAGCCGCCGGACGTGAGCCGCGGGCCGTGGCTGAGGATTTCCGCCAACTGTTACTCGAGCAGTTAGGTAAGGAACAGCCTGGACTTAAAGTGGAATTCAGGACTTTGGAAGATCTCGATACTCTGGTTAGCGTGGGCGGCAATAACGTTGCAGCCGCGCACTTTATTATATCGGTTAATTTGAATACAGGGGCGAAGACTCCAGCGTCCCGGCCGGCCGAACGCAAGAGCAAATCGAAAAAAGAGGAGTCGTAATTTGAATAAAGAGCAAACCAAGAAAATCATACTCGGCGCCTTTGGCGTTATTGGGCTGCTTTACGTCTACTTTGTGTTCTTCCTCGGACCACTGAATAAGAGCCGTTATTCGATGGCTGGAAGAATGGCCGAGTTCCAAAATAAGGTGGCATCGTCGAAGACAGAGATCGCGAACGTGACCAAGCTCGAGACAAATGCGCGCGCGGCAACGGCTCGCTACGATGCTTTGATGGCGCTCTATCCGGAGGGCGCGCCGATCGCTTGGTTTCCGCCTCGGATCAGAGTGTTCTTTTCTAATCAGCAGATCGACAAGTCCTCTGCTCGGCTCGAGGGAACGGCAGGTTTCACGGAAAAGGAACTTTCCTCATGGAATAAATACACTTGGATCATCGACTTGCCCCAGGCCGATTTTGGCACGCTCGGCCGGGCCCTTGCGGCGTTGGAAAATTCCGAGCCTTTGCTGTCAGTGACTCGGTTGCATATCCACGCCGGTACCGAAGATCCGGAATTTCAGCAGGTCTCCATGACTGCGCTAACGGTCATTGGAAAGAAATGAAAAAGATTTTGTTCATTTGCCTCTTCGTCTGCGGCGCGCCGGTGTTCGCCGAAGAAACGCCAAAAATCGAGCTGAAACATCGCTCCGCCTTCAACGAGGAAGCCGAAGCACGCAACCCTTTTTGGCCGATCGGGTGGAAACCAACGGCCAAAATTTCGACCTCCAACGTCGAAAATGCCGGAGCCAAGATTTCCTCCAATGCATTCGTCGTTAGCTCTATTACGCTCGATCCGGGTGCGCATTTCGCTATAATCAATGGAAAGACCATCGGAGAAGGTCAGCAGTTTGGGTTACAACTGGGCAATCAGCTCTATCAAATTACGGTCAAAGCGATTCAGGACGGTCGGGTGATTCTTATCCGACGCGACCAGGAGATAATCGTACCGTTGCGGCGCAAATAGATTCGCACCCCAATAATCGGGCGCAAATTTTGGTTGCGTTCTGACGGGAGACACACATGTTCGGCGTCTCCGCAAAGGCGAATTCACCGCTGTTTTCCACAAGTCCCATATTTCCTGTATGAAGATCACCCCTTTTATTTTTGTCCTCTTCTCCGCCAGCGCGGTTGCCCGCTCACCGGTCGGCAGTTTCTCCGGAGCATATGGCCCAAGATTCCACAGGGCAGAATCGGCGACTCCGCAGCGCGTTGCTGCTTCTGAGGCAGTCCATCGCTGGAGCCAAGTTGCCATCGATGCCACTGGTTTGGACCACACGCCAGTTGCGCCGGGGGAAAATCGAGTTTTTGGCGAACAATTCGGGCCAGGCCGCGCCAGCCGTGCGATGGCGATTGTGCACGTTGCAATTTTCGATGCAATCGATGCCGTTACCGGCCAGTATCAGAGCTTCACAGGAATCAAAGCCTCCCAGCAAAGTGTTTCTCTTCGGGCCGCCGTCGGTCAGGCTGCGCATGACACCCTTGCTTCGCTTTATCCCTCCCAAAAGCCGAGCTTCGATACCGCACTTGCCGAGGAGCTCGCACGGGTCAGCAGCGCACAGCAGAAGACCGGCGGAATTGCATTAGGACGCCAAGTCGCCGCCGCCCTGCTCGCGTCACGTGTCGATGACGGTGCAGAACTTCCCGAATTGCGTGTCGGGATCAATTACATCACGAGTAACCTTCCCGGTCGCTGGCGGCAGGATCCAATCAGCCTTATTCCGCTAGCCCTCGGTGCCCACTGGGGCCAGTGCAAACCCTTTGTAATTCAATCGGGCACGCAATTCCGTGCACCTGCTCCGCCGAGACTGACCAGCCCGGCATACGCTGCCGCCTATCAGGAGGCAAAAAATCTTGGCGGCGATGGGGTGATCACACCAACGCAACGCACTGCCGAGCAAACCCTTATCGGTACATTTTGGGCCTACGACGGCACACCGAGCCTGTGCGCTCCGCCCCGCCTGTATAACCAAATCGCGATGAAAATCGGCGATCAGACACGCTTAAGTCCGGTCGAGCTGGCGCGCTTACTCGCTTTAGCAAACGTTGCCATGGCAGACGCAGCGATTTCGTGTTGGGAATCGAAGTATCACTACGATTTGTGGCGCCCGATTACCGGTATTCGCGAATCAGACCCGGGAACCGGACCGACTGGTCTCGGCGACGGCAATGCTGCTACCGTAGGAGATCTAACCTTTACGCCATTGGGCGCACCAGCCAGTAATTTGAATGGACCGAACTTTACCCCGCCTTTTCCATCCTATCCGTCCGGCCATGCAACGATTGGAGGAGCGCTCTTCCAAACCATTCGCCGTTTCTACGGAACAGATAACATCGCGTTCACGTTCGTCTCGGATGAATTCAATGGCGTAACTAAAGATCGCAACGGTAATGTGCGGCCTTATATGCCGCGGCACTTCTCCAATTTGTCGCAAGCGGAAGAAGAGAACGGGCAAAGCCGAATCTATCTCGGCATTCACTGGCGCTTCGACAAAACCCAAGGTATTGCACAGGGTCAGCGCATCGCCGACTATGTTTTTGATCATGCTTTCGCACCACTTGCCGGGCCATAACCGCCAGCCCGACCCTGTGGCGAATTCCTGCTGGTCAGCGCGCCACTTCCGCCAGCGGGACGAATTCGCTTTCGTGTAAGTCAACTCGCCTGCTGCCGATAACGAGCCGGTACCACTGCATAGCCGATCCGATTACGATCGACAGCACAAGCAATAGAAAAAGTGCGGCAACGATGGCATCGAACCGCCAGATTGCGGCCTGTCGTGCAAGATCGACCCCTTTGCTCGCATTCGCGATACCCGCGCCGTTTTCGATCAGTGAGCGCGCGCCGGAGAGAAAACCAAGTTTCGGGTCTGGGGAAAAGATTTTCATGTACCCGGCGGAGAACGTGACAGCGCACATGAACAGCAGTGGTGCGATGGTGATCCACACGTAACGTGTCTTAGCCATCTTGATGAGCAAGGTTGTCCCGAGACAAAGGGCGATGACCGACAGCAATTGATTGGCGAGTCCGAAAAGCGGCCAAAGGGTATTAATCCCGCCGAGCGGATCGATGATACCCTGATACAAGAACCAACCCCAAGCTGCAACCAGCAGCACGCTCGAAACAAAATTTGCCATCCAGGAGCGAGTGTCGCCAAGCGGTCGCCACAAATTCCCGAGCAAATCTTGGAGCAAAAATCGGCCCACTCGTGTGCCGGCGTCGATCGTTGTCAGGATGAACAAGGCCTCAAACATGATGGCGAAGTGATACCACAGCCCGAGGGCAGTCGGGCTCGTCGAGACTCGGGCGAACATGTGTGCCATGCCGACGGCAAAGGTCGGTGCACCGCCCGCGCGCCCAAACATGGTTTGCTCCCCGAGGTTGTGGGCGAGATCTGTCATCTGTGCTTCGGTTACGGGAAAACCAGCTGCGGAAACTTCCGCCACCACCTCCGCCGGCGCGCCTTTGACGTTAATGGCGAAATATTCACCCGGTTGTAGCACGCACGCCGCGATCATCGCCATCAGCGCAACCATCATCTCTGTCACCATCGCGCCGTAGCCGATGTCGCGAATACGCGATTCGCGCTCGAGCATCTTTGGCGTCGTTCCCGAAGCGATCAGGGAGTGAAATCCCGAGACCGCGCCGCAAGCAATGGTGATGCAGACGAATGGGAAAACCGGTCCGGCGAAAACTAAACCGCTTCCATCAATGAATTTGGTCAACGCAGGCATTTGCAGCACTGGGTGAATCAAGACCACAGCCACGGCCAGAGCAGCCACCGTCCCAAGTTTCAGAAATGTGCTGAGATAATCACGAGGTGTTAGCAGCATCCAGACCGGCAGAATGGAGGCCGCCAGCCCGTAAATCATGATCGCCCAGGCCAGCCATTTGTCGCTCTGACGAAACCACGCTTCGAGCGCTGGAAAATGACTTAGAAATTGTCCTGCCCAAACCGCGAAAAACAATCCAATGACACCAAACGCAGTGACCCAGCTGACGCTGACTTTTCCGCTTCGCAAACCCGCTCCCATCAGAAAGGCGATTGGAATGGTCATCGCGATGGTGAAAACCCCCCATGGACTTTTTGCCAGTGCTTGCACAACGACCAACGCCAGCACGGCCATCAAAATGATCATGATCGCAAGCACACTGACCAGCGCCAGCGCCCCCACGGTGCGCCCAATTTCCTCTTTCACCATTTGTCCGAGGGTCTTCCCGCGCCGCCGCACCGAGGCAAAGAGCACAATCATGTCGTGCACACCACCGCCCAGCGTCGCACCGATCAGTATCCAGAGAGTGCCTGGCAAAAAGCCGAATTGCGCCGCCAGGACAGGACCAACCAGCGGGCCTGGTCCCGCGATTGCAGCAAAGTGATGGCCGAAAACCATCCACCGACTCGTGGGCACGAAATCTTTGCCATCGTTTTGCACCAGGGCCGGAGTCGCACGCTCGTCATTCAGCACAAGCACCTTCGTCGCCAGCCATTTTGAATAGAAGCGATAGCTAATAGCGAAAGCGCATAATCCCGCAATGATGATCCAGAGAGCATTGATCTGCTCGCCACGCGACATCGCCAGGATCGCGACGGAAGTAAACCCGAGCAGTGTCACTGCGATCCAAAGCAACTTTTTCCAAAGGCTCATTCCTGTTCTACTCTACCAAGCAGCTGCAGTTTTCGCTATCACCGGATGGCGATTGACACGAGGGTAACATCACGTTACGGAGCGCTTCCCAAATGCGTTTTTCGCACAAAATTGGCAAGGTAATTAGCGGCGAAGCTTTTGGAAGCGCGAAGCGACACACGCGCGCTTTTCTGCGCAACCGGCGATTTCCTGCCCGTATCACGACGGCTGCCATAATCGCTTCCATTGATGCGACAGCATTCGAGGAAATTCGGAGGAAATATGCAGTGGAAGATCCCGGTGATGCTCCACCGAAATATCTCGACCTCGAAACATGGATGCAGATCAACCTGCAACGCGTCCGTGAGCTCGAACTTGATTACGCGCCGCCCAGCAACATCCTCGATATTGGCTGCGGTGCCGGGTACTTCCTCTACATCTCCAAGATACTTGGCCACAACGTGCTCGGCCTGGATATGGACGATATGCCAATGTTTCGGGAGCTAACCGAATTGCTGCGCATCCCGCGCGTGATCGCGCGAGTCCAGGCCTTTCAGGCGCTACCCGATTTGAATCGCAAGTTTGATCTCATCACGGCGCATCTGATTTGCTTCAACAACCATAAGAGTGACAAGCT
>Ga0066705_10000541_pt1 | contig 11037 bp, 10 predicted proteins | sample GraSoiAngelo_154_FD_66506 | JGI IMG/M metagenome (GOLD analysis project Ga0066705, IMG submission 66506) | Grasslands soil microbial communities from the Angelo Coastal Reserve, California, USA - 14_1009_13_20cm | ecosystem: Environmental > Terrestrial > Soil > Grasslands | place: USA... | reverse complement strand
CATGGCGGCGGTGGCCATGGCGGCGGTGGCCATGGTGGTGGTCACGGTGGCGGCCACTTCCACGGTGGAGGCCATTTTCATGGCGGAGGCGGCCACCGCGGCTTTCACGCTGCCCATTTCGGCGGCGCGCGCCACATGGGCGGCAGATCGGCATTTTCCCGTTCGGCCTCGGTCCGAAACGTCCGTGGCATCCACCACGCGCTGAACTCGCTCTCGCGCGGCGGTGCCTTGCGCAATGGGCGCGTGCTGGGCAATCCCGCGGCTCGCGCGCAAATTGCCGCCGGTGCCGCTCTGGCAGGCTGGCACGGCGGCGGCGCAGGTGGATGGTGGCAACACGGCAATGGCGGATATGGATGGGTCGGCCCGGTGTTCTGGCCGTTCGCCTACTACGATATCTATGACTACGCGATGTGGGGCTATGGATTTGGCGCGCCGTTCTGGGGCTACGGCTACCCTGATATTTACGCCGGCATATTTGCGCCCTACGGCTACGATGACCTGAGTGGTTACTACTATTCGCCGCGCCGCGCGCCCCGTGGCCGGAATACGGCTATCGATCGGCTGGCGCAGTTGTGCGGCGACGACAGCAGCGAAATTGCCGGCCTTCCGATCGATCAAATTGCGCAAGCGATCGAGCCGACCGAAGCGCAGCGTGCCGCACTTGACGACCTTGCCAATGTGTCGATCGCGGCCGCCCAGAAAATTCGCGCAGCGTGCCCGACACAGATGATCCTCACCGCGCCGGGCAGGCTGGCAGCGATGCAAGCGCGCATCGAGGCGATGATATCGGCGGTAGCAACGGTGCAGCCGCCGCTGGATAAATTCTACGGCCTGTTGAACGATGAGCAGAAGGCGCGGCTCAATGGGATCGCCGAGAATGAGCGCAAGAAGCAGGGCAATGGGTCGCTCGTTGCGAGCTGCAGCGCTGCGCCGCCTGCCGCACTGCAGTGGCCGACCGCGGAGATCGAGGCCCGATTGCATCCAACCGACGCGCAACGCGCGAGCCTTGAAACACTCCAGGGCGCCAGCGCCAAGGCAGCGGACATGCTCAAGGCCTCGTGCCCGGTTGACGATGCCGTGACGCCGCCGGCACGGCTCGCCGCGGCCGGCAACAGGCTCGACACGATGCTGGGGGCGGTCAGGCTGGTAAAGGCCGCGCTTGAAGACTTTTACGCAACGCTCAGCGACGAACAGAAGGGTCAATTCGAGGCGATCGGGCCGAGGCGAACGTCGTAAAAAGCATCTCGCCGATCCTGCCACTGCGCTCTATGCTCCGCGGATATTGCAGGGCATTGCGATGTGGTTGTTCAACAAGGGTAAGCCCACGGAAATCTGGGACGAGGCCATTCAATGGCCGCTCGGCGACATCGAGGCCGCCGACAGGATTCGCAACATCTGCCGCTCCGGCAGCGATAGTGCCGAGAGGGTCGGTGGTCGTGCCGGGCCCGCAGACAACAAGAAACCCAATAAGAAACCGAATAACAGGAACAGCGAACACGACACCGAAAGGTTCGAACGCGCCGCCAGGACCGCGATGGAAATCGCGATGAAGATGTCGGATGACCTGATGCGCGATGCCGCCGTCAGCGAGATCATCAATCTGTGCATGAAAGCCAATGATCTCAGGACTGCGCGGATTCTCTTTCGGGCGATCCAGGCCGTATCGATCAGGGAGGATGTGCTGAGTGTGCATCCGGAGCTGCGGCAATGAGCCCCGGGCCTGCCAGGGGGTGGGATCCCGCTACCCGGCAATTCCAGCGTCTGGTATCGTCTTGGCATTCCCGGGGTTAGTCTTTGGGTAACGTCGGCCAACAAGATCGCGGTTAAGCGACCTCACGTGCAATCGACATGGGTTGGCGGTTACGACACAAAAGATCGAAAGGGAGGACCCCATGAAACGTCGTGAATTCCTGAAAGCGGCAGGCGCCGGGCTGGCCGTGTCCACCAGCGTTGCCGCGCCGGCCATCGCGCAATCGATGCCCGAGCTGAAATGGCGCTGCACCACGAGCTGGCCGAAATCGCTTGACGTTCCCTTCAGTGCCTCGGAGACGATTTCGAAATACGTCGCCGAAGCCAGCGACAACAAGTTTCAGATCCAGCCTTTCGCGGGCGGCGAGATCGTTCCCGCCCTGCAGGCGCTCGACGCGGTGTCCAATGCCACGGTCGAGATGTGCCACACCGCCGCCTACTACTTCATCGGCAAGGACCCGACCTTCGCGCTGTATTGCTCCGTCCCGTTCGGGCTGAACTCGCGCCAGCAGAATGCCTGGTTCCAGGACCACGGTGGCCAGGACATGCTCAACGAGTTCGGCAGGAAATCCAAATTGTACGCGATCGCGGGCGGCAACACTGGCACCCAGATGGGGGGCTGGTTTCGCAAGGAGATCAATACCGTCGACGACCTCAACGGTCTCAAGATGCGGATCGGCGGATGGGCCGGGAAGACCCTTTCCAAGCTTGGCACTGTTCCGCAGCAAATCGCCGGCGGTGATATCTATCCGGCATTGGAAAAGGGCACCATCGACGCAACCGAATGGGTCGGCCCCTACGACGACGAGAAGCTCGGCTTCTACAAGATCGCCAAATATTATTACTACCCCGGCTGGTGGGAGGGCGGCACGGCGCTGCATTTCTTCATCAACTCGGAGAAGTGGGATGCGCTGCCGAAGGCTTATCAATCGCTGCTCACGATCGCCTGCGGCTACGCCAACATGGATGTTCAGGCGCGGTATGATGCGCGCAACCCGCAAGCGCTCAAGCGCCTGGTGGCGAACGGGACGCTGCTGCGCCCGTTCAGTCAGGCGGTCATGGAGGCCTGTCTGAAAGCATCGAATGAGGTCAATGCCGAGACCTCTGCCTCCAACCCTGACTTCAAGAAGATCTACGATTCGCAGACGGAGTTCCGAAACGACGAGAATCTCTGGTGGCAGGTCGCGGAATACTCCTACGAAACCTTCATGATCCGCACCCGCTCGAAAGGCTGAGCGGGATGAATGAAGGCCTCCTCAGGCCGCAGTTAGGGCGCGGACCGCTTCGTCCACGCTGAGGAAGACGCGCCCTTTCGGCAGGACCTCGTAGAGATCGAACCGTTCGAACGCGGCTTGCGCCCGCGTCGATTCAAGCCGCGCCACCGCAACCGTGGCGCCTTGCTCACGGCACGCCTTGAAGAGCTCGAGCAGTATCTGCGCCGCGGTGAAGTCGATTTCCACGATGCCGCTGGCTTCCAGCACCAGCAGGCTGGGCTTCGTTGCCGGAGACTGCAGGATATTGAGCACATCGGTGCGGAAGCCCGGCGCGTTGAGAAACGAAAGCGGCGCCTGCAATCCAACGACCGCCACGCCGGGCACACGTTCGCCCGCCATGTGCGGATTGGCCGGCCACCAGATCGTCGTGCCCGGCACCCGTTCGAATATCACGAGCCGTGCGCGGGTAACGCTCCAGATGCCGTGCAACAGCGACAGCGAAATCGCGAGGCCGGCGCCCTGCTGGATCGGCAGCACGATGATCAAGGCCGCGGTGGCGACGATCAACAGGAATTCGGCTTTCGACTGCCGCCAGATCATGGCGATCTGGCGCAACCGGATAATCCGCAGCGCCACGAACAGCAGGATGCCGCCCAACGCCGCATCGGGAACATGTTTCAGTAGCGTCGTGCCGATTGTCAGCAGCGCGAGCACGATGAAGACGGCGGCAAGCCCGGATAGCTGCGACCGTCCGCCGGTCTCCGACACGATGCCTGTCCGCGGCGGGCTCGCGTTCACCGGAAAGGCGCCGAACAGGCCTGCGAGGATGCTGCCGGCGCCGGCGCCGAGAAAATCGCGGTCGACGTCGGCGGGCCGATCAGGATCGGAGGGAAACGACCTCGTAGTGGCCGCGGTCTGCACCATGATGACGACGACGATCACGAAGGCGAGCGGCAGCAGCCGTACCCAACGCTCGGGCGAGATCTCCGGAAACGTCAGCGCCGGCAGCGTTCCCGGAACCGCCCCGACCACCCGCACGCCCTTGGTCTCGAGGCCGGCCCAGATCACCGCCATGGTGGCTGCGACCAGTCCAATCAGCGCGCCCGGGATCTTGGGGCTGATGGCTTCGGAAGCAAATACCACAGCCAATACGCCAAAGCCGATACAGACGGTAAAGATGTTGGCTTGAGAGAGTTGTTGGCCGAGGACGCCTATCCGATCGAGCGTCGATCCATCTGGCGTCGACAGCCCCAGCACGCTCGGCATCTGGGAGACCAGGATGTGCACGGAGATACCGGCGAGGAAGCCGACCGTCACCGGAACAGACAGCAGGTTGGCGATCCCGCCAAGGCGAAATATCCCGCTGGCCATCAGCATCACGCCCACCATCAATGCGAGCGCGATGGCGAGCGCTTGGTAGTCGGGAGAACCGGCCGCCGCCAAAAGCGCGAGCCCGCCGGCAAAAATTGGTGTGATGGTGGAATCGGCGCCGCAGGACAGGAAGCGATTGGCCCCGAACATCGCAAAGCCGAGCGATCCCGCCATGAAGGCGAAAAAGCCGATCTGGGGTGAGAAGCCGCCGAGGCGGGCGGTCGCCATCTGCTCGGGGATGGCAATCGCGGCAAGCGTGAGCCCGGCGATCAGGTCGGCCGGCAAGGAGCTTGCCCGATAGGAGGCGAGCGAGCGAAACAGCGGCCAGGCGGCATCGACCTTGTCGGAAGCATCTTGCGGCATCAGTCCTCGGCCCCCGGCAGTCCATGGTTGGAGACGCCAGACTACAGCATTTTTCCAAGCTTCAGGTGAGGCACCGATCCCAGGGCGGCTCCGGCGCGATCTCGGCCCGCGTGCCGAACGCCCATGGATTGGCGCCGGACTGCGCCAAGGTATAGCCGAGGCAAGTATCGGCCGCCGGTTCTGCGACCATGCGCGGCGTGCCCCGGACTTTGGGCAGCATCGGCGCGCAATGCGTCATGCGCGCCTCCGGTCAGCTTGGGATGCGCACCCGAAACCTCTCCGCCGCGATCAAGTCGTGCATGCGAAGGGCGCTCTCGACCAGCGAAATTGAGGCCACCGTCATGGGAATGGCGTAACACCAGCACGAAGCGGCCGCCAGCGAGGTGATCATCCCGAGTTGGGCGGGATAGTTCGTCGAAGACCCATGATCGGCGCGCGTGATAGCAAGCCACGGCATGAACAGGCTCTTGGCCTCGTATCGAAGGTAACAGTGGTGGTCACAGTACCTGCGTTGCGTGGACACATCTCGCAGGTAGCCCGTTTCCAGCGATCGGGAACACTCGATACAACTCGACGGGCTTCGAGGTGTCCTGTGATTGACCAGTATGAATTTCATGATGTCCGCCCCCTTCGTCTTTCCATGAGAGCGATTCATGAGGCTCTTGCATGAGACGCTTGCACGATTTTCGATGAGCGGGACCGCTCGCCGCAGTGGATCGCCTAGCCCTCGGCGTCGGAGCAGCAGAGCCAGAGGAGCTTGCATCGAACGTTCAACTTGCCGGCTCCTTGTTGCGAAATGCTGAGCGGCGGGAAATCGCTGCCTGCTACCCGCTGCGACTTCCTCAGGCGGCGCGAGATCGCCACAACCATCTGCGGTCGCCCTCCCGACGAAACTTGAACTGTTCAACGCACCTCTTTGAACAAAGGGCGGTTCGCCAGGAATAGTAACGGACGAGGCCGAACTTTCCGTTGCAAATGGCGCATTGTTTCGTTGCGCTGTGCGGGAGGTGCTGAGGATTGTCGAGCATTTCCGTCTCCTGTGGGTCTCTGCTGGGCATTGCCCCTCGAGCATTCGTTGTTCGCGATCGCAAGTCGCGCATGCGTGAAGTGCGGCTTTTCCGGATCGGTGGTGGTCTGCCATTTCGTGCGGTGCATAGGGGGCACGGGTGCAGAGTCTCACTCTCTCGTGTGCCGCCTCCCATTTGCGTCCCGCAAACGGCTATTCCCGATCGGCAGCAAGGCTAAAGCGATTGAGATGGATCGCTCAATCGTACGGAGGTAAATGTCCGACATCGAAAGGGTTGGGACAGCTATACGAAGGTTTATAATCCGAGCACTCGTGGAACCGCGTCCAATAGCCCCGTTAAGCCCTGAACGAATTGCCGATTTTTCGCTCAAAATGCTCTAGTCTGGTCCACCCGGGGGAACGCTGGGGCAGCTCCGCCGGAGAGAGCCGGGACGGTTTGCGAATGAAGCGCAACCAGACCAGGAATTTGGCACGCTTAACCGCGCAGTTTTTCCTCGGCAGCATCGTGCTGGTGCTGGCGACGCTGGCTTTCGTTTGGCTTCACGTCGATCTCGCCACGGCGGCGTTCGCCTATTTGATTGTGATCCTGCTGTTCTCCCTCATGGGCAGCTTTGCGGCGTCAGCCCTGCTTTCGATCGTGTCGGTTGCAAGCCTGGCTTATTTCTTTGCTCCGCCAATCTTCCAGTTCGGGATCGACGCACCGCACGATGTTGTGGTGTTGGTCGCCTTCTTTTTTACCTCGTTGATTGTGGCGCGCCTGATCCGAAATACCCGCGAGGAAAAGGAGGCGGCGCTCGAGACCGAGGCGAAGCTCCGGCGTAGTCAGGTCGATTTGCGTGATAGCGAAACGGAATGGCGCGAAGTCTTCGAGCACAACCCGGTCATGTACTTCATGGTCGACGCGAGCGGAACGGTTCTGAATGTGAACACCTTTGGCGCTGCACAACTCGGCTATTTGCCCGCGGACCTCGCCGGCCAATCCGTGCTGGGCGTCTTTCTCGAAGAAGACCGTGAGTTCGTTCGAAACTCTGTTGCAGTCTGCCTGGAAACTATCGGCCAGTCGCACACATGGGAAATTCGAAAGATCAGGAAGGATGGCTCACTGCTGTGGGTGCGCGAAAACGCCAAAGCCCTGCGACGGGCTGATGACCAACTCATTGTGCTGATCGCGTGCGAAGATATCACCGAGCGCAAGCACGCGGAAAATGCTCTGCAGCAGAGCGAGGCCTATTTGGCCCAGGCACAGGAATTGAGCCGAACCGGCAGCTTCGGCTGGAGCGTCGCCACCGGCGAGATCGTTTGGTCGAGAGAAACCTTTCGTATCTTCCAATGTGACGAGGCGACGAAGCCCAGCCTGCAATTCGTTCTCGAGCGCACCCATCCGGAAGATCGCGCGGCCGTGCAAAAGACCGTCGATCAGGCCTCGCGCGACGGCAAGGATTTCGAGCATGAATACCGATTGCTGACGCCAAACGGTTCGGTAAAGCATCTCCACGCGCTCGCACGCGCCACAATAGATGCGTCCGGCGGCCTCGAGTTTGTCGGCGCGGTGACCGATGTCACGGTGGCCAAGGAAGCGGAGCAAAGGCTGCGTCGCAGCGAATCCTATTTGGCGGAAGCTCAGCGCTTGAGCCATACGAGCAGTTGGGCCTGGGACATCCGCCGCGGCGATTTCATCTATCGGTCGGCCGAAGTATTTCGCCTGTTTGGATTTGATCCGGAAGAGGTCGTACCGGCGGCGGCTATCCAGGCTCGTATCCCTGCGGAAGACTTGCGGCAGCTCGGCGAGGTGATACGCCGGGAGGTCGAACAGAAGAGCGAAGAACTCGAATTCGATTTTCGAATCGTTCTCCCGGATGGATCCATCAAACGCGTACATTCCGTGGCGCATGCCGTCCTCGACGGCGACGGCGAGGTCAGTGAGCTCATCGGTACGCACATGGACATCACCGCGCAATACGTCGCAAGAGAACAGCTGGAACACGCCATTGTTGCGTTGCGTGAGAGCGAGCAGCGCTTTCGCGATTATGCCGAAACGGCCTCCGACTGGCTGTGGGAGACCGGCCTGGATCACCGGGTCACCCACCTTTCGGAACATACCAATGCCGCCGGCATCCTGGCCTCCGGCCTGATCGGGGCGCATCGCTGGGACACTGCCTGCGATCTCGAATCCGAACCCGAAAAATGGCGTCAGCATCGGGCGTCGCTCGACGCGCATCTTCCATTTCGCGATCTGGTGCATCGCACTGTGAACCGGACGGGATCGTCGATCTATGTCAGGACGAGCGGCAAGCCGTTCTTCGGCGCGAACGGCGAGTTTCTCGGCTATAGGGGCGTCAGCACCGATATTACCGCGATGATCCGCGCGGATGAAGCGGAACAGGCACTGCGCAAGGCGCAGGCGGAACTCGCGCATGTAACCCGCGTAACGACGCTGGGCGAACTGACGGCCTCCATCGCCCACGAAATAAACCAGCCGCTCGCGGCCATCGTCGCCAACGCGGCGGCATGTCTGGGATGGATCGACCGCGAAACGCCCGACCTCGACGCCGCGCGCCGTTCGGTGGAATGGATTGTCGACGACAGCAATCGGGCTGGTGAAGTGATCCGGCGCGTCCGCGCGCTGGCGAAGAAGACTGATATCGAGAAGGTGCCGCTGGACATCAATGAGGTCGTCAGGGAGGCGGTGGCGCTGGTACAGCGCGAGCTAACCAGCAACCAGGTATCATTGCGAATGGACCTGACGCCCGCTCTGCCCACCATCCTGGGCGACCGGGTCCAACTGCAACAGGTCATCATCAACCTGGTGATGAACGGCATTGAAGCCATGCAATCGGTCACGGATCCACCGCGCGAATTGTCGGTGCGGTCAGGCCAGCAGGATATGTGCCGCGTCTTTCTAACTGTAACGGATTGCGGCGTCGGGATCTCCACGGAGGATGCGGAGCGCATGTTCAATCCCTTCTTCACCACCAAATCCGGCGGCATGGGGATGGGACTCTCGATCTGCCGTTCGATTGTGGAAGCTCATGGCGGACAACTGTCAGCTTGCCGCAATGCGGGGCGAGGTGCGACATTTCAATTCGTCCTGCCCGTGCATCAAGAGGATACGTCGTGATCGAGCGACCCAAGCGAGCGCACGAACCCGCTGATGTCCGGGAGCCGATCGTCTTCATCATCGATGACGATGCATCGATGCGCAGGGCGCTCACCAACCTTTTTCAATCGGTCGGCTTGGAGGTTGAGGCGTTCGGCTCTGCGCCAGAAATGCTGCAAAGCAAGGTTCCAGACGTCGCCAGCTGCCTGGTCCTTGACATCAGGCTGCCGGGATTGAGCGGGCTCGATCTTCAAACCGAGCTGGCCGGCGCGAACATCCACATCCCGATTATCTTTATTACCGGCCATGGCGATATTCCGATGACCGTGAGGGCCATGAAGAGCGGAGCGGTCGATTTTCTAACCAAACCGTTTCGCGATCAGGACCTGCTTGATGCCGTGGTCAAGGCGATTGAGCGGGATCGGAACAGGCGCGAAGCTGAGAAGACGGTCGCGAACTTGCAGTCCATGTTCGAGACCCTGACCTCCCGCGAGCGGGAGGTTTTGGAATTGGTCGCTTCCGGCTTGATGAACAAACAGATAGCAGCAGAGCTTGGACTCGCCGAGATTACCGTCAAGATCCATCGCGGGCACCTGATGAAGAAGATGGGGGCGCGCTCGTTGGCCGATTTGATCAGAATGGCTGAGACGCTCCGAATTCGTAAGGCCAAGCCTTCGGGCGAACAAACCTAAGTATGATTTTACAATCTTGGCGCGCGGCCCACCTTCCGACTGGCAGCTACGCTTAGGCACCGGCTTGGCGCGCCAGGAGGGTCGTCTTGTCTATGCCTTCGGTTGTTTCCGTTGTTGACGACGACCCATCGGTCCGCGCTGCGACCAACAATCTCCTGACATCGCGAGGCTACTTCGTCCACACATTCGCGTCGGCCGAGGAATTCCTGCGATCACCCCATTTGAGTGAAACCGCCTGCGTGATCGCGGATGTGCAGATGTCGGTGATGGGCGGTTTGGACCTGCTGGCGACGATGCGAATACGGGGTTATGATGTGCCGTTTATCTTCATCACGGCCTTTCCCGATGAAGGGGTCCGCACCCGAGCGCTGACGGCCGGAGCGATTTGCTTCCTGGCCAAGCCATTCGCCGCACCGGCCTTGATCATGTGCCTCGACACCGCGCTAAAGGGATATCGTGGCGGGCCCGGCACCTGAGGGCCCTGAGGCCAGCGGATCAAAGCTGCGCTTGAGTGCGTGGTTCGCGCAAAACCAGGCGTTCGGACGGTTCGCGGGCAAGCTTGGATCGCAATTCCACTAGGTCGATGAAGACGTCCGCCTGACGCCGCAAGTCGTCGGCGATCATCGGCGGCTGGCTGGAAATCGTCGAGATCACGGTGACGCGGACGCCGCGGCGCTGCACTGCTTCCACCAGCGGGCGGAAGTCGCCATCGCCGGAAAACAGCACCATTTGATCGATATGCTCGGCCAGCTCCATGGCATCGACGGCGAGCTCGATGTCCATATTGCCCTTCACCTTGCGGCGGCCGCTCGCGTCGATGAATTCCTTGGTCGCCTTGGTGACGACGGTATAGCCGTTGTAATCGAGCCAGTCGATCAAGGGGCGGATGGACGTGAATTCCTGATCTTCGATGATCGCGGTGTAGTAGAACGCGCGCAACAACGTGCCGCGGCTCTGGAATTCCTTGAGCAGGCGCCTGTAATCGATATCGAAGCCGAGCGCCTTGGCCGTGGCATAAAGATTGGCGCCATCGATGAACAGCGCCGTATCGTTCGATGAAACTGACATTTTGCCAAAGCCTCTGCGTTAGTACGAAGGAAGACGCTCAATATTTGGCCGGATCGTGCACGTGCGCATCCTGCCCCCTGCAATCGGCTATTTCCAATTGGCAGCGAGATTAAAGCGGCCGGGATTGAAGGCTCAATTGTACCGACGTAAGGGGCCGATATGGAAAGGTATGAGTGAGCTATACGAAGGTTTGTGCGGATTTCGTCGTTGACGCCGATACGTCGCAGCTTGCCCAACGTCGGACAGATCGCAGGCCTGTCATGCGAAAATTGCCCGTCGTGTTAATCTGTCGCATGCCTTTGGCATTGCCGAAGACCCCAAATCAGCCTCACATTTCCGTCGTCCCGCCTCACCAAGAGGGGCGTTTCGCGATCGTCACGAACGTTGAGGCGGGATGCGATGGACGCGGCGGCGCACGAGACGAATGCGCCAGCCGCGGACGGCAAAGCCGTGTGG
>Ga0066705_10000540_pt1 | contig 11044 bp, 10 predicted proteins | sample GraSoiAngelo_154_FD_66506 | JGI IMG/M metagenome (GOLD analysis project Ga0066705, IMG submission 66506) | Grasslands soil microbial communities from the Angelo Coastal Reserve, California, USA - 14_1009_13_20cm | ecosystem: Environmental > Terrestrial > Soil > Grasslands | place: USA... | reverse complement strand
AGAATGCGGTGAATCGTGCTGCGCCGCAGGTCCTTGCCCTCTCGCGCCAGTAGCACTTGTAACTTCCTCGCGCCCCAGTCTGGATAGCGGCGTCGTATCTCCACAACGCGCTGCTCCAACTCGGTCGCGGTGCGTTGCGGGCTGTGGTGCGGTCGCCGACTCAGTTCTGCAATTGCCGCCAGCCCGCCCCGCTGATACCGCTCTCGCCACCGATACCCCGTCGGACGCGAGATGCCGAATTGCTGACACAACCCACCGAACGGCTTCTCCTGCCGTGCCGCCGCTAACACGAACTTCACACGTTGTTCCTGGACATCCATCGTCTTCCAAGGCATCGACCACACTCCGGCGCTCGCTACGCTCGCGCCGGAGTGTAAAGGATGTCCTGGGACATTTTGTAAAGGATGTCATGAGACTGGACACAAAACCAGCAAAGGCGGGGCAGCCATTTTGTAGCTGAGTGCAAAGAAAATCAAAGCGGTGCCATCCCGCCTGGCTGGTTAATCAAGACGCCGCTGCAATCATTTACTGAGCTATTGCCTGATCTTCAGCTTTCCCCCCGAAGCAGATCGCTGATCGTCTCCCGGCGCCGGATCACGCGTACCGACCCGCCGTCCACCAACACCTCAGCAGGCCGTGGACGCGTATTGTAGTTCGAGGCCAGCGCCATTCCGTAAGCTCCAGCATCCAAGATCGCGAACACATCCCCTTCACTAGTCACAGGGAGTGCCCGATCACGCGCGAAAAAGTCTCCACTCTCGCAAACCGGCCCGACCACGTCCACTTTCTCAAGCGCATCTTGCTTCCTAAAGCGCAGTGGAACAATTTCGTGATAAGCCTCATACAGCGATGGTCGGAGAAAGTCATTCATGGCGGCATCGACTACGACAAATTTCTTGTCCTTATTCGTTTTCCTGTAAAGCACGTGCGTAAGGAGCGCACCCGCAGGCCCGACAATAGCGCGGCCTGGCTCAAGCAGCAGATGCACTCTCAAACCGCGCAACGGGCGAAGCAGCCCCTCCGCATATTCGCCCGCGGACACCTCAAAATCATCGCTCTCCGATTGGTCATATGCAATTCCCAAACCGCCACCCGCATCAATGTAGTCGATTCGGTGCCCATCTCTGCGAAGCTCGCGGACCAGGTCAGCCACACGTTCCATTGCGGCCGAAAAGGGATCAACCTCGCTAATTTGAGATCCGATGTGAACACTAACGCCAGCAACTTCCAGATACCTGTTCCCAGCCGCCTGCGCGTATAGCTTGCGCGCTTCACCGATCGGAACTCCAAATTTGTGCTGCTGCAATCCGGTAGAGATGTAAGGATGCGTGTTGGCCGGCACATCCGGATTCACCCGTAACGCAATTCGCGCCTTCTCCTTCGAGCGCGCCGCACATTCCGCCAGCGCCCACAACTCGGATTCACTCTCGACGTTGAAGAGGAGAATTCGGACCTTGAGGGCTGCTGTCATCTCCTCCGAGGTTTTGCCCACTCCAGAGAAGACGACTCTCTTTGCGGCGCACCGATCCACGCGCAGAACGCGCTCCATTTCGCCGCCCGAAACCACATCGAATCCGCAGCCCGCTGCACCGATAAGCCGCAATATGCCAAGACTTGAATTCGCTTTTACGGAATAACAAATCGTGTGCGGAACTCTGCGGAAGGCGTGTCGGAAAATCTGCAGGCGTTCACGGATGGCAGTTGCGGAGTATACGTACAAAGGTGTGCCGAAGCTGTCGGCGAGTCGCTGCAACGGGATCTCATCGCAGAAGAGAGCCAGACTTTCTGATTTGCGTCTCAGCAGTCCACTTCGCTGTTCGCGATAAATAAAGGCAGGTGGGCGCTCAATGCCCCGGCGAGCGGTCCGGCTCACTGGATGTTTCCCGAGCCGTCTCTCACCTTGATAACTACCACTGTCTGGTCATCAAAAGTCTCCACCCCAGCGGCATGTTCCGCGACCGCTTTGAAGAGTGAGTCCACTAATTGTTCGGCAGAAACGCCATCGGATTTGGCCACGATCTCCTCAACCCGTGAGCGCCCAAACAAGTCGCCCGCTTCATTGCGCGCGTCCAGAATGCCGTCGCTAAAGAATACGAACTTATCACCCGGATTCGCGTCGAAAGTGAACTCGTCGTATTCCGCATCATCGAACAAGCCCAAAGGCAGGCCAGTAGCCTCAATGATTTCAATTTTGTCATCGTGCCAGTAGATCGGTCGCGGCAGCCCAGAGTTTGCCACTTGCAAAGTGCGATTCTCATCATCCCAAACCGCATAAATGATCGATACGAACTGGCCGTCGATGCGCCGCTCACCAAGCGAAAAATTCACTGCCCGCAGCATCTCCGCCGGCCCCGGTTCGATGGGAGCATGGGAGCGCAGAATGCCGCTGACCAGGGCCGCGTAAATCGCCGCTGGAGCGCCCTTGCCACTCACATCTCCGATGATCAGCGCGGTGCGCGAAAGCGAGTAGCTGACGAAATCGTATAGATCGCCACCAATTGCCCGAGCCGGCGTGAACCTTGCCGCCAGCTCCAGATGCGGTAGCTTCGGCTGGGATTGCGGCAGCAGCCGGAATTGCAGCTCGCGGGCCAGTTCCAGATCGCGCTCCAGCCGTTTCTCCTGCCGGGCAATCTCCTCATAGAGCCGGGCATTCTCAATGGCAATCGCCACCTGCGCCGCCAGCGTGGTCACGGTGCGTTTGTGGTCGTCAGTAAAAAAACCTCGGCGCGTGTGCTCCAAATCCAGCACCCCAATCACTTTGTCCTTGTAAATTAGGGGTACCGCCAGCTCCGACCTGGTTTCGGGATTCGCCAGGACATATCGCGGATCTTTACTGACATCCGGAACCAGTACTGTATGCTTGTGTTGGGCAGCATGACCGACTATTCCTTTGCCCAGCGGAACATCGTGCTTAAGCTGAATATTTTCCTGAAATCGCAGCGAAAAACGGTGCTGCAGCTTCTCGCCGGACGCGTCCAGCAACAGAATGCTGAACATCTGATAATCAATTAGGCGGCTGAGCAACTCGGCTATACGCTTCAGCAGCTGATCGAGATTGAGAATCGACGTCAGCTCGCGGGCAATTTCATTTAGCAACAACAGGATACGAGCTTGCCGGGTGGTACGCGTGTAGAGCCGCGCGTTTTCAATACCTACGGCCATCCGCGAGGCGATAAGCGTGAGTAAGTGCTTGTGCTCTTCCGTGAAGTGGTTGGGTTGCACTGACTCAATGTCAATTACTCCGATCACACGGTTCTTGACAATCAGCGGTAGCGCCAGCTCGGAGCGAACCTCAGAGATGGCGGATATATATCGCGTGTCTTCGGATACGTCGCCAACTAAGATCGCCTCACGCCGCTGCGCTGCAAGACCGGTAACACCATCGCCGACCTTTATGCGCATGCGATCGGCCACTTCCTTCGGATAGCCCACCTGAAAGCGGAAGCGCAGGTCCTGAGTCTTCTCATTGAGCAGCAATATCGCAAAAATCTCGTAATCAATAACCTTGCGCACCAGCTCGGCCACACGCCGCAGCGTAGTATCCAAATCGAGCGTGGTGTTGACCACATCCGCTACTTCGAGCAGAAGCGGTTCGATTGCGCTCTGAATTTCTGGCTGATCGGTAGTCACGTCCACAGCCCTTATCATATCAGCCGATCCAGCGTGTTATTAGACTCGAGGATGCTGAACCGCGATGATGGAGATCGGCAATTCCTGTTGAAGAAATCACTCCCGTGGCACAACGCAAATATCGGGCAAATTCCGGTAGCGTTCCGCATAATCCAAACCGTACCCAACAACGAACTCATCGGGGATGCTGAATCCCACGTAATCAGCCTGGATCGGCTGCTTGCGGCGCGACGGCTTATCAAGCAGAGCGGCAATGCGAAACGTTTTGGGTTGCCGCGCCAGAATCAGCTTCTTCAAATACGTGAGCGTAAGCCCGGTGTCCAGAATATCTTCGACGAGAATTACGTTCTTGCCCTGCATAGATTGATCGGCATCTTTGGTCAGGCGAACTTCGCCGGTCGAATCCCATCCGCTTTTCAATTCCTGAGCCGGACTTGGCCGATTGCCATAACTCGAGACTCCTATGAAGTCGAACGTAGCCTCCAGCTTGACCTGCCGCGCGAGATCGCTCAGGAAAATCGCTGCACCCTTCAGTACGCCAACAAAGATTACCTGCTCGCCAGCAAAATCACGAGTGATGTCAGCAGCCATCGCAGTCACCCGGGTGGCGATCTGTTCGCGCGAAATCAGGATTTTCAATTCAGTCACGGCGCTCCATATTACTCGCCAAAATCTCCGAGTCAAAGTTTTGGTTTCGCCGCGGGCCGTTGCGCTCGGCCTGCTCTGCTCAATAGAATGAAGCGCAATCAGCGTTCAGCCTATGTTGGGTAATCGGATCGGCATATCGATTTTTTCACGGCTGAATGCTGGTTGCTGACTGCTGAATTAAGACATTTGCTGCATTGACAGGAAAGCCAGGCGATCTGCAAAAGCTCGCGCCCGATGTTGAAGTTGTGGAACTCAAGCCAGGTGTAACCGTTTCCTGAAAACAGGTAGCGCCCCCTGGCCGTCCGGCGAGCCAGCTCGCCAGGAGCGAATTTTGGAAAAAAAGAAGATCAACGACTATTGGCGCATGGGCGGAATCACCACAACTGCCGTTGAAGACTACATCTACTCCCTCTTGCCGCCGCGGGATGAGGTTCTCGCCGAAATGGAGACTGAAGCCGCGAGGCACAAAGTCCCGATTGTTGGCCCGGCAGTCGGCCGCCTTCTGTATCAACTGGCACTCATGACAAAAGCTAAGAACGTTTTCGAAATGGGCTCGGCGATTGGCTACTCGACCATCTGGTGGGCGCGTGCCATCGCTGGTGGCGGCCAGGTGATTTACACCGATGGCGATTCCAATAACGCCGCTCGTGCACGAAAGTATTTTGACCGCGCCGGCGTCAGTGACCGCATCGCTGTTAAGACCGGAGACGCGCTCGAACTGCTGTCAGAAGAAAAGCAGCAGTTCGACATCATTTTCAACGACGTGGATAAAGAAGACTATCCGCGAGTCTTTCGTATCGCCATTCCCAAGCTGCGCAAAGGCGGCCTTTTCGTCACCGACAACGTGCTCTGGAGCGGCAAAGTCGCGCAGAAAAATCCCGCAGAGAAATCCACCAAAGCAATTTTGGAATTTAATCGACTGCTGTATAACTCGCCGGATTTATTTACCACGATCCTGCCGATCCGCGATGGCGTGGCCGTAACCGTCAAGAAATAGCTATCCCGGCCCTCTGCATGCTTTGCGCTCTGTGCTTCAAAGATTTTAATCGCGGCTGACGCCGCGATTACTCTTCTTCCTCCCCTTGTGTTTTTTTGGCCGTGCGACCCCGCCTTGTTCTAGCCAAGTCGCTCTGAGCAGCCCTCATCAGATAGCTCACCACGTCATCAAGCTCCGCGCGGCTTAACCGGGAACCATAGTCGGAGAGCATCAACGACTGATCCTGATGCTCCACGCTCTTCAAATCTGATTTTGCGAAGAGATGAAATGCGCCATCCAACGTCTGAAGCTGTAGTGAGAAATTGTCCTCGTTACGCACGAGACCAGTAAGCTGCTCTCCCGTTGCGGTGGTCACGACTACGGCCTTCTTTGCAGGGTCAGCCTGGGACTCAGGATGAAGTATTGCATCCCGAATCTCCCTCGCAGATTGCGCCGCCGCATAGTTGCTGAGGTCTGATCCGATAAATCCCCCCGCTCCCGCGACCATGTGGCACTCACCGCATCCGGCTTTACCGAAGAAAACACCTTTGCCCGCCGCAGGATTTCCTGGCAGGCGCTCCGGCTCTCCGCGTCCCTGCAAACTGCGCACATACAACACGAGCGCCTGTATGCGCGATGCCCCGAGTAAGTGAAAAGACGGCATGCCGGTACCGGGCAAGCCGTCATGCACGATTCGCGCCAGTTCCGCGTTCGAAAGCCGCTGCACTTCCCGTTTGCTGGCGATGTCTGGCGCCCGCTCGCCACCGCGGCCATCGAGGCCATGGCATCCCGCGCAGCTCGAGGAAAATATCTGTCGGCCTTGAAGCAAGGCAGCAGATGAGGGCTTACTCTGCTGCCCTTGCAGGCTCGCGCTTGCGATGCAGGCGAGTAGAACGAACCAAGGTGCACCCGTAATTTTTATGCGATGGGCTTTCACGATATGAAAAGGATTACTTCTGCTTCACCGCGATCGCCGAAATCTCAATCCGTGCATTATTCACCAATGCCGCGACCTGCACCGTGGCACGCGCCGGTTTCGGATCGGGCATCACACTCTTGTACACCTTGTTCATGTCCCCAAATTCGTGAATATCAGCCAAATACACGGTCACAGAAACAATGTCTTTCAGCTCAAATCCGGCTGATTTCACGACTCTTTCAATATTCGCCAGCGCCGCTTGCGTTTCTGCGCTGATTCCGCCAGACGCCAGCTTGCCTTTATCATCTGTCCCCTCTTGTCCGGCAAGGTAGAGCGTATTGCCCGCGATCACTCCATCGCTGAAGGGCAGCGCTTCCGTCCCCGGAAGTTTGATCACGCGCTTCTCCTGTGCGTCAGACGCGCCCGAAACTAGCAGCAAAACGACGACTATTCCTGCTCCAGAAATCCAGTTCTTATTTCTTATCATTGGACGTTTGCTCCTTTCACGCAGTGAAAATCATCTCTTCCCAATCCTCGACCAACAATGTTAGAGTCCGCGCACATATATACAACGGGAGAACCCAATGCACAAATCGCGAGTGCTGCGCGTTGCTGCAATCGCTGCCGTGGTTGTCTTGCTTATGCTCATCGTTCTTGCCCAATCCACTCCCAGTGGCACTCCCGGTGCAAAAGACCAGGATCTCATCGACGCATACCGTCACGTGGAAGCCGCCTCGGTTTCGGACGCGCTGGAACAACTCACCGGCCGCCGCATGTACATGTCGCACAAAATGCAGCCGATCTTCCCGGCCAAATTCGCGGGCTTTGCGCTGACGGTAAAGCTACAAAAAGACGAGGGCAACAAAGACCCTGCAGCCCTGAATGGAATGCTGGCCGCCATCGACCAGGGTACGTCGAATTCGGTATGGGTCATGGTAGTCGAAGACGGAGTGAATATTGCCGGAATGGGCGGCTTGATGGGGACTGCTATGTCAGCCCGCGGATATTCTGGCGCGGTGATCGACGGCGGCGTTCGTGATCTAGGGCAGCTCCGCAAAATCGGCTTTCCAGTTTTTGCGCTGGGCGTGGTGCCATCTACTTCGGTGCACCACTACCGTTTCGGCGGCGCGAACGTTCCCATAATATGCGATGGCATAGAGGTCCAACCTGGCGACATTATCAGCGCCGATAACGACGGGGTCGTGGTCGTCCCTCGCGCCAAAGCCGAGGAAGTCCTGAGCCTCGCGCAACAATTGGATTTTCAAGAGCACTCCATGTACGGGTACATCGAGAAATACAAATCCATCCAGGAGGCGGTCAAGAAATTCGGCCGGCTGTAGCGTTCAGCCATTGCGCAAAATTCATTTTCATACCATAATTCGCACTTTCATTTCTGCAGCGGCAGGATCGGCAGCATGACAAAAAATCCCAAGCGAACCTATAACATCACCGCGCTACAACGCGGCCTGAAACTACTGAACCTGTTTGCCAAGGCCGAGGGTGGGCTTACCGCAACGCAAGTGGCTAAACTTTCAGGACTGCCCACCAGTACCGTGCACCGCTTTCTGGTGAATCTGGAATCAGGAGGATTCCTGAATTCCAGCAGCCACGGCACTTTCCATCTCGGGATCGCCTGCTTTGCCGTGGGTCAGGCTGCTCTCGGGCATCTCGATATCCGACGCTTGAGTCTTCCCTATTTGCAGGAACTCAATCAGAGAACACGCGAGACCATCCATCTCACTATTCGCCACGATCTCACCGCTGTGTACGTCGAAAAATTGGATTCCCCGGAGCCGGTGCGGATATATTCCCGGATCGGCGCCGCAGTTCCCCTTCACTGCACAGCCGTCGGAAAAGTGATGCTGGCCTACATGTCTCTGGAAGACCAAGCCGCAATGCTGACGAAGTTAGATCTCAAGCGCGCTACGCAAAATACAATCAGCAATCTTCAGGAGCTCCAGAACCACTTACAGCGGGTTCGGCGAAACGGGTACGCCTGGGACCTGGAAGAAAACGAAGTGCACATCCGCTGCGTGGCTGCGCCCATTTGGGATCACACCGGCGCGGTCAACGCCAGCCTGAGCATTACCGGCCCGGTGGTCCGGATGCCGATGGCCCGAATGCGGCAACTCGCGCCGTTGGTGCAACAGGCGGGGCTGAAGATTTCCCGCGAACTTGGGTTTCAAATTGCAGCGGCGCAGAACGATAAGAATTCCTTGTCAAAACCGGCTGCAAGCCCTTCAGCGACTGCGATTCCCGCAGCAGCCTCACGATGATCTTTTCCTGGGCCGAGCCAGAGCTGACACAAGCGATGAAATTGTGGCGAACAACAGCTTTGCTGTTAGCGAGCGTTCCAGCTTGCATGCTGGTTGCTGCGCAGGAAATTCCCAACACTTCAGTCTCGATCGACGTTCCTCCTGCGGAGTTGCAATCCCGAACCCTCGGTGCGAATTGGCTCACCTACAACGGCGATTACTCCGGACGCCGGTACAGCAGCTTGTCCCAGATCAACACGAATAATGTTGCCCAGTTGCGAACCGAATGGGTCTTCCACGCCGCAAACTCAGATCGCCTGGAAGTCACACCTCTTGTCGTGAACGGCGTCATGTTCGCTACGGCCGCCAACGACACCTACGCTCTCGACGCGCGCACTGGCCGCACGATCTGGCATCATTCTCGCCCCAACAGCGAAGGCCTCATTGACGACGCCTCGCGCCACATCAGCCGGGGCGTGGGCGTTTGGCATTCCAGAATTTATCGCCAAACCGATAATGCGCACCTGCTCTGCCTGGACGCGCGCTCGGGTCACTTGATTTGGGATATCGCCTACGCAGACTGGAACAAAAATTACGGCGCGACCGCCGCACCGCTGGTCGTGAAGGACAAAGTCATAGTCGGTACTTCGGGCGGTGATGATGGAGTTCGCGGCTTCGTCGCAGCCTACGACGCGCTCACCGGAAAACTTGCCTGGCGTTTCTGGACCATCCCCGGACCCGGCGAATTCGGTTCCGAAAGCTGGCCGGGTGACCTGTACCTGCACGGCGGCGGAACCGCGTGGATGTCCGGCACGTATGATTCCGAGCTGAATCTGTTGTACTGGGGTACCAGCAATCCGGCGCCGGATTTTGAAGGCGGAGTTCGTCCAGGAGACGACCTCTATACCGACTGCGTGCTGGCCCTCGATCCGGACACTGGAAAGTTAAAGTGGTACTTTCAATTTACCCCGCATGATCTTTTTGATTATGACGCGACCGAGACTCCAATTCTGGTTGATTCCGTCTACAAAGGCGAGCCTCGCAAGCTCCTGGTGGAGGCCAATCGCAACGGCTTCATCTACGTGCTTGATCGCACCAACGGCAAGTTCCTTTCCGCAAAGCCGTTTGTCGATAAACTCAATTGGGCGAAGGGAGTCGACGCCAATGGCCGTCCGATCCTCGCAAATGTCGAGCCCACACCCGAGGGAACCCGCATCTGCCCCGGATTTGGCGGCGCCACCAACTGGTTCTCGCCTTCATACAACGAGTCCACACACTCGGTGTATTTCATGGCCTTGGAGGAATGCGAAACCTTTTTCCTGAAACCCGAAAAATTCAAAGAGGGACAAACCTTCTACTCCACCGGTGTCAAACGCATTCCGTCGGAAACGTCGCGAAAGATTCTGTTGGCATACAATCTCGACACGCAATCGTTCGCCTGGCGCTATCCGCAAATCGGTCATGCCCATTCCTCGGGTGGAACCATGACGACCGCTGGAGGCTTGCTCCTCTTCGGCGACGACGCCAATTCATTGGAGGCCCTGGATGCCCAAACCGGCAAACCGCTGTGGCATTTCAATACCGGCCAGGATTTCAGCGCGTCCCCCATGAGCTACGCGGTTGGAGGCAAGCAGTACGTCGCCATTGCGGCAGGTAGTGATATTTTCAGCTTTTCTTTGCCATGAAGGTTCAGACCTAAAAGGAGAAATCGATCATGAATTTCAATCGCAGAAAATTTGCCGCCCGGCTGATGTCGGCGTTCTCGGCGCTCGGAATTGGCAGCGCCATCCTCGGCAAGAGCGCTTTTGCCCAAACCTCGGATTCTGATGTAAAAAAACTGAACTACGAAGGAAAGCCGGCCGACGGCACGCAGATGATCACATCGCTGATCGTCCACAACGGCTTGATCTACATTTCTGGTCAGGGAGCGAACGACGCGGGCGCGGTACAGGGCGCCGACATCGAGACGCACACCACCAAAGTCATGAACAACGTAAAAAAACTGGTGGAAGCCGGCGGGGGATCTATGGACACCATCCTTCAACTAACGGTTTACCTGGCCAATCTCGCCGACTACGATGGCATGAACAAAGTTTTCAAGACTTATTTCCCGCACGGCGGCCCGGCCAGAACGACGGTGTCAGTCGCAGGCGTGCCCGGACACTCGCTGCTGGAAATCAACTGTATTGCTGCGGTCACGCGTAAATAAGGAGCATCTCTCATGCGTCTCAGCTCAAATTGGAATCGCCGTACTTTCCTCGGAAGCGTCGCTGCGCTGGCGAGTTCTGTCGTCGCGCCGAAGAGGTTGTTTGCTTTCAGTCGCAGCTCCAGCCGTGCCATAAGCGGATTCGGCCACTCGGGCAATCCGTATGAAGAGTTAGGTGTGACCACGGTGATCAACTGCGAAGGAACCATGACCATGCTCGGCGGATCGCTGCCTCACCCTGAACTGGAGACGGTCATGATGCAGGCTGGCCGCCATTTCGTCAGCATTCCCGAGCTGGAGGTCGCGGCAGGCAACAAAATTGCTGAGATGCTCAAGCTGCCCGAGGGCTATACCGCCCTCGTCACTTCGGGCGCAGCCGCTGCTATGGAATCTGGTTTAGCAGGCATTCT
>Ga0066705_10000535_pt1 | contig 11091 bp, 12 predicted proteins | sample GraSoiAngelo_154_FD_66506 | JGI IMG/M metagenome (GOLD analysis project Ga0066705, IMG submission 66506) | Grasslands soil microbial communities from the Angelo Coastal Reserve, California, USA - 14_1009_13_20cm | ecosystem: Environmental > Terrestrial > Soil > Grasslands | place: USA... | reverse complement strand
ATAGCGCCGTCTCGAAGCACGAGGCCGAGTACCATCCTTCGAGATGCGCGAAACCGCGCTCCTCAAGATGAGGTCCGTGGGTGGCTTGCGAATTCTACTGCCCCTGCTTGATCGCCCAGGACACATTGACCGCGACCGAGAGCGTCTCTTCGCCCTGTGCCACTGGGGCTATCGCCATCGGCGCCGCCATCTTGGAGCGGAACAGCGGGCCCGGCGAACCCCCCTCGGAAATGCTGAGCGGCTCGCCCAGCGTGACGCCGGCGGCTTTGGCGTAGATCTCGGCCTTGCGACGGGCATCGGCGATCGCCTGAGTTCGAGCGTCGTCGAGCAGCTTCGAGGCCTGCGAGACCATGAAGTTGATGCCGCCGATATCGTTGGCGCCGGCGGCGACCAGCGTATCGATTACATTGGCAACCTTGGTGATGTCGCGCAGGCGGATGGTGACGCGGTTGTTGGCGTGATAGCCGACGATAGGCGCCGGCCCCGAACGATTCGGCGGATATTGCGGCTGCAGCGACAGCCGCGAGGTCTGATAATCCTTTTCCGCGACGCCGGCGGCCTTCAGCGCCGACAGCACCTTGGCCATCGCCGCGTTGTTGACTTCAGATGCCTCGCGCGCTGTCTTGGCATCCGATGCGACGCCGGCATCGACCTGCGCCAGATCCGGCGGCACCGATATGGTCGCCTCGCCGGTGACGGAGATTGCGGACGGAAAATCGGACTGCGCGCGCGCCGGAGCGGCTAGCTGCCCGGCGGCAGCGATAAAAGCAGCAACAATCAAGCCGCGGGGTGTCGTCGCTGTCATTTCAGCGGCACATAGACGTTGATCACAAGCTTGTCCTCGGCGGTCTTGAGCGGATCGGTGATATATTCTTCGATGAACGTGTCTTTCGCTTCCAATTTCTTGTCGTCGAGGTGATTGGTGATCGCCTCATAGGTGTTGTCCATATTGTCGTAGGAGCCGCGATGGACAAATTTCAGCGCCTTGCCTTCAGGCGATTTGGCGATGCTCATGTCCCTGGTGAGATTCTTTGGGTCCTGCTCGACCGGGATTTCCGCCAGATAGGTGAAGCCGGTATCGTCGGTCGAGGTGTAGACGATCATCGCATTGCCCGACGGTTTGATGCCCTGCTTCTCCAGCAGGGCTGACAGCGTCTTGAAGGAATCGATCAGGGTATCGAACGCGGAATCCCAGTTCGCGGTGCCCTTGACGATCACCACTTTCTTCGGCTCGAGCGTGATCTGTTCACCGAAGGGATCGGCTGTCTGAACCGGACTGGCGGCAGGCGGCGCAGCAGCCGCCGGCGGGGTGGCCGGAGCGGGGCTCGCGGGTGGGGCAGGCGCTGTCGATGGCGCAGGGGTCGTGCCGGGCGCGGGCGTTGCCGCCGGCGGCGGCGTGCTCGCCGCAGGCGGCGATTGGGCCAGCGCCGGCGAAAACCCGAGCCAGATCGCGGTGGCCGGGATCAACGCGACCATGGCAAGGCGGTGAAGCAAGGGGAGATTCATCCAACATTCTCCATGGCCGTATCCGATACCCCGATCTGCGTCACATTAACACGCGGGGCCTGCCCTCGTCCCATGACAGATACGTCATGCTCCTCTGTGCTCCGCACTGGTCAATCCGCCATCATTGGCCATATAAGACAGGCATAAATCGGGACATTTCATGAGCGCGTTGGCCAACCACGCATTCGCCAAGATGAACGGCATCGGCAATGAGATCGTCGTTGTCGACCTGCGCGATTCCAAGGCGGCGGTGACGCCGGCGGACGCGCGCGCGGTGGCTTCGCCAGCGGGGATCGCTTACGACCAGTTGATGGTGTTGCAGCCGCCGCGGCTTGCCGGCACCGAGGCCTTCATCCGCATCTACAACAGTGACGGCTCGGAGGCCGGCGCCTGTGGCAATGGCATGCGCTGCGTGGTGCGGCGGCTGTTCGAACAGACCGGCCAGACCGCGGCGAGTTTCGAGACCCGCGCCGGCTTGTTGAACTGCTGGCAGGGGCCAGCGCCCGATCTCTATACCGTCGACATGGGCCCGCCAAAGTTCGGCTGGCAGGATATTCCGCTGGCGGAAGAGTTTCGCGACACGCGCTACATCGAACTACAGGTCGGCCCGATCGACGCGCCGCTGCTGCATTCGCCATCCGCGGTCAACATGGGCAATCCGCACGCGATTTTCTGGGTCGATGATATCGGCGCCTACGATATCGCGCGGTTCGGGCCGCTCTTGGAAAACCATCCGATCTTTCCGGAGCGCGCCAATATCACGCTCGCCCATATCGTCGATCGCGACCACATTACGATCCGCACCTGGGAGCGCGGCGCCGGGCTGACCATGGCTTGCGGCTCGGCTGCGTGCGCTGCTGCGGTCGCGGCGGCGCGGCTGAAGCGCGCCAATCGCGTTGTGCAGATTGAGCTTCCCGGCGGCGATCTTTCGATCGAATGGCGCGAAGACGACGATCACGTGTTGATGACGGGCACGGCGACCTTCGAATATGAGGGGCGCTTCGATCCGTCGCTGTTTGCCGCTTAACATGACCGTCGACGTCGTCACCTTCGGCTGCCGCCTCAACGCCTTCGAATCCGAAGTGATTGCACGTGAGGCGGAGTGCGCCGGGTTAGATCAGACGATCGTCATCAATAGCTGCGCGGTCACCAATGAGGCGGTGGCGCAGGCGCGGCAATCGATCCGGCGGCTCAAGCGCGAACGGCCCGGCGCCCGCATCATCGTTACCGGCTGCGCGGCGCAGACGCAGCCGCAAATGTTCGCCGAAATGGCCGAGGTCGATCGCGTCATCGGCAATGACGACAAGATGCGCGGCGAAACCTGGCGTGCCACACACGAGGCGTTCGCCGCAGCGCCAGATGAGAAGATCGCCGTCAGCGACATCATGGCCGTCAGGGCAATGACGCCGCATCTGGTCGACGCATTTCAGCGCGGCCTGCCGCGGGTATTCGTGCAGGTGCAGAACGGCTGCGATCACCGCTGCACCTTCTGCACCATTCCGTTCGGCCGCGGCAATTCGCGTTCGGTGCCGATGGCATCCGTGGTCGAACAGGTTCGCAGCGTCAACGAGCGTGGCCACGCCGAGGTCGTGCTGACCGGGGTCGATCTCACGAGCTACGGCACGAATCTGCCGGGCGCGCCAAGACTGGGAACCCTGATCAAGCAAATCCTGCGGCATGTACCCGAGTTGAAGCGCCTGCGGATCTCATCGATCGATTCGATCGAAGCCGATTCCGATCTGCTCGACGTGATCGCGGAGGACGAACGGCTGATGCCGCACCTGCATCTGTCGCTGCAATCAGGCGACGATCTGATCCTCAAGCGGATGAAGCGCCGGCATTCGCGCCAACACGCCATTGAATTCTGCGCGCAGGTCAAGCGGCTGCGGCCGGATATCGCGCTCGGTGCCGATATTATCGCAGGCTTTCCGACCGAGACGGAAGCGATGTTCAAGCGCTCGCTCGAGCTCGTCGATGAGTGCGATCTCACCTTCCTGCACGTGTTTCCGTACTCGTCGCGTCCTCTCACGCCTGCGGCGCGGATGCCGCAGGTTGTGGGCGGGGCCATCAAGGAGCGCGCGAAGCGTTTGCGCGCGGCCGGCGAGGCGGCGCTTCGAAAGCGATTGGCGCGAGAGGTCGGCACGACGCGCAAGGTTCTGATCGAAAGCGCCAGGCAAGGCCGCACCGAGCATTATCTGCCGGTGGCGATCGCTGGCGACGTTCCCGGCGCGGTGCGGGCACTCACGATTGCCGGAGACGATGGCGCGCGGCTAATCTTAGACTGTCATGGCCCGGCTTGACCGGGCGACCCAGTACGCCGGGGCCTATCGATCGATTACTGGCGTCTCTGGAATGCTGGATCATCCGCTTTCGCGGATGATGACAGCTGTGTGTAGTCGACCGTCTGGCAGCTTCACTCTCCCTTCCATCCGCACATCCGAAGCCGCTGCTGCATGTGCTCAGGCGCCGGTGCGACCACCCGCACCGCCTCCTTGTTCCTCGAAATCGGAATTGCAATCTCGCGGGAGTGCAGATGCAGCCGCGGCTCGCCGAAGCGGGCACCGTTGCCGTAGATGTTATCGCCGATGATCGGCCAGCCGGTCGCGGCTGTATGCACGCGCAATTGATGAGTACGGCCGGTGACCGGTTCCATTGCAAGCCAGGTCAACCCGCCGCCGCGACCCAGCACCTTCCAGTTGGTAACTGCCTTTTGTCCGTCCGGGTCCGGCTTCTGCCACCAGCCGCGCTCGGCGTTCAAGCGGCCGAGCGGCATCTCGACCGTGCCTTCGTCGTCGGCCGGGCCGCCTTCGACCACCGCCCAATAAGTCTTGGAAATCCGGCCATGCTTGAACAACAGCCCAAGCGAGGCCGTTGCCTTGCGATGGCGCCCCAATACCAGGCAGCCGGATGTGTCCTTGTCGAGCCGGTGGGCGAGCACCGGCGGCCGCGGCAACCCGAAACGCAAGCCATCGAAGGAGGCCTCCAGATTGGCGCCGCCCTTGGGGCCGCGATGCACCGGCAAGCCCGCCGGCTTGTCGATGACGAGCATCAGCCCGTCGCGATGGAGCACTCGCGCCTGAATTTCTTCCGCGGTCAGTTCCGCAAGATCAATCGGTCGGTCAAGACTTTCGCTCATGGCACGAAACCGCTAACACAGCCGCGCCATGAACGAAACGACCAAACAGAGCTGGTGGCGGCGGCTGTCCAGCGGGCTGAAGCGGACTTCGAGTTCGCTTTCGACCGCGGTTGCCGATCTCGTCACCAAGCGCAAGCTCGACCGCGCGATGCTCGACGATATCGAGGACGTGTTGCTGCGCGCTGATTTAGGAACCGAAGTGGCGGCGCGCATCGCTGCTGCCGTCGGCGCCGGACGCTATGACAAGGCGATCTCGGCCGATGACGTCAAGAATGTGGTCGCGACCGAAGTCGAGAAAGTGCTGTCGCCAGTCGCCACGCCGCTTGCGATTGACGCTGTACAAAAGCCGTTCGTCATCCTTGTCGTCGGCGTCAACGGGTCCGGCAAGACCACCACCATCGGCAAGCTTGCGGCGAAACTTGTCTCCGAAGGGCGCAGCGTGATGCTGGCGGCCGGCGACACGTTTCGCGCCGCCGCCATTGAGCAGCTCAAGATCTGGGGCGAGCGCGCCAAATCGCCCGTGATTTCAGGTGCGCAAGGCTCGGACTCCGCGGGCCTTGTATTCAATGCGCTGTCCGCGGCCAGGGAACAAAAGCGCGATGTGCTCCTGGTCGACACAGCCGGCCGGCTGCAGAACAAGGCCGAATTGATGAACGAGCTTGAAAAGGTCGTTCGCGTCATCAAGAAGATCGACGCTTCGGCGCCGCACGCGGTGCTGTTGGTGCTGGATGCCACCGTTGGGCAAAATGCGCTGTCGCAGGTCGAGGCATTTCACCGTACCGCAGGTGTCACCGGTCTTGTGATGACAAAGCTCGACGGCACCGCGCGCGGCGGCATTCTGGTGGCGCTGGCGGAGAAATTCAAATTGCCGGTGCACTTCATCGGCGTCGGCGAAGCTATCGATGATCTCGCGCCGTTCACCGCGCGTGATTTTGCGCAGGCGATCGCAGGAATTGAAAGCTAATGGATAAGACCCAGCCGCACCCGCTGTTCAAGCTCGCGACCGAACTCGGTCCGCTGATCGTGTTCTTTGTCGCCAACGCCAAATTCCATCTGTTTGTCGCGACCGGCGCGTTCATGGTGGCGATCGTCGCCGCCATGATTGCTTCCTATGTGGTGACGCGGCACGTCCCGATGATGGCGCTCGTCACCGGCGTCATCGTCATCGTGTTCGGCACGCTGACGCTTGTGCTGCATGACGAGACCTTCATCAAGGTCAAGCCCACCATCATCTACGGCCTGTTCGCTGCGGTCCTGGCCGGCGGGCTGCTGTTCGGCCGCTCCTTCATCGCCATCATGTTCGATCAGATGTTCAACCTGACGCCGCAGGGCTGGCGCATTTTGACGCTGCGCTGGGCGCTGTTCTTCGTTGCGATGGCGATCCTGAATGAACTGATCTGGCGCACCCAGAGCACCGATTTCTGGGTCGCCTTCAAGGCGTTCGGCGTGATCCCGCTGACGATGATCTTTGCGATCGCGCAAATGCCGCTCATCAAGCGCTATCATCTCGAGCCGGTCTCGCTGGAGGCGAGCGAAGCCGAAGCGGGGGATGTGCGGAAGGGGTGAGTTGTCATTCCGGGGCGGCTCGGAGAGCCGAACCCGGAATCTCGAGGTTCCGGGTTCACGCTAATGCGTGCCCCGGAATGACGACTATGTCGTCACTTCAGCGCCTTGTCGATCTCGGATTTGAGCACAGTATCGACATTTTCAGGGGTGACCGGCCCGACCAGCTTGTAGACGATCGTTCCCTCGCGCCCGACGACAAACGTCTCGGGCACCCCATAAACGCCCCATTCGATCGCGGCGCGGCCGTTGCCGTCGACGCCGACAATGCCGAACGGATTGCCGTAGCGGCCGAGGAAGCGCCGCGCATTGTCGGGCGCATCCTTGTAGTTGATGCCGACCAGTTGCAGGCGTTTGTCTTTGGCCAATTCGGTCAACAGCGGCGCTTCGTCATGGCACGGCACGCACCAGGAAGCCCAGACATTGACGACGCTTACTTTGCCCTGGAAGACGGTGGGATCGAGCCCCGGCACCGGCGCGCCTCCAGCGACCAGGCCTTGCAACGGCGGCAATGTGGTCTGCGGCGCCGGCCGGCCGATCAGCGCCGAGGGAATCTTCGAGGGATCACCGCTGCCAAGCCGAAGCCAGAACAGCACGGCGAAGGTGGCGAACACAAGCAGCGGCAGCGCCATCAGAATGGGCCGGCGCCGAGGCGGTGCCTCCGCCGACGTCGGTTTATCGGACGTTACGGGCTCGCTCATCTCAAGTCCGCCGCGCTGCGTCCGGAGCGCCTGGTGATGCCGCTTTGGTCCAGTTCGCGCAAGCGCTGCCTCAGGCTGCGATAGTCGATCGCGATGGCGATGATCAGGATCAGCACCACCGCCGTCACCAGCGCGTAGGACGTCACAATGAAGGAGGCATAGGGGCCGAGCGACATCATCTTACGCCGCCCCAAATTTTGGTTTTGGCGCGTTTCCCTCATGCGAACCGGTGTCCACTTCGCTCGAAAATGCTCTCGCTTGCATCATCTGCAGGCTGCGCAGGCGGCGGCGCAGAATCTCGTTGCGCATTGCAGCCAATAGCAGCGTGACGAACAACAGCGAGAACGCCGCCGCCATCACGAGCAGCGGAACCAAAAAAGCGCGGTCAAGCGTCGGTCCGCCCAGTCGCATCACCGAGGCCGGCTGATGCAGCGTATTCCACCAATCGACCGAGAATTTGATGATCGGCAGGTTGATTGCACCGACCAGCGTCAGCACTGCACCGGCGCGAGCCGCGCGCGAAGGATCTTCGACTGCGCGCCACAGCGCGATCAGGCCGAGATACATCAGGAACAGGATCAGCACCGAAGTCAGCCGCGCATCCCATTCCCAATAGGTGCCCCACATCGGCCGCCCCCACAGCGCGCCCGTCACCAGTGCAAGGAACGTGAACGCCGCGCCGATCGGGGCCGCGGCCTTGGCGGCGACGTCCGCGAGGGGATGCCGCCACACCAGCGTGCCCAATGCGGCGAGGCTCATCACCCCCCAGACCAGCATCGATAGCCAGGCGTTGGGCACGTGGATAAACATGATCTTGACTGTCGCGCCCTGCTGATAGTCGTCGGGCGCGGCAGCCGATTGATAGAGGCCGATCGCAAGTACAATCGCGGTCGCCGCTGCCAGCCACGGCAACACGCGCGCGGTCAGCGACAGGAACTTGCTCGGATTGGCGAGATCGATCAGCGTCATGTCATCCTGATAGTCGCGGTTGGCTTCGCAGGCAATCGGTTGGAGATTGCAATTCCGCTTGATCAGTCGAGCCCGTGCCGCAGGCAGGCGGCTGCAGCAAATGGTCCGATCACGAAACTAACCAGCGACACTGCGCACAGGATCGAAAATGGCGCGCCGAACGACTGCCCTGCGATCGCGGCCTGCGAGGCCGCGACGCCGAAAATCAGTACCGGGATCGACAGCGGCAGCACCAGCACCGCCAGCAACAATCCGCCGCGATGTAGGGTCACGGCGAGCGCCGCACCGATCATGCCGGTAAAGGTCAGCGCCGGCGTGCCGGCAAGCAGCGTCAGCGCGACCGCCGCGGTCGAGCGCGTATCGAGATTGAGCAACAGGCCCAGCACGGGAGTAGCGCCGATCAGGGGCAGTCCGGCGGCGATCCAATGCGCCAGCGCCTTCGTGGCGCAGGCGAGTTCCAGCGGCGTCCGGCTCATCACGATCAGATCCAGCGAGCCGTCCTCGTGGTCGGCCGTGAACAGCCGATCGAGCGTGAGCAGGCTCGCGAGCAGCGCGCCGAGCCAGAGGATCGCGGGTCCGAGCCGGGTCAAGAGCGCAAGGTCGGGCCCGACCGCGAACGGCATCAACACCACGACGGTGAGAAAGAACAACACGCCGATCAACGCCCCGCCGCCGACGCGAACCGCGATTCTAATGTCCCGGCGGATCAGCGCGGCGAGCACGGTCATGCGGGGCGGCCCCACCTCTTGTCGTATGTGGCTTGACGGCATGACCGCGCACGCGATGGGCTCCCTCCCCCCTTGCGGGGGAGGGTGGGGGAGAGGGGTGGCCGCAGAAAAGGTGCTTGTTGGAAGCGCTCCTTCGATAGAAGTGGGAGTGCGCCTTCACTCGGCAACAGGCAGCACGTCGTGTGGCACCCCTCTCCCTGACCCTCCCCCGCAAGGGGGGAGGGAACGGAGAGATCTGCGGCATCTGGTGAACTTGGCTGTGCGGTCACGACGCGCCCCCGATCCGCAATTCTTTTGCCGCGACGCCGAGCGGCCCATGGGTCGCGGCGATGATCAGACCACCGCTCGCGAGATGGTCGCCCATCAGGCCGGCAAACAGGCTTTGCCCGGCGGTATCCAGTGCGGCGGCCGGCTCGTCGAGGAGCCAGATCGGCCGCTTGACCGCCAATAGCCGCGCCAGCGACAGCCGCCGCTGCTGCCCGGCCGACAAATAGGCCGCCGGCAAGTGAGCCGCATGATCGAGCCCCACCGCGGCCAGACTTTTGTTCGTGTCTCCTGCCTCGCCGCCGATGAAATCGCGCCAGAACGCCAGGTTTTCGACAACGCTGAGCGCAGGTTTCAGCGCATCGCGATGGCCGAGATAGTGGGCTTGTTCGGGCAATGTGAGCTCGGTCCCGCCGCCCTCCAGAGCGATTGATCCGGCGGCCGGGATCAGCAGGCCCGCGATCAGCCGCAACAGCGAGGTCTTGCCTGAGCCGTTGGGTCCCGTGACGGCGAGCGCCTGGCCGGAAGCGGCCTCGAAGTCGAGGCGCGAGAACACCTCGCGGCCGCCTCGTACACACCCTACACCGCGTCCCCAAACCCGCATTCTGCCCCTTCGTTCAGCCGCCGGAAATCTATTGGTACCGCATCAGAATTTTTGGCTGTCGCAAGGCCGCGGCACGATTGTCGGTGTGGCGGTGCCATTGGAAAGATTCTATAAGCCGGAACTCGATGCAGCACACAATCCGCGGCTGCAGGCCAGCCCCGCAGCCGGTGTTCAAGTACCCTTGCCGGGTATAACTGACAATTGGGATTTCCTCACATGACCTCGCTCGACAGCTTTAACTGCCAGAAGACCCTTAAGGTCGGGGGCAAGACCTACGTCTATTACAGTCTGCCCGCCGCCGAGAAGAACGGTCTGAAGGGGATTTCCAAGCTGCCCTATTCGATGAAGGTGCTGTTGGAAAACCTGCTGCGCAATGAAGACGGCCGCACCGTCAAGAAGGAAGACATTCTGGCGGTCGGCAAGTGGTTGAAAAAGCGCGCGCTCGAGCATGAGATCGCGTTCCGACCCGCACGCGTGTTGATGCAGGATTTCACCGGCGTCCCCGCCGTAGTCGACCTCGCAGCGATGCGCAATGCGATGCAGAAGCTCGGCGGTGACGCCGAGAAGATCAATCCGCTGGTGCCGGTCGATCTCGTCATCGACCACTCGGTGATCGTGAACTTCTTCGGCGACAACAAGGCGTTCGGCAAGAACGTCGTCGAGGAATACAAGCAGAACCAGGAACGCTACGAATTCCTGAAATGGGGCCAAAAAGCATTCTCGAACTTCTCGGTGGTGCCGCCGGGCACCGGCATCTGTCATCAGGTCAATCTCGAATATCTGGCGCAGACGGTGTGGACCAGGAAAGAGAAGATGACGGTCGGCAAGAAGAAGGGCACCTTCGAGGTCGCGTATCCGGATTCGCTCGTTGGTACCGACTCGCACACGACCATGGTGAACGGGCTTGCCGTGCTCGGCTGGGGCGTCGGCGGCATTGAGGCGGAGGCTGCGATGCTCGGCCAGCCGCTGTCGATGCTGCTGCCCGAAGTGGTCGGCTTCAAGCTCAAGGGACAACTCAGGGAAGGCGTGACCGCGACCGATCTCGTGCTGACGGTCACGCAGATGCTGCGCAAGCAGGGCGTGGTCGGAAAATTCGTGGAGTTTTTCGGCCCCGGCCTCGATTACCTCTCGGTCGCGGACAAGGCGACCATTGGCAACATGGCGCCGGAATATGGCGCGACCTGCGGCTTCTTCCCGGTCGACGCCGCGACCATCGATTACCTCAAGACCTCGGGGCGCGCCGCGCCGCGCGTGGCGCTGGTTTCCGCCTATGCCAAGGCGCAAGGCCTGTTCTGCAGCGCCAAGTCACCCGATCCGGTATTTACGGAAACGCTGACGCTTGATCTTGCCGACGTGGTGCCGTCGATGGCCGGACCGAAGCGTCCCGAAGGCCGCGTCGCGCTGCCTGCGGTCTCCCAGGGGTTCGCGACCGCGCTGGCCGGCGAATACAAGAAGGAAGCGGATGCCGCGGCGCGCTTTTCCGTCGAAAACCGCGATTTCGATCTCGGTCATGGCGACGTCGTCATCGCGGCGATCACCTCCTGTACCAACACCTCCAATCCGAGCGTTCTGATCGGCGCCGGGCTGCTCGCGCGGAACGCCGCCGCGAAGGGATTGAAG
>Ga0066705_10000530_pt1 | contig 11120 bp, 10 predicted proteins | sample GraSoiAngelo_154_FD_66506 | JGI IMG/M metagenome (GOLD analysis project Ga0066705, IMG submission 66506) | Grasslands soil microbial communities from the Angelo Coastal Reserve, California, USA - 14_1009_13_20cm | ecosystem: Environmental > Terrestrial > Soil > Grasslands | place: USA... | reverse complement strand
GAGGTGACGGCCTTGTCCTTCTGCAGGACCGTGTTCAGGTCGTACGCGGCCGCCGATTTGAAGAGCATCCGGAACATCTCCATCTCTTCGTTGAGCGTCTCCGGCTTGTCCTTCGCCTTCTGATATTCGGACCACATTTTGTCCACGCCCTTGGCCTCGATCGTGTCGATCCACGCGCGCTCGCTCTTGTCGTCGACGGCGCGATAGGAGTTGTAGACGATCTCCTTCGTGCCGGCGGGCGTGCGTCCGACGAGGAGGCGGGCCATGAACTTGTCGATGCCCAGACGCTCGATGACCAGGTCTTCGTCGAAGTTGCGCTTGATGAGCATGACCGCGTGGATGCGCGCGGGTTCCATGGGGTTGGTGAACACGCGCTCCTTCGGGAACACCGTCGTGATGTCGAGCATCGCGCGCGTGTTCTCGAAGGCGAAGAAGCGGCCAACCATGTCGCGCAGGGTCTTGTCGTCCATCGTGTCGAAGGGCGGTCGCTTCATGCCGGTAAGCTTCGCGGCGACCGCGTCGATCGTCGCCTTGTTCTCCGTCATGAACTCCGGCGTTACGTCGGGCGCGTTCTCGAGGCGCGAGCGCACCATGTCGAACGCCGCCTGCGGGAAGTTCTCGACCAGGTTCGAGCGCAGGTAGAAGACCTTCTCGCTGGTATAGGCGTACGCCTCGGGGTGGTCGACATCGAGCTCCCGCGCGCTCGCGGTGACCTCGCGGTCGTCGAGCCCGCGGCCGATGACGGTCGCGTCGCTGGAGCGATGGTCCTCGAGCCAGGCGTAGGTCTGATAACCCTTCGCGACCTCTTCGCCGCCCTCGAGGATGCGCGCAGGCGAGAGGATCTTGCCGTCTTTCGTCCGGTACGCGTAGCGGACGTAGACCCAGTCGTCGGAGTGAAAGCGCGTCCCGGGGAACTCCATGACGCCGTAGGTCGAGGTCGATTTTCCGGTGCCGGTCGGCGCGATGTAGAGGATGCCCTTCCCATCTTTCGTCACGACCGCGCCGTGGATCGAGTGGATGCCGTACTCGACCGCGAGCTTGCGCCCGACCGCGCCAAGCACCCACGACTTCAGCTGACCGTAGTAGCTCGTGTTGAAGAAGATGACGGTGTCGTTCTGCCGCGAGTAGTACGCGGCTTCCGACTCGCTTGGCACGCGCCCGAGCGCGACGACGAGGACGTCGGGTGTCTCCGCCGGCTTCTGTCCGGTGATGCGCTGCCACTCGTCGACGCCGTACCAGTTGTCTTTCCAGTAGCCGATGAGGTGCTCGCTGTTGGTGATGGCGCGGACGCGCAGGCCGTGGATCACCACGTCGTGCGTGTAGGTCGTCTCCTTCGCCGTCGCAATGTGCTCGAATGCGTTCGCGAGGAGGCGCTTGAAGAGGCCGGGCTTCGCATCGACCGTCTTGTCGTGGACGAGCGTGCGGCCCTTGGTGCGCGTGATCGTGTTCTTCGCGCCGATCGGCGTACCCGGCCACTCCGGCGAGGTCTCATCCGGCGCTGGAGGGAATGTGTAGAGGTCCTTCTTTTCGGCTATCGCCAATCACGTACTCCCCTGGGAACTAGCGTCCGATAGTAGGTTTGCAGGTGCAGGCTTGCCCGCGCGTACCGATCCGACGAAGGCTCCGACGTACGTTCCGATCATGACGAGAAGAGCGCCACCCACGAACTGAAAGCTCACGAGCTCACCGGCAAGAATCGCGCCGACCGCCACGGTCACGATGGGAAAGAGGACCGTCACGTACGCGCTCGCCGATGCGGTCCACCGAAGCACGATGAACACCACCCCGATGAAGAGGCCGATGCCGCCGAGCGTCACGAGATACAGGAATGCGATCCAGACCTCGGGTCGCGAAGGGAGCGCCGGTGTTTCGCGCGCGAGCACGGCGACCACCAGGAGGAAGACGGCCCCGCAGAGCATCGCCACGGCGTTGGTCCCGATCGGATCCGCGCGAGGAAGCCGCTTCAGCAAGACCGTCGAGCCCGCTACGGCCACGGCTTGGAGGAAGAGCGCCGCGAGCGCGGCCGGCGGCACCGTCGCGCGCAGCTGATCGACGAAGACAACCGCCACGCCCGCAACCGCGATGGCGCCGCCGATCACGCCACCCCAGCGGAACCGCTCCATCCCGAGCGCCGTCGCCATGAAGAAAGTCATGAGCGGCACCAGCGCGACGAAGGTCGCGGCCATCGCCGACGGCGCTTGCAGGAGTCCCCAGTAGGCGAGTGCGTACGCGACGCCGAAGTTCACGACGCCGAGAAGCGCGACGCCCGGCAACGCGGATCCGAGTGGAAGGCGGATGCGCCGCCACGCGGCGAAGCCCACAAGAAGGACTCCCGCGATTGCGAAGCGCAGGCCCGCGCCCCAGAACGGCGGGAGCTCCCGGTTGCTGAAGCGGACCGCGACGAAATTCGTTCCACCGATCAGCACCACCGCCGCGAACACCGCGAGCACCACACCTGATGGCCGGTTCATCACCGCTGACGATACGAGCCTCAGCGCGTCCCTATCCTTGGCTGCGATGGCCTCTCGCCGCGGCGCGACGGTCGAGCTGCGCGAGGTCACGAAGCGCTACGGGGACACCGTCGCGGTCGACCACCTCAGCCTCACCGCTCCTGCCGGACGCATCTGCGTGCTCATCGGACCGTCCGGATGCGGCAAGACGACGTCGCTGCGCATGGTGAACAGGCTGATCGAACCGACGTCGGGGGAGATCCTTATCGACGGACAAAACGTCCTCAGCGAGGACCCCACGCAGCTCCGGCGAAGGATCGGGTACGTCATCCAGCAGGTGGGCCTCTTCCCGCACCGGACGATCGGCCAGAACGTAGCGACGGTGCCGGAGCTTCTCGGCTGGCCGGCGGCGCGGGTCCGCGCGCGCGTCGACGAGCTGCTCTCGCTCATCGGCTTCGATCCGGCGCGCATGCGAGACCGCTATCCTGCGCAGCTCTCCGGTGGCGAGCGGCAGCGCGTCGGCGTCGCGCGCGCGATGGCCGCCGAGCCGCCGCTGATGCTGATGGATGAGCCCTTCGGCGCGGTCGACCCGATCGTCCGCGAGCGGCTCCAGAACGAGTTTCTGCAGCTCCAGCGAACGCAGGGCATCACCGTGATCTTCGTCACGCACGATATCGACGAGGCGATCAAGCTCGGCGATCGCGTCGCGATCATGCGTTCCGGAAAGCTCGTGCAGTACGCGCCGCCGGGCGAGCTGCTCGCACGCCCCGCGGATGACTTCGTGGCGCGGTTCGTCGGCAGCGACCGCGGCCTGAAGCGTCTGGCGCTCCTTACCGTCGGCGGTGCGGACCTCGACCCACCGGTGGATCCATCCCGCCTCGACGGCGCGCCCGTGCTCTCGCCCGCGATGACGCTTCGAGATGCGCTCGCCGTGATGCTCGCCTCGGAGACGCAGGTCGGCATGGTGCGCGACGGCGATCAGTACCTGGGCGTGCTCACGTTGTCGCACATCGGCCGTCTGCTTCGCACCGCGGAGCAGAAGTGACCGCCGGCGAGCCACTTATTCGATGGGACTGGATCGCGAGCCACGGCGGAGAGATCGGCCAGCGCGTCGGCGAGCACCTTGAGCTGACGGTCATCGCGGTGGCCGTGGGATTCCTCGTCGCGTTCGTGCTTTCCCTGCTGGCCCTTCGCGTTCCCGCGCTCTACGGACCCATCACCTGGACGACGGGGATCCTCTACACGATCCCGAGCCTCGCCCTATTCGCGCTCCTCATCCCGTACACCGGTCTCTCCCTTCTCAGCGCCGAGATCGGGCTTGTGAGCTACACGCTCCTCATCCTCATTCGCAACATCGTCGCTGGCGTTCGTGGGGTTCCTGTCGAGGTCCGCGACGCGGCGCGCGGCATGGGCTACACCGATCGCCAGATCCTGTGGCGCGTCGAGCTCCCGCTCGCGCTCGCCGTCATCTTCGCGGGCATACGGGTGGCGACGATCACCACTATCGGCCTGGTCACGGTCACCGCGCTCATCGGCCAGGGCGGGATGGGTTACTTCATCCTCCTCGGGATCCAGCTCTTCTTCAGCACCGCCCTCATCGTCGGCGCGCTCGGTTCGGTCATCCTTGCCGTGCTCGCCGACGGTTCGCTGGTGCTTGTCCAACGCGCCCTCACGCCCTGGACGCACGCGCGATGAGAGCGCTCGGCGATCTCGTCCGGTGGCTCACCGATCCGGTGAACTGGCAGGGCTCGCACGGCATACCGGTCCGCGTCCTCGAGCACATCGAGCTCTCGGCGATCTCCGTGCTCGTCGCGCTGCTCATCGCGATGCCCGTCGCGCTCTACCTCGGCCACACCGGTCGCGCGGGCTTCGTCGCGATCAACGTGGCGAACGTCGGGCGTGCGCTTCCGTCACTCGCGCTCCTGGCGTTCGGGCTGGTCATCGCGATCTCGCTCGGTCTCGGGCTCGGGTTCTGGCCGACCGTCTTCGCCCTTGTACCCCTTGCGATCCCCCCGATCCTCACGAACTCGTACGTCGCCATCCGCGAGGTGGACCGCGACATCGTCGAAGCCGCACGCGGGATGGGACTCAGCGAAGGCCAGATCCTCCGCGCGATCGAGGTGCCTCTCGGCCTGCCACTGATGCTCGCCGGCATCCGTACCGCGGCGGTGAACGTCGTGGCGACGGCGACCCTCGGCGCCCTCGTCGCCGGCGGCGCGCTCGGCCGGTTCATCGTCGACGGGCTCGCGTTACAGGAGTACGACCAGCTTATGGCGGGAGCACTCCTCGTGGCGCTGCTGGCCGTGGCCACGGAAGTCTCATTTGCTGCACTCGAGCGAGCGACCGTTCCCGCGGGAATGCGCGCAATCGGTTAGGCGTTCCGCCTCGTATCGACCCCTAGCGGGTCATACTCGAAGCGAGGCCGGCAGCCTAAGCGCTACGGCCGGGGAGGATCCCACATGAAGCGCGGAAGAACGCTCATCGCCGCCCTCGTCGCGGTCGCCGTCGTGGCGAGCGCGTGCGGAGGCGCAGGAAGTGGTACGACCGGGGGAACAGCGGCAACGCGGCCAGACGTCATCGTCGGTTCGACGAACTTCTATGAGCAGATCACGCTCGGCGAGCTCTACTCCCAGATCCTCGAAGCGAACGGCTACAAGGTCACGCGGAAGTTCAACCTCGGGAACCGCGAGATCGTCGAGCCTGCGATCGAATCGGGTCAGATTGACGTCGACGCCGAATACCTGGCAACACTCCTCGCGTTCGTCGATAAGGACGGAAAGATCGCCAAGCCGACCACCGATCCGAAGGAAACCCAGACCGGCCTGCAGAAGGCCCTCGACCCCAAGAGTCTCACCGTGCTCGACTACGCGCAGGCGACCGATCAGAACGGCTTCGTCGTCACGCAGGCCACCGCAAGCTCCAAGAACCTCAAGAAGCTGAGCGACCTCGCGCCGATCGGCAACACCCTGGTGCTCGGCGGACCTCCCGAGTGCCCGACGCGGCCTTTCTGCCAGCTCGGCCTCAAGAACACCTACGGCATCACCTTCAAAGATTTCAAGCCGCTCGACACGGGTGGCCCGCTGACGATTACGGCGCTCGAGGGCAAGCAGATCGACGTCGGGCTCCTCTTCACGAGCGACCCGAGCATCGTCGCCAAGAGCTTCGTGCTCCTCGACGACGACAAGCACCTGCAGCTCGCCGACAACATCGCGCCGGTCGTACGCAACGCGCTTCTTCAGAAGGACGACGGGACGCTGAAGCGTCTCCTGAACTCGATCAGCGCGAAGCTGTCGCAGGCCGAGCTCAACGACATGAACAAGCAGGTCGCCGTCGACAAGGCCGACAGCAAGGTGGTCGCGGCCGCATGGCTCAAGAAGCAGGGCCTCATCAAGTAACCACGCACTGGACCGCGCTCGGCGGCGCGCTTCGCACCGGAGCCGCCGCCGCGGCGTGGGGCACGACGGGCGAGACCGAGGTCTTCGCGATTCACGACGACGGCCAGGTCTGGGACCGCTACTCGGACGGAAAGTCCTGGCACGCTTGGGAATCGCTCGGCGGCGCGTTCGCGGGACAGCCCGCCGCCGCGGCGCGCGACGCCGACCGCATCGACGTTTTTGCGATCGGCACGGACGGAGTGCTTCGCCACCGCTGGTGGGATGGAAAGCGTTGGGTCGACTGGCGCGACGTCCGTGAGGCTCCGCGCGGCGGCCGCGCCGTGGCCTGTGTCTGGAGCGGTGCGCGCCTTGACGTCTTCGTCTGGGCTGCCGACGGCGGTCTTCACTACGCTGACCTCGCGTGAGCGAACGCTTCGACTTCGTCGTCATCGGCGCGGGAGCATCGGGCGAAGCCGCGGCGAGCTACGCGCGCGCTCGCGGCGCGACGGTCGCGCTCGTCGAACGCGATCTCTTTGGGGGCACGTGCGCGTTTTGGGGCTGCATGCCGTCGAAGACGCTCTTGCATGCCGCGGCCATCCGCGCCTGCGGCGGCGACTATCCGTGGGAGCAAGCATCCGCGCGCCGCGACTACATGATCGTGCGCGAGGGCCGCGACTACCCCGACGACTCCGGTCATATCAAGGGATACAAGGCCGCAGGTACGGTCCCGGTACGCGGTTCGGCGAAGATCGCCGGACCCGGGAAGGTGGTCGTACGGACCGATGACGGCACGCGTGAGCTCGAGGCGCGCGACATCATCATCGCGGTCGGCTCGATCGGGAAGGCCCCGAAGCTTGAGGGTCTCGCCGAGGCGGGCTTCTGGACGAACAAAGAAGGCACGAGCCTCCGCGAGCTTCCGAAGAGCATCGCCATCCTCGGCGCCGGACCTTCCGGAACCGAGCTCGCGCAGGTATACGCCCGGTTTGGCGTGCGCACGACATTGGTGAGTCCACGCCAGGTCAACCCGACCGACCACCCGCGCAGCTCCGCTCTTTTAGCGAAGACGCTCCGCTCGGACGGTGTGGACGTGCGCGAGAACGCGCGCGCACAGCGCATCCGGCCACGCGCGGGAAAGGGCGGCGAGCACGTCGTGGAGCTCGCCGACGGATCGTCGGTCGAGGCCGCGATCATCGAGCTCAATGTCGGCCGCACCGCTGCGCCCGCGCTCTCCAGTCTCGGTCTCGATGCGGTCGGGATCGCGTACGACGGCGGGGACTACCTGAAGGTCGACGACACCCTTCGAGCCGCCGATCACGTGTACGCGATCGGCGACTGCGTCGGTCACGAGCTGTCGACACATCTCGGCCACTACGAGGGCGAGACCGCGGTGAAGATCGCGCTCGGCGACGGCATCCGCGCGGACTTCAGCGCGACGCCGCGCGCCGTGTACACCGATCCCGAGACCGCAGCGGTTGGTCTGCTTCTGGATCAGGCGAAGGAGCGCGGCATCGACGCGTATGAGGAGACCGCCGACCTCGCGAAGAGCGCGAAGGGCTACGTCAGCGAGTCGGAGGGCCACGTGTCGATCGTCATCGACCGCACGAACAAGATCGTCGTCGGCGCCTTCGTCGGCGGGCCCGCGGCGTCGGAAGCGATCCACGAAGCGGTGCTCGCGGTGAAGCTTCGGACGCCGATCGCCGTACTCGCCGACACGATCCACGCTTTCCCGACCGTGTCGCGCGTCATGGGCGGGATCTTCGCGAAAGCCGACCTCGCGCTCCGATGACCGCGGAGGATTATGTCGCGCTGCTCGACTGGCGCCGGCAGGTGGCGGACCTGTACTCGGTCGTCCGCGGGCGGCTTCCCTCGGATCCGCCGGCCGCGCACGCAGATTGGCGAAACGGCCGCGACGAGCTCTTCAAGGCGCACCCGCAGTCGCCAGTGCTCCCATCGGAGCGCGCGGAGTTTCGCGGGCTCCCGTACTACAAGTACAACCCGCGTTTCGCCAAGCGCGCACGGATCCGGCCGCTTCCCGAGGAGCGCTATGACGTGGGGACGAGCACCGGTGGCGTGATCCCGTTCGTGCGGTTCGGCGCGGTCGATCTCGACGTCGGTTCGCTCGAGGTCTTCTGGCTCGATGCCTATAGCGGCGGCGTGTTCCTCCCGTTCCGCGACGCGACGGCCGGAACGACGACCTACGGCGGCGGCCGCTATCTTCTCGACACGGCGAAGAGCGCCGATCTCGGCGCGATCGGCGAGGAGCTCGTGCTCGACTTCAACTTCGCGTACCACCCTTCCTGCCGCTACGACCCGAAGTGGGTTTGTCCCCTCGCGCCGCTCGGGAATAGGCTCCAGGTCGCCATCGAGGCGGGGGAGCGCATGTGAACAGTCGCGCGCGGTGGACGCTTATCGCAGCCGTACTCGGATCGTCGATCGTCTTCGTCGATTCGTCCGTCGTGACCGTCGCGCTGCCGCGCATCGGCCGCGAGCTTCCGACGACCGTCTTCGGCGTCCTCGAGGGCCAGCTGTATGTCTACACCGGGTACCTTCTGACGCTCTCAGCTCTGCTCATCCTCGCGGGTGCACTGTCCGACTTCTATGGGCGGCGCCGCATCTTCCTCATCGGGCTCGTCGGGTTCGGCCTCACGAGTGTGCTGTGCGGCCTGGCGCAGAACATGGAATTTCTGGTTGCCTCGCGCATCCTGCAGGGCGCGGCCGGCGCGATCCTTGTGCCGGGGTCGCTTGCGCTGCTGACAGCCAATTTCAGCGGCGAAGCTCAAGGCCGCGCGTACGGGGTATGGGCCGCGGCGACGGCGGCGACGACGATCCTTGGACCGTTCATCGGCGGCATCCTCGTCGACACGATCTCGTGGCGCGTCGCGTTCCTCATCAACGTGCCGCTTGTCGTGGTCGCGGTCTGGGCGACGATCAGTCATGTTCCCGAGAGCCGCAACGAAAGCGCCACCGGCCGCTTCGACTGGCTCGGTGCCGCGGTGGTCGCGGTCGCGGTGGGCGGGCTCAGCTTCGGCGCGACCTACGGTCAGCAGCGCGAATGGCGCGATCCGCTCGCATACGTGGCGCTCGCCGCCGGCGTCGTGGCGACGATCGCATTCCCGTTCCTTATGGCGCGAAACCGTGATCCGCTCGTTCCGCTCGAGCTCTTCCGCTCGCGGAACTTCACCGTCACGAATATCTCGACGCTTCTGATCTACGGGGCGCTGTACGTGACCTTCTATTACCTCGCTCTTTTCCTACAGGGCGTGCTCGGCTACTCGGCGTCGGCCGCGGGTCTCGCCGGAATTCCCGGCGGACTCCTTCTGGTCATCCTGTCCACGCGCTTCGGCGCTCTCTCGGCTCGTTACGGCCCCAAGATCTTCATGACCGTCGGGCCGGCGCTGATGGCGATCGGCGTCCTGTGGTTCGCGCGCGTTCCCGCCACCAGTCCGGCCTGGGTCTTCGTCCCCGGCGATCCGTCGAGCTGGGTGCCGCCGGGCCAGTACTTCGTCGATTTTCTCCCCGGCCAGATCATCTTCGGATTCGGGCTCGCGATGATGGTCGCGCCGCTCACGACCGCGCTCATGACGAGTGTCCCGGTGCGTAACTCCGGTGTGGCATCGGCGGTGAACAACGCGATCTCACGTGTCGGCCCGCAGCTCGCCGGCGCGGTGATCTTCGTCGCGATCACCGCGAGCTTCTATGCGGGGATGTCCGTGCGGCTTCCGGGTACCGATACGTCGGACCCGGCGTTCCGCCACAACTATTCGCCGATGAACGTCCCCCGCACCTCGGATCAGGCCGCACAGGCCGCGCGCGATCAATCGACCGACGCCTTTCACCTCGCGATGTTCGTGGGGGCGGGACTGCTTGCCGCCGGTGCGCTCGTGAACGCAGTCGGTATCTCGAACGAGGTCGCCCTGGAAGCGGCCAAGCGCCAACCCGCTCCCGCGGCGTAACTCTTAGCGCGACCGTACGAGCTAACCGCGCGTGCCTCGGACGCGCCCCACCGTGACGTGCGTCAATCTGTGACCGTGATCAATCTTCGGTTCGCCCTAGCGTTGGTGGCGTCGATCGTGGTCGGCTGCGCGCCGGCCGCATCAGGTCCCGCGCCGTCCGCCCCGTCTCGCACTGCTTCGCCATCCACGCCGGCACGAATCCAGGAATCCGAGAGCCCGTTCCCGAATGTTGCGGGTGCGCTCGTGTTGTTTCAGCTGCCGACCGAGACAGTGCTCAGAGCGATCTCGTTTGGCGGAGAGGTGAACGGCCTCCTTCCCACCTCGATCGGTCAGGTCTCCGGCTACGCGGGATGGTCGCAGTCGCCGTACGGCATCCCCTACGCGGTCGGCGCGACCGTCTATGACCGCGCCGGCAAGTCGCTAGGCATCCTGCCCTGGAGCATCCGGCAGGTGGCCACGTGGTCTCCCGATGGCCGCTTCGTATGCGCGGCTGTTCCGGAGCGCCCGGAGACCGGCGCGCAGATGCGTCTTGAGACAGCGGTGCCCGGTCAACCGGCCAAGCTGATCGCGAGCGGTTTCATGATCTACGGCGACAACGCGACCTACCCGGTGCTGGCGTGCGACGAGAGCACCGATCGCGCAATCGTCGCGTCGTTCGGCCAGGGCGTTGCGCCGTCGCGACTCACGGTATTCCGGCTCTCGACCGGCGCGATCATCCGCTCGGTCGATTACGCCGGCGCCGTCGTGTGGGTCGCGGCGACTGCCGACGGAACGATGCTCGTCGAATCCGTTCGCGACACGGCCGCCGCTAAGTGGAAGGCGACTATTCGCTCGGCGGACGACGGCGCGGAGCTCGGCGCGGTCGACGGCTTCGTCGTGCAGGGATTTTCGGGGGACAACGGTCTCGTCGTCGGCGCCGCACCGAATGCGGCGGCGGTCATCGACTGGAAGACCGGGCGCAAGCTATGGAGCGCGAGCGGAACCTACGGCGGATTTCTCGCGGAACCCGCAGGCCGGCGGCTCGCAGTCGGCATCGGATTCGTCGGCGGATCGGATCAGCGTGACGTCTATCTCGTCAACGCCGACGGCTCCGCGTCGCTTCTGCCGGCGCGCGTGCGGGTCGCTCTGCGCTACTAGCGCACCCAATGTTCAGGCGGTAACCGGGCGCGCCCGTGACTTGACTTCATTGGTAAGTGCAGACTAACGTAAAGTCCATCGCGCAACAGCGCAAGGGAGGGCATATGGGCGATTCCGTCACGAATTTCGAGATCAACAGCGCGGATCCAGCGAAGGCGCGGCGTTTCTATACCTCGGTGTTCGGCTGGAAGATGAACGAGGTCCCG
>Ga0066705_10000526_pt1 | contig 11132 bp, 9 predicted proteins | sample GraSoiAngelo_154_FD_66506 | JGI IMG/M metagenome (GOLD analysis project Ga0066705, IMG submission 66506) | Grasslands soil microbial communities from the Angelo Coastal Reserve, California, USA - 14_1009_13_20cm | ecosystem: Environmental > Terrestrial > Soil > Grasslands | place: USA... | reverse complement strand
CTTATGGTCTAAGATGCCGCGCTACGGGGGAGAATCCGCAAATTGTAATGATCCAACTCAGCAAATTGCGAAAGGAATTCGGCGATCTGATCGCGGTCAACGATCTCGACCTAATGATTCCGCAAGGCGAGATTTATGGACTTATTGGCCCCAATGGAGCCGGCAAGACGACCTCTATCCGCATGACCTGCGGATTGCTGGCTCCCACTCAAGGCTGTGTCCGGGTGAATGATGTTGATGTCTTGGGTGAACCTGAGCGGGCGCAGCAATACATCGGATATCTCTCCGATTTCTTTTCTGTGTATGAGGACTTGAAGGTCTGGGAATACCTGGACTACTTCGCGCGGGCCTACAAGATGTCACAGCCGGAGATTGCCCAAAGAATCGAAGAAGTGATCGCGCAGGTCGGACTGGAGGTCAAACGCGACACGCTCATTCACGGCTTATCGCGAGGTATGAAGCAGCGGTTGGGGATTGCCCGGGCGATTATTCATCAACCAAAGGTACTGCTGCTCGACGAACCGGCTTCGGGACTCGATCCCAAGGCTCGGCTTGAACTGCGCGAGTTGCTGCGCTCGATGCGCGATCAGGGCGCCACGATTTTGATTTCCTCGCACATTTTGACTGAGCTGGAGGGGTTCTGCACCTCTATCGGCATCATGGAAAAAGGACGACTGGTGCGCACTGGTCGCATCGAAGAGGTCACGGCGGAAGAAACTCCGACGCGAATCGTTCGCTTGCGCTGGGTGGGTGATTCTGCAGAATCGGTAAGAAGAATTCTGGCCGAGCGGCTTGAGCTCTCGAATATCAGCCTCGATGGCAATGGTGGCTCGTTTCATTTCGTGGGCTCAGACGATCTGCTCGCGCAAGTGCTGGCCACGCTGGTGTCAGCGAATGTGCGGGTGACGTCATTCGGGGAGATTAAGCAGACGGTCGAAGACCTCTATATGAAACTGTCGCAGCACGAGGTTATGTGATGCTGCTCTTCTGGAGCAACCCGGAATTTGTCCGCCATCGACGAGCAGAATTGCGCCGTGGACGGGCATTCACAGTTGCAGCTGTCCTGTTGGTGCTCTGCGTGCTGATCGGGCTGGCAGCCTGGGCGTCAGCCGCGAATGAGCTCGAGATGGCGCAGATACGTTCGGCTAGATTTGGGCGCCCCACGCAGGCGCAGCTTTTTGAAATGCAGCAACGGCTACCCAGCGAAGCGTTGCAGCTGTTCTATCGCTCACTCATGTACACACAAGCTGGGATTCTGGCCTTCTGGTCACTCTTTTCTTGCGCACAAGCAGTTTCTGGGGAGCGCGAACGTAAGACGTGGGATTTTCAACGCACCACCCGCCTGCGCCCGGCGGACCTTATGCTGGGGAAGCTTCTTGGTGAGCCCGTGCTGGCTTACTTCATCGTTCTGTGTTGCTTGCCGATTGCCGCAATAAGTGGATTGGCCGCAAAAATCGGGCTTCTGCACGTTTTGTCTGCGTACCTCCTGATTGTTTCTAGCGCGCTGTTTATCGGTCTGGCTGGGCTTTGGCTTTCGAGCTTATTTGAGTCGCGAAGCCGCGGAGTGGGGCTGATCGGAACGGCAGGTCTATTCGCGTTTCTCGCGTTGTCTTTTAACTTTCGAGTGAGCGAACTGCCGGGTTTGGCAGGGTTCAGCCCGCTGGCCGGACTGCCGCAGCTTGTAGAACCCAGCGGATCGGCGACAGCACTTCCGACCTTATTCGGAGCACAGATTCCCTGGCTGCTGATGAGCCTGCTGTTGTACATGGCATTCGGGGCCTGGATTGCGCTCATGCTGGGGCGCAATCTGAAAAAGGATTATGAGGAGATGCGCCCGCTTTCACGCTGGCAGGCGGTCGGGTGCGCTGCGTTTCTGAACTTCCTCCTGTACGCGTTGTTTCATCCCCATCCTTGGAGTCCGCCAGATTCCCACAGTTTCACGACATTCATAGTTATCATGAACGGTTTGATTATTCTGGCTGTCGGCGTTGCAACGCTGGCCCCGCATGAACGGCTGAGAATCTGGTGGTGCAAGCGCGGTGCACATGAGGCGACGCTGTTGTCCGAAGACGGCCCTCCGTGGCCGTGGTTGGTGCTTTCGGCGGTGGTTGCGTACGCTTTACTAATATGGGGACTGTTTGCCTGGAGGCGGGTGCTCGGGTTTGAAACCAGCTCGCTTTCGGGAGGCGCGATCCAAATGGCTGCGGTGCTGATTTTTGTCACTCGCGATGTGCTGTTCCTGCAGTGGTGCCGACTGACACGGTTGCGTGCGCCCTTAATAAAGGGCGCCCTCTACCTCTGCCTGTATTACATTGCATCGCTGGTATTCACGTTCGTGTTCTCAGTGCGTTCCGAGTGGGATGGACGAATTGTTTACAGCCTGCTGACCCCTGCGGGTGCTCTGGATGGACGTTCGTATGGAGTCCACTTTCCAGTCGGCGTATTCGGGGGTATGTCGCTGCAATTGATCGTCGTTGGGGTGCTGGTCACGCTTATTATACGGAGGTTAAAAAGGCCTCCTCTGACTGCCGCAGTCGTCGGGGATTAGTCCACATGCCCCGCCTGGCGCTCGACTGACCAGATCTCCTCCGGCTTCTGCTCGTAGGGATAAACGTGGACCATCCAGCCAAAAATCTGCGGAATGAATCTTCCGCCCGCGGCTTCGCAATCCGCCTTGGTCGAAATTGATCCGGCGAGGCCGAATTTCGGATTGGGTCCCCACGCTTCTTGCCTCTTTTCCTTTGGCGCAACACACATGTTCACGTGCGCATGCCACTGCGCAATGCTGAGAGGAATCCGCTTATCGAGTTCATTCCAATCGGTATTCTTCGGCGCCGTGTACATCACGCCGATCAGCTTGTAATCTTCGCCATTTTTCTCGTACAGCAGCGACGTCGGATGTTCAGGGTTGAAGCGCATTCCTGCCTCGAATCCGTACCAATAATTCGTGAAGTGATATTGCTTCTGCGGAAGATTCGGCAGGAAAATCTTGTAGCCGTCAGCCACCGCCGCTCGGTAATCCTTATACTTTTCGGCGGTCGTTTGGGCAGCTGCAAGGACCTGATCCGCTTTCTCCTGATCTCCGGGCCTCAGCTCGCGCAGCGTGGTCATCTTCATGTGCGGGCCCATATCCATGTGGCGGTGTTCCATGGAATGCATGGCATGCGCGCTGCCGTCGTTGCCCACTCCAGGCATATCGCGCATTTCGGAGGCGCTCATGTCGGACATATCGTGGCCGGACATGTCCATATCTGGCATGGGGTTTTCCTTCTTGGTTGTTTGTGCGGCTGCGAGTGCTGAGACCAAAACAGCCGCCGCAATTGCCACAAGCCTTTTGCTCATACACGATTTCCTGCTATTCCAGTTTATAAACCCTGAACGTGTCGCAGTGTTTCTACAATGGAAAGCGGTTACTTGCGGTTACGAGCGTAATTAGGGCTTGGTTCCGGCGGTGCTCAGCCCTGGTGCTGACCCGGCCAATCCCATAGTCGACAAGAGTTGTTCAGCGGCTTGTGTACCGGAGCGCACGCAGTCGGGCACACCGATGCCACGATAAGCATTTCCCGCAAGCGCGAGGCCCGGGATTTGCTGACGCAAGCGGTCGATCCGCTCAAGCCGGTCTAGATGGCCAACCGTGTACTGCGCCATGGCTGCCTTCCATTTGTAAATCCGAGCGAAAAGCGGCTCTGCATCGAGGCCGAGAATCTCACGCAGCTCCTGCCGTGCGATTCGGATGATTTCGTCTTCGGGAAGTTGCAGAATCTCTTCATCACGCGAGCCGCCGAGAAAGCAACGGATCAAAGCGCGATCTTCAGGCGCGCGCTGTGGAAATTTGTTGTGCACAAAAGTGGCGGCCAGCAGGCGGTTGCTTTCACTGCGGGGAACCAAAAAACCGAAACCGGGTGGAAGCGACGAGCGCACTCTGGAATCGTAGCCCATCGTTAGTGTGACGGAAGAGCTGTACTGGATACTGCGCAATTTATTGGAAAGCTCAGGCGCGGCAGATAGCAAGAGTTTGGCCGCGGCGTGGGCGGGAGTGGCGATAATCAGCGAATCGAAATAGTCTCGGGCGCCGGATGCAGAAATCATCCAGCCATTTTCTTCGGATCCTAACTGCGACACCGGAGTAGCCAAGCGAATGAAAGAAGGAGAGAAACGGGCCGCGAGCGCGTCGACCATCTGTTGCATTCCGCTCTTGAGCGACGTGAATAGCGGGCGCGAGGAATTATTCGCCACTGTTTTCCTTCGGGCCGCGACCATCGCTCGTCCCAAGCTGCCGTGACTCGCTTCCATCTGCACAAAGCGCGGCAGAACCGCGCGCACGCTGAGCTGAGAAGCCTCGCCGCCGTAAACGCCGGAGAGCAGCGGGTCGGCAAGACGATCCACGAGTTCCGTGCCGTAATGGCGTTCGACAAATTCGGCAACGCTCTCATCCTTGCTCGGCCTCTGTGGCTGACAAAGCCACTCGCGCACCATGCGCAGCTTGGTAATTGGCGAGAACAGACGCGAAAAGACAACCGGCAACATTCTGGTCGGCACCATGAAAATCAAGCCGTCCGGGATCGGGAGCAGCCGGCCTTTAACCAGAATGTATGTTTTGCGCTCGGCGTCGTTCGAAACAACCAGTTCGTCACCGAGTCCCAGTTCGCGGCAAAGATCAGCCGCCCAGGGCTTTTCTGTAAGGAATGAATCCGGTCCAGCCTCGACCACGCACTTCTCAACCTGCTCGGTCGAGATCACGCCGCCCAGTCGGGAGGTGGATTCATACATCACGTATTCCAGAGGAGCTCCGGCCCGGCGATGTTGCTCGAGCGTGAACGCGGCAGAGAGTCCGGAAATACCGCCGCCAATGATGGCAATGCGTTTCATTTACCAAAGGTAGCGCCGGCGTCCCGCCGGCTGTGGTGCGGGCGTCCTCGCCCGCGCACCGTCATAAGTTCGTTGGCCTTTTGTGCGCAAGGTCAGCCAGCGCCGCAATCAGCAGCGGAGAATCATTCAGTGATTCCGCGCGCCACAGCCGCAGGCCTTCGCGTTTTGCAAACTGCCTGAAGCCGATATCAATGTCGTAGAGAACTTCAACGTGGTCGCACAAAAATCCGATTGGCTGAACCAACACTCCACGATAGCCTGCCTTCTTCAGCTCCAGGATCGTATCTTCCACCGATGGCCCAAGCCACGCGCCGCCTGACATCCCCTGACTCTGGAACGCGAACCTCCACTCATCTGATAGAAGCGACACTTCGCGAGCGACCAGAGCAGCCGTCTCTCTCGACTGCTTCTCATATGGATCGCCCTCTGCAATGGTTCGCTGCGGGACACTATGCGCCGTGAAGATCACCGGGACCTCCCGGCCAAATTCTTGCGAGGCGCGCTCCCGGCCGGCACACAGCTTTTCCCCGAAAGCTTTGATCAGCAGCGGATGGTCGTGCCAGGACTCGATAAATTCAAACCGGAACGGAAGCCCATTGCCCAGTGCTGCGCGGTATAGTCCCACACTGGTCCGCGAATTCTGTGGTGCAAGGCAAATCACGACGGCTTGTGCGACATGATCCGCCGCCATTCCGGTCACGACATCGCCGATATACGGTTTCCAATTGCGCATGCCGACGTAAACCGGCGCCCCCAGCTCGCGCGAGAGCAGGTCCCCCTGCTTCAAGGTCAGCTCGGTCAACGGCGAGCGTCCGATCAAACTGTAACGATGCTTCACTTCTTCGATAACGGAAGCCGGCACCGCGCGGCCACTGGTGACTTGCCGCAGGAATTCAGGGATATCCTCGACGCAATCCGGGCTGCCATGGGCAAGAAGAAGGATGGCTGATGTTGCGGAATTGGATTGTGACTTCAATGACAGTTCTCAGTTCTTAATTGCAGCAAACGAGTGCTCCTGCACAAATTTAGCCAGCGCCTTTACACTCTCAACCGGAGTCTCGGGCAGAATTCCGTGGCCAAGATTGAAAATATGCCCCGGCCGTCCTTCCGCGCGCCGCAAAATCTCGCGCGCCCGCGACTCGATTTCTTTCCAACCAGCAAAAAGGACCACCGGATCCAGATTGCCCTGCACTCCACCCTCGAAGTTCAGGCGACGCCAGCCATCGTCCAGCGGCACGCGCCAGTCCAGGCCAATCACTTCCGCACCCGTTTCTTTCATGGAGGGCAGCAACGCAGCCGTATCGGTCCCAAAATAGATGATGGGCACCTCTGTCTTCTGAACGCGACTCACCAGTTCGCGCGTGCGGGGCGCAATGTAGCGACGATAATCATCGACGCTGAGGCAGCCCACCCAACTATCAAAGATCTGAATGGCGTCCGCGCCGGCGCGCACCTGCCCGGCGGCATACTCCGCGACTACCGTCACCAGCTTGCCAAGCAGTTCATCCCAGACCGCCGGCGCGCAATACATCATCTTCTTAGTGTGAAGATAATTGCGCGAGCCGCCGCCCTCGATCATGTAGCTCGCTAGCGTGAAAGGAGCGCCGCAGAATCCAATCACCGGCAGCCGGGATCCGAAATGCTTGCACACCAGCCGCACAGCCTCGGCGACATAACCCAAATCAGCGGCGCGATCGCTGCGCAGGAGCGCTACGTCCTTCCCATCCCGAACAGGCTTTTCGATGACCGGGCCTTCGCCGGAAGCGAAGTGGAAGGGAAGGCCCATGACCTCAAGCGGCAACAGTAGGTCAGCAAAAATAATTGCCGCATCTACGCCTAAGGCTTCAGCTGCGGTAATGGTAACTTCTGCTGCAACTTCAGGCTTCTTGCAAATTTCAATCAGTGAATATTGCTTGCGCACAGCGCGGTATTCTGGCATGTAGCGCCCGGCTTGACGCATGAACCAGACTGGCGTTCGATCGACGGGTTGCGCCTTGCAAGCTTTTACGAAGCGCGATTGAGGAGCAGCCATGAAACTTTAAATGTAGCATTTCCCGGCCATGCCTCTTTGCTTGGCGCCTTTGCTCAATTCATTTGGGCTTTTCCTGGGGTGCTATATCCACCTTCACCGCGTGAACATTATCTGACTTTTTGGTGTCGACCGAAACCACGCCTAGATTGCCGCTGGCGTCACGCACTTGAATGGTGCGGCTCTCCTGAACGCCCGAGCCGCTGGGATTCATCACGTCGGTAGTCTTCGTCGTCACTCGCAAGCCGGAGCCTGGATCTCCAGGATTAGGTTCCTCAACCTGCTGTTCGGTTGTCTTTGCGCCATTTGCGTCCGCTCGCTCCACGGTCACCACGCGTTGATTCAGGTGCAAGCTGCCGTCGGACGCCAAACCGGGGGTATCGGTCGAGTACGTTTCGGTGGTGCTGCGCTTCTGGCCGGGAGCGGCTTCTGTCTCTTTGCTGGTGGTCCGCGAAACCACCGATAGCTTGCCATCGGAGTCCGGCTTCAGAATCCGTTCTTCGGTCGTGCGGTCTTTTCCGTCTTCTTTGGTCGTCTGCTCGGTGCGTTGAACTAGCTGCCAGTTGCCGCCGCCGTCCGGCAGCATGGTCGACTTCTGGACTTCAACGGTGTGGCCGCTGCGCTTTTGCCGCTCTTCAACCTGCTGCGAGGCTACCAAACCGCCGCTACCGTCCGGATTGAAAATCGTTGTCTTACTTTCTTGCGAATCCGGGCTGCTCTTCTTCGTGCTCTCGACAACTTTTTGCACCACCTGCAAACCGCCGTTCAGGTCAGGATTCGACGTGGTTCGCACCATTTTGCTGTCGCCGTTGCCGAGGGTCTGCTTCTCCTCTTCAGTTACCTGCATCAGCGTCTTCTCGCCGCTCGGGCCGCGCCCAAAAGACCGCTCGATCGTACGCACTGTGGTCGCATTCACCTGAACGGTTTCCTTTTCTACATCGAGGTAAAGTTCGTAGTGCCCGTCGCTGCCGATCCGCTCGATAGTCTGTTTGTCCAGACTGCGATTGCCCGACTTTGTATGAGATTCAGAGGTGCGCGTGGGATTAGTGTTCGGTGTGTGCGATTCAGTTGTAGCAGTCCAAGGTCTGTCGCTGGTCTGCGAATCAGATGTTTGTGCTCGCGCGGAAACGGTTGGAAATAGGAACAGCTCGAGCGACAGGACGCAACACGCAAGTTTAATCAGGGATCTGCAATCCATAAACATGCTCCCGGCCGGGTTTCTTCGGCGATCAGCCTTGCTCATACAAGCCTCCCCGAGCTGGCCTGCTGTGAACATTCTCCCCTTGCTGGTCGGCGCTGTCCAGATGATTCCTTGCGAGGGCGGGATCGGAGTGCCCGTCGCATGCTTGTAAAGGTCTGTCTCGAAGATTGCCTGCCAGGACTTCGGAGCTACTTCTTTTCAGCCTTCTTAGCAGTTTCTGATTTCGTGGTTTCTGACTTCGGCTTGTCTTCCTTCTTTGCGGCAGAATCGCCGTTCGCCGAGGAACCTGCCTTGGACCCCGAAGACTTCCTGCCATAGTCGGTAACGTACCATCCCGAGCCCTTGAACTGTACTGCCGGAGCGGAGATTACCTGCTCGACAGGCCCACCGCAATCGGGGCATTTTTTGACGTGCGGATCAGAAAACTTCTGAATTTTCTCAAACCGGTGATGGCACTTCTTGCACTGATACTCGTAGATAGGCATGGACTGTCGGCGCGAATAGAACCTTGTTTCTACTCTGATTCTAGGGATGATGCCTGCGCACGTCAATTTACGGGCCAGGTACGAAGGGCGCAGGCGGTGGTAGACTCGCGGCGATGAAGTCGGACGAAACAGCGCAGAAACCCGGCAGCGCGCTAGCGCCTGGCCTATATCTGGTCGGCACACCTATCGGCAACCTTGAAGACATTACCTTGCGGGCGGTGCGCGTCCTGAAAGAAGCCGACCTGATCGCCTGCGAAGACACGCGTCAAACGCAGAAGCTGCTGAATCACTACGACATAAGCACACGCACCATCAGCTATCACGAGCATAACGAGATGACCCGCGCTCCCGAGCTCGTGCTCGATTTGGAGCGAGGCGCGCGCGTGGCTCTGGTGACCGACGCGGGAATGCCTGGCATCTCTGATCCGGGCTTTAGGCTGATTTCACTTGCCATCCGGCATCATGTGCCCGTCGTGCCGATCCCCGGCGCGTCAGCATTTCTGGCGGCCCTCGTCGCCAGCGGACTCCCGGCCGATTCTTTTCGCTTCAGCGGCTTTCTTCCGGCCAAGCGCGGCCAGAGGCGGCAGATGCTGGAGAGCATCAAGGACTCTCCGCGAACCCAGGTTTTCTACGAAGCGCCGCACCGGGCAAAAGAGGCGCTTGCTGATCTCGTCGAGGTTCTGGGAAACGACCGGCATATTGTTATCGCACGCGAGGTAACGAAAATTCATGAGGAATTTCTACGTGGCCGAGCGAGTGAGGTGCTGCAAGCTCTGAATGCGCGTGGAGAGATTAAGGGCGAGATCACGCTGCTGATTGGCAAAGCGGAGGAAAGCGAAACTCGTGTAGGGGCGGGCGCTTGTGTGGGGACGGATGCTTGTGTGGGGACGGGCGCCCTCGCCCGTCCTACGATTCGCCAGCGCCTTAACCAGATCATGAGGGAGGAAAAGCTGGACGAGAAGGCCGCGCTGAAGAAAGTCGCGAAAGAGATGGGGGTCTCGAAGAGTGAGGCGTACCGCGAGTTGCAGAGAAGCAAATGAACACGTGGGGACAGCCGCCCTCGGCTGTCCGGACCGAGCGCAGCCCGGCGGACGAATCTTTTTGTCATCCGGAACGAAGCGAGCAATCTGCTTGTGCCCATGACTCGCGATGAAAGTTTTCTTATTTCAGCTTGGTTGAGCCCACACGAGGTCGCTCGCCTTTTTGTCGGGGTTCGCCCGACTGGACAGCCGAGGGCGGCTGTCCCCACGCGAACCTATCTCTCGCTCAGTTCCCGTTTCACAGTATCGCTGACCTGCTTGCCATCCACCCTCATGCCTGCCGCTGCAAACCGCGCCATGACATTCTTCATCACCGAACCCATGTCTTTCATGGTGGGTGATCCCATCTCAGCGATGACGACTTTCACCCCGGCCACGATCTCTTCTTCTCCAGCGGCCTTAGGTAAATACGTCTCTATCAATTTGATTTCGGCGGCTTCTTTGTCGGCCATTTCCTGGCGGCCGCCTTTGGTGAACTGCTCGATGGAATCCTTGCGTTGCTTAATCAAAGTGCTCAGCACCTGGTGGGATTCTTTTTCGTCAAGCGGGGCCATTTTCTCGATCTCGCGATTCTTGAGCGCGGTCTTGACCATGCGCAACGTGGAGAGGCGCGCCTCGTCGCGCGCCTTCATGGCGGCGGTAATGTCTTTCTGGATCTGTTCGGTCAAGCTCATGGAGCGATTATAGCTGTCGGTTTTTGAAGCTGCCTGGACGAATCCGACTACAGAGTGCACCGAGGAGCGCACAGAGCGCACCGAATTCTTTATCGAGGCGCCCACCTATCCGCATGTGGCCTCCATACGCTATTCTTGCTGCTACTCCAGATTTCAGTCAGACTCATCCAAATGCTACGTAAGAACCGTCTGTTCACTCCTGGCCCGACTCCGATCCTTCCAGCGGCCCAAACCGCGATGGCTTCGTTTGCGATGCACCATCGCACGACTGATTTCCGCGCACTGTTTCAGCGGGTGCTCGCCGACATGAAGGATTTCATCGGCACGCAAAATGATGTTTTGGTGCTCACATCCTCGGGCACGGGCGTGATGGAAGGAGCAGTTTCGAATCTCACATCGCCGGGCGACAGGGTTCTGGTACTCACTGCTGGAAAATTTGGCGAGCGCTGGCGTGATCTGGCAAACGCATTCGGCTGCAATGCGGAAGTAGTAAGTGCGCCCTATGGCGAGACCTTCTCGTCAGAAGAAATTCGGCAGAAGCTAACGCCGGAGATCCGCGCGGTTTACGTTCAGGCAACGGAAAGCTCCACTGGCGCCCGTCACGATGTGCAAGCAATCGCTAAACTCGTGCGGGAGAAAGGCGACGCACTGCTGGTCGTAGATGCCATCACTGGCCTCGGCACAACTAATTTTGATGTCGACGGCTGGGGCATTGATGTCATCATCGGCGGCTCACAGAAAGCCTTGATGATCCCGCCCGGCTTGGCATATTGCGCGATCAGTGAGCGCGCCTGGAAGCTAATGGAGAGCGCGAAATCCCCACGCTATTATTTC
>Ga0066705_10000521_pt1 | contig 11140 bp, 13 predicted proteins | sample GraSoiAngelo_154_FD_66506 | JGI IMG/M metagenome (GOLD analysis project Ga0066705, IMG submission 66506) | Grasslands soil microbial communities from the Angelo Coastal Reserve, California, USA - 14_1009_13_20cm | ecosystem: Environmental > Terrestrial > Soil > Grasslands | place: USA... | reverse complement strand
TTCCTCGTGAGCGGCCTCTTCGAGTACAACTTCGGCGACACGGAGGTGCTGCTCGTGCTGCTCGCCGTGATGGCGCTGCCGTTCGTCGTCGAGCGCGAGCTCGAGGGGCGCGCGGCGTGACGCGGCCGCCCGCGGCATCGCGCCTGGCCGCCGTGCGACTCGTTGCGATGGACGTGGACGGCGTTCTGACCGATGGCGGCATCTGCTACACCGAGCGCGGCGACGAGCTCAAGCGCTTCGACGTCCGCGACGGTCAGGGGCTCGTGCTCCTGCGCGACGCCGGCGTGATCACGGCCGTGGTGACGCGCCGCCATTCGGAGATCGTCGAGCGCCGCGCGCGTGAGCTCGGCATCGTCGAGGTTCACCAGGACGCCGTCGACAAGGCCGCCGTCGTGCGCGGCATCCTCGCGCGTCACGGCGTGCGGGCCGCCGACGCCTGCTACGTGGGCGACGACATCGGCGATTTACCGGCCATGGCGCTGATCGGCCTCCCCGTCGCCGTCGCCGACGCCGTCCCGATCGTCCGCAAAGCCGCCCTCTACGTCACCCACGCCCCCGCCGGCTCCGGCGCCATCCGCGAACTCTGCGACCTCATCCTCTCCGCCAAACAAAAACGCCCCACACGCGCGCGCTGACTCGACCACGCTCGCGCGTCGCGTGCGCCGCAGCGAGTTGACCGCCCTGGCGTCGCACGCGCTCAGGCAAGGCCGCCGCGATCCGCACGGTTATCTCGAGGTTGTGTCGTCGCGTGCCCGTTCGACGGACCCGATGAACGCCAACTGAAGGGAAGGGGTGGGGCGGCGGGGGGCGCGGCCCCGCGAGACCCGTGTTTCGGCTTCTGCGTCGGCCCCGGCTAGGAATCGGTGCACGATTACAGGCGCACCGCATTGTCGATTTGCGTGGTCGAGCGAGGCCGCGCCCCCCGCCGCCCCGCCCCTTCCCGTTAGTACGCGATCGTCGGCTCCGTCGCCACGCGCACGCGAACGAAATAGTCCTTGAACCGCTCGAGGTCATCCTGCGACACCATGTCCGACACGAGGAAGCACGCGACATCGCCCTGCTTCCACACCCAGGTGACGAATCCCGCGTCGCGCTTGAGCATCGGCCGCCAGCGCCCGGCGATGGCGACGCGGTCGCGCTCGTTCATCGTGAACGTGCGCTCGGCGGGCAGCATGATGTAGGTCACGAGGTGTCCGTCGACGTCGCGATAGTGCACGGCCAACCCGCGCTGGCGCGTGAGATAGACCGGCTCGGCGCTCACCAACGTGAGCCGGTCGTCGCCGACGAAGGCGCGGCGGAGGTCGATGCCCGTCTCCTGCGACAGCCACGGCAGATCGCCGGGGATGATCTTCGGCTGCCGCGCGTCCCACATGAGCACGCGCGAGTGCTCGTTGACGACCGCGCGCACGACTTGCTGGATCGGATCGGTCGGCTCGATGCGTGGCAAGTACGGCAGCATGAAGAGCACGAGGGCCATCGCCGTGGCGGCCGCCGCGATGAGCGGCACCAGCCATGCCGGTCGCCGAGCCGGACGGTCAGTCGCTTGCACGATGCTGACGCGCAGGTGCGCCGGCGCTGTGTAGCGCGGAAGCTCGGAGTTCAGTCGGCGTCCGAGCGCGGCGTCGTCGGAACCCGAAACCTCGTTGCTCATTTCGTCTCGTAGTCCTTCAGCATGCCGCGCAGCCGCTCCTTCGCGCGGAAGATTCTCGACTTCACCGTGCCGACCGGGCACGCCATCACCCGAGCGACCTCCTCGAGCGGCAATCCCTCGACCTCCGCGAGCAGCAGAACCGTGCGGAACTCCTCGGGCAGGCGTCGCATGGCACGTTCGAGATCGGTGTGCGCCTCGAGGGCGCGGCCTTCGTCCGTCGACGTGTCGTGGAACATCGGGACGTCCCAGTCGGGAACCCCGTCCTCGGCGATCGCCGTCTCACGCTCGCGTAGCCGGTAAAACGTGAGAAACGTGTTCCTCAGGATTTGGAACAACCACGCCCGGAGGTGGGTTCCCGGCTCGAAGCGGTGCGAGAAGCGGAAGGCTCGCAGGTACGTTTCCTGAACGAGATCGTCGGCTTCGGGCGGGTTGCGGGTCAGATAAACGGCGAAGTTGTAGAGCGCGTTGAGATGCTGCAGCGCCTGCCGCTGGAAGTCTGTGTCAGCCACGCGTCAGTCCTCGAACCAGCGCGCCGGATAGGTGCCGGCGCGCACCGTGTGCTCGTCGGCGAGATCCGCCAGCAGCTCGCGCACGGTCGCGTACATCGTCGGGTGCTCGAAGTCCGGCGCCACGTCGGCGAGAGGCCGCAGCACGAACGCGCGCTCGGCCAGCAGCAGATGCGGCACGTGCAGGTCGTCGGGGCCGCTGATGACCTCGTCGCCATAGAAGAGGATATCGATGTCCAGCGTCCGCGGCGTGAACCGACGTGCCTCCGGCGTGCCCTTCGGCCGCACCCGGCCGAGGGTGTTCTCGATCTCTTGCAGCCGTCCGAGCAGCGCGCGCGGCGGGAGAGCCGTATCGATCGCCACCACGCAATTGAGGTACCAGCGACGCTCGAGCTCCGTGCGTCCCGGCTCTTCTTCCCACGGCTCCGACTCGTACAGCGGCGAGGCGTCGACGACGGCGATCTCGGCGCTCTCGCGCAGGTGGCGCACGGCCGAGCGCAGGAGATCGAGTCGGTCGCCGAGATTGCTGCCGAGACTCAGATAGACGCGCGTCATCAGCGTCGCCGCGTCAGCTCCACGGACGGCGTGCCGACGAGGCCCTGCAGCGGTGGCGTGAGCTTGCGCACGCGGATGCGGACCTCTTCGGCGGGAAACTCGCGCAGCAGCGCCTGCGCGATCTGGCCGGCGAGACGCTCGATGAGGTTCACGCGACCCTGCGTCCCGATCTCGACGATCCGGCGCGCAACCTGGCCGTAATCGACGGCACACGCAAGGTCGTCGGACACGGCCGCGCTCGTGAGGTCCACCGTGAGCTCGACGTCCACCGAGAACCACACACCGACGGTCTGCTCGGCGGTGGAGACGCCGTGATGACCGTAGAAGCGCACGTCGTCCAGGCGCAGCCGATCGGCAGTCACAGCTTCACGACCGGGTTCTTGAGGGAGCCGACCTGATGCAGGGAGTGCCGTTTTCGGCCGCGCCGGAACGTGGCCCACGGCGTCCCGGCGTGCTCGATCACCGTGTTGCCCTCGAGGGCGCCGTAGCGCGTGGCGTCGCCGACGCGAAAGCGGGCGATCAGCATCACGCGATCCCCAGCACGTCGTGCATCGAGTAGAGGCCCGGTCCACGCCCGGCGATCCAGCGCACCGCCCGCAGCGCGCCGCGCGCGAACGTGTCGCGGCTGTGCGCGCGGTGGGTGAGCTCCAGCCGCTCGCCGAGCGTGCCGAACGAGACGGTGTGCTCGCCCACCACGTCACCGGAGCGAAGCGACATCACGCCGATCTCCTTGCCGCTGCGCTCGCCCGGCAAACCCTCGCGCCCGTACACGCCGACCTTGCGCAGATCGCGGCCCAGCGCCTCGGCGACGATCTCGGCCATCCGCACGGCGGTGCCGCTCGGCGCGTCCTTCTTGTAGCGGTGATGGACCTCGGTGATCTCCACGTCGTAGTCGTCGCCGAGCGCTTTCGCCATCGTCCTGAGCAGTGAGAAGGCGAGCGTGACCGCCACCGACATGTTGGGCGCCACCAGGATCGCCGCCTGGCGCGCGAGCGTCGCGATCTCTTCGCGCTGCGCGGCCGAGAAGCCCGTGGTGCCGATGACGGCGCGCGCGCCGGCGCGGGCGACCAGACGCAAGTGCTCGAGCGAGGCCTCGGGCACGGAGAACTCGATCAGGACGCGGTCACGCGTGATGGCGGCCGCGACGTCCGCCGTGAGCGGCACGCCGAGGACGCCGGCGCCGGCGACCTCGCCGGCGTCACGGCCGAGCGCTTGGTGGCCGGGTGCCTCCAGCGCGCCGGCCAGGCGCAAGCCGGCCTCGCGGTGCAGCGCGACGATACGCGAGCCCATCCGTCCGGCGGCACCGGCGACTATTATATTTGCCGCCGGGGCGCCTTCGCTGGGCTCCGGCGCCGCGGCGGTCGGGCGGACGTCCGTCATCGCCGACTCAGATTTGCCGCCGGGGCGCCTTCGCTGGGCTCCGGCGCCGCGGCGGTCGGGCGGACGTCCGTCATCGCAAAATCGTGGCCGCCGCGGGCGCTACTTCACGAGGCCGTACTGCTTGAGCACCCCGCGCAGCGTTTCGCGATTCGCATCGCCCATGCGACACATCGGCAGCCGGAACTCCGGCTCGATCATGCCGGCCATCGCCATCGCTTCCTTGATGGGGATGGGATTGGTCTCGAGGAACGCCGCGCGCGCCAGCGGGAAGAGCCGATGATGCAGCTCGCGTGCGCGCTTGCCGTCGTTGTCGAGCGCCGCGTGGACCATCTCGGCGACGTCCTTCGGCACGATGTTGGCGATGACGGAGATCACGCCGTGACCGCCGACGGCCATCAGTGGCCACGTGAGGCTGTCGTCGCCCGACAGCACGGAGAAGCCAGGACCGCACGACAGCACCACCTGCGTCATCTGATCGAGGTTGCCGGAGGCTTCCTTGACGCCGCGCACGTTCTTCACGTCGTGGGCCAGCCGCGCCAGCGTGGCGGTTTCGACGTTCACAGCGGTGCGGCTCTGGATGTTGTACACGACGATCGGCATGGCCACCGACTCGGCGACGGCCCGGAAGTGCCGGTAGAGGCCCTCCTGCGTCGGCTTGTTGTAGTACGGATTCACGACCAGCGCGCCGTCGGCGCCCACGCGCTCGGCGTGCTTGGTGAGGTCGAGCGCCTCGGTCGTGCAGTTCGAGCCGGTGCCGGCGACCACCTTGATGCGCTTGCGCGTGGCCTCCACGACGACTTCGACCACGCGCTTGTGCTCGTCGTGCGAGAGCGTCGGCGACTCGCCGGTGGTGCCGCATGGCACCAACCCGTCGGTGCCGTTGGCCACGTGCAGCTCGACGAGCTCGCGCAGCTTCGCCTCGTCCACCTTGCTGTTCTTGAACGGCGTGACCAGCGCGACGAACGAACCGGTGAAGATGGGGTTCATACGATCGTCTCCCCGGCCACCAGGTCTTCGAAGGTCTCCCGGCGGCGCACGATGGTGTAGCGATCACCGTCCACGAGCACCTCGACCGGGCGGGGTCTCGTGTTGTAGTTGGAGGCCATCGCGAAGCCGTAGGCGCCGGCGCTCAGGATGGCGAGCAGGTCGCCCTCCTCCGGCCGCGGCAGCGCGCGATCCTTGGCGAAGAAGTCGCCGGACTCGCAGATCGGTCCGACGACGTCGGCGGTTTCCACCGGTGCAGCGGCGCGCGCCTCCGCCACCGGCACGATGGCGTGATACGAGTCGTAGAACGCGGGCCGCACGAGATCGTTCATCGCCGCGTCGACGACGACGAACGTCTTGGCGTCGGTCGGCTTGTGGTAGAGCACGCGCGTGAGCAGCGCGCCGGCGTTGCCGACGATCGAGCGCCCGGGCTCCAGCAGTACCGTGACGCCGAGCTCCTTGAGCGCGGGCAGCAGCACCGTGGCGTACTCGGCGTGGGTCGGCGGCGTCTCGTCGCGATAGCGGATGCCGAGACCGCCGCCTACGTCGATGGTCGTGATCTCGACGCCCCGCTCGCGCAGCTGCTTGACGAGCGCGGCCACGCGGGCCACCGCGTCGCCCAGTGGCAGCGCCTTCGTGAGCTGCGAGCCGATGTGCATGTCCGCGCCGACGACCTGGATGCCGCGCAGGCCGGCGGCCTCCTCGTAGGCGGCGAGCGCCTGGGTGTGCGGGATGCCGAACTTCGCGCTCTTGAGGCCGGTGGCGATGTACTTGTGCGTTTGCGGGTCCACGTCGGGATTCACGCGCAGCGCGACCGGCGCGCGCGTGCCCAGCTCGCGCGCCACCTCGTCGAGCGCGCGCAGCTCGCCCACCGACTCCACGTTGAAGAGTAGGATCTCCGCCTTCAGCGCGTCGCGCATCTCGTCGCGCGTCTTGCCGACGCCGGAGAAGATGATTTTCTTCGCCGGCACGCCCGCGCGCAGCGCGCGCTGCAGCTCGCCGCCCGAGACGATATCGGCGCCGGCCCCGGCGCGCGCGAGCGTCGCGATCACCGCCAGGTTCGAATTGGCCTTGATCGAATAGCAGATGAGATGCGGCACGTCCTTGAAGGCGTGGTCGTACGCGCGATAGCTGTCGAGCAGCGCGGCTTTCGAGTACACGTACGCGGGCGTGCCGACGGCGTCGGCGAGCTTCGTCAGCGGCACCGACTCGCAGCAGAGCTGGCCGTGACGATAGGGGTAGTAGGTGGTGGGGGTCATGTGCAGGAAATCGTTGCTCACGGCGGGCGCGAAGTCAAGGTACGGTGACGATCACCTCGTTCGAGGGACGGCTCTCGTTGGCGCGCGCGCTGGCGTCCTGTGCGGTGACCGTGTAGCGGTACGTGCCGGGCCGCAGATTGCGGTCGACGAAGGTCGTGGCCGGCGGCCGCACGGCGCCCACCCGCGCCGGCGGCGCACTGCCGGCGGCGCGATAGAGGATGTAGGTGGCGACGTCGGGCTCGCGGCTCGGCTGCCACGATAGCCGGACCTCACCGCGCGAGGGCACCGCGACGAGCCCGGCCACCGGCGCGGGCGCCGTCGTCTTCACGGGCGTCACGGCGATGCGCTCGCTGGCCGCACCGGCCGCGGTCATCTTGTCCGCCGACCGCACCGCGCGCACGGCGTAGTAGTACGTTCGGTCGTTCTCGAGTTCACGATCCTCGAACGACGTGACCCCCGGGTTCGTGCGCCCGATCACCGTCGGCGCGGCGACCGGATCGGGCGCGCGCAGCACCTCGTACGTCAGCGGGTCGCGCACCGGCGAGCCATCCACGAGCGTCGCGGGCGCCTGCCAGCTCAGGCGCACGCCGCGATCGGTCGGCTCTCCGCGCAACGCGCCGGGGGCCTCGGGCGGCGCGATATAGGTCACGGACACGCGCGCCGATGGGGGGCCGGTGCGCCCCTGCGCGTCGGTCGTCAGCACCACATAGGTATAACGGCGGCCGAAGACGAGGCCGCTGCGGTCGATGTACGTGATGCGGCCGCCGCGCAGATATGGCGAGGGCGGTTCTTGCAGCCGAAAGGTCGCGATCTGGGTGTAGCCGCGGATGCGGTCTCCGTGCAGCAGCGCGGGTCGCGGATCGCCCGTGCCTGCGTCGTCCACGCGAAACAGACGCGCGACCCCCGGCTCGAGGATGCGCGAGTTGTCGAAGCGGCGACGCGGCACCGTCCAGGTGAGCTCGATGCCCCCCTCACGCGCAACGGCCGTCAGATCGTTGACGGCCTGGGGGACGCGCGTCTCGGGCGGCACGGGGTTGCCGCGGCGGCCGCAGGCGCCGAGCACGACGACGACGACGACGGCGACGACGGCGACGGCGTGCTGGCGCCGGCCGCCGCTCACGAGCCCAGGAGGGCGCGCGCCTCGGCCAGCGCCCGGGCGACGGCGGCGGGCGCGGTGCCGCCTGTCACGGCCCGCGCCCTGAGCGATGCGTCGACCGTCAGCGCCTCGAGGACGTCGGCCTCGATGAGCGGCGAGAAGCCGCGAAGTGCATCGAGCGGCAGCGCCTCGAGCGCCACGTTGCGCTCCAGTGCCAAGCGCACGATCTTGCCGACGATCTCGTGCGCCTGTCTGAACGGCAGCCCCTTGCGGACGAGGTAATCGGCGAGGTCGGTGGCCGTCGCGTAGTGCTCGCCCGCGGCGGCGCGCATGCGCTCCGTGCGAAACGTCAGCGAGGCCAGCAGCGGAGGCAGCACGCCGAGGACCGCCTCGAGCGTGTCCACCGAGTCGAAGAACGGCTGCTTGTCCTCCTGCATGTCGGAGTTGTACGCGAGGGGCAGGCCTTTCATCGTCGTGAGGACGGCGACGAGATTGCCGTACAGGCGCCCGCTCTTGCCGCGCACGAGCTCGGCCACGTCGGGGTTCTTCTTCTGCGGCATGATCGACGAGCCGGTGGCGAACGCATCGGAGAACTCGACGAACCCGAATTCCGCGGTCGCCCACAGCGTGAGATCGGCGGCCAGACGCGAGAAGTGCATGCCTGTGATGGCCGCGGCCGCCAGGTATTCGAGGACGTAGTCGCGGTCGCTCACCGCGTCGAGGCTGTTCGACGTCACGCCGCCGAATCCCAGCTCGCGCGCGAGCGCCTCGCGATCGATCGGGAACGCCGTGCCGGCCAGCGCGGCGGCTCCGAGTGGCAGTCGGTCGGCGCGGGTCGCGCAGCCGGCGAGCCGCTCGCGGTCGCGCTCGAGCATGAAGACGTAGGCGAGCAGGTGGTGCGCGAGCACGATCGGCTGCGCGCGCTGCAGGTGCGTGTAGCCGGGCATCGGCGCCGCCGACGTCTCGCCCGCGCGCGCGACGAGCGCTGCCTGCACGGCGCGCAGGCCGTCGCGAGCCCGCGCGACCGCGTCCTTGAGGTACATCCGCTCGTCCAGCGCGATCTGATCGTTGCGTGAGCGTCCGGTGTGGAGCTTGCCGCCCACCTCGCCGATCAGCTCCACGAGCCGACGCTCGATGTTGGTGTGGATGTCCTCGAGCTCCGGCCGAAACGAAAACGTGCCGGCCTCGAGCTCGCCGCGCACGGCCTCGAGCCCTTTCACGATCGCGTCGCGCTCAGCGTCGGTCAGCACGCGCGCCCGCGCCAGCGCGCGCGTCCACGCGATGCTGCCGGCGACGTCCTGCGGCCAGAGCCGACGATCGAAGGCGAGGGAGGCCGTGAACCGCTCGGCGGCGGCGTCGGTCCCTTGCGAGAACCGGCCGCCCCAGGTCTTACTCACGGCAGCAGGGCGGCGATGTCGGCCATGATGTGCTCGGTCACGTCGCGCCGGGCGGCGCGCGCCGAGCCGCCGTTGGACGAAAACCGTCGAGGACGACCGAAGCGCACGGTGATCGGTGTCGGACGCGGGATATAGAAGCGGCGGGCGCGCAGCGCTTCCCACGTGCCCTGGATCCCCACCGGCACCACCGGCGCGCCTGAGCGGAGCGCCAGCAGAGCGACGCCGGGCAGCCCGCGCTCGAGCCGGCCGCGCACGCTGAAGGGCCCTTCGGGAAAAATGCCGACGACGCGCCCCCGCTCGAGGGCGGCCAGGGCGCGGCGCAGCGCGCCGACGTCGGCACGATCGACCTGCAGCGGAATGGAGCCGACGTGCCGATGAAAGGCCGGATGCAGCGGCGTCGCACGCCAGACGCGTGGCATGACGAGGAACGCGATGGGGGCCGGGACACTCACGCCGAGCACGATGGCGTCGAGGTAGTTGTGATGATTCGCCGCCACGAGATAGGGGCCCCGGTCGGGAAGGTGCTCGGTGCCCTCCACGTGCAGGCCGAACCACCGCGCGAGCACGCCGCGCACGGGCGCTCGCAGCGCACGGTAGAGGAAGGGAAACTCGGACCACGCGCGGCCGACGCGGGGGCTGGCGGGCAGCGCGGTCGAGCGCGACATTGCGGAATTTATAGCACGCTCCCCGAGGCCGTTCTACCGCCGACTAGCGACGCGAGAGACGGCGCGAGAGCCGGTAACGCGTGACCGCGGAGTTGTGCTCCTGCATGGTCGTGGAGAAGTGGTGGCGGCGATCGTCGCGCGCGACGAAGTAGAGGTACTTGACCGGTGCCGGCTCGAGCGCGGCGTGAATCGCGTCGAGCCCGGGACTGGCGATCGGTCCCGGCGGCAGCCCCGGACGCACGTACGTGTTGTACGGATGATCGACGGCGAGGTCCGCGCGGCTGAGCGCGCGTCGCTCTTTGGCCACCGCGTACTGCACGGTGGGATCGGCCTGCAGCGGCATGCCGATCTTCATCCGGTTCCAGAACACGGCCGCGATCAGACGCTGCTCGTCCTTGACGATCGCCTCGCGCTCGATGATCGAGGCGAGCGTGAGCAGCTGGTGCATGCTGAGCCCGAGCTCGCGCGCGCGGCCGTGGATCTCGGGGGTGAGCTTCGCGCGCATGCGCTGCGCCATCTTGCCGAGGATCTCCTCCGGCGTCATCCCGCGAACGAACTGATAGGTGTCGGGGAAGAGGTAGCCTTCCACGCTGGCCGCCTCGATGCCGTTGGCGTCGAGGAACTTGCGGTCCATGGCGGCCCGCGCGACCGCGTCGGCGCTCGCCAGATTCTCCGCCTCCAGCGCCCGCGCCAGCTCGGCCACCGTCGCGCCCTCGGGATGCAGGATGGCGTGCTGGCGCACCCGACCGCTCTCCAGCAGCACCACGATGTCCAGGGTGGTGGCATCGCGCGGGATCTCGTACTCGCCGGCCTTCAGGCTACGCGGCACGCCGCGCACCAGCGCGGCCACGACGAACGCGGGCCGGCTGCGGATGACCTGGGCTCGCGCCAGGCGGTCGGCGATGCCCAGCAGTCCCTCGTGAGGCGGGATCGTGACCATGAGCGGCCCCTGGCGCACGGCCGCCGACGGGGTCAGCACGAGCCAGGCGAAACCGGCGGTCGCGAGGGCGAGCGCGACGACGAGCCATCGCAGGCGCATGATTCTTCGAGTCTACCGCGGCGGCCCCGGCCGGCTCGAATAGTCCGGCGCGACCTGTTTGGTATACTGTCTGGCCTGGGGTACGCCCCGCATTCTTTCACGGAGGTCCGCATGCAGGAGCTTCAGCTCCCGACTCGTCACGACTGGAGCGGGTCCGACACCGCCTACGGCAAGATCGCCATCGATACGTTCGAGCCGGGCTTCGCGCTCACCGTCGGCATCGCTTATCGGCGCGCCTTGCTCTCCGCGATCCACGGCGCCGCCCCGACCTGGGTGAAGATCGAGAACGTGCTGCACGAGTTCTCGCATCTGCCCGGCGTGCAGGAAGACACCCTCGACATCATGATGAACCTCCGCAAGGTCGTGTTCGCGCTCAACGTGAACCGGCCCAAGATCTTGCGGCTGAAGGCGCAGGGCACGCGCGTGGTGAAGGCCGGTGACTTCGAGCCCGACGCCGACGTGCAGATCCTGACGCCGGACGTGGTGCTGGCCACGCTCGACAAGGACGGCGTGCTCGAGATGGAGGTATGCATCGAGCGCGGGCGCGGCTACCAGTCGGCCGAGAAACGGGAGCCCGAGGCCCTGCCGATCAACGCGATCCTGCTCGA
>Ga0066705_10000519_pt1 | contig 11145 bp, 10 predicted proteins | sample GraSoiAngelo_154_FD_66506 | JGI IMG/M metagenome (GOLD analysis project Ga0066705, IMG submission 66506) | Grasslands soil microbial communities from the Angelo Coastal Reserve, California, USA - 14_1009_13_20cm | ecosystem: Environmental > Terrestrial > Soil > Grasslands | place: USA... | reverse complement strand
GCGCGCGCAATCTCATCCCGTGCCAGCACGCTTTGCGAGTCAACTACGGATTCTGGAGCGTCGAGGCAAATTTGCCAAACATCGATATGGTCCAGAGGAAACACCGGCCGGATCGCTGCCGACCGCCAAAGCTCCGCCTGATTGCTCATGCGTCCCGATTGTACCGTGAGTACTTTCAAGCCTTTCTCTGGGTACTCTGCGATCGTCCTCGCGGACTCCGGGCTAAAAGGCGTTCAGCCAAGAATCGGTGAGCCTTGGGAGATTCGTAGAGCCATTCAGGCCGGGCTCATTCTTTCGCGGCATTCCATCGCCCATGCGAACGAAGGCGGCAAAATTTCTGTCTAAACCTGCTTGACAGACCCCGCCCGCATACCGCAGAATCGCCTTCAGTCAAAGGCAAGCGCCAGCCAACATCTCCCAGCCAGCTGTGAAACTCCCCCGGACCCGTGGGCCGTATGGCTACATCGGTTCGCAGTAAAGGCTAAATCATGAAAAGTACTCTACGCATTTTGTGGAACGATGATCGCGGGCAGGACATTGCTGAATATGCTGTCATGCTGGCTGTGATTCTGGTTATTGTTGTCGGCACCATCCGGCTGGTCGGCAGCAACGCCAACAACGTTTTCTCTTCCGTAGCCAGCTCTGTTCAGTAGAGCATCAGGGCCGGGCAATTTAGTCAGCAATCCTTGCCGCTCGCGCGAAATTGCGGGTCGGCATTTGGATGGGTGCTGCTCACGCTTAGCTTATGGCACCGTCTCAGTGAAGGCGGCGGTTGCCGCCACGCCGCTCACACTAGCGGTAATGTGGTACACGCCGGATGCCGGTGGCGTGGTGTAAGCGACGGATGCGTTCCCAAGCGTGTCGCTAGTGGCCGGCACTGCAGAGAAGCTGCCGCCGGCGCCTCCATCTGAGAAAACCACGGAAGCGTTAGGAACTGCGTTCCCGTATTGATCGGATACATGGGCGACAAGATTCTGCGCCAATTGCGTTGACGCAGGTCCCGTTTGACCGCCACCCGAAACCGCCGTAAGGTTCGCCGCGGGGCCCGCGGTGGCCGTCGCATGCATGTGCAGCGGCGCGAGCGAAAGAGCGCTGGCGGTGATGGTAATTAACGCCGCCTTGGTAGATGTAGTGTAGAGGGTCGTAGCTTTGCCAAGGCTATCGGTGATGGCCGACGTGGAGGAAAAAGTCCCGCCGGCGCCTCCATCGTTGAAATTTACCGTAACGCCGGGGACTCCGTTGCTGTATTGGTCCGCTATCTTGACTACCAGCGCAGCGGGCAACTGGGTAGTGACGGTCGCACTCTGATTATTTCCTTTCAATGCCACAATCCACTTCGGCGCCGCCGGCGTTCCGGTCTCAGTTAAGACTGCGCTTGCGAAGCCTGGTGCCGTTGCGGTGATGGTTACAGTGCGTGCGATCTTCGACAGAGTGTAAAGAGTCGAAGCCAAGCCATTCGCGTCAGTAACGGGTGTTGTAGTGCTGAACGTACCACCCTTGCCCCCATCGCTGAAAGTTACTGTGATTCCGGCCAATGGCTGTCCTGAGTAAGGATCAACCGTCTTCATTTTGAGCGCCACCGGAAGCACGGTGTTCACAGTAGCCGTTTGGTTGTTTCCCGCCACCGTCAGTAACGCCGGGAATAATCCATAAACAACCACATTCTGCCGGGTCGCGACGTATACCTTTCCGTTAGCGACGGTTTGAGTGGCAAAATGCGCCGTGGTGGGCAGCGTATCTCGCGCGCCCGATTGCCCGCTCGTATAGAGGAGTTTCAGCGTGCTCGCGGCGTATGCCGACAGGTTCGGACCATTAATGACCCACAAAATGCCATTGGTATTCCCATTGGCCGAAATGGTCGCCACATGACCACCTCCGATCGAGGTTGTCGATTGAAACACCGGCGTATTCGACAGCAAGCCATTATTCACCGAGAACGCCTTGATCGGGGATACCCCGCCGAAAGCATACAATTTGCCGTTCCAGTACACTGGTACTCCATTTACCTCGCCGCCGGCGCCGGGGGAAACCTCCTGCACGATCTGCGTGTCCCCGGCTGGGTTGTAATGACCCATGCTGTCGCAGTCCAGCAGATAGAGAATTCCTTGCTTCCCCGTTGCTACTGCCAGATGTGGATGCGCTCCGGGCTGATCCGGCAGGACCACCACTCCGGCCGAACTCAGGTCGAGATCCATCTGTGACAGAAAGAGCTGGTTGTAAGGGGTGAAGTAGTCGGTCAATGACAGTCCACTCGGCGTCTGCGTCAGCTTCAACACGCTTGACCCGAAGTCCTGCCCTCCCGAATCGGCATCAAACGCACCTTCACCCGTCTCCGCATAGATATTTCCGGCACCGTCCGCCGTCAGCCCAGCACCACTCTGCCAGATCGACGACAGACCCTTGACCGGTGAAGTGTCGAAGGCTCCGACCCGTTGAAGTGTGAGCGCATCGTATGCCAGCACCCAGCCCTGATTGCCATAATTGCATCCATTCGATCCAAACCCGGCATAGATGACCCCATTCGCGAGCAGCAGACCGGGGCGGTTCATCTGGTACAAATCCTTGAATGTTGCGACCGAGCCCGTGTTCGTTCGGAACGTGGCTTTCAACACCACCGGGCCATTGAACTTCTCTTGCCCAGTGACCACATCGAGCGCGTGCAGGCGATGAACAAAGGTTCCGTTCTCCTCGGTTTTGGCGATCACATACAGTGTGCCCGTATTCGGATCGATGACCGGAGTGGATACAATGCCGAGCTCGGTGAAAGCAGTCACACCCGTGCACCCTTGCAGGGGTCCTGGTACTGTAGTGATCCCAGCCGCTGGATTGATAAAACTCACCTGCCAAAGTGGCTGCGCGTTGATGCCCGCGTTGTTGTCTGCATCAAACGCATAAACGCTGTCATGCTGTGTCGCCACATAGACTACGTTATGCATTCCGCTGCCCGGTATCGAAACATTCGACAAATACAGGGGCTGACCCACAACGATCCCGTCGACATGTTGTGTGAACAATTTTCCAAAATTGTTCTTGTTAACATTGCTTGGAGTAAGCCGCGTTTCGTTCGCATTGACCCCCGTCCGAGCGTTGTCGTTGTGGTACGTCACCACGTTGACCTGGGCTTCGGCAGAGCCCGGCAGGATAAAAGCCGCCAGGATTATCGAAGCGGCCACTCGCGCTGACCTGTGGAAGGAATTTCGAACGGACGGGGGGGCAATGAATTTACAAACTGGAAGCACACACATATACGTCTCCACTTCTACATCTCCACTCCGGAAAGCCGCCGAGTCTGGATCAGAGCCTGGTCTGGCGGGGGAAGAGGATGCAAGTTTACAGCAAAGCGGATGCCCTGAGCGAAGGGATAAATCTGCGATTCCGGGGGCCACATCCGAAAGGTGTATGCAATACATTTCAACTTTGTGGAAATCGCTCGGCACCGCTCTGGTAGCGCACTCTGCAGACCAGTGTTATCATCTAGTGAGCGAGCCTGCGACCCAAGCAGCTTCAGATTTGCATCGGAGGTGAAGAATTATGGTTTGGAGCGCGCCAGTTTTCGAAGAAGTTTCTCTTTGTTGTGAAATCAACTCTTACGCGAGCGCGACCCTATAGACGCTCTCCATGCATGTGAAAATCCTCGGCTCCGCCGCCGGAGGAGGATTTCCTCAGTGGAACTGTGCCTGCTCCAACTGCCGCTTGGTGCGTAGCGGAACTTTTTCAGGCAAAGCGCGCTCACAAACGCAAGTGGCGATCAGCCACGACGGCCTAAGCTGGTTCTTGTTGGGCGCTTCTCCCGATCTCCGCTCACAAATTGAAGCTTGTCCGGATTTACAAGCTCGCGATGGAGCAAATACTTCCCCTTTGTGCGGCGTCGTACTGGCAAGCGCTGACCTGGACCATGTTCTCGGCTTGCTGCTCCTGCGAGAACTTCAACCGCTGAATGTCTACGCGACAGCTTCAGTGATTCACATTTTGCGCGAGCAGAACAGCATGTTTGGCATGCTCAATCGCACGCCAGACCAAGTGCGCTGGCAAGCCATCAGCCCAGGAGAGTCTTTCCAGCTTTGCGCTCCCTCTGGCAAGCAGAGCGGGATAACCTGTACGTCCATCTCGATCCCCACACGCTATCCGGTTTATGTTTCTGACTCTGATCCGGATTTGAACCCTGAAGACGCTGCCTTGGCGTTGATCGTAACTTCTGATTCAGGGCGCGTTCTCGTTTACGCTCCAACTGTCGCTGCGGTTACGCAATCTCTTCGCAAGTGGGTCGAAAGAGCTGACCTGCTGCTTTTCGATGGAACCTTCTATGGCGACGACGAACTGATTCGCGTTCGTGGATCTGGTCAGCGGGCGCGCGACATGGGACATCTTCCGGTCGGAGGCGAAGACGGGAGTCTCCGTCAGCTCGCCAGATTGCGGGTCCCACGTAAGCTGTATATTCACATCAATAACACTAACCCCATACTTAACCAGACCAGCCCCGAATATCGCAACGTGCGAGAAGCTGGATGGGAATTGGCGGAGGATGGATGGCAGGCCACTCTGTAGAAATCGCGTCCGCTCCGCTGTTGTCCTTCGACGAGCTTCGCGGCGCATTGCATCAGGTCGGCGAAGAGCGCTATCACCATCGGCATCCCTTTCACCTCTTAATGCATGACGGCAAACTCAGCCGAGGCCAGTTACAGGCCTGGGCCCTGAACCGCTACTACTACCAGAGTGTGATCCCAATAAAAGATGCAATCATCGTTTCCCGCAGCGACGATCCCGGATTCCGCCGCGCGTGGCGGAAGAGAATCATTGACCACGATGGGGATGGGAACAGTGAAGGCGGTATCAAACGATGGCTCAAACTGGCGGAAGCCACTGGCTTGCATCGTGACCGCGTGGCCAGTATCCGGGAGATCCTCCCGGCCACTTGCTACGCGGTAAACGAATATCTCAACCTCGTGCGCACGCAGCCGTTGCTGGAGGCAGTCGCTTCCTCGCTGACGGAATTGTTTTCTCGCGATCTGATCAGTTTCCGCATCGAAAAACTTCGTGAGCACTATCCGTGGCTGACTGGCGGTCTGGATTATTTTGAAGCGCGGTTGACTCAGGCTCCAGAGGACGCCACTTTCGCGATCAATTATGTTTACAAGCACGCCAAATCCCGCGAGGAGCAGGAGAAAGTGATCCTGGCCCTCCGCGATAAGTGCGATATTCTTTGGGCACAACTGGATGCCTTGTACTTCGCATACGTGCAGCCGGGATGGCCTCCGCCCGGCGCGTTCCGGATCGAGGGATGAAGAGTGGCCGGTCCTCAGGATTCGAGCAAGCCCAAGCTAGCGGCTGGATGCCGCTGGGGTGGCACTGAGGCAGCGCGGGTTGTGCTATTCCCTGAGGGAGCGATCCGAATGCAAGGCACGGGACAGAGAGTCTTGGAATTGTGCGACGGCGAGCGTACCTTTGCGGAAGTAGTTGCGCAATTACAGCAGGAGTACTCGTCGGCCGATGCCACGGTGATCCGCGCAGATGCCTCCCGTTTCCTCGAGCAACTGCAGGAAAAGCGCATCGTTGATTTCTGACGCCTCATTTTTTGATGTTTGATTTCTGATGCTTTCGAATCCGTTAGCGCTCATTGCCGAGATCACGCATCGCTGCCCGCTGCACTGCGTGTACTGCTCGAATCCGCTCGAACTCGCTTCTGCCAAATCTGAGTTGTCCACCCATGATTGGCTGCGCGTCTTTGCGGAAGCAGCCACGCTAGGCGTCCTGCATGTGCACTTAACTGGCGGTGAGCCGCTGGCACGCACTGATTTAACGGACTTGACCGCAGCCGCACATGGTGCCGGCCTTTACACCAACCTAATCACATCTGGCATCGGACTTTCCCGCGAGCGTCTCGAAAGACTCGTAGACGCTGGTCTTGATCACATTCAGCTCAGTTTTCAGGATTCCGGTGAAATGCACGCCAACTGGATCGCCGGCACAAAATCGCACGCCCATAAGGTCGAGGTGGCGAGCTGGATTAAGGAACATCGGATCGCATTTACCGCCAATCTCGTCGTCCATCGCCAGAATTTGGATCACCTGGAAGAGATGATTTGTTTTCTCGAAGGCTTGCAGCCTGATCGAATTGAGATCGCCCATACTCAGTACTACGGATGGGCGCTGAAAAACCGTGCCGCCCTCATGCCCATTCGCCCTCAAGTCCACAATGCCGTAAGAATCGTGTCATCAGCTGCAGCACGGTTGAAAGGCAAGATTCGCATTGATTCCGTAATCGCCGATTACTACGCGCGTTTTCCCAAGGCCTGCATGGGTGGCTGGGGGCGCCAGCTAATGCTGATTGATCCAGCGGGTAGAGCGCTTCCTTGTCATGCTGCAGGCGTGATTCCAGGACTCAGCTTCGATAATGTCCGCGAGCGTTCCCTCGAATGGATCTGGCGCGAGTCTGACGCATTTCAGAAATTCCGCGGAGAGTCGTGGATGCCCGAGCCCTGCCGCAGTTGCGATCGCCGCACCGAAGATTTTGGCGGCTGCCGTTGTCAGGCTTTCCTTCTCACCGCAGACGCGACGACCACAGATCCGGCGTGTTCTCTTGCGCCGGCGCATCCAGTGATCGACAAGGCGCTCCGGGAGGTTCCCATTGAGACTGCCTCTGGTTCGCCAACAGAATGGGTTTACCGTGCAAATCCAAAATAAGGACGCAACTCTCTCGCCCTCTGTGCTTGCTTCGCGTCTCTCCAGCCTCTTAGGAGGTTTCTTTCTATGCCGGCTTTTCGACTAGAATGATCGCTGCCAGACCGGCCTGTGGATCACGAAAAGAAAAGCGCCAAAGGTTCTCCCTCTCATGCACCCGAGCATGACCCTGCCCACGAGCGTACCGTCGACGAATTTTTCCAGCGGCTGAAAAACGATCTTCGGCGTCCTCAGGCCGGGGAGGAGTCGGTTGCCGCCGCTGTCGAAGCCATTCAACGATACGCCTTGGAAGCTGATTCGGAAGCGGGCTCCAGGATCACTTCATCCAGCAGTTCTAATAGCTGCGGCGTCTGCGGGAGCCCCAATCGCCCGGACAATCGGTTTTGTGCAAGCTGCGGCGTGCCCCTGACGGATTCCACTGCTGAGCAGAAGGGAACCGCGGCAGATCACCGATTACAATCGCCGCCCGCTGGCGACCACCATTATCACCATCACTATCACCACCATTATTTTTTGTCTGCCGATGGGATAACGCAAGCGGCTCCCGCCGATTCACGCATTTCCAGCAGCCCCATTTCCACGCGCGATTCCCGGTTGCGTGCTCCTGTAGGTGGTGCCTCCTTGACCCGGGCAGAAGCCGCCATGCACAAGCTGACTCAGGATTGGGTTCTGGCGTGCAACGGAAAGCACCTTGACGATCTCGTCAGCCTGTACGTCCCGGATGGGCTGATTCTTCGCTCCAATATTCCGGCCGTGCGCGGAACCGCCGCCATTCGCGAGTTCTTTTTCAGTGTCCTCGATGCCGGTTTAGGTGATGTGGAACTGGAGCCGTTGCGCGTCGAGGTTTTCGGCGATATCGCTTACGAGGCGGGCCGCTTCAGCATGCTTGTTCCGGTTGCAATGGGCAAGCGCCGCGAAGAGCGTGGAAAGTACGTGGTCCTCGCCGCCCGCCAAGCCGGCGATTGGAAAATTGTTACCGACTGCTGGTCCAGCGACTTGAATCTTGGATCCGCTTCAGAAACAGGCCTGAGCTCTTCGTCTCCCGCTACTCAGCCTCCGCGGCCGCAGCGTAAGTCTTGAGTGTCACATCCGCACGCCGAGATCATCGAGCCTTCGTCGCAATTCTTCCAGATTTTGCATTTCAATCGTGTTCATGCCCAGCCCACGGGCGCACTCCAGGTTCAGGGCGCGGTCGTCAATAAAACAACACTCCTGCGGTGGTTTTTGCGTGATTTCTAAAGCCAGGCGATAAATGCCCTCCTCCGGCTTCCTTAGTCCTACGAAGCACGAGCTTACAAACAAGGTGAAGATTTCCCGCAGCCCAAACTTGTTTATCCGGTACAAATTCAGTTCCGTTGATTCATTGTTAATCGTTGACATCAAATACTTGCCCGATCCGCTGAGCTGCCGCGCGAATTCCAGAACATCGGCCTGCGGTCGCGAGAGTGAAAACATGTATTGTTTGAAGGCATCCTGGGTAAACGCTCTTGACCGGTAAAAGATCGTGCGTTGCAGATATTCGTCCAGGCTGATCTTGCCCCGCTCCAGCGACGAGACTACCAATTCATGCCGATCATGAAATTCCTCTTCATCCAATTTGAATTGTTCAATGGCTCGCTCGCGCTGCTCACGGTCCCATGCATTTGTGAGGAGCACCCCTCCTACATCCCAGAAAATTGCGCTGATCTGCGGCAAGAGACCTATTCCTCCGATTTGGAATGATTGCACTGGAGATAATACAGATTACACTCGATGTACGAGGGGACATCCTCACCTGTGGGATCGCTGCGGGTAAACCGGGCGCTTGGATGACGGGGCCTAGCTGAAAGACGCACTGCGCGCCCGTGCCGCGCCTTTCTGCGGCTTGCTCGCGGTTCTTCGCGTGCTGGGAACGTAAGCGCAGGAACGGAAATCGTAATGTTGGGCCAGGCAGGAGGGGCAAAGATGCAGTTGATGAACTCTACAATGAATCACTGGAGTGTCACTACCGCACAGCTCGCAGCCGCCACGAACTCGCCGCGCGCCATTTTTGTTTTCCGGCACAGATCCGGCGGCTGGTTGCATTCCGCGGGCCTTGAGGTACATACCTGACGCGGTAATCAACGCCCCAAATGAGAACACACATGCCCCTAATGCCAACACGCTGCTGTCCGGGTTCGGCCCCATCGCAGCCGGAACCAGGCAAAGCCCGACAAACATTCCGAAAGCCCCTGCTGCGATAATCCAGTTACCAGCGCGTGACGACATTATGTTTCCTTCGAAGAGAGCTCGCGGGAACCCGGCTAGCCAATCCCGAACATAACGGGTTCCCATGTCTAACTCTAGATGACGAAAGTCACCTTTCCCCTTTCCGCCGTCCCTTTCTCGGACGAGGTGACCCCGGTAACTTGTTCCTCGTTCCTATGGGTCCTAACATTCTCAGGGTATGGCGCTTAAGTCGCTCATAGTGTGCGCGGATACAAAAGCACTTCAAGTGCTCAGACAAATTTTTGAAGATTTGGGCATCGGGGTGGAGCACTGTGAACACTGCTCTCTCGCGTCTAGTCGCGTTCAGACCGGCAGTTTCGACGCAATCGTCGTCGACGCTGGCGATCCGCATGGCCTCCCACTGATCTCGACAGCCCGGCAGAGCTCACAAAATCACACTGCACTGATCGTCGCCCTCGTGGATGCCCGAGAGCAGGTCCGGGAATTGTTTGCCCAGGGTGCCAACTTCGTTTTGTACAAGCCGATCACGCCTGAGCGTGCCGCCAGCAGCTTGCGCGCTGTCAAAGGCATGATGCGCCGCGAAAAGCGCGGCAAGCTGCGGATTCGCCTGCACGCGCCAGCCACCATCGCATATGCCAATGCGGAAAATGTGCCGGCCACACTGCTCGATTTAAGCGAAAATGGACTGGCAATTCAATCCGAGCGCCGGCTGCCGCAACGCTGCAAGGTTTATTTTCAATTCAGTTTGCCAGGACAGAAATCCGCAGTCCGGCTTTCCGGAGAAGTGGTATGGCAGGATACCTCTGGGCGCGTCGGCATTCGTTTCGCCGACGTGCCGCAAGCTTCGCGCCGCGCCTTGACCGATTGGCTAAAATCGCAACTTTCAGAACAAAAGCCATTATTAAAACCAGCAGCACCGCCGGTAGTAAGTCGCCCAAATCCCGTGGGACTGCTGGATTCACCTTCGAACCGTCGTATTCAGTCTCGCCATGCCTGCCGCCTCGGAGCGGATGTCTTTCGCGAGGGTAGCGTCGTTCCCAACCGTTGTGTGCTTAGCGACATCAGCGCCGGTGGTTGTTACGTAGAAACGACGGAGCCGTTTCCTTCCGGTAGCGCCACCGAGATCATCGTCCGGACCGTCACGATGAAACTGCGTGTGCAGGGAACTGTGCAGGTGGCGCATCCCGGCTTTGGCATGGGAGTCAAGTTCACGTTAAAAACCGCCGAACAGCGGGACCAAGTCGAGCAACTGGTCGCTTGCCAAGCTTCGGAAGAAGATATTCGCGTCTGACGGCTTGCGAGGCGGAGAGAAGACTACGCCGGGGCCCTCTCTTCATGGACCGCCTTTTGGAAGTATTCGAGCGATAGTTGCAGGCCTGTTTCGAGATCGATCCTCGGCTCCCATCCCAGCAAAGTTTTAGCCTTGGTGATATCCGGCTGGCGCTGCTTCGGATCGTCCTGCGGCAAAGGTTCATGCCGGATTTTGCTTTTCGATCCGGTGATCGCCAGCACACGGTGCGCGCAACCTAGAATCGTGAATTCCCTGGGATTGCCAATATTTACTGGCAGATTTTCGTCAGACTTGGCCAGCCGTAGAAAGCCTTCAATTTCATCACTGACATAGCAGAAGCTGCGCGTCTGGCTGCCATCGCCGTACACGGTCAGATCGTCGCCGCGTAACGCCTGCTTCATGAAATTTGGAATCACCCGGCCGTCATTGAGCTGCATTCGCGGCCCATAGGTATTGAAGATTCGCGCAATGCGCGTGTCCACTTTGTGATAGCGGTGATAGGCCATCGTGACCGCCTCGCTGAAGCGCTTGGCTTCGTCGTATACCGAGCGTGGCCCAATCGGATTCACGTGCCCCCAGTATGTTTCTCTCTGCGGATGCTCCAAGGGATCGCCATAGCATTCCGACGTGGAGGAAAGCAGATATTTCGCGTGATGTTTGAGCGCTACCTCGAGGGCGTGAAATGTTCCCAGCGACCCGGCTTTGAGAGTTTCGATTCCGTGAACCGTATAGTCCACAGGGCTCGCCGGGCTGGCAAAGTGAAATACGTAGTCGACTCTGCCGCAATCGAACGGCTCAGTGATGTCGAGCTGGCGAAATTCAAATCGGCTCTCGTTGCGCAGGTGCTCGAGATTGGATTGTCTGCCGGTCAGCAGGTTATCGACGGCGATAACTGTGTAACCTTCCCCCAGAAGCGCATCGCATAAATGGGAGCCGAGGAATCCCGCTCCGCCGGTGACCAGGGCACG
>Ga0066705_10000515_pt1 | contig 11169 bp, 12 predicted proteins | sample GraSoiAngelo_154_FD_66506 | JGI IMG/M metagenome (GOLD analysis project Ga0066705, IMG submission 66506) | Grasslands soil microbial communities from the Angelo Coastal Reserve, California, USA - 14_1009_13_20cm | ecosystem: Environmental > Terrestrial > Soil > Grasslands | place: USA... | reverse complement strand
CAACGACGCTGAGCTCATCCTGCACGCTTATCATGCGTGGGGCGACGACTGCGTCAATCACCTGATCGGGGACTTCGCGTTCGCTATCTGGGATGGGCGAGAGCGTCGGGTCTTTTGCGCCAGGGACCACTTCGGCGTGAAGCCCTTCTACTATGCGCAGCGTCGGCACTTCTTCGTGTTCAGCAATACGCTGACCTGCGTTCGCCTTCACCCGTCGGTTCCCGACGATCTGAACGATCTCGCCATCGCTGATTTCCTTCTGTTCGGCGTGAACCGGGACGCGTCCACGACCGCGTTCGAGGGCATCGCGCGGTTGCCGGCCGCCGGAGCGCTGACGCTCTCCGCCACAGAAGCGAGGAGGAGCCGGTACTGGGCCTTGCCGGCTGATTTCCACCTTCACTACACGCACAGGCAGGCGAGCGATGTTGTCGAGGGCTTCAAGCAGGTGCTGTCAGAGGCGGTGAAGGACAGGCTCCGCGCCGACCGGGTCGCCATCTCCATGAGCGGGGGGCTGGACTCGACCACCGTCGCGGCATCCGCGCGAGGTCTGGCGCCCGGAGGGGCCTTGCGAGCCTACACGGTCAGCTACGCCAGGCTGATCCCCGATCGGGAGAGACACTACGCCGATCTTGCCGCCCAGACCCTCGCCATTCCCATCGACCACCTGGTTGCCGACGATCTCCCGCTCTTCGAGAAGGAGGCGGTGCGGAAGAACCTGTGGCCTCAGCCCACCGACGTTGCGCCGATGTCGGCGGTGTCGAGAGAATTCCACGGCCGGATGGCGGCCCACGGCCGAGTCTTCCTGACAGGCCGAGACGGGGATACCTTCATGGCCGAGTCCCCGAAGCACTACCACGGCTTCCTGCTCCGACGGAGACGGCTTGGCACGCTAGCCGGAGCCGCGAGCTGGTACGTGAGGTCCCAGCACCGGCTTCCACCCGTCGGCCTTCGCACGACGCTGAAGCGGCTGTTCGGGACATATCCCGCAAGATCGCTCTATCCTTCCTGGCTCGACCCTTCGTTCGAGGCCCGTCTCAGGCTGTGGAACCGATGGACGGAGGTGAATTCGGAGGCGCCGCGTCCCCACCCGACGCGGCCCGGCGCCTTCAAAGTGGTCTCGTCGCCGAACTGGGCCTACCTGTTCGAAGGTTACGATCCCGGGGTCACAGGCTTTCCGGTCGAAGCGAGGCACCCGATAGCCGACATCCGCGTGGTGGAATACCTGCTGCGAGTGCCGCCGGTCCCCTGGTGTGTTAACAAGGAGATACTCCGCGTGGGGATGCGGGGTGACCTGCCCTTGGAGATACTAAATCGGCCCAAGTCGGCGCTGGCGGGCGATCCGGCGCTCGTGAAGGTGCGCAACCGGGCCGCAGGGCCCACCGATAGTTTTCAACCCCGGCCGGAACTGAGTCGCTATGTGAGGCGAGCGGCAATTCCTCGCATCGGAGGAAGCGCAGGCTCGGACGAGTTGTGGATGAACCTGCGACCGCTCTGCCTGAATCTCTGGCTCGAAGCTCAACGGGTGGCTGCATGTTCACCAAGGGGAGCGACACAATCGCAACCGGAGCACCTATCCCATGCTCATGACAGGAGGGGAATATGACGATCGGATCTGGCAAGAAGGCCTACGAGCGCCCGAACCTGGTTGTCTACGGAGACATTAGGGAAGTCACCAAAGCGGCCGGGTCAAGCGCTAAGAGTGACGGCGGCCAGCTTAAGCAATTGGACAAAACTGCTTAAGCAATTGGACAAAGCTGGGCTGCCGTAATTTCGATCTTGCACGGCGTCGTATCCCTGCGGGGGTCCGCGTACGGCTTGCAGATCGAGTCGAACTCGTCGATCCCTGGTCTCGCGCTCTCCACCACGCTCGCTCCGGTTCCCGATCTGCAGGTGTTCCTCGGGATCCTCCCTGACTGGCTGAACGCCGCTGAGGCGCAGGAGATCCGTCCCTGGCGTGCCGGTGCTGACGAAGGAGAAGCTGGCCAACCGGGGCTGAGGGTCTGGGCCCTGGCGGGCGGACGCTTCCACAGGCTCCTGTACCCCGACGGTACCGAGTTCATCGTGGACGAGCACGGCACCAGCATCTGGTCGTGGTGGCCGGATGGCCTGTCCCTGGAGGACACGGCAACCTATCTGCTCGGTCCCGTGATGGGGTTTGTCCTTCTACGGCGGGGCGTCATCTGTCTGCACGCCAGCGCCATCGCGGTCGGGGAACGGGCGATCGCCATCGTCGGACCGCCGGAAGCCGGAAAATCTACCACGGCCGCCGTCTTCGCGGGGCAGGCGTATCCGGTTCTCTCGGACGATGTCGTCACGCTCGACGAGCGACACGGTCTGTTCCTGGTTCACCCGGCGTATCCCCGCATCCGCCTCTGGCCCGAATCCGTGGCGGCACTGTACGGGTCTCCCGATGCGCTGCCGCGGCTCACGCCGACATGGGACAAACGCTACCTTGCCCTGGCGGAGCCGGGCTACAAGTTCCAGCAGGCTTCGTTGCCCCTGGCGGCGATCTATCTACTGGATGAGCGCGGCTCCGAGACGGTGGCGCCTCGTATTGCGGGCATCCGTGGCCGCGCGGCCCTGATGTCCCTCCTGGCGAACGGCTATGCGACACGCTGGATGGACAGGCCGATGCGCGCCCGCGAGTTCGAACTGCTGGGCCGCGTGGTGGCCAGCGTGCCGGTGAGGCGCGCCGTCCCGCATGCGGAAGTCGCCAATCTCCCTCGGCTCTGCGACATGATCCTCGAGGATGTTCAGGCACTGGCGCAGTCCGCCGAGAGGCCGACGCAGGACTGAGACTGGCCGCCGCGTGTACAGCGTCGTGGCGTACGGAGAGATGGTCGCGGACCGGATCCGGACCGATGCCTATGCCCGGGCGTTGCAGGCAGCCACCGCGCCCGGGATGACGATCCTCGACATCGGCACCGGCGCCACGGGCATCCTCGCCATCCTCGCGTGCAAGCATGGTGCGGAGCGCGTCTATGCGGTGGAGCCTGACGATTCGATTCACCTGGCCCGGGAGATTGCCAGGGCGAACGGCTACGCTGATCGCATCACGTTCATCCAGGGTCTCTCGACCGCCGTGGAGCTCCCTCAGAAGGTCGATGTGATCGTTTCGGACCTACGCGGCATCCTTCCTATGCGTCAGCGTCACGTGCCTGCCATCATGGATGCGCGGGAGCGCTTCCTATCCCCTGGGGGGAAGCTGATTCCGCAGCAGGACCGCCTCTGGGCGGCGCTGGCCGAGGCCCCCGGTCTCTATCAGCGCTATCTGGATCCCTGGAGCGACGGCGCGCACGGAGTCGACCTGCAGGTAGGCCGGCGCCTGGCGACGAACACATGGAGGAAAGGGCGGGTGGCAGCCGGCGAGCTGCTCACTGCGCCAGCGTGCTGGGCCACCTTGGATTACCGCTCGATCCAGAGGTCCGAGGTGTATGGGGAGATTCGGTCGCCCGTATTGCACGAGGGCACAGCCCACGGCCTTTGCGTTTGGTTCGAGGCGGTCTTGGTCGAAGGGGTGGAGTTCTCCAATGCTCCCGGCGCCCCGGAGCTCATTTACGGCCAGGCCTTCTTCCCCTTGGCTGAACCTACGCCCGTCTGCGTGGGGGATGCGGTGGAGATCGACATCCGCGCCGACCTGGTCGCAGAGGACTACGTCTGGCGCTGGGCGACGCGGATCGTCGGCCAGGGTTCTCCGCCCGCCGTCAAGGCCGAATTCAAGCAATCGACCTTCTTCGGAGCTCCGCTGTCGCTGGGCCGCCTGCGCAAGCGTGCCGCCAATCATGTCCCGTCCCTGAGCGCCGATGGGCAGGTGCGAAGCTTTGCGCTCTCGCTGATGGACGGCCGGACCTCGCTCGAGCGAATCGCGGAGCAGCTTGCCGCGCGCTTCCGCGATCGATTCGGTGACTCGCGAGATGCGCTCGCCGTCGTGGCCGATCTGTCTGAGAAGTACGGTCGGTAGCCCACTGTAGCGATCCTGAGGCAGAAGTTGAATCGGACTGCTGTTGGCAAAGACTGCGTCAATGGCCCGATCGATGTGCTGCTGATGTCAGGGTCTACTGCCGACGCTTCCGCCGAAAGCTGAGAGGCGCCGCAAAGCTCTCGATGAGGAGGCAAGCAACCGACTACGCATGGAAACGCCGATCAGGAAGCCGTGCGATGAAAGCTCACCGAGTCGATCGAGTCGAGGAGGACCCCATCGACTCCCAGTGCCAAGCAAGCTCTACGGCATCCTGGCGGCGGGCCGACCCTACGTCGCGGCGGTCGAGGACGAATGCGAGGTGGCCGACATCACGCGGCGGCACGAGTGCGGCCTTGTGGTGCCGCCCAGCAAGCCGAGAACGCTGGCCGAGGGCATCCTGCGGATGTACTACGACCGAGCGTTGGCGGAGCGACTGGGTGCGAACGCGCGCAGGGCCGCGCTCGAGTACGATCGACCGCGTCAGGTGATAGCATGGGCCAAGCTGCTCCAGCAGCTCACGGACCGGAGTACCTGCAGCGGAAGCTACGGAGACAAAGGAACGCGTGAGGCGGCGAACCGTGAGAGAACGGAGCCCGAATGAGCAGCCAGAGGCTTCGGATCCCCGAGGACGTGATCTTCCGTGACCTCGCCGGCGAAGCAGTGATCTTGAACTTTGACACGGGAGTCTACTTCGGGCTGGATGCCGTGGGAACCCGCATGTGGAACCTCATCGGAGAACTGGGGGATCGCGAGCGAATACTGAAAGTGCTGTTGGCGGAGTACGACGTGGAGGAGCGCCGCCTTCGCAACGATCTCGATGACCTGATTGCCCGTCTCTTGGAAAACGGGTTGCTCAACATCGATGCTGGGTCAGTCGCTGGTGGCACGTCTCCGTAGATTCCTCCGGTTGTCCGGCGCCGACCAGAAGGTTCTCCTCGAGACCTGCGCGCTTCTGTTGGCGGTCCAGCTCGGGCTGTCGCTCCTGCCGTTCCAAATCGTCCGACGCTTCATGCTAGGCCACGTGGGCACCAGGAGGAGGCAGCCTCCCATGCCCCCGGAGCGGATTGGCTGGGCGGTAAGTACAGCCGGCAGGCTGGTGCCGAGGGCGACTTGCCTGCCCCAGGCCGTCGTTGCCGAAGGGCTCCTGAAGCGCATGGGCTACCAGGCCGCCCTCCACATCGGTGTCGCCAGAGGAGAAGGTCCTGCGCTGAGTGCGCACGCGTGGGTGGAGTGCCTGGGCAGAGTCGTTGTGGGTGCCCGCGGCGTCACGGAGTACGTCGTGCTGGGGCCGGCGCAGCCTACATCGGGCCGAAGATGAGCGGTATTCTCGGGATCTGGAATCTGGACGGGCAGCCCGTAGACAAAGCTGCGCTTGCTCGGATGAGCGCAACCATTGCCCACCGGGGACCCGACGGTGAAGGGTTCTGGATCCAAGGGCCAATCGGGCTTGGCTGTCAATTGTTCCGGGTCACGCCCGAATCGCTGCACGAGACTCAACCGCTTGTCGACGCGTCCGGTTGCGCGATCGTGTTTGATGGACGCCTCGACAACCGCGATGAATTGCTGGCATCGATTGACGATCGACGCGACGTCTCCGCTGATTCCCCCGATCCGGTCCTTGTTCGGGAAGCGTACAGGGCCTTCGGAGAAGGCTTCGCCGAACGACTCAACGGCGACTTCGCCCTCGGCCTTTTCGACCCCAAAGAACCGCGGCTCATTCTGGCGCGCGATGCAATTGGAGTGCGGCCCCTATACTACTGCCGCGCGGGGAACGCATTCCTCTTCGCCTCCGAGATCAAGGCGCTCTTGGCCCATTCGCAGGTCTTCACACGGCCCAACGATGACGTCCTTGCTGAGTTCCTCCTGGGTGGCCCGCTTCAGTATGATCTGGGGGAAACGTTCTTCAGCGGGGTGTCCACTGTCGTCCCTGGTCACTTGGCAATCTCAACTCCAGGGCGATTCATGACACGAAGATATTGGGACTTCGACCTCACCCCGCGGGTACACCATAGATCCTTTCACGAATGCGCAGAAGAGTTCCGCCACCACTTCGAGCGTGCTGTCGAGCGCCGTCTGCGAAGCGCGTCTCCGGTAGCGGTTGCTGTGAGTGGAGGCTTGGATTCCTCTTCCATTCTCTGTCTCGCCGAGACCCTACGACGACGCGCCCCAGATCGCCATCCGCGTCTCCTTGGGATCTCACTGACCTCACCTGATGGATCCCCTTCGGACGAGAAGACCTTTCTCCTCGACATAGAACGAGGTCACGATATCGCGGTCACTCGAATCCCCCTGAGACCCCCGCAATTTCTGAAAGGCTCGAAAGAAGCATTGCGAAATATCGAGGCTCCTTTCCTGCGTACACCTTGGAACACAACTCATGTGTTCTACGATGTCGCCCGGGAGAAGGGAGCCAGAGTCGTACTGACAGGCCAGTGGGGCGACCAGATTCTCACTGGTCGGGAATACCTTATCGATCTCGTTGACCGCCTAGAGTGGAGCACCGCGTGGGCACAGTTGAATGAATATGGCCGTTGGTTCACTGATGTGAACCCGAAGCTTGCCAAGCGGGACTTTCTGCAACAGCTCGTCCGGTACTATGTGCCGGACGCGGTTCGCCCTATCCTTCGAAGACTTCGAGCCAAAGTGATTGAAACCAGGCCGACTCGCTCCTTGTACTCAGCGGCTTTTCGGAAGCGTACCGATCGGTGCGCATCGCGCAACACTACTCTCCGTAAGCCGTTCAACACCGCCTATGCGAACTCCATTTATCAAATGGCGAGATCCTGGTACTACGTCCAGTGCATGGACTGGAACAACAAGGCGGCCGCGGTGGACGGGATGGAGATGGCCTATCCCTTTTTTGATCGGGACCTTATCTCTTTTATGTTGGGAATCCCGGGCGAAGTACGGAGCTGGAAAGGAGTTCCGAAGGCGATTCTCCGCGAGGCCATGAAAGGGGTGCTTCCGGAGACGATCAGAGAGCGCCGCTGGAAGGCCGATGCCACTGACCTGCTCAACGAAAGCATGGAGAACCAGTACCAGCAACTCGTTGATTGCATTCAGTCGGGCGGGATGGCTCTCAGGATGGGCTACGTGAACGGAGACGTGATGGCGGAAGAACTGCTGCGGCTGGGAAGCCGCATTCGAGGCCCCGCCAACGCAGTCACCTGGAGTCTCGGGGAGCTTCTTGGACTGGAGTTGTGGCTTCAGGTCTTTTTCAGTGATAGAAACGAAGCTGTGAACGCTACGGAGAGGAGGACTTCCGAACATGCGATCCAAGGCTCAACACAGGGGTCAACAGAATAGTATCGGCGCGGCACCCATCAACCCGGAGGCGGCAACTCGACCAAAGAAACCATATCAATCTCCACGCGTGGTGGTCTATGGGGACCTTCACCGGCTCACCACGGGAGGTACTAAGTCTCACAACGAGCAAAATGTGTCGACGGGCGCCAGCACCCGGCCGGGATAAGCGAGACGGATTTGCCGGCCTGTGATCCCGCCGAAGGATGAGATACAGCAGGCAAAGATCTGCGTACGTTTACTATCTGTACGGTGTTCGCCTCAGAAGCCAGTGGCGGCTTCCGTTCCCTTGCCAGGCGGTGGCAGAACGCCATCTTGCTGAGATAGATCTTACCGAAGGTCGAGCCTCCCTTTTTTCAGAGGCCCGTCGCAAGGCAAGGACACCGCCGAACGGTGCAGAATGGTTCCAACAGGCGCGCTTGCCGGAAGGATCGACTTACCTGCGGTGGGCCGGGCTTTTCGAATTCCTGATCTCGTCGGATGGTGGTCGGATTACCTGCCGCCCCCTCGCCGACGCTTCCGGTGAAGCATTTCAGGTTTACCTGCTGGGACAGGTACTGTCATTTGCCCTACTCAAACAAGGGATCGAGTCGTTCCATTCCACAGTCGTGGCACTTGATGGTCTTGCGGTGGGCTTCCTCGGTGGCCCCGGGTATGGGAAATCAAGCCTCGCGGCCGCGTTCCTGCACGCAGGGTACCCCTTGGTAACCGACGACCTGCTGGTAGTGAAGGAGCAGGGTGACAGCTTGTTTGCTTATCCTGGCCTGCCGCGCATCAAGCTGTTTCCGGAAGTAGCGATCGCCTTCTTGTGTGAGCAAGGTCCGGGAACCCCGATGAATCCCCACACCTCCAAACTCGTAATTCCTCTTGATCCTCGTCTATCATTGCAAATGGCCGCACCGCTGAGAGCAATCTATGTCCTGCGGCCGCCAGACCAAAAGGACGGAGACAGGAGACTCATTATCAGGGCGTTGAATCAACGGCGGTCCTGCTTGGCATTGATCGCAAACACGTTTAACACAAGGATCAAGACGCCCGAGAGACTCTCACGACAGTTCGCTGTCGCGGCACGGCTGGCTGCTCTCGTTCCAGTCAAATCCTTGTCGTACCCCCGGCTCCTTTCACGACTCCCGGCAGTTGTCGGGGCCATCTGCGCAGATCTGAAGCGCGGCCGCCAAAGCCTCACGCGCTTCTGAGGGGGCACGAGTGAGAGAGACGCACCTTTACGACATCTACGATTACGGCTGTATCATCGCCGACACCGGTCGTACAGGCGCCTACGCTCGGGCGCTTCGCCAGTCCGTCAAGCCCGGGTCAATCGTCCTGGACATTGGCACCGGCGTGGGAATCTGGGCGCTCCTGGCCTGCCAGGCGGGCGCGCGCAAGGTGTACGCGGTCGACCCGAACGACGCTGCGCTCGAACTTGCGCGAGAGATTGCCGTAGCGAACGGCTACGCAGACCGTATTGAGTTCATCCAAGATATAGCGACGGAAATCGCACCGCCTGAGCTGGCCGATGTGGTTGTCTCGGAGCTGCGTGGGGTGCTTCCGCTGAGCGGCGAGAGTCTGCCGACCCTGATTGATGCGCGGAAGCGACTGCTCGTGCCGGGTGGCGTGATGATTCCGCAGTGTGACACGTTGTGGGCAGCCGTCGTGGAATCACCGGATCTGCACAGCCGGCATACGATCCCGTGGCGCGAGAATCCCTATCGGCTCGACATGCGAGCCGGACTGCCGGTGGTGACCAGCATGTTCGTCAGATCCAGGGGACGGGTAATGCCGGAACACCTTCTAGTGGAACCGAAGAGCTGGGCGACCATAGATTACGGCACGCTGGAGAGCGCGAGTGTTAACGGAGACGCAACGTGGAGGGCAGCGCGAACGGGAACCGGTCATGGATTCGTCGTCTGGTTCGATACCGTCCTCGTCAGTGGTGTCAGCTTTTCTAACGCCCCAGGGGCCCCGCCGACCATTTATGGCAGCGTCTTTTTCCCCTGGCCCGAGCCTGTCTCAATTTCTGCTGGCGATGTGATCTCTGTCCGAATACAAGCGAACCCTGCCGGTGAGGACTACGTCTGGCGTTGGGAGACGCGCGTCTTCGACCCGACCTATCGAGATCGAACCAAGGCTAGCTTCAGCCAATGCTCTCTAGAGGCTATGGTCCTGTCGCGAACGCAATTGCGAAAGCGGGCTTCTGATCACGTACCGGTCCTCAACGAGGAGGGCCGGATCGATCGGGCGGTTCTCGACCTGATGGATGGGAAGCTCTGCCTCGGCGAAATAGCCGGCCGGCTCTTGGATCAATTCTCCGGGCGCTTTGCTACGTGGCAGGACGCCCTGACCTGGGTAGGCGACAGGTCGACCAGGTACAGTCGGTAGCAAACTTCAAGCCTTTCTTGATCTTTATGAACGTCGAGCGCACGAGAGTGACTGAAGTCGTGTTCCGGGATTTGCTCGAGCAAGCGCGACTCGGCAAACGCGAACTTGCGCCGCGGCTTCAGAAGGCGTTGAGTCGGGCCTATTGGGAAGCGTTATGCCCCGGCCTTTCGGTCGGACGTGCCGGGGCGTGGACTCCGGTCGACACGACGCCAGTTGATTCACAGTCGATCGCCGCCGCAACGGGTCATTGGATGACGGCAGGTTATTTTCAGACAGCACCACTAATTATCGATCCAGCGCTGGCACACATGCGGGCCGCCACGGAGGCGCTGAAACATGAAGGATGGCCGCCTGCCTTTGCGTTCGTCTACGACCCGTTCTGGCTGGTGTGGCGCGTTCCACCGTTGGTAGAGTTGCTGTCGGCGACGCTTGGCGCAGGCTACCGGCTCATCCCGCATATTTGGTGCTACTACGTCCGCCCTGTCAGGGGTGCGAAGGGATGGCCGCCACACGCCGACGGGTACAGGTTAGCGAAGGACAGGCTCACGGTCTGGATACCTCTCACCGATGCGACGCTGGACAATGGATGTATGTACGTAATTCCACGGGATATTGGGGCGAGAGGAGTCTCGATCGGCCGCCTCTCGAGCGCGAAAACCGTCAGCAATGAGGACGTCACTCACCTCCTGCAGAGCAGCCGCGCCTTACCCGCGCGCGCGGGATCGGTACTGGCCTGGGACTTCGATGTCATTCATTGGGGCTCCACCTGTCAGCGTGCAGGCGAGCCTCGCATCAGCATCTCGGCGGAATTCCTTCATGAGAACGCGCGACCTGCCGATGACGAGACATCAGTACTCGATCCTACCCACCCCCTGCCGGACTTTAGCGATCGTCTACGACTGATAGCCGAAGCGATTGTTCTCTATCGCAAACGCGAAGTGCGGGCATTCCGGTACCTGGAGTTCGCCCAGCGATTGCTTAAAGAGATATCGTGACGAGCGCCCGACGCAGCGCGGGCGCCTGTGATGCCCGGGTAGTGCGAGCACGAGAATCGAGGGCCTCAGCACGGGAAGATTTATGCATGATCGAGAACACGCCAAATCTAGCGGAGCTACGGGCGAACCACGAGGCTCACTCTGCCACACCCCGGGGCGCGAGCTTTCATCGTGCTGCAGGACCAAAGCGGTGTGTTCTTGTCTTGAATGGGGACAGACGGATCGAGTTCTTTGGTTCCTTCGCCGAGTATCAGACCAGCCACCAGGCCGTCTGTTGGCCGATGAGCCTGTAAGAGTCGTGGCCAACTTCGTGCGACTTCGGGCCGGGGCGCTTTGCGATCACGTGCGCGCTCTCGGCGAAGCTCTCAGATGCCCCACGCATATCTATCCCTTCTGGCGGCACCGCCAGATGCTTCTCGCGGTGTTTGGGCTGAGGTAGAGTCGGGAGCAGTCGCTGGCCACCCGGAATGAATGCCACTGCGTTATGACTCCACAGGCTTTCTGGCGTTCCGTTTTGAGCAAATATTGGGA
>Ga0066705_10000512_pt1 | contig 11177 bp, 8 predicted proteins | sample GraSoiAngelo_154_FD_66506 | JGI IMG/M metagenome (GOLD analysis project Ga0066705, IMG submission 66506) | Grasslands soil microbial communities from the Angelo Coastal Reserve, California, USA - 14_1009_13_20cm | ecosystem: Environmental > Terrestrial > Soil > Grasslands | place: USA... | reverse complement strand
GAGCGCATCCACTGGGCGCCGCTCACTCCCAAGGGCCGTTTCCGCGTCGATCGCCACCCGGCGTTCGTTTCCTACCTGAACGCGCTGCCGCGCGCCGAGTGCGCCGTGCACGGCCTGCATCACGCTCATGTGGGCCCACGCATGGCGGTAGAGTTCCAGGAGCAGTCCCGCAGCGAGTGCCGCGCGATGGTCGAGGAGGCGCGTCAGATCTTCGCGACCGCAGGCCTCAGGCATGTCCAGGGCTTTGCGGCGCCGGCGTGGAACACTCCGCCCGCGCTCTGTGAGGCGCTGTGCGATGCGGACTTCCGCTTCATCACGTCGGCGCGCGACCTCGAGACAGCCGTGACCGGTGAGGCCCGGACCGCAGGAAGCGGGCTGCGTGGGGCCTCTCTCATCCAGCCTACGTTCGTCCGGTGTACGGCCGAGCTGACCCCGACGGGCGCGACCGCTTCCTCCGCCGGTCTGGTGCATTTCACGACGAACTTCCAGGCCACATCGACGATCGATCGGGCGCTCGCCATCATTGAGTGCGGGGGGCTACTCTTGATCAGGGCTCACATCTTCAAGACGGGCGGCGGCATCACGATGCTCGACGGACTCGACAACGCGTACTGCGACTACCTCGAGCGGCTCTGGCGGGAGCTCGAGACCCGGTACGGCGATGCCCTGTGGTGGACGACACTCGCCGAGGTGGCCGACCGATGTCGGGCGACACGGAGCTGAGGATCCTGCTCGACCCTCCGGGCATGGACGCCGACATCGGGGCACGCTTTCTGACGCGGTGTTTCGGCACCCGCTGGACCGCGGCCATGTACCGCTGGTATCTGCAGCGCTCTTTCGGCGGCGAGGCTCCCGAGCGCCTCATCATGGTCGACGGCGGGCGGGTCGTGGCAGTCATTGCTCTCGTCTTCAGGCTGCTCCGTACCCCCGACGATACCGTGCACCGGGTCAGCGTGCTGGTCGCAGGCGCCACCTTGCCCGGCGAGCGCGGGCGCGGGTGTTATGCCCGCATACTGCAGGCCGCGCTCGCCCGGAGTGCGCTGCGTGGTTGTACGGCGGCCCTCGGATTCGTGACGGCCGACAACGCGACGGGCCGCGGCCTGCTGCGGCTGGGCGCCGTGGGCGTCGCGAGCGCATACATCGCTTCGCCCGGCGTCGCGCGCACGCACGCCGGCGCCACCTTGCGGCTGTGGGGTGCGATGACGACGGACCGATGGCCGGCGCGCGCCAGCGCGCGCCTCGCCAGCCCGCCGCTGCAGGCGGGCTTTCACTATCCTGACTTCAGCGCTTGGGCGTCGCAGATGCTGGATCGGCCGCATCACGTGCAGCCACTCCGCGTCGGTACCACCTGCCGGGCGCTCGTCGAGAGTGTCGAAGAGACCGATCGGCTGCAGTGGCTCGACGGCGATCCACGCGAGCGCGCGGCGGCGATCCGCGCGCTCGCCGCGCATGCGCACCATCGCAGGCGGCAATTCTTCATGTACTCGACCCGGTGCGAGGATCTTGCCACCGCGCACCGCCTCGGTCTGCTTGCACGGCCGGGATGCATGATGATGGTGGCGCCCGAGGCCCGACACGAGGCCACCGTTCGCAACTGGGCAGCGCTCTCCTGCGACGTCCAGTCGGGCGATCGGATGTAGGGCGGTGCGCTCAGGCCGCCGGCGCTCTGAAGCCGTTGCGCGCCAGGCGCGGCAGACGGACAGTGTCGTCCTCGTGCGCCTGGTAGTGGTCGCGGTACAGCCGGCGGCCCCACAGCCGCAGCGCCACCCAGTTGCCGAACCCCACAGTCATGGGCGCGGTGTGCACCAGCGCGTAGAGGAAGTAGAGGGGCAGGATCGGTGCGACGTAAGCGCGCTCGCGTCGGGGCACGACGGTGAACAGTGCGAACAGCGCGAGCACCAGGTAGCTGCCCACGGTCCCGGCGAAGTACACCGGGTTGATCGCTCCGCCCGTGTGCAGCATATCCAGCGCGAACAGCCTGTCGAGGATCGCGAGGGCGCTCACGAGTAGCAACGCGGCGGCCGCGATTCTGAGGACGTGCAGACCTAATCCGAGCACTCCCATGTAGGCGACGAAGGTGTACATGGCGAAGGGCGTGCGCCGTCCGATACGCCACAGCTCGCGGGAGCGTTGCGTGTACACCCTGACCAGCCCGTAGAACCAGCCCACCCGCTGCGAGTACCAGTGCCGCAAGGTGTGCGGTCCGTGGCTGCTCACCACCAGGCGGCCGTCATAGTAGATGCGCTCGCCGTCGTGCAGCAGGATCACGGCATTCTCGAGATCCTCGGCATAGATCGACAGTGAATGCTGCTCGAGCGCGCGCTCGAGCGCGTCGCGCCGGTAGATAGACGCGCCGGAGGTGACGACGAAATCGGCGAGGCTGCGCTTTCCCACCACGCACGCCAGGGTGTACTCGAGCATCTGAAACCGCGCCAGAAAGCCGTCCGGCTCGATCGCGATGCGCGGGCAGGCGGCCGCTGCCCCCGACTGCTGCAGATCGGCGATAACCCGCTCGATATCGACGAGACTGCCCTCGTGCCGGCCGCAGATCTTGACGTCGGGATCGATCACCATGACGGTCTCGATCTGCGGGGGGAGTTTGCTGAGCAGGTGACGCAGCGCGCCCGGCTTGTGGCGGTTCACCTCCTCGTCGAGGCATCGCCAGCCCGAGACCTGCAGGCGTTTGGCAGTGTTGTCGGTCGAGCCGTCGCTGATGAGCCATATGTGCTCACGGTACGGCTCCAGCCGCTCCATGAACTCATCGACCTCATCTCCGAGATTGAAGACCGAGGCGATGATCGCCCAGGGCCGCGCCGCCGTGCGACCGGTGCCCGGGCCGCTGCCCTTGCGTTGTGCGGCCGGGAGGTCGATTGAGAGGTGCCGCACGGCGCCCCGGCTGAGGTCCGAGGTGACTGCGGTATGACGGCGATGCACGTACAGGCGCAGCCCGAAATCAATCGCCTCCGTGAACACGATCAGGTTCGCGAGCGCATAGAGCAGGTACGAGAAGTCGTAGCCCTGGAGGGCGGCCGCCGAGAATCCGATCCATGCGAGCAGCAGCGCATAGACGCCGAGCGGCACGAGCAACGGCCAGGGACGTCGGCTCTTCCAGGGCTCTGCGGCCATGTCCGTTCAGGTCCCGCGCGGGGACTTCCCTGCGCGCGGGGACAGCCCGGGAAGGCCCACGGTATCGTCGTTGATCCCGCCATCCTCCGGCGGCAGCACCACAGTCGGCGAATAATCGCCGGCGACTTCCGTCCCCCCGCCCTGGCCGGATGCGGGCCGCAGGACCGGCACGACCGCGGGCGGACCGTTATAGGTGCGCACCTGATGCAGAGCCTCTTCCGCTTCGACCGGCTCGCAGAAGAAGTAGCCCTGGCCAAAATCGCAGCCCATGCGCTGCAGCGCCTGCGCCGCCGCCTGCGTCTCCACGACCTCCGCGACCGCGCGCAATCCGAGATTCGAAGTCATCTGCAGAATCGCGGAGGTGATGGCATTGTTGGAGCGTTCCGACCCGGTCCAGGTGAGCAGCGGTCGGTCGATCTTGACGTAACTGAACGGGAAGAGCTGCAGGTAGCTGAGTGAGGAGTAGCCGGTCCCGAAATCATCCAGCATCAGCTCGATACCCATGCTGTGGAAGCCGTTGAGGAGCTCCCGCGCGGCGCTCACGTTGCTGATGAGACCGACCTCGGTGATCTCGAACTTCAGCTGCCGGGGCGAGGTATGGGTCTCCTGAAGGACCTGCGCCACGTACTCACGCAGCCCCGGATCGCGCAAGGTGGCAGCGGAGAGATTCACGCTCAGGTAGAAGTCGATGGCCTGCGGCAGGCGCTGGCGCCATTCCGCGGCCAGCCGGCAGACTCTCTGGATGACCCAGCGCGTGACCGGCACGATCACGCCCGCCTCTTCCGCGATCGGCAGGAACTTCTCGGGTGTCAGCACGCCTTCGACCGGATGCTGCCACCTGAGCAGGCTCTCGGCACCCACCACGTGTCTCCCGCGCAGGTCGACGATCGGCTGGAACAGCAGCCGGAACTGCCGGCGATCGAGCGCAACGTGCAGGTCGGCCTCGAGACTGACCAGGCTCACGGCCGCGCCACCCATGCCCGGCGTATACGCCACGATCGGCTGGGCCGGCTGCCGCTTGGCGAACGAGAGCGCGATATCCGCCTCGCGCAGCGCTTCTTCCACGCGTTGCAGGCCCGAGTCGATACAGGTGAGTCCGATACGGGAGGCGACGCTGATGCGCTGCTGGCGCAGCGTAAAGGGCTCCTGGCGGACGCTCAGGAGCTTGGCGGCGAGGGCCAGTGCGGCCTCGGGCGATTCCACCTCGTACAGGAGCAGCGCCAGCTGCCCGCCCTCCCAGTGCGACAGCACGCATTGCATCCCCTCGACCGCGCGGGCGAAGCGCTGCGCCGCCTGCAGCATCAGCTCGTCGCCCGCGGTGTGGCCCAGCGTGTCGTTGATCAGCTTGAAGCGATCGATCTCGATGAGAACGACCGCGATGCGCTGCCGGCGTCGCGTGCGCACCTCGCGCAGCGCACGATCGAGTTGATCCATGAGGTAGCGGCGGTTCGGCAGCCCGGTGAAGGGGTCGTGGTAGCGGGCATGCTCGAGGCTCTTCTGCAGCGCCTGGTGCTGCTCCATCTCGTTGAACAGCCGCTCGTTGACCGCGTGCAGGCGTTTGCGCACCTGCGCGAGCGCGCTTTGCGTACGGCGCAGGCTCGCGGTCAGCTCCTGCACGCTGAACGCGAACACCCAGGCGAGCAGCAGCAGCACCGCGATCTCGGTGGCGAGATCCCGCGCCGGGTACCACCCGGTGCGCGGCCGTACCGCCAGCTCCAGGTACGGGGCAGAGGTCTGCGGGGCGAGCGCCGCGGGCGCGGGAATCGCGCTCGACACCGTGTCGGTGAGCATGTCCAGGCGCGAGCCGAAGAGCTGGCGCGCGTTGTGGGTGAGCGGATCGATCTGAGCGATCGTGAATTCGTATCCGTCTTTGACCAGCCGCTCGAAACGCGCCTGAGTCAGCAGCGCGTCGAGGCTTTGGTAACCCACCGCCCACGCAGCGGGCGCCACCGCGCTTCTCCCCGGTCGCGCCCCGTCGGGCGCGTAGACCGCGATGATCCACTGACTGCCGTAGCGGACCGGGCCGAGGATGCCGGCCCCCGCACGCGTCCCCCGGTCCATCGCCCATTCCTGCGCCAGGGCGCGGCTGACGCCGGCGTCGGCGTCCCCGGCGCGCAGCACCGTTCCGGTGGTTGACATCCAGAAGGCGCCTCGCCCCGGACCGGGGGTAGCCCGTGGCCTCGGGTCCGCGCCCGCGGGCGGCGCCCCCGCCGCGCCGTGCGCCTCGGCGAGGGTGCGGTCGTAAAGCGCCTGCAGCTGCGCTTCGATGAGGCGCGCCTCGCGCATCACGGCGCTCTGCGCCGCCGTGCGCATCTGCAGAGCGTGATCGCGCAGGCTGAGGGTGATCAACCGCGCACCCGCGAGCAGCACCACCGCGGCGACGATCGCTGCCGGCAGGAATCGCGAATAGCGTTTGAGCTCGGCGCTCATGGCTATCGGAGTTGTGATTGCAGGCGAGCTCATCGCTGTCGGGTGTGTGATTGCAGGTGAACCGTGTATACCAGTGAAACGTATGTGCGCCTGGTACCCCCTACATCCACGTAATCGCCGATCAGCAGCCAGTCGGTGCGCTGCAGCGCCTTGCCGACGCCGATGAAGCCCTCCCGCAGCCGCGGGCCGGGTGCCACGACCTGCCCCAACAGGTTGAGAGTCGCCGGCGCAGCGGGCCCGCCCACTATTCCGGCGAATGCCCTGAAGCCGCTGCCGGTGTAGTCGATGCGGCCGGTCGCAAGCCGGGTGCCGAGATTTCCTCCGAGCGTATCCGCGTACGACACCGACGCCACGAGCTTCGGCGTGACCTGGAACGACAGCCCGAGCTTCGGCAGGTTGCCATGGCTCGTATCGATATCGATGCGCCGCTCCTCGAGCTGCACCGACACATGCGAGGTGAGCTGGCTGAGGACGCCGGCGACGGCGAGAGAGTAGTCAAAGCCGCGGTCGCCGATGTCGCCGGCTCCCTCGTGAACCTCGATGTACAGGTGGGTCTTCGACTGCGGACCCACCGTGAACGAGCCGCTGAAGTTTCCCGTGGTCCAGTGCGCGTTCGAGATCTGCTGGTACTCCGCCCCGGCACCGAGGACGGCCGCCGGGGTGACGCTGCCCACCCAGGTCACGGAGCCACCCCCTCCGCCAATGCCGCCGGTCAGCCTCGACCCGTCGGCGCTGAACACCAAGCGCTCATCGCCCCCGGACGCCGAAGTCGGCGACGGCGCAGGCGGCTCGTCCGCAGCCGCCGGGCCGCAGCACAGCGCGACACCCAGACAGACGGCCTGCGCAGGTGCTCTCATGGCCATTGCACCACGGTGTTCGAGCCGGTGGTGGCGCTCTGATCCTCGGCCGCGACGCGCGCCACCGGCAGGAAGGCGATCACGTACAGCCGCGCGTCCTCACCGGGCATAGCCACTGCGTTGGTCGTGACCTGATACATGCGCCGCATGACGGTCACGTGCATCTTGTGGCGGCCGCTCAAGCCGGGATCCCACCAGCGTGCGCCCGGGTTGGCCTGGGGCAGCAGGCTCGACACCTCGGCGCCGGGACTGGCCCCGCCAAAGAGCGCGCGCGCCGGCCGGTTGAGAGCCACTACGCGCCCCTGAGCGTCGGCCACGAGGGTGGCGTACTCGGCGACGTCGAGCGCGGCCTTCACGCAGAAGTCCTCCGTCGTATCGTTGATCACCAGCAGCGCGAATCGGCGCCCGTGCTGCGCGAGATGCTGCACGCGGATCTCGGTCGCCAGCAGCCGCCCGCCGAAGCGCACCATGCAGAGCGGCTCCACGCCGTCCGCGCCGTCGACGAGCCGCTCGATGGGCTCGGGGTAGGAGAACTGGATCACCTCGAAGAAATCGCGGCCGACGACCGGCTCGGCGCCGCTGAGGAATTTCTTCAACGCGATCCCGCTCGCGCCCACCACCTCGTGCGTGCCGGCGTCGAGCAGAACCGCCGCCACCGGCAGCTGCTCCACGAGCGTCGCCCATAGTTCCTGACTGCGCGCCGCTTCGGCACGCGCCGTCCACGTCTGCGCATCCAGCCGGCCGAAGATGGTGGCGAGGTATTCCGCGGCGACGGCACACGCAAACACCATGATCGCGAACACCTCGAGCAGAACGATGAAGTACTGCGATGGCGCCGAAAAGGCCGCAAAGGGCACATTCGCACCACCGCCGGCCCCGCCCAGCAGCGCGTCGAGCGAGGCGGCCGCAGCGCCCAGCCAGGGCGCATACCAGCGCAGCTCCGGCGCCTCGCTGCAGGCGACCAGCGCCACCATGAGCGCCGCCAGTGCGGCCATGACATAAGGCTGCCAGCGCGAGAGAAAGAGCGCGCCGATGACCGGCAGGGCGAACACCGCCAGGAACAGCGGATTCTGCAGTCCCCCCGCATGCCCCCAGATGAAGGCGATCACGACCACACCGAGCGCGTGCAGGCTCGAGAGCCTGAGCGTCTCGCGCGCCTGGCTCGTGGGCCGCAGCCCGGACATGGCCGCGAGGATCACGTGCAGCGCCCCGAGGGCCAGCAGCCCCGCCGCGGTGAGGGCGAAGTCGATGCGCAGTCCACTGACGAACCAGGGCAGCGCGACCGCGAGCAGAATGGCGCATATCGTCAGCAGCCAGGTGTCGTCGAGCAGGTGGGCGCGCGGATCGTGCCAGACCAGCGCGGGCAGAAGCTGCGTCGAGTCGCGCTCGTTCATTGCCGGTGCGTCGCCGGTTGCACCGCCGCGCTCATCTGCGTGTCCCCCATCTGCAGGTCCTCGGCCGTCTGCAGCGCGTTGGCGCGGAAGTTGTTGCCCTCGAGGAACGGTCGCGCGGTGACGTTCTCACCGCCCAGCGGGTAGTCGACCACGTGCAGCGCCAAGTTATGAGGTCGCAGGACCTGGTTGTGTCGCAGGATCGGCGAGTCTCCCATGACGTCGATCCCATCGAACTTGGGCTCGATGATGGTGTTGCCGACCACGGTGATCGGCTTGCGCGGATCCCCGAGCACCAGCGCCATGCCGTATCCGCAGCTGTGGATGCGGTTGCCCCGCACCAGCGCATTGGGCGAGCCGCGGACCATGATGGCGTAAGTGGCGAACTGCTCGAGCTCGTTGCGGTCAATCACCGCTTCGCCGGCGTATTCCGCAACGATCCCCATGGTCGTGCCGCCCCGGATCTGATTGCTGCGTATCACCGCGCCGCCACCGATCAGGTGGATGGCGGCGTCGCGTGAGCTCGCGATGTCGTTGTGCTCGACGAGCAAGGAGACGTTGCCGGTCACGACGCCGCTGCCGTTGGCGCTGAAGTGGTTGTCGCGCACGGTGATGGTGCCGGCGCGACCGTCGGCGCTGCCGCGCACGGCCCACAGGCCAGCGTCCTTGTCCTGCAAGAAGCTGTTGCCGACCACCACGATGTTGCGACTCGGGGCACCGAAGCGCACCCCGATCCGGTCGCTGGCGAAGCGGTTGTGCTCGAGCAGCACGTCGCTCGCATTGTCCATGACATCCACGCCGACGTCACAGGACTCCACCGCGCTCGACTGCAGATGGAAATGGGCGGCGCGCAGCAAGATCGCCGTCCCGCTGCAATTGCGCAGCGCCACGCCCTCGATCGAGGTGTTGTCGCCGACGACGTCGAGCACCGGGCCCGCGGTGAGCGCCCGAGCGTCGATCTCGGCGCCGGGTTGTGCGGCGACGATCCTCACGCCGTGCGCATTGACGAGCGGCGGCAGCCCCGCCTGCAGCGTGATCGTTTTGGTGCGGATCACGACGGTGGCCTGCCCTTTGGCGGCGGCGGCGATGAATAACGCTTCCCGCAAGGTGCCGGACCCGCTATCCCCCGGGCTGGTCACATCGACTGTCACGGCGCCTGCGGCCGGACCCGGCGCGGCCCGCTTGGTCTCGTACGACCAGCCGAGGAACGCCAGGGCGCCCAGCAGCACGAACACCCCGAGGGCAACCGCGATTCGCTGTTTGGTGCTCATAATCCGTCTCGCTCTTGTTCTAGGATGAAGACCGCGTGCCACGAGCGCTTGACCGCGCTACGTCCCAAGAGCACGTCGATCGGAACCGATAAAGCGGTGGCGAGCGCCAGCGCCGCGGTGCGCACCGGCGCCGCGAGCTGCGGCAGGTGCGGCCACAGCCAGGTCTTGAACGGCGCGGGATCGACGCCGGTGATGGCCTGCACCCGCAGCCCCTCGCCTTCGATCGCAAAGCGGCGGGCACGCTCTTCCCAGTAAGCCTGGGGCGGATGAGAAAGTGCCTTCGAAACTGCCGTGCTCGTCACCGCCAGGTCCTCACCGCGCGCACCTCCGTCTCAGGCGGTCGCGGCTACGGCAGCGCCCGCGGCCGCCTCCGGCTGCGGCAGCCGTCGGGCGAGCTCGCGCTTCAGGTCCTGCTCGTTGGCGACGGCCAGGCCGTGCTCGGCCATGATCGGCAGCGAGCACAGAATCCAGATCAGCGAGCGCACGCGCGAGGGCAGATGCGCCGCGCGGCTCTGCAGCTCCAGGAGCGACGCCTCGAACTCGCCCTCGATCCGCAGGATCGCCTCGCGCACCGCCGGATCGAGCGGCAGGATCTTGGCGGGTTGATCCCACGCGACGTCCGTTCCCGCAACCTGTCGGCGCTCGGAGACGGTGAACTCCCTGAGCGCCGGATCGACTGCCATGGCAGCTCCCGAGAACGGAATCACGTACGGATACATTCCGACTTCGCAGCCTTGGCGGAGCCAGCGATACGCCTCGCGCAACGTCGTCGCGACGTCCGCGAGCGTAGCGCGCGGCGAGCTCAGGATGATATCGAGAAACGGCGTGATGCCCAGCGCGAGCGCGTCCGTGAGCGTCGGCTGGATGTGAGAGTAGATCTGCGCCTTGTTGAATTCGGCGAGCACGTTGCGCGAGAAGTTCTCGATGCCGAATCCGAGCACGCGGAAGCCCGCGCGCCGCATCGCGTGGAGCCGCTCGGGCGACATGGCGTCGACCCGATTGGTGCTGATGAACTGCAGGGCCTCCGGCAGCGCGCCGCTTGCCTTCGCGGCGACGATCGCCTCACAGAGCGGCAGGACGCGCTTGTCCTTCGTGAACACGAAGATGTCGTCCTGGAAGATGATGGTGCGCACGCCCGGGTGCGCGCCGACGATGCGCTGGATCATCTGCACGCATTCCTCGGCGTCGAGTCGCGCGATGCTCGCGACGCTGCCCTGCGCCTCGTGCAGGAAGTTGGTCGAGGAGCAGAAGGTACAGCCCATCGGGCAGTAGTTGAGCGTGATGAGGCGCACCGAGCGGATCTCGGCGAGACTCGCCTCGCGCGCCGCCTTGCTCGGCAGCGCCCCCACACGGCAGGCCTTCTCGAGCCGCTCCCAGTAGGCGGCGTAGGGCATGCTCTCGTAGGGCGTGTGGAAGATGGCGTCGCGCAGCTCGGTGCGGGTGAGGGCCTGCTGGCGCATCGTCAGGCACTGGCCGTCGGCGCCCCGCTCCGCCGTTCCGGTGACGCCCTTGAGGGGCGCTCCCGCGCGCAGCCGCGCCACGAGCTCGAGCAGCGGCCGCTCGCCCTCGCCGAGCACGACGCAATCGAACGGCCCGAGGCCGAACATGAGCTCGGGCCGGAAGGTGGCCTCCATCCCCCCCGCGACCAGCAGCGCATGCGGCTGCATCCGGCGCGCCACGTGCGCGAGCTCGAGATCGAAGCGCAGCGTCATGCCGGTGGTCGAGCTGCCGATGATGTCCCAGGCACCCCCGAGGAGCTCGCGCTCGAGCGCCCGCGCCACCGGCAGACCGCCGCAGCAGTTCGGGTCGAAGACCTGAACTTCCGCGCCGGCGGCTTCGAGTACGCCGGCCAGGCGCCACACGCCGAGCGGTGGAGCGAGAAAGGTGTATTCCCCGCAATGCGGGTCGTAAGGTCCGATCAGCAGGATCCGCGGCGAGTCCACCAATCGGGATGCCCTCCTGGCTGCGGTCTCGGCTTGCGCCTAGGGCCGCACGGCGGTTGCAACCATCGGCGGCGGGTCGCCGAGAGGTCGATCGCCGTACTGTGCCGGCACAAGACCGTTACGCACCGCGAACAGCGTGACGCTCGCGGTGTTGTGCAA
>Ga0066705_10000509_pt1 | contig 11191 bp, 4 predicted proteins | sample GraSoiAngelo_154_FD_66506 | JGI IMG/M metagenome (GOLD analysis project Ga0066705, IMG submission 66506) | Grasslands soil microbial communities from the Angelo Coastal Reserve, California, USA - 14_1009_13_20cm | ecosystem: Environmental > Terrestrial > Soil > Grasslands | place: USA... | reverse complement strand
GCGGGAAAGTTCCGGAGGATCCCGCGGCGCAGGTCGATCTCGCGCTCGACCGGTTGGACGCGGTGGTGAAGGCCGCGGGCTTGGAACTCAGCAACATGGTTTTCGTGAATCCTTACCTGACACCGGAGATTCCGATGCGCGTCATGAACGAGCACTACGCGAAGCGGTTTGAATTTGGCAACACCCCGGCCCGCGCCACCATCGAGGTATCGAGTCTGCCCGGTGGAGCGCACATTGAGTTCACCGGTGTAGCGGTCGTGGACCTCCATCAACGGAAAGCATTGCGCCCGAAGAACATGCCTCCCAGCCCCACGGCCAGTCCCTGCGTTTTTGCAGGAGACACCCTGTATTGTTCCGCGAAGAGTGGCTTTATCCCAGGACCGCACGGTGGCGTCTATGCTTCTACGACACCTCACCAATTGCGTCAGACCATGCGCAATCTGCTCGACAACCTGGAAGAAGCCGAGATGACCTTTGAGCAGGTAGTCGCGACAAATGTTTATGTCGACGACTTGTCGGACCTGCAGTCATTTGACGAGGTGTACTCGCAGTATGTTGGCCCGGTGTTGCCGGCTCGGAGCACCATCCAGCAAATTGCACCTGTGGAGCGTAAAGCCGACAAAGACGATCACTACCCGGACCTGGAACAGGTATCGCTCATTGCCCTCCGAAGTCCGCACACCCGCTAAAACCGGACACGGGCTCCACCCATTTCTTATCCATGGGAAAGGCCAGGCCAGGAAGATTTGGCTTGACTTCGTACACAAACGAAAGCAATAGTATTCAATCGTAATCAAATGAAAGCAGGCTGACGGAGGCTGCCATGTCTCTCCAAGGGCGTTGTCTGTGGTCAGTCGCAGCTAGTATCACTCTGGTCTTGTTCTTGCTAGCGGTGCTCTTGCTATCGGCGCCGACTTGGGGGCAGGCCAGTTACACCGCGCAGATTCGCGGAACGGTAGCCGACCAGAGCGGCGCCGTCATTCGGAATGCGACGATCACCATCACCAACGTCGGCACGAACATCAGCACTACCGCCAAGACGGACACCAAGGGGCTTTATCTTCTGCCCGCCTTGCGCCCAGATGCATACGTGCTTCGTGCCGAAGCGCCAGGATTCCGTGGTCAGGAAAAGACCAACATCGTTTTGCAGGTAGACCAGCAGACCACGGTTGATTTCACTCTCGCTCCTGCTGGCGTAAACATGACGGTTGAAGTGAGCCAGGCGGCGCCGCTCCTCGACACCGAAAGCGCAAACCTCGGGACGGATGTCACAAATGAATACGTGCGCGATATTCCTCTTTATAACCGCAGCATGTTTGGACTGGTTTTTCTTGCCGGTGGCGTAACCGAAACCGCTGGCGCTGGTGTACAGGACAATTATCCCAGTGGAACAAATTTTGTTTCGAATGGTCAGCGAAACGCGACTGCGGAAGTGCGCCTCGACGGAAGTCCCATCAGCGCTCCGGAGCAAGGTGAAGGCGGTAATAGCAATGTGTACTACCAGCCTTCCGTGGAAATCGTGCAGGAATTCAAGCTGCAAAACAATAGCTTCAGCGCCGAGTTCGGCAACAATGGCGGCACGGTTCTGAATGTGGTGCTCAAGCAGGGAACCAACGCTTTTCACGGCAGCGGCTGGTGGTACGGGCAGCGTTCCGCGACTGACAGCCGTGATTTCTTCAATTCAGGAGAAAAACCTGACCATACGCGCGATCAATACGGATTTTCACTGGGCGGCCCGATATTTAAGAACAAGACCTTCTTCTTTGTCGACTTTGAAAAAACGCGCGAAAAAGATCCGGTGAACCTCGAAGGATATGTTCCCACCGATGCGGAAAGATCCGGTGATTTCTCGCAAACAGGCACACCTATCTTTGATCCCACCCAGTGCGTCCCTCAGGGAGGCAGTTGTGTGCGCCCGGAGTTTCCCAATGACATGATTCCCTCTAGCGAAATTGATCCCATCGGTCAGGCGATTCTCAACTTGTATCCCGAACCAAACGTTCCTGGCGCAACTTTTCCCGACCCCAACTTTCGCCAAGTCGTCCTGTCGAATGCTCCCGCCTGGCAGTTCGATGTCAAAGTCGATGAACAGATGAACTCCACACAGCGGATCGGCGGACGCTACAGTCGCCGCCACCAGTTGGTTACTACCCCCACCGTGCTGGGGAACGGCGATTTCAACGACGGGTTGATCGATACGACGGATGTGCACAATGCTGCCTTGGAATATAACTGGATGATTTCACCCAGGACGCTTTGGACTGGACACGCTAGTCTGGATAGAGTTGTAGAGCCGGTTAGGCCAAACAATTACCCGACGCTGCAGAGTATCGGCCTGCCTCCTATCCTGGCGGGCAACGGCCTGAACAGAGTGTCGGCCTTTCTGACCGACACCGATCCGGAGCCTTCGTTGTTCAGTCAGTGCTGTGTAAACACGAATTTTGCGCATACGCTATTTACCTATTCGTCGGTGCTGGAGTGGTCCAAGACAAACCATCTGCTCAAGTTCGGGGGCGAGCAGCGACTTTTTTACAACAACTTCTTTCAGCCGAGTTATCCGACCGGGGATTTCAACTTTTCTCGAGACGTGACTGCCTCCCAGCCTAATGCCGGGCTCGGCGACAATGGAGAAGGGAATTCGTTTGCCACAATCTTGACCGGATTCGCCTATAGCGGCGAACTGAATATCCTTCCGGCCGTTGCAAACAAATCCAAAGAGACTGCTGTCTTTGTGCAAGACGATTGGAAGGTAAATTCGAAACTGACCCTGAATTTGGGTTTGCGCTACGAGTGGAGCACACCTTATTCGGAACGGTTTAATCGCATCCAGTTCAGTGATTTCAGTGGCGACACAGGCATCAGCATCCCAGTGGATCGCGATCAAACCGGCCTGTTGTCAGCCGCGCTCGTGCAGCAGTTGGGACAAATTGGCAATGTACCTGGTACGACTGTATTTCCCGGTCGCCGAAACATGACGGTGGATCGAAATAATTTCGCCCCGCGCCTTGGTTTCGCCTATCAAGTCGCCAACAACACGGTATTGCGAGGAGGCGCAGGAGTGTTTTACGGGATGAGCGTTGCCACCAACTTCCAGTACTCTGGAACAGCATTTCGAAAATCAGCTGCCATCCATTTCACCAAAGACAATTTTCAGAGCCAATTCGCATCTCTAGCCAACCCCTTTCCATCCGGGTTAACTCAACCGCAAGGGACAAAGTACGGTGACCTTGCTGAATGGGGCTTCGACAACGGAAATGACGTGGATACCGGAACGGCGCGCAATGCCGAGATCTACCAGTGGAATTTGGGACTCCAGCATTTGCTGCCCGGCGGTGTAGTTATCGCGGCAGACTATTCCGCGAACAGAAGCACGCACTTGCCATGGGCGGGCACGAACAGCACTCGTAACCGTAACTTCCTCCATTCCTCGGTGCGGAATGCGCTGGTCGCGGAACTCAACCCATCCCACGATCCTAATGACAACCAGGTCTCCGACTACCTGAACACAACCGTGGCTAATCCGTTGCAATGCTTCTTTGCTGCAGTTGGTTCACCAGCGTCATATTGTCCGTCAAGCCCCATCTTCAACGAGGTAGATTCGATCTACAATGACGCCGAAATTCCAGAGTTGAACCTCTTGCGGCCCTATCCTCAATTTGACGGCACATTTCAGGGCCTGCCCTTGTTGGCTGCGAGTTCCTGGTATCACTCGTTGCAACTTCGGTTTCAGAAGCGCGCAAGTCACTACTTCAGTGTTGAAGGTAACTACACTCTGGCCAAAGGGACAGACGATTCTTCAACCGGGGCAAACGGCTGGGTCGGCAACCTTTATATCGACAATCCCCAAGTGCTTGACAATCTCGCGGCAGAGCATTCAGTCAGTGCCAACGACGTGACGCATCGGCTTACCACCGCCTTCATCCTGGACCTGCCAGTTGGCAAAGGTCGCTGGATCGGAAAAACAATGAACTCCGTGGCAGACGGCATAGTGGGTGGTTGGTCGCTGTCCAGCTTCATCACTCTCCAGGGCGGCCAGCCACTTGGCATACCTATGGCCAGCCCGCGGCTGGCGGACGGCAACCAGCGGCCCAACGTCGTCTGTTCACAACTGCGGACTGGAATCAACTTTACTGAGGCTGCGATTACCGGACAACCGTATCTCAATCCGGATTGCTTTGCCGACCCGGGCGACAATATCCCGGGCAACGCGCCGCGCTTTTTTTCCAATCTGCGTGGGCCTGGCGTGCGCAATCTGGATCTTTCGCTTTCAAAGGAATTCACAATTCGCGAAGGCAAACAGCTCCAGGTTCGCGCGGAAATGTTCAACGCGACCAATACCCCGCGGTTTGCCATCCCGAACACTTACTGGGACGGCCCGTCGGGGTCCGGTGGCAGCTTTGGAACCATCGTGAACACTCCGAACTTTGGTCCTGGAACTTTCCGCAGAATGCAGTTTGGGGCGCGGTTCCAGTTCTAAAAGAGTGTTCTTGGTGACCGGGCGGACTTCGGCATTATCGAGGTCCGCCCAGACCGCCTGCGGAGACCGGGCAGAAATGCAGCGTCGATCCTTTCTGAAGACCGGCGTCACTGCAGGCGGCTTAGCTGCCCTGGGGATCGATACCAAGCGCGCGCTTGCACACATCCCACCGCATAACTTCGACCGATATGATTTCGGCTCGGGGCCTGCTGTTTCCGACCGGCTTTATCAGGGCCCATTCTCCGCGGATGATTATCCCAGCTGGAATGTCGTCATGGCCCTCACACCATCGCGCGAAATCGTCCCAAATTATGGCATGGGACTTATCACATATGTTTGCGACGAAGTGGGTCCCGCTAAGAAAGAGGGAGAAGTCCTGGCTGAGTCGATCGAGAAACTGGTGAAGATTCCGCTCGGAACAAAGCTCTACCTTCGCGTGAATTGGAAAGACGTGCAACGGCGGCCGGGAAAATTGGATTTCTGCGAGCACTGGAAGCTGACGTTTGATATGGCGCGGAGATATCAGAAGAGGGTGGGCTTTCGCGTAATGATGAGCAATCCCGACATTCCTGATTTTCCCCTCCCGGAATTCCTGCGCGACAAGATTCCGATGGTAAAGCTGGGAGACTGGCAAAAACGAACGCGCTACGAGCCTCGCTATGATGATCCCGCATTCCAGACCGCATTTCGCGAGTTGGTCGATCTACTCGCGGACGCGTACGACGGTCATGCTGACGTGGAGTACGTGGACACGTTCATGTACGGCTTTTGGGGCGAAGGGCACACGTGGCCGCTTGAGTCGAATCCCTTTCCCGATAATGTGACCGCAGAAAATACCTTTGTGAGCATGCTCCAGTATCAGACCGAGCGTTGGAAGAAAACTCCGATGCTGACCAACACCCAACCCGATTTCAGCAAAGTTGGCAACTCGGAGCTGGTCGACCGAACGATTCGCAGTCTCAACTGGCTGCGCACGGACACCATCTTCATCGAAAACGAGCAGATCGAATCGCTCAGCAACCGGCCGCCCTGGACGGGCGTTTCGGTTGAGGTAGGCATCTCGGATGGCTCGCCGCAAAGCTTGCGGATGGATGACGGCGTCACATACTCCGACAATGTTATTCACCACGTCCAGGACGTCGCGCCTTGCTACTTCTCCTTGTGGAACTGGCACCGCATTCAAGCCGATCGCCTGCTCAACTACTATCACCAATTCCCTGACGCACTGGATGAACTGGCCCAACGGGTTGGGTATCGCGTTCGCCCGTCGTGGGTGTGGAGCTACGAAGAAGCAGGCTATCCGGGATTGATCATCGGCTTTGTGAACGACGGCGTGGCGGCTGTTCCCGGCGTACTGCGAATCTCCGTGTTCAGTGAAGACAAGAAAGTAAACACTGCCGGGTGCCTTGATGCCGGGTATCCCCTGCCGGGAAAGGTCCGGCAAGCGAAGTTCGTGCTGCCCAAGGGAACGAAATGGAAAGGGCTTCGGTTGAAGGCCGAAATCGAGGTGAAGAGCCAACGCTATCCGGTGCGTTGGGCATGCCGTCAGAAATTGAACGAGGACGGAAGTTTGACGTTGCGATCGACGAACGGCCTCGAGCAAAACGATACCACTGGCGGCGGCTAGCGTGTTAATCGAATGGAGCTGATGCAAGTTCTTATGAAGACAAGAGCAGCAGTGATCTTATTCCTGGCGCTCGTGGTTGGCCTCTGCTTGCTAGCTGCTCCGCCGGCCCGTGAACAGGATTGGAGCAACTACGTTCGCATCGGCGCGTATGGACTCAAGGGCAGCGACGCGGTTCAGATTGTTCAGCGCGCGCAGGAAAGCGGAGTCTTCGGGATCGAAGTGGATAACGACATTCCCGGACGCTACGAGAGCTTTGTACATCCGGATGAGAAGCTGGCGGCGATTCGCGCGGTCGCGCAGGAAGCGCATCGCGTGGGTAATTATGCGTTCGTCTACATCGCAGGAACAGAATGCATCACGGCCCATGCTGACCAAACTCCGCACACAATGGCGAAAGATCATCCCGACTGGTTGCAGCGCAAGATCACCGGTGAGCCGGCGATCTTTGGAGGGGGAACAGAATTCTGGATCAAAAAAGGAGACGAAGACGTGTGGGCTAGTCCCTACGCGATGGAATGGCGCAAGATCTACATGGAGCGTGTTCGGCAGATCGCGGGAACCGGCATCGATGGCATTTACGTTGATATTCCCTACTGGATGACGCATTTCAAAGGCTGGGAAGATACGTGGGCGAGTTTCGATGACTACACTGTCGCGGCTTTCAAGCAGCAAACCGGGCTCGACGCTAAGCACGAACTGAAACTCGGAAATTTTTCCGACCCGAACTTCCGCAAGTGGGTGGAGTTCAGAATTCAAACCTTCACCGACTTCATGCATGAGATCGATCAGAATGCGAAATCAGTAAACCCGGAGATCAAGACGATTCCTGAGATCTATCCAGGCATTGAAGAGGAGGCGGTCCGAGTTGGCGCCGATGTCTACAGCCTGTATCCGGTCGTAGACGCGATCGCGCACGAATACGAGTTCGGAGATAGCGGCCACATGGCGTCAGAGCGCGATCCTCTGGACTGGTTCCGCTACCAGGTAGGGATGCATTCGTTTCGAGCCTTCGCTCAAGGCAAGCCGACATGGATTCTGAACTATTCGTGGGATGGAGATAAGAAGGTTGACGTCCGGGAGTCCATGATGAACCTGGCTATGTCGCAGGTGATGGCTGGGGCAAATTTCTGGGATGCTCCCGGACATTCGATGGCGGGATCGAATGATCTTTCTACGCGCAAAAGGATCTTCTCTTGGATCCGTGAACACGAGAAGACGTTCTATTTGCCTCGCAGCCCGATTGATCCGATTGGCGTCTATTTCTCACCAGCAACCCGCAATTTTCACGCTGAGGAGTTCATCGCCTCGTACCGCGGAATCCTGATTCTGATGATGCAGAAACACCTTGAATTTCAGATTGTCACCCCGCGCACGCTTGCAGATTTTCAGGGAAAAACGCTGGTGCTGCCGGATGTTCGGGAATTAAGCGACGACGAGAAAACCTGGTTGCGGGAATTCGTCCAGAAGAAACGATTGGTGATCACGGGAAGGGACGCGACTGGACTCGATGCCTCGGACCACGTTGTGCGGTTCCCAGAGTGTCCGGGAAGAACCTACGAACAGGCTCTGGAGCGGGACTTTGAACGCACTTCCCCTGCTTCGCAGCAGCAGTTACTTGACGCTGTGGGAAAGAGCGAGGAGGTACGGATCGAGGCTCCGCCTCATATAGCGACATCCATTGCGCGCACGTCCGACGGCCACATCAACTGCTTCTTCGCCAATTTCAGCGGACTTCGGGGCGGATCGAATCCGGTCCAGATTCCGCAGGACGGGGTCAAAGTAGTGGTCCAATCCAAGGCTGGTGATGAAGGATACGTTCTTCCCTTCCTGGGTACAAGCCAGCCGCTTCATGGCGTTCGTAATGGGGACTCCGTCACTTTCAGTTTGCCATCTATCGCGAAGGGCGCAGTGTTCTGGTACGTTCCCCAACAGTAGCAATTGGATCCTCAATTCCGCCGGGATTAAGACCTTTAAGCCGGGATCGCACTTCAACGAGCGTAAAGGCCTCGAAGGCTCCCTACTTGATATTTCTGCGACCAGGTGTCAATTCTTGTATCTAAACTATTCATCTGGAAGACTGGGACCAGCCATTCTCCCGATTCCAAGTGATCATGGGTAAACCAATTGGGTCGCCACGAAGCTATGAATTGCGAGATTTCCTGGCTCGTAACCACGCCGTATCAATGGATCGATGTTGAGCTTGAGGGCGGCATTTTGCCTTCGCCAATTCCCCAAACACATGCTAGGAGAATCGCGGGCGTTCCTTGGGGAGCAAGGAGTCACAATCGAGTTTGAGGTTGAGGGGCTGGGTCAGCCCTCGTGGGCATCGGCTTTTGTGTGGCCGAGCGTTGGGGGGATTGTACCGTGTACATCGCCTGCTCCAGAAACCGTTCTCGCCCGAACCCATCGAACGAAAGTAGGCTCTAAAATGATCCTGGTAAGAGAAAACAATCGGTCTGTGGCGAGATAGTCGGTACACAACAAATGAAAACATCTGTTTTCGATAGCGAATATCAGTTGAAAAGTCTGGCCAGCGTCTTAAGGGGCATGCGGCGGGCTCTCGACGCAAACGAACTGGCAGAGCGGCTGGGAGTATCGAAACGCACAATCATGCGAAAAGTGAAAGAAGGGCACAATCCCGTTTTTCAAGATCGGCACCCTGGTCAGGTTTGATTCTGCTGCAATCTCCCACTGGCTCTTGAAGCAGTGCGGGGTGAAGAGCATGAGGAATATAGATGTGGAGTCAAGAAAATAATGGCATGCACTACACACATCCTCGAGCTTCAAAGCAAGTAAGAGCTGGGCTTGCGAATGATACCATGATACCGAGTTCGCACATTTTGGGGTGGTTTCGTTGTCATCTGCTGTCCATGAATGTGCCTGCTTGACAATCCTCTATCCGCTTTATTTTCATGGAATTTAATCGCTAAGAGTGCATAAGAGCTAGACTTAGTCAAAATGCCCGTGGTTGAATCTCTCCCTCTCCGCCATCATCGTAAATAGTGCCTTTCAGCCCGAGCTACTCCGCCAGTAAGCGATTAATTGGCGGCGACGGCCTACAACAGCTCTCGCTCCGCTAGTTTCGCTCATCGACGAATGACATTTCGAGTCTTCCTAGGAGAATAAAAAGGCGACGAGAATCCTCGCCGCCTTCTCCAACGCGGGTGAGTTTAGTCTCTGTCGTGGCGGTCGTGCCGGAGATCGCGCCGATCCGAGCGAACATCACGGCGATCATGGCGAATACCGCGGCGGTCGTGACGGATGTCACGGTGGTCGCGATGGATATCGGCTCTGTCGTGGGCGATGTCGCGGTTTTCGGCACGCACTTCGCGGCGATCTTGATTGATGTCTCTTCGGTCGCGGGCAATGTCAGCGCGTTCTTTTGCCGCATCGGCCTTATCGCCCTTTCTTAGGTCCTGACGCATCTCGCGGCGATCTTTGGCGAGATCGGCTTCGTCGCGGCGAATATCACGGCGTTCCGCGTTGCGCTCGACGCGATCTTTGTTCACATCGCGCTCATCTTGGCGGATGTCACGGCGATCGTGACGAATATCACGGCGGTCATGCCGAATGTCATGCCGGTCCTGATGAAGATCCCTGGCATCCTTGGCAGCGTCGCTCTGGCCGAATGCCAGCATTGACCCCAACAGCAAAAAACTTGCACTGATCAGCGTTCGTCGCATGTCTCTGTCTCCCCTGCGAAGCGGCTCACATGTCGTACAAACATGTGGACCCGCAGTATGAGCGGAAGTTGCGTGATGAGAAATGGTGAATGCCGCCAATCTGATGACTTTAGTAATGTCTGGAGTTTGGCCGCGCTCAGATTCAGCGCCTACGCTCAGAAGAGAGCAGGTTACTTCCTTCGCTCAGTAAGGATGACAATTTCAAAACCATTGGGACGATTTGTCTCTTAGATTGCGGCCAGCGCCTGATCCAGATCGTCCATGATGTCTTCGACGTTTTCGATTCCCACGGAGATGCGTACCATGCCGTCGGTGATGCCGATCTCTCTTCGTCCCTTTTCGCCGAGTGAGCCGTGGGTCATGGTAGCAGGATGTGAGATGAGCGTTTCTACTCCGCCCAGGGATTCAGCGAGCGAGCAAAGGCGCACTTTTCGGAGCATCTTCTTGGCGTTTGAGAGAGAGCCTGTTTCAAACGTAATCATCGAGCCGAAACCGTACATCTGCTGCTGCGCGAGTTCATACTGGGGATGATTCGCAAGGCCGGGATAAAAGACTTGCTTCACTTTTTTATGTCTTACTAGAAACTCGGCAACAAATCTGCCATTGCGGTCGTGCTGCTCCATGCGCACTGGGAGAGTTTTCACTCCCCGCAGCACCAGCCAGCATTCGAAAGGAGAGAGAATCGCTCCTGCGGCCTTTTGCAGAAACGCCAGCTTTTCGGCTTGCTCGCGCGTGGTGCAAACCACCACCCCGCCCAAGCCGTCGCTATGACCATTGAGAAATTTCGTGGTCGAATGGACGACCATGTCCGCTCCCAGCGCGATCGGATGCTGGAAGTATGGGGACATGAATGTATTGTCGACGACCAGCTCGACTTTTCTGCGATGGCAGACCTGAGCGATGGATTCGATGTCGCTTAGTGCCATCAGTGGATTCGTGGGTGTTTCCACGTAAACGATGCGGGTGTTCTTGCGAATGGCGCGCTCGACGTTGCGGACCTCTGATGTGTCTACATACGTGAACTGCAGCCCAAAGTCTGCCAGCACCTGATCGAAGAGGCGGGGCACGCCGCCGTAAAGATTGTGACCGCACACGATATGGTCGCCCGATTTGTACATCGAGCAAATGGCGTTGATCGCTGCCATGCCGCTGGCAAAGACCGGAGCGGCGATGCCACCTTCCAGGGCTGCGAGATTTTGTTCCAGGCGAGTGCGCGTGGGATTGGAAACGCGGGCGTACTCATAGCCCTTATTCTTACCGAGCTCTTGCTGGACGTAGGTGGAAGTAGGGTGGATGGGAGGGCTGACGGCGCCGCTTTCAGCATCAGGCTCCTGCCCGACGTGGATCGCGCGTGTGGCAAAACCGGGTTGCTTGCTGCTCATAATTCGGCTCGAAACAGATTCG
>Ga0066705_10000504_pt1 | contig 11216 bp, 9 predicted proteins | sample GraSoiAngelo_154_FD_66506 | JGI IMG/M metagenome (GOLD analysis project Ga0066705, IMG submission 66506) | Grasslands soil microbial communities from the Angelo Coastal Reserve, California, USA - 14_1009_13_20cm | ecosystem: Environmental > Terrestrial > Soil > Grasslands | place: USA... | reverse complement strand
CGGAGCTGCCATCCACGCCGCGCTCACCGTGGCGGCACGCGCCGAGCACGAGGGCAAGTCGATCGTCGTCCTGCTGGCGGACAGCGCCGAGAGATACATCAGCTCGCAGCTCTTTCGAAACTAGCTCCGGAGTGGATCGAACAGGCGCGGCGAAACGCTGAGCTGATGGCCCGACTTGCGGCCGCGAGTGCCGTCGGACCGCTCGGATGGCGCCGATGACCGATCAGTTCCAGTCACGCCCCACGTCTTACCTTTAGGCGTGCACGGCTGCAGATCCAGGTATCCGGGAGGTGGGCGATGAGCACCGTCGCAAACGAGGTCCGCAACGTTCCCGCTGCCGTCCGTCCAATCGTGGAGGCCGCCATCAGGGTGGTTCGCGAGGTTGCCCCGAGCGCGGAGGAAGTCAGCTATGGCATGGCCGCTCCGCGGTCCAAGAGCATGGTTTGGAAGCTGGCTCGCTACAGGGTCGACGGCGAGAACGTGGTCGGCGTCGGGACCCTCACGGCGCACTCGATGCTCTACTTCTATCGCGGCCGCGAGCTCGATGATGGGAGCGGTCTGCTCCAGGGTGGGGGCAAGGAGATGCGTTTCATCCGCCTCGAATCACCCGCCGAGGTCGAGCGACCGGCCGTGAAGCAGCTGGTCCGCAAGGCGTTCCGGCTCGCCAGCAGCGCCTAGCTCCCTACAGTGGAGCGGGTGAAGGTCACACCCGCCCGGCCGCCGGCGGCGCCCCAGCGGCCCCACATCCTGGAGGCCCACGGCGATCGGCGCGTCGACCCCTACTACTGGCTTCGGGACAAGCACAACCCCGAGGTCACCGCGTACTTGGAGGCGGAAAACACATACGCCGACGCGGTTATGTCCGACGTCGCCGACCTCCAGGACCGGCTGTACCGCGAGGTCGTCGGCCGGGTCCAGGAGACCGACTACTCGGCGCCCGTCTTCTACAAGGGCTGGTGGAGCTACACGCGTACGGTGGAGGGGCTCGACTACGAGATCTACTGCCGGCGCCGTGGGTCTATGGAAGCGCCGGAGGAAGTGATGCTCGACGCCAACGAGCTCGCGAAGGGACACGAATATTTCGAGCTCGGCTACGTCGAGCGAAGCCCGAACGAACACCTTCTCGCCTACGCCGTCGACGTCGACGGGTCGGAGCTGCACGAGCTCCGTTTCCGCGACCTGGCCACAGGCCTGGACCTGGACGACGTCATAAACGGGGTTTACTACGGTGCGGCCTGGGCGGCGGACAGCCGGACCTTTTTCTACGTCCGGCCCGATTCCACGATGCGTCCGTACCAGATCTGGAGGCATCGTCTTGGCGACGCGACCGCGCAGGACAAGCTCGTGCTGCAGGAAGACGATGAGCGCTTCGAGCTGAACATCGAGCTCTCCAAGAGCGAGCGCTACATCTTCGTTTCGAGCTCGAGCCAGGTGACGAGCGAGTGCCGCTTCCTGCCGAGCGATTCGCCGGATGCGGAACCGGTTCTCATCGAGCCGCGCCGCCCGGAGATCGAGTACTCGGTCGACCACCAGGAAGACCGATTCCTCATCCTGACGAACGACGGCGCCATCAACTTCAGGCTGATGGCCGCACCGCCGGCCAGCCCGGGCCGCTCCTCGTGGACAGAAGTCGTCCCTGAGCGTCCGGGGGTGCGGCTCAACTTCACCGACGTCCACCGGCGCCACGTTGTGCTGGGCCAGCGGTCGGACGGTCTGCAGCGGCTTGAGGTGCTCGATTCCTCAACCGGCCGTCTCCATGTGGTCGAGCAGCCGGACTCCGCCTACACGGCATATCCGGGAGCGAGCCCGGACTACGAGAGCAGGATGATGCGCTTTTTCTACACGTCCCTCACCGCACCGTGGTCGGCGGTCGACTACGACATGGAGGCGCGGACGCGAACGATCGTCAAGGAACAGCCGGTGCGCGGCGGCTACGACCGCGACGACTATGCGACGGAGCGGCTGTGGGCGACGTCCAAGGACGGTGTCAAAGTCCCGATCTCGCTGGTCTACCGAAGGGATCTCCACCACGAAGGTTCTCCATTGCTGCTTTATGGCTACGGCGCGTACGAGCTCTCCAACGACCCGATGTTCGATTCGGCCCGCCTGAGCCTCCTCGACCGCGGCTTCATCTTCGCGATCGCCCACGTCCGCGGCGGCGGCGAGATGGGGAGGGAGTGGTACGAGAACGGAAGGCTGCTGCGGAAGCGCAACACGTTCGAGGATTTCATCGCATGCGCCGAGCACCTCGTGGCCCAGCGCTACACGACCCCGGAGCGCCTCGCCATCCGCGGGCGTAGCGCCGGCGGCCTGCTGATCGGCGCGGTGCTCAACATGAGGCCTGACCTGTTCGGCTGCGCGGTCGCACAGGTACCGTTCGTCGACGCCCTGACCACGATGCTCGACGACAAGCTGCCGCTGACGGTAAACGAGTACGACGAGTGGGGCGATCCGCGGCAGCCGGAGTACTACGAGTACATCAAGAGCTATTCGCCCTACGACAACCTGCACCTTGCCGAGTACCCGGCCATCCTCTCGATGGCAGGTCTCAACGATCCTCGCGTTTCGTACTGGGAGCCGGCGAAGTGGGTCGCGAAGCTGCGGACGTGCAACCGCGGCGACCGCCCGATCCTGCTCAAGACCCAGATGGGCGCCGGGCACATGGGCCCGTCCGGACGCTACGAGTCGTGGCGGGAAGAGGCGTTCGTGATGTCGTTCGTGATCATGTCGACGGAGGGTATTGCCGTCGAGTCGGCGACGGGGTAGCATGAGCGGTCGACCCACCCGTCCGGGTGTGTCTAGATTTTTGCAGGAGTGTGTTAATGGGCGACACCGGAAAGACCCGCTTCACCGTCAAGGGTGAAGCGCGCCCAGCCGCACACTATTGAGTCTGGTCCGGTAGCCGACACCTAGAAGCCAGAACCTCAAGCAAGGACCGTGCGGTCGTTGGGCACCGCCACGGTCCTTTTGTTTTGTCAGTTCGAGGCTTTTAGGAGTTGGTGATGAACACCCCGGCGATTCAGATTCAGGGCGTCAGAAAGGCGTTTCGCCGCCGCGAGCGCGAGTCCGGCGCGCCGTGGTGGCGGCGAGACTGGAAGGACAAGGTCGCGCTGCACGAGCTCGACCTGACGGTCGAAGCTGGCGGCATCACCGGCATCCTCGGGCCGAACGGCAGCGGCAAATCCACGCTGATCCGCATCCTCGGCACGCTGCTCACGCCCGACAGGGGCAAGGCACTTGTCTTCGGATGGGACGTTGTGAGCGAGGCGCTCGAAGTTCGGCGCCACGTCAATCGCGTGTCGGTCGAGGCTGCGTTCTTCAAGGAGCTGAGCCCCTGGGAGAACATGCTGTACGCGGCGCGACTCTACGGAAGCGGGACCGGTGGAACCCGCCGGCGCGTGGTTGACGTCCTTCAACGTCTCGGCTTGCCGCTCGACGTGATCGACCAGCCGATGAAGCAGCTCTCCCGCGGGCAGCAGCAAAAGGTCGCGATCGCCCGCAGCTTCCTCACCGCACCCTCATTGCTGCTGATGGACGAGCCGACGACCGGGCTGGACCCACGCTCGAAGAAAGAGGTGCAGACCGTGCTCGAGCAGCTGCGCGCCGGGCAGGACATCACGGTCCTGCTCTGCACGCACGACATGGATGAGGCGGCGGCGCTCTGCGACCGGGTGCTGATGATGGACGGCGGCAGGGTCCTGGCCGACGGCACCCCGGAGCAGCTGTGCCGGCAGTTCGAAGCCGGCACGCTCGAGGACGTGTTCATGCACCTCACGGGCAAGACGCTCGAGGCTGAAGAAGAGGAAGAAGAAGCGGGGGTGCCGTCATGACTGCAGGCATCCAGCACGGGGAGCTGAACGCGTTCTTCGGCTTTGCCGAGCGCCAGCTCCACGTCGTCAAGCGCTACTGGGTGTGGGAGGTCGTGTGGCTCTTCTACAGCCTGGTCAGCGTTCTGTCGATCGGTTTCCTGGCCTCCGGGCTCGGCTCGCTGGGCGCGGCGAACGGTTCGTTCGACCTGCGCCGGGCCCAGCTCTACCTCCTGGTCGGTGCGTTGCTGTGGGGCTACCTGTCGCTCGTCTTCATGGAGGCCGCGTACGCGATTGCGTGGGAACGGTGGGAGGGAACCATCGAGTACACGTTCATGGCCCCCGTGCGTCGCGTGACGCACCTGATGGGGATCTGCCTGTTCGCGATCGGATACGGCCTGGCCCGAACCGTGGTGGTCTTCGTGATCGCGACGCTCATGTTCAACCTCGATTTCTCGCACGCCAACTTCGCCGGCGCGCTGGCGGTGCTGGCGGTATCCACGGTCCCGCTGATCGGCCTGAGCATCTTCACGTCGGTGCTGCCTCTGCTCTCGCCACAGAAGGGCGAGCAGATGTCGATCGCGCTGCAAGGCTTTCTCCTGCTCGTCTCCGGCGTCTACTACCCACTCACCGTGCTGCCCGTGCCGATGCAGGTGGCAGGGGCGGCCAGCCCGCTGACCTACGCCCTGGCGGGCATCCGGGAGAGCCTGCTGCAGGGTGCCGGAATCCGCGAAGAGCTGCCTGCGATCGGGATCCTGCTGGCGATGGGCGCGGTCATGATCCCGAGCAGCGTCTGGGTCTTTTCGTGGGCGGAAAAGCGGGCCAAGAGGCTCGGCCTGCTCAAGCGAAGCGGGTAAAGAGAAGTAAGCCGTCTTTTGTCGCCTGCCGTGGGAGCTACCAAACTAATGTTCGTCGCTATCACCTTCCGGGGCTAGCCATAGGGGCTATCTGGGTCAGGGCCCCAACATAGTGTGCCGAAGGCCTCTTGAGGGCGCTTTGGCGTATCTAGATGTTGTGGTAAAGGTATTGACAGGCTTAAGCGGCGTTGTTACTGTCTGCGGCGAATCGCGGTGATCAGTGGGGAGAAGTGGTGAACCCAACAGACATTGACCCATACGTCGCACCTTACGTCCAAGTAATGCACGCCATACACCTCCTCTACGCCACTTCTCCCCGCAGCCGCGATGGGGCGGATGACCTCCGGGTCAACCACCGCTTCGACAAGCAAGGCAACCGCCTGCCCCTCGAGCTTCACGGCTGCGGCTGCAGCCTTTGCGCCCGCAGTCAGCGGCGCAGGCTCAACTTCTGGGAGGCCCGATGAGTGTTCACCGGAGCACATCGGGTGAAGGTGGACGACAAGGGACGGCTGGCGATCCCGGCGCAGTTTCGCAAGCAGCTGCGCGAGGGAAGCTTCGTCTCGGTGAGCCAGGACAGCGTTCTCGCTATCTATCCACCGGACCTGTGGGCGGCGCTGGCCGACCAGCTCAAGACCCCGCTGCCGGGTCCGGACCAGCGCGCGCTCGCGCGCACGCTCTATTCCATGTCGGACCCGTTCGAGCCGGACGGCCAGGGACGGATCAGCCTGCAGCCCGAGCAGAGACGCCTGGCGGGGATCGAAACCCCGTCGACGGTGGTGGTGATCGGGATGGGCTCGCGGGTGGAAATCTGGCCCGAGGGCCGATGGGACAGTTACAACGCCGACGCGTCAGGGCGATTTACCGAATTCGCTGACAGGGTAATTTCAGGGCATTAGCCCACACATACCAGCACTTTCACAAGAGGTAATAGAGCTGCTCCAGCCCCGAGCGGGGGCGGTCGCGATCGACTGCACCCTCGGGCAGGCGGGCCACGCCCGCCAGATCCTGGAGAGGATCACACCCGGCGGCCGGCTGCTGGGGATCGACCGCGATCCCGCCGCGGTGCAGGCCGGCCGGAAGTCGCTGGCCCCATTTGACCCCGCCGTCGTCGTAACCCACGGCACGTTTTCCGAGCTTGGCTCAATCGCAACCCAACACGGTTTCAACCCAGCCGACCTGATCCTCTTCGACTTTGGTCTCTCCAGCACCCAGATCGACGATCCCGAGCGCGGATTCAGCTTCCGCTCCGACGGGCCGCTCGACATGCGGATGGACCCGACATCAAGTCTCACGGCCGCCGAGATCGTCAACAAGTACGACGTAGGCGAGATCGAGGGGATCCTCCAGCAATACGGCGAGGAGCGTTGGGCTCGCCGGGTCGCACAGTTCATCGTGGCGCGGCGCCCGCTCCGCACCACACGCGATCTGGCTCAAGCCGTCGAAGCTGCGATCCCGCGCAAGGCCTGGCCCCGCGACATCCACGTGGCAACCCGGACTTTTCAGGGCATTCGAATTGCCGTCAACGACGAGCTCGGCGAGATCGAGGCAGGACTCAGAGCAGCTCTTTCGACACTCAAACCCGGTGGTCGTATGGCGACGATCAGCTTCCACTCCTTGGAAGACCGCTTGGTCAAGTCATTCTTCAACGTCGAGTCAAAAGACTGCATCTGCCCACCCCAGCAGCCAGTCTGCACCTGCGGCCACCGGGCAACCCTTCGCATCGTCACCCGTCATCCCGTGCGGCCCTCCGAAGGGGAGGTGGCCGCCAACCCCCGCGCCCGGTCCGCCCGCCTCCGGGTCGCGGAACGAATGTGACACCACAAGTCCTGGTGGCCGGTCTAACCCCTCCGGCCACCAGGCATTACACCGGGTCGATAGAGGAATCGCTCCCTCTCCTCGCAGGGGAGAGGGATGAAGGGGAGAGGGGGAAACGCAGCACACGTCCAGGTAATGAATGAGGCAAACGCTTTGACATCGACCCGAATACTGGCCCGAAGGCGCCTCGGCACGAGTGGCGCCGCGCCGCACGTCACCGCCCCACCGAGGCGGCGACGGCGCACGCGCGGTTTCGTCCAGGTGGCCGGAGCGGTCGCAGCCGAACGGCTCCACGTGAGCGTGTTCGGCCATGCCTACGTCGGCGTCGGCGCGGTCCTCGTCGGGCTGCTGTTCTACCTCGCGATCGCAGCCCAGATCACGCAGTCGTCCTACGACATCTCGCGCCTCCAGGACCAGCAGCGCCAACTGATCGCCGAGCAGGACCAGCTGCGCTACCAGGAGGTCACCCTCCATGCGCCGGCCCAAGTGCAGCAGCAGGCCGCGCAGAGCGGGATGCAGCGCGTGGTGCCGTCGAGCTACGTTCCAGGCCGGCAGGTCGCGATCGACCTCGGCGCGCCGGTCGGCGCCTCGCCCGCGGACACGACCCCGCTCTGGCTGCGCGCGGTCGCCGCGATCCTCAACGGCGCGGGCGGAACTCGCGACGTCATGGCGTCAACCAAGAAGTAGATGAGCTCCAGGGCGCTGTCGTCAAAGCGCCCCGGGAAAGTCGAACGCGTCGGTTCCGCGCGCCTGCGCGTCATCTCGATGCTTGCGATCGCGATCGTGCTCGCCGGAATGGTCTGGTCTCGCCTTGCCTACTGGCAGGTCGCGGAGCATGGCCACCTCGCCCTGGCGGCGCAGGCCCAGTACCGGGAGTTCGTCGAGCTGCCGGCCCTCCGCGGAGCGATCTTTGACCGCAACCTGACCCAGCTCGTGGTCAACACCACCGTCTACTCCGCCTTCGTCTCGCCGGACCAGATCACCGCAGGCGAGCGGGAGACCGTCGCCGGTGGCCTGGCCTCGGTCCTCGGAGTCGACAAGGCCTCGGTCACGACGATCCTCCAGTCGAACGTCAAGTTCGCGTACATCGCGAGGCGCTTCTCCAAGACCAAGGCCGATCGCCTCCGCGCGCTGAAGCTGCCCGGCGTCGGCCTACAGGAGGAGACGCAGCGCTCATATCTACCGGGCGCGGAGGGCGGCACGACGCTGGCCTCCGACCTGCTCGGCTTCGTCACCTGGGACGGGGCGGGGCAGTCGGGCCTCGAGTCGAAATACCAGAAGCTGCTCGCAGGAACGCCTGGCTACATCTCGAGCTACCGCGACCTTGCCAACCGAGAGATCGTTCTCGGTTCGCACAGCGACCAGAATCCGGTGAACGGCTCCGACCTTGTGCTGACGCTCGACGCAAACATCCAGTTCGAGGCCGAGCAGGCCCTCGCTGCCGGCATCAAGACGGACAACGCCGAAAGCGGCAGCGTCCTGATCATGGATCCCACCACCGGAGGCATCGTCGCGTGGGCCGACTACCCAAGCTACAACGCCAACGACTTCAACCACACAGACCCCGCGCTGTTCAAAGACAACGTCGTGAGCTATCTGTACGAGCCGGGCTCGGTGATGAAGGTGGTGACGCTCGCGGGCGCGATCAACGTCGGCGCGATTGCGCCGGATACCGTGATCAACGACCCCGGCGTGCTGAGCGTAGGCGGTTACCGGATCTACGACTGGGACCGCGCGAATCACGGCAACATCGACTACACGTACGTTCTCGCGCACTCTCTCAACGTCGGCGCGATGAAGGCGATGCAGTCTGAAGGGCACGATGCGTTCTACAAGAACCTCCAGGCATTTGGCCTCACGCAGCCGAGCGGCATCGACGTCGCGGGGGAGAGCTTCGTCGCGCCGCCTTCGGCCTCTCAAATGGCGGATTCGCAGTACGCGACGACCTCGTTTGGCCAGGGCATCGACGTGAACATGGTCCAGATGCTGTCCGCGGTCAACGTCGTGGCCAACGGCGGCAAGTACGCGCCGCCGCACGTCGTGGAGCGAGTCGGCACGCAGATCAACCCTCTGCTGCTCCAGCCGCAGCGCCAGGTGATCAGCCCTCAGACCGCGGCGAAGATGACTGTGATGATGGAGCAGGTGGTCCAGAAAGGGTCCGGCTCCTTGGCGCGCGTCCACGGTTTTGAGAAGGACCAGACCGGCAAGACCGGAAGTTCGCAGATCCCAGTGAACGGACAGTACACGCAGGATGTGTGGACCTCGTATGTCGGTTTCCTGCCCGCGCAGCATCCGCGGTTCACCATGCTCGTCGTCGTGCGCAAGCCGCACTATCCTGGCTCCGACCGCAACTGGACCCTGAACGACGGCTATCTGACCGCGGCGCCGATCTGGCAGAAGATCGCTCAGGCGATGGTCGTCGACTGGCACATAACACCAGACCAGTCCTAACAGTTCTCATATACGTATGAGATTCAGCCTCCTCGAGATCCTCGAGGTGACCGGGGGTGGCGAGGTCGGCGGCACCCAGGTCGGTGAGATGTTCTCCACGTTTCACACTGACTCCCGCGAGGTGAAGCCCGGTGGCCTCTTCTTCGCCCTGCGCGGCGCAGAGATGGACGGCCATGAATTCGTAAGCGACGCGGTCGCCCGCGGAGCCGCCGCGATCGTCGTCGAACGCAAAACTGACACGTCGCCTGGAATCGTCGAGATCGTCGTGCGCGACAGCTGGGCCGCCCTTTACGCGCTCGCAGCGCACGCGCTGCGCCGCGTCCAACCCCTCGTTGTGGCCGTGACGGGAAGCAACGGCAAGACGTCGACCAAGGAGATGGTGGCTGCGATCCTCGCCCAGCATTTCAACGTGCTGCGGACGCAGGGCAACCTGAACACAGAGACGGGCGTCCCGCTCACAATCCTCAACCTCGAGCCGCATCACTCCGCTCTCGTGCTCGAGATGGGCATGCAACGCGCCGGCGACATTGCGCGCCTCACCGCCCTCGCCAGGCCGGTCATCGGCATCGTGACCAACGTCGGCATCGTTCACATCGAGTTTTTCAACGCGCACGAAGAGCTGGCGCGGGCGAAGGGCGAGCTGGTCGCGGCGCTCCCCGACGAAGGGTTGGCAGTGCTCAATGCCGACAACCAGTTCTTTCCGCTGCTTGCGCAGATGACGACGGCGCGAGTCGCAACCTTCGGAGAGGAGAAGGGCGACTACCGGATCGAGGGCTATCGAGCGCTGAGCGAGGGCGGTTCGCACTTTTCGATTCGCGGCGTCGACGTGCGGCTGAACCTCAACGGCCGGCACCAGGCGCTCAACGCGGCCGCCGCCCTCGCCGCATGCGAGTTCGCCGGCGTGCCCCTCACCACAGGCGCGGCGGCGCTCGGCGACGTCACGGTCGAGCACAGGCTCGAGGAGAAGACCACCTCGGCCGGATTCACGATCATCGACGACGCCTACAACGCGAGCCCGGAGTCGATGCTCGCCGCGTTCGACACGCTTGCGGACCAGCCGCGAACGGGACGCCTCCTTGCTGTGCTCGGGGAGATGCGCGAGCTCGGATCGCAATCGGACTCGGCCCACCGCCGAGTCGGTCAGCGGGCGGCCGAGGTGTTCGACGCGTTTTGTGTCATCGATGGCGCGCACGGGCGTGCGATGGCCGAGGCGGGCGGCGGCGAGGTGGTGGCCGACCGCGCAGCGGCCGCCGAGTGGGTCAGGCGAAACGCGGCCGCCGGCGACCGTGTGCTGGTCAAGGCGTCGCACGGCTTGCGCCTCGATCAGCTGGTCGAAGAGCTGACCGCCACTTGATTGGAAGAGCGCGGCCGGACGTCCTCGACGGATCTTCGGCGCCCATGCAGCCCATCTGCGTCGTTGCGACCTCCGCTCCTCGCTCACGCATCAACGGATGCGCTCGCTCCGGTGCTCGGCCGCGCCTAGCATCTGGGCCGCCTGGCCACCGAATCTCTCGTCGATGAATCCGGCCGCCCTCTTCGACGTCGTAACGTTCGTCGTCGCCTTCCTGGCGGCGCTTGCGCTGTATCCGCCGGCGATTCGAACGCTCCGCCGGCTCAAGGCGGGCCAGGTCATCCAGGAGGAGCTGCCCGACACACATCAGAAGAAAGCCGGAACGCCCACCGGCGGAGGCGTCATCTTCGTGCTGCTTGCGGTCTTAGGCGGTTCGCTCGCCGCCATCGCCGGACACCCAGGTGCATGGCCATCCATGGCCGGTCTGATCGCCGGCGGGCTGATCGGTCTCGCGGACGATCGAAGCAAGTTTCGCGTCGGCACCCGCGGAATCCCCGCGCGTCTCAAGTTTCCGATCCAGGTCTTGCTCGCGGTTCCGGTCGCGTGGATCGCCATCGTCTCGAGCGGTCCCCAGCTCTTCCTGCCTCTGACGCCCTGGCTGACCTTTCCCCTGGCTGTGATCGCGATCGTCGCGACCGCGAACTCCGTGAACATCACCGACGGGATGGACGGTCTGGCGGGCGGCCTCTCGGTCATCACGATCGCAGCTGTTTCCCTGTTCCTGCCGGGCGCCCAGGCCGGTGAGAAGGCGATCGCGATTGTTCTGTGCGGCGCGCTCGTCGCATTTCTGGTCTTCAATCGCTATCCCGCGCGCATCTTCATGGGCGACACCGGTTCGTTGGCGATCGGCTTCGCGCTGGCCGCCATGGCCATCCAGCAGGGCATGCTGCTGCTGCTGCCGGTCGTCGCTCTCGTGTTTGTACTGGAGACGCTGTC
>Ga0066705_10000501_pt1 | contig 11223 bp, 8 predicted proteins | sample GraSoiAngelo_154_FD_66506 | JGI IMG/M metagenome (GOLD analysis project Ga0066705, IMG submission 66506) | Grasslands soil microbial communities from the Angelo Coastal Reserve, California, USA - 14_1009_13_20cm | ecosystem: Environmental > Terrestrial > Soil > Grasslands | place: USA... | reverse complement strand
TCATCATTCCATTTGGGATTCCGATCTAGGGTGTGTTTCAAACGATATGCCTCGCCCAGTTGGGCATATCCCAGGGCAAAGCGAGAATCGGTTTTCACCGCACTTTGGAGAGCGTCGACAGCCAAGTCGAGGTTTTCCGGCTTGTCATGGCGCTGCATGTAGCCCAGTGCTTTGAGGTAGGACTCGTAAGCGACGGGGCTGACGGCTCCCCCGGTGGTGCGAAGCATTTCTGGCGTGATCTGGATACCCATCAGTTTCGCCAGGCGAGAGACTGCTTCATCTTCAACGGCGGAAAAGTCTCCAGCGCGGTCTTCGAGAGCAACCGAACCGATCTGGCGCAGTGTCTTCGTGTTAATCAGATTCACTGTCAGATGAATAAGCTGGCCATCTCGTCGAAGGCTTCCCTGCACAACGATCGTGGCACCCAGTTCGCGCTGTGCGGCGCTCGGGTCGATGATTTTATGCCGGCGGACTTCGCCGGTAGGCACTACCCACAAAGACTGCTGGCCCACATCGAGGTTGGTCAGCCTGCTACTGAGGCTATCCATGAGTCCTTCAGAGACAGCCTCATTTGCGGGATTATTGCCGACGTTCTCGAAGGGAAGGACAGCGATGTGCTCTTCATGGCGGCCAAAGAGGCTGGCGACGCCGTCTCGAACGGCGGGAATCAAAAAGAGCAGCGCCAAGAGAATCGCAAGCGCGGCAAAACTGCCCAGCCAGAAGAAAGAATTTTTCGCGCGCGATGTGGGGGGAAGCCACATTTGCCGTGAGGCGTGCGACACAGTTTCACGAAAGGTGGCGTCGCCGGGAGCAGTCTGCGTGACGCGCGATTGCGCGGAACCTGGCTCTAAGGTGCTGCGAAAGGCTTCCAGGTCGGCGAGCATTTCGCCGGCGCCGCGGTAACGAGTGGCAACATCTTTGGAGAGCGCACGATAAATGATGCGCTGGAGCTCCAGCGGAATTTCGTCCGGAAGCTTGGGGGCTTCATTCAGAATGGCAAAAATAGTCGCTGGCGGAGATTCGCGACGAAAGGGATTTCTGCCGCTGGTCATCTCCGCGATCACAATTCCCAACGCCCAGATATCGGTTCGTTGATCCACGAACTTATTCAGCGTTTGCTCGGGAGACATATAGCCGATGGTGCCGGCTGTACCCAGCGTTTGCGTGGTGCCAGCTGAGGTATTGACCCGCGCCAAGCCGAAATCAACGATTTTGAGAACGTTTTGTTGAGTAAGAATGATGTTTCCAGGCTTGATATCGCGATGAACCACAGCCCGGGAATGAGCGGCCGCCAGGCCACGCGCAGTTTGAATTGCAATATCAGCCGCTTCACCAACGGAAACAGGTCCGCGGGAAATTTTGCGCGCCAGCGTTTCGCCCTCATAAAAGGCCATCACGATATAGGTGCGGCCGTCTGTGGTCTCCTCAATTCCGTGGATCACTCCGATGTTGGGATGATCGAGTGACGAAGCGGTTCGGGCTTCGCGCAGGAAGCGCTCTTTATCCGCGTTTGTGGCGACGAGTTCGTCGGGCAGGAATTTGAGGGCGACCAGGCGCTCGAGCTTCACATCGAGCGCGCGGTAGACCATGCCCATGCCGCCCACGCCGGCAAGGCCCAGAATTCGGTAATTGCCTACGCGGTCGCCTGCGGAAAGCGTGGAGATTGCGTCAGGCACCGTTACTCCGTGTGTCCATCCCAGTGGCGCGAAGTGATTGGCGAATCAGGTACTCAACTGCAATCAGCTTCGAATCTTGCTCTGGGCCGCAATGGTACGCCAGGGGTGATTGGCTTGCAACATGGAGGATGCCGTTGGTGGCTTTATAGCCGCATTTCGTTTCGCGTATTTCAGGGGTACGACGCTAGGCTAGATAAAGTCGCCCATGCGTGATTTTGTGTTGCAGCGTAGCCGCGAGGTGGTCGACATCGGCCGGAGCGATATTTAACGATATGCGGTCTTCGACGAACGGTGTGCGGTTGCTGCCGACCGCATCGCGGCGAACCTGCAGCAGCAATCCCTGGACAGCATTGGGATCGAACTTCTGTGGAGAGAGCCGCACAATTTCACTCAATGTGCTGCCAACCGAAAGCGGTTCACGGTAGGGACGGGGGCTGGTCATGGCATCGAACGTGTCGGCAAGAGCAACGATTCGGACTGGTATAGGAACATCATTCATCAGCAGCCCATCGGGATAGCCTGATCCGTCGCCCCGCTCATGATGCGAGCGGACAATTTCCGGAATTCGCGGCCAAGGAAACTGAACTCCGCTGACGATCTGGTGACCAACCACGGTGTGATCGGCCATTTCACGGAATTCCTCGGGGTCAAGCGAACCCGGTTTGCCGAATAGCCGCTTGTCGACCGCGACCTTGCCGATGTCGTGCAGGTATCCAGCAGAGCGAAGCGCGGCTACGTCGCCAGGCTCCATACCCATGGCTTCGCCGATGGCGGCAGCGTAGCGGCCAACCCGCAGCGAATGGCCATGAATGTCTACATGCTTAATGTCAATGGCGGCGGCGAAGGCCTCGAGAGCTGTGTCGTAGAAACCGTGTAGCGAGGCGAGCAGGCGAAGGTTCTCAGAAACACGCTGAGCCAAAGTTTGTGCCAGAACGTGGTTCTGCATGGCAACAGCAACGTAGTTGCAGAGCAGATCGAGCGCATCCAGTTCTTCGGAATCGTAGAGCGCGTCGCCCTCACGTCGGCCCAGAGCCACAAGGCCAACCAGTTTATTGCCGACTCTCAACGGTGCGATGCATTTGAAAAGTTCGGGCGCCACGTTGCCGTTCGAACTCAGAAAATTCTCCGATGAACTGGAGTTCAAGATGATGGGTCCACGGGCGGAGACTAGGGCATGAACGTGCTTTGGAAGAAGAGGAATAACGGCAGGCTCTGGCATCAGGGCGAAGCCCTCAGCCGCAATGGATGTGAGCAGCGAGGGCTTGTCGCTAAATCCGAAGAGCACGGCCTCGCGGGCCCCACCTGCCTGTAGCATGGCAGAGATCATGGCGCGCGCTGTTTGCGGAAAGTCGCGCTCCGCGGTCAGCGAAGGACCAAGGTCGGAAAGCGCCTCGACCGTCCGCAGCAGCCGTCGAAAGTTGTTCTTCTGCACCGCCAAGCCGGCTGGCAGCAGAAAATTCCAGAGCACAAAAAGAGTAACACGCAGCCAAACGGGCGAAGGCAGAGCTTTGTTGGTTAGTTTGGTGCGGCAATTACAGCGCGAGTACGATTGGAAGGGCTGAGAAAGGACGGCTACGGTGCCACGTTCCGTATTGATTACCGGGGGAGCCGGCTTTATTGGCAAGCACATTCATGCGGTGCTTGAGCGGCAGGGATGGAATGTTGTTTCTCTGGATTCTGCGGATGCCCTTCTCGACAGCGGTTGTTTACGCTGCGACATCACGGATGTTGGCCAGCTTGAAGGAGTTTTTCGCGCCCATCACTTTGAGCGAGTCATTCACGCGGCTTCGATCTTGCCAACCGCCGCGAAACTAGATCCGTGCAAGGCGACTGAGGTGAATATTGGCGGCAGTCTGAATATTTTGGAAATGGCCGCACGGTTCAAGGTGAATAGGGTCATCTACGCCAGTTCGGGCAGCGTTTACGGTACGCAGCCTGCCTCGAATTTCGTTTCGGAGGAACAACCCGCAGCACCAGAGGACATTTACGGAGCTGCCAAACGTTATGTCGAGATTTTGGGCGAGGCTTATGAACGAAAATTCGGAGTTGAATTTGTCGCGCTGAGAATCGTTATGGTGGTTGGACCAGGCGGAACTTCGGTCACATCTCCCTGGCGAAATCAGATTTTCGAATATCTCGGTTCGCCGGAATCAAAAGAAGTGCTCGTACCGTACAGCCCGGATGAAACCCTCCCCCTGGTTCACGTTGAGGAGATTGCCAGTATGCTGGCGACACTCACCGCAGCCGAACGCTGCTCGCATCATATCTACAATTCCTTCGGCGATTGTGTCCACCCGAGCGAACTGAAAAAAGAGATTGAGTCGTTGAATCCGAATGTACGGGTTACGTTGGGGACTGCGGCTGTGACGGGGGCGAGGGCCATCGACAGCAGCCGCTTCGCGCGGGAATTTGGAGTTTTGCGGAATGGATTTTGGCAAAGGCTGCGAAGGGAAGCCCGGAAAATCCGCACTCTAGCTTAGATTTGTTCGCCTAAGCTCGCGATCGGCAGAAGTCCCGAGCTTTGTAGGCCCTAGCGCCAGCGCTTCACCTTCGGCCACAGTTCGGCGAGCAGGCCGAATTTGGAGCCTTTGCACAAAAAGACGGGAATCTGCTTCTCTAGTGCGTAGGAATTATCGGCGGAGGTTCCTACGTACTCCACATGTGTCCAGAGGCGCTCGAGCGCTTCTCTTTTATCATCGAGCACGATCATGCAGTTGCCGGAATAACCGCGAGGACCCCATAGGAACCAGCTTTGATGTCCGCTGAGCGCAGGCGGAAGGCCGTATCGTCTGCCTAAGAAATCGATAGCGCCTGCTTGCCCGTAATCCTGGGCGAATATGCCGCAGTCGCGGCGCTCCTCAGGGCTGAGGCGGTTCCAGGCTTGTGCAGTCTCGGCGACGATCTCTTCCCAGCCGAATTGATCAGCGTACCATTGCGGCAGAACTGCCCGTTCGTGTGAATGTTCCATGTGCGGAAGCTTGAATGGCAGGTAATGCGTGTAGGCGATGAATTTATCCGGAGAGAAGACCGGTATCACAACCGGAGCAAGATACGCACCGCTGGCCAGCAATAGCAGCACAATTGCAGGTTTCAGCCATGCACGGCGAGGATGGTCCAGCGCGGACTCAATTATCACTGAACCGGCGGCCAGCAGCATGGGGTAACTTGGCGCGAGATAGTAATTCTTCCCGTGCAGAACGAACAAGACCATGTAGCAAGTGAGGTAGCTCCAGCCCAGTACTCGGTATTGCTTCAAGCGCGAAGAAAAGAAGAATGCAATCAGTCCTGTGATCCAAATCGGTGCGGTAAGCGGGTGCACCAGTAAGGTCTGCTGGAAGAAATACTGTCCGGCGGGAAGCACGACGTCCCGGCCTTCGCCTCGAATGTTGCGCATCAATTCAAAGAATGGCCAGTGGTAGTGCATGTTCCAAAGAAGATTCGGCAAGAACACCAGGAGTGCCGCCAGGCCACCGAGCCAGATCCATTTACTCAGGAATACCCGGCGCTGCTCGGTCAAGAGCAGGCCAACGACGATGCCGAACCCGAACAGCGCCATCGAATACTTTTCCTCCATGCCCAATCCCGCAACCACGCCGAACCATACCCAGTAGCGCGGATCGTTGCGCTTGATAGCGAGTATCACAAAATAGGCACAGCCCATCCACAAATTTGGCTCGAGGCAGTTCGTGCCCAGCAAGCTGCCGTTTGAGAGATACTGGGGCGCGATCACGACGGTGACAGCGCTCAGGAGCAGGGCGAAAGCTTTACCGCCGAGTTCACGGGTAATGACAGCGGTCTGCACCACCAACAGAGAAGACGCCAGCGCCGGAATAAATCGAATGCTGCGAAGCGAATCACCGAGCACTGCGCGGCAGAAGTGAATCAGAAGCGGAATCAGCGGGGGCTGATCGACATATCCCCAGGCAGGATGGTCGCCGCAGGACATGTAGTTGAATTCATCGCGGAAATAGCCGTATCGATTGTTGAAGTAAACGTGGAAAAGCAGTTTGGCGAGCGTGATGGCCCAAATGACAGCCATGCTGGTCGTGAACAAGGATTCATTCTCGCGAGCGGGGACGGCAAGAGAACGAGCGGCGGTTGCCATTGGAGGATCAGGGCTTGTCTGAATTTAGCGCTGCCATTCTATACTTGAGCGACGTTATGGGTCGTGGTTAAGCTCTGGCTGTCTGCGATGCGCCAACTGTCCGCTAAAAGTGTTGTCTCAGAACCGCGAAGCTTTCTACGATGAGCAAACGGCTCGGTGGAGTAGCAAGTGCAATTTCTTCATGTTCCAAAATCCAGGTATTGCCGTGCGGCACAAAGACAGCATTGAGACCTGCTGCAAGCGCAGGATTGATGTCTGATTTCGGGCTGTTTCCCACCATCCACGTGGAATCGCTCGCCAGCGCGTATTTCGAAGTGATAGATCGATAGGTCGCTAAGTCTTTCTCCCCCACGATCTCGATTGCTGCAAAATAATCTTTCAGCCCCGAACGCTCAACTTTGCCAGACTGCTCTGCCATCGCACCTTTCGTCATCAGTATCAGGTGATGCCGTTCTGCCAAGTAATCCAAAGTATCTCGCACCCCGGCAATGATTTCGACAGGATGCTCGGCAATGGCGTGAGCGAATCCGCTTATCGTTTCGTGCAGCGCGGGTGTGAGCGGCTCGACCGCCAGTTTCTCGAATGTTCCTACCAAAGCGTGGGCGAAGCTGTGCAGGCCGTATCCATGAGTGATGATGCATTCGCGTTCGACTTCGTTCAGCACCTCGCGAACCTGCTCAGGGGAATATTCGTGATGATTCAGGAAAGAGATGAAACCGGCGATGGCGCGCTCGAAGTAGATGTTGTTTTCCCAGAGCGTGTCGTCGGCGTCGATGAGCAGGGTTTGCGCGCCGTTAACGTTTGGATCGAGAAGCATTCGCGAACTCTGCCGAGCAGGACAGCCGGGGTAGCTGTAGCCAGGCGCGCCTTGAATCAGACGAAATCGACCCGGGCTGGATGCGGAATAATTCCCGCTTGATATCCCATATCCAGCAAGCGCTGCACTGCTTCCCGTCCGTCTGACCCGTAATCCAGGGTGCGCTCGTTCACGTACATTGCGACGAATTTATCTGCGAGTTGCGGATCGAGGTCGCGGGCAAACTGCAGCGCATAGGCCAAGGCTTCGCTGCGATGGTCGAGCGCGTATTGAATACTTTCGCGGAGCGCGTTTGAGACGCTGGATATCAGTTCAGGGCCGAGGCTTCGCCGGACGGCATTTCCTCCGAGCGGCAGCGGCAAGCCCGTGACCTTGTGCCACCACTTCCCAAGATCAATAACGCGATACAGACCATATCTGTCGTAGGTCAACTGGCCTTCGTGGATGATCAGACCGGCTTCAAAATTCCCCAACTTGACTTGCGGAATGATTTGGTCGAAAGCCACAACTTCAGTCTCAACCCCTGGCGCAAATAAATTCAGAACCAGGTACGCCGTAGTCAGCTTTCCCGGAACCGCGATCCGCTTGCTCTTGATCTCGTCTAGCGAATAGGCGCGAGTGGAGACAATCATCGGTCCATAGCCGTCGCCAACGCTGCCCCCGCTCCGAAGTAAGGCGTAGTTTTCCTGGATGTAGGGATAGGCGTGAAAGGAAATCGCGGTCACGTCATAAAGTCCTTCGCCCTCGCCCGCCTTGCGGTTCAAGGTTTCGATGTCGCACAGGGTATGCGTGAAACGCAGTCCCGGCACTCGGACTTTGTTCGTGGCCAGGGCATAGAACATGAAAGCATCGTCGGAATCAGGACTGTGGGCAATCGTGATTTTCCGGACACCGCGCGCGATGTTTGCGAGCTCCGGAATCGGCGTGGCTGTATTGCTCATACTCATATCTCAACCTTGCGCAGGCGACGCCAGCCGGATGTGATGCCCGCTGCCAGTGTCACTTTGATAATTTCGGCGAAGACGAACCAGTAAAACCCGAAGCGGAGAGCCTGTGCGAAAGAGTGCGTGAAAACTACCAGCCAGGAGATGCCGCTGGCGAATAATAGAATTTCCGCGAGTAGACCGGCGGTAGCTGCACGAAGGAATGTCCTGGCGCCGCTCTCGAGGATCCAGCCCGCCAAGGCAGCAACAAAGGGATAAGCCAACAGATAGCCCCCGGTCGGGCCGAGTAGTTGCGCCAGCCCTCCAGGTCCGGTGGGATTAAAGACCGGCATACCGGCGAGACCCTCCGCGAGATACACTGCCAGCGCCGCGAAACCGCGCCGGCTTCCCAGCATAAAGCCGACTAACAGGACGCCAAAATTTTGCAGCGTCAACGGTATCGGGGTGAAAGGAAGAGGCACTGTAAGGCGCGCACACAAAGCCACGAATAGGCTCGCGCCCACCACGAGCGCTGCTTGTTGTGCCCAATAAAGAGCCTCATCAGCAGGAGGTACGGCCATAGTGATCGATTTGGGCATGTTCAGTCCTTAGCTAGAAGTTTTGGGTCAGAGTGGCTCGCTTCCGCCCTGCAAAGTGTCCTTTTCGGCGGCTTGCTTTATATGGCGGCGCACACGAATGTAAAGCGATAAGCCAGCCCACAGCACCGCCCCTCCGCCCGAGGCCAAAATCACGAACCACCACATCATCCGCACGATGACTTAGGATATCAAAATGAGGCGCTGATGCGAGTTTCTGGCTCACTGCCCAGCCATGGCGTGCTCGACTTCATCCGCGGTGTGGGGCAGTGTGCCGGCAAGGTTAATCAGCTTACCCGTGATATCCACATAAAAGACGTCTTCAATGCGCACACCCAACTTTTCTTCTGGGATGTAGATCCCCGGCTCGATCGTGAATACCATTCCCGGGCCGACAGCGACCTCATAGTCGCCTTCATCATGCACATTTAGTCCTACGTAGTGACTCAGCCCATGAATAAAATATTTCCCCAGCGGCTCGCCATGCGAGTCTTTGCCATGCGTATTGATGTAATTGTATGCAACATCGTGCAGCGAGTTTAGGTGGTCCTTCTTGAGCGTGGATTTTCCCGGCTGGAACGCGGCAATGGCCGCACGTTGCGCTCCGAGCACGATGTCATAAATCTTACGCTGTCGCGCCGTGAATTTTCCTGACGCCGGCAGCGTACGAGTGATGTCAGAGGCGTACATGGAGTATTCGCCGGCCGCATCGATCAAGACAACGTCGCCGTCTCTGACAGTTTCCGAATCCCGCGAATAGTGCAGCACGGTGGAATTAAAGCCCGATCCCACGATAGGGGCGTAGGCGGAGCGCTCACAGCCGCGTTTGCCCCATTCGTACTGCATGAGTGCGGAAATTTCGCGTTCGGTGATTCCGGGCTTAATGGCACGCATTGCTGCCAGGTGCGCAGCAATGGAAGCATCGGTCGCCTTGCGAATACGCTCGATTTCGCCGGCGTCTTTGACCGTGCGAAGTGAAGCGAGCGGCGGCCTCACATCCTGAAAAGAAACGTAAACCGGAAAGCTGTTGGCGCGTTTGAGCCAGTCCAAAGCCGCGGTGGAATTCGAAACCTGTTGCCCCTCGGGGATATCGGTATAGACGCTCGCCTTGGGCCCGGGCAGCAGGCGAATGAGTTCAGATCGCAGGTTGTCCATCGCCACCACCCGATCAAAGCCGGTAATTTTGGCCGCATCGGGATTCTCGGGACCAAGTTTTGGTCCGGTCCACTTTTCCTGAGATGGATTGTGATCAGGAAGAAACAGAATCTCGGTATAAGGATGTTCCGGCGAAGCGGCAATCAGCAGCGCCGCGCCCGGCTCTGGCCACCCGGAAAGGTAAAAGAAATTGTCGTCAGGACGATATCCAAATAGATCATTGGGCCCCTCCGCCTCGTTGGGCGCAAACAGCAGCACCACCCCGTTTTTTATTTTGCTGGCCAGGGCCTGGCGGCGAGCGTGGTAATCAGCATTCGGTTGGCGGTCTAAGGCCCACGATAGCTGAACGAATAGACAAAAAATGAGCAGCAGCTTGCGCATGAAGACCTCAGGCACAAATTGTTTCTATTATTTCCGGTTTCCGGTCATCGATTTCTGAGCTTGTATGAAAGCATCAACGTTGCTCTTATCGACGAGCGAGGATCCGGTATCCACAAATGCGGGGATCGGGGCAAACACATCTTTTGACCAGTCCGCGCTCAAGTTGTTTAGCTTGTGGTGGTACAAGTCGTCCAGCATTTTGAGTCCCACATAGCTCATGGTGTACGGCTTTTGTGAAATGGCGGCGGTGATCACGCCCTTTTGAATCCACTCCAGCGTGTCCTGATCTGTATCCATGGCCATGACGACCTTGCCTTTGACACCGTTATTATTTAATACGCTTGCGATTTCTTTGCCTGAGAGCGCTTCCACACACACGAAGGCGTCAATTTTTTCCTTCTTTTCATTCCCAATAATTTGAGTTGCGGTGTCGAAGGCGACGCGGGGATCGCCTTGGATATCAACGACGCGAGTGATCTTGATTCCGGGACTTGCTTGCAGCGCTTCGCGATAGCCGCGCAATCGCTCACTCATATTGCCGTAGCTCGGGACCGTGAAAACCGCAACGTTGCCCTTTCCATTGAGTTCTTTGGCCAGACGTTGGCCACCGATCACCCCAGCCTGGTAATTGTTGGTGCCAATGAAGAACAGGCGTTTGCTGGATGGCGCGTCGGAGTCGACTGTGATTACTGGAATACCGGAGGCGATGGCGCGATCGATGTCATCTTTCATTAAGGCCGGATCGACTACGGAGATCAAAATTCCTGTGGCTTTTTGCTGAATTGCTTTCTGCAGAGCCTCTTGCTCGGCCTTCGGATTGTAGTCGTCCGGCCCATCGAATTTGGACCGCACCTTTATATCGGAAGCGGCTTGGGAGAAGCCCGCGCCCGCCATTTCCCAGTACCGTATCTTGATATTGGCAGAAATCAGAAAGTACTTTTCATCAGAATCATGCCCGCCACAGCTAAGCAGAGGCAGGAGCACAATGCTGGCGAAAATGAAGGCGAAAAACTTACGGTGGTTCATCGGATCCTCCTTGGGAGCAGCCGACGTCAGGGCTGGATGTAGAGGCGGTAGGATTCTAAACGAGAGGTCAAGCAAAAGGAAGAAATCGTGACGCAACTCGCGCTAGACGCCGACCGGAAACGGTTTGGTATGCGCTTCCGTACTGAGCGACAGACCAGCGAGGCGGCCCTGCAATAGCGACATCAGACCTGTGTACCAATACCCGATCACAAACAGAACCAGGAAGGGAACTGTGATGTAATTTTCGTTGACCAGCGCGTAGTAGACGGTCAGCGCGAAGTAACTGCCGATCAGCAGCTCGATCCACGGCACCCATCCCAGGCGGTGGCGGTAGTTGCTGGACTTGATCTTGTCTTTTTTTGACTCGACCCGGTATTTCGGAGTCCGGGCAAATGCTGTCTGTTTGCCCAGAAGCGCTTCGAGAACTGCGCGGGTATTGGTGACGGTCAGGCCGATGCCGAGTGCCATGAGAAACGGTAGATAAAGGAAGGCGCGCGGCCAGGTCTTCGGAAAAAGTTCACGCTGCGAGACCAGATAAAAACTG
>Ga0066705_10000499_pt1 | contig 11241 bp, 12 predicted proteins | sample GraSoiAngelo_154_FD_66506 | JGI IMG/M metagenome (GOLD analysis project Ga0066705, IMG submission 66506) | Grasslands soil microbial communities from the Angelo Coastal Reserve, California, USA - 14_1009_13_20cm | ecosystem: Environmental > Terrestrial > Soil > Grasslands | place: USA... | reverse complement strand
TTTCGATCCGGCGTAGCAGCGTGGTCCGCTTGTAGCCGCTGAAATCGAAGCCTCGGGTCTCGCGAAGGTACTGGAGGAGGCGCTCAAATTCCGGACTCTCAGCCGCCTCGGTCACCCGGCCCTCTCTTTCATGACCAAGGTCACCAGGGCCGCTGCGATTTCGTCGAGCGGCAGGATGAAATCGGGGTTGCCCGACCTGATCGCCGCGGCCGGCATGCCGTCGAACTCGGCGGACGCCTGGTCCTGGGCGACGACGGTGCCGCCCATTTTCTTGATCGCCCCGATCCCCATCGATCCGTCGCTGCCGGTGCCGGTGAGCACCACGGCGATCGCCCGCTGCTTATAACTCGCGGCCACCGACTCGAAGAGCAGGTCGGCGCTTGGCCGCACGAAATGGACCAGCTCCGATTGGGACAGCGAAAGCGTGCCGTCGGGATTGACCAGCAGGTGACGATCCGGGGGCGCGATAAAGACCTTGCCCGGCCGAATGTGGTCGCCTTCGGCGGCCTGCACCACCTCCAGCGGCGTCCGGCGCCGGAGGATGTCGGCCATCAGGCTGCGGTGGCGGGGATCGAGGTGCTGCACGACGACGATGGCGGCGGGGAAGTCCCCCGGCAGGTTTCCCAGGATCTCGCTGAGGGCGGCGATTCCACCAGCCGAGGACGCCAGGGCCACCACGTCAAAGGCCCCAGCGGCAAGGGGTCGGGCCTTGTCGCGCAGCTCGACCTCATCCGGCTCGGAGGACGGTCGCTCCTGATGCACCAAATCTCCCCTTCCCTTGGCCCATGCTACAACCGGGTCCATTCGGCGTAGTATCGGGTTCATGGCCCGAGCGAATCTTTCGAGCGGCCCTCTCGGCGACCTCTATCTCCTGCCGGGGGAGATCCCCGAGACTCGCGATCTGGAAGACGCGCGCCAGTGGGTCAGCATCTATCGTGAGCTCGTCACCTTCTCCGAGCGGACCCTGAGCCGGCTACGCAATGACGGTGGCGATGCCGACGAGCGCGTGATGGAGACCCACCTGCGTCGGTTGCAGTCGCGCCTGGATTTCTGGGAGCGCCGGCTCTGGGACCTGGCGGGTCTCGATCTTGACGTGCGGCGGCGGGTGCTCACCTATGCGGGACAGCGGCTCACCCTCACCCGCCGGGAGGCGGAACTGCTGGCGTTCCTGGCGCGGCGTCCTGGCCAGTTTTATTCGGCCTCCCAGCTCGTCAGCCTCGCCTGGGCTTCACCCGAGCTGTCGCCGGAGCAACTTCGTACCTACGTGGTCCGGCTGCGCCGCCACCTCGCGACCAGCGGCGTGCCGGCCCGCCTGGTCAGCGAGCCGCGCCGAGGCTACGGGCTGGTCTTTACGGCATGAGCGCGCTCGCCCCGCGGCCCAATAAGATCCTCCGGCTTCCCCGGCGCGGTCAGGCCCGCCCGGAGGCGCGGACCTCGGTGATGGCCCTCAAAGTCCGCGGCCACCTCTCCTTGCTGCAGGGCTACGCCGACATCATGGAGGGCGTCTCCCCCCAGCTCCGGGCGATCATCCTGCAGGTGATGGCGGGAAAGACGCGTGAGCTGGGCACGATGTTGCAGCCCTTTACGGAAACGGCCCGACCGCCGATCACCGAATACCGCCAGGTGCGCGAGCGCACGCGGCAGTTGATGCTGGACTATCGTGTCCTGCTGGAACGCCTTCATAACACGGTGACCGAAGCGCACGATCATCTCGGTGACACTGGAAAGGACCTGAGCCAGCCGTAGCCACGATGGTCGAGCTGCGCGTGCTCGACGGACCCAACCTCTATTTCACGCGTCCGGCGATCAAGCTGACGCTGGACGTGTCCCCCTGGCTGGCGCTGCCGCAGGCTCGGGCCGAGCGACTTACCCAGCGCACCGCCTTTTCACCTTCGGCGAGTAGTGGCCAGCCGGGGAGTGACCAGCGGCGCCGTTACATCGCCCGCTTTGCGGTGCATCTGACCCGCGCGCTGGCGGACGCCACGCGCACGCATCTTGCCGTTCGGGGGCGACCAGGTCCGTCGCCGGAGCAGATCGTGGTTGCCTTTCCCTGGCGCCGGCAGGGGGCGGCCGAGGCCTTCGCCCGCGAGCTGGCGCCGCTGCTCGAGGTCGGACTCGACGGTCGATGCTCGATGGATCGGGCGATGGCACAGGCCGTCCAGCGCCTGAATGAGGTGGCGCCCGGGCCCCCGCCGACCACGCTGAGTCCGAGCATTCCGGTGATCGCGGTCACCGGCACCAACGGAAAGACGACAACCGTCCGCTTGATCGCGCACCTGGCGCGGACGGCCGGCCACAGGGTGGCCTACACCACGACCGATGGCGTGTATCGCGATCACGAGCTAGTTGAGGCGGGCGACTATTCAGGGTTCAGCGGGGCGGCGAAGGCGCTGGCGCAGCCGGGCGTCGATTTCGCCGTGCTCGAGACGGCGCGGGGCGGGATCCTGCTTCGCGGCATCGGCACCGATCACAACGATGTCGCCGTGGTGACGAACGTGACCGAGGATCACCTCGACCAGCTTGGCATCCGGACCATCGACCAGATGGCAGAGGTCAAGGCCACCATCACCCGCATCACCCGCCCGGACGGGTGGGATGTTCTCAACGCCGACGATCCGCGAGTGCTGGCGATGCGGCGCCAGGCGACCGGACGTCCCTGGCTGTTCTCCCTCGATGCCGAGCATCCGGCGATCCGTACCACACTGGCCGAAGGCGGGCGCGCCATCTCCGTTCTCGACCGCACGCTGGTGGTGATGTCCTCGCGCCGCCACGTTCATCACCTGCTCCCCCTCGAAGACATCCCGGTGGCGCTGGCCGGAATCTCCAGTCCCTACCTTCGCAATGCAATGGCGGCGGCGGCGGCCGCCCTGGCAGCGGGCATCTCCGAGGAGGCGGTGGTCGAAGGGCTTCGGTCGTTTGTGCTCGATCCGGAAAGCAACCCGGGGCGTGCCAACCTCTTCGAGGTCGACGGCCGGGTGGTCGTCATCGATTACGCCCACAACGAAGACGGCATGCGGGGCCTGGTCGAGATCTGCCAGGGGCTTCGGCCCGGGGCTGCCCGCATCTTCCTCGCGTTCGGCACCGCGGGTGACCGCACCAACGCCATCCTGCACCGGCTGGCCTACACCGCCGCACGAGGCGCCGACCGGCCCGCCATTGCGGAGCTACATCGCTACCTACGCGGGCGCAATCCGAAGGACCTCGTCAAACAGCTGCAGGCTGGTCTCCAGGATGGTGGCAAGGCAACGGCCCCGGTATTTCCCAATGAAGTCGAGGCGCTCGAGTGGATGCTCCATGAGTCGATGCCGAAGGAGGTGATTGCCATCACCGCCCTGGCCCAGCGGCCGGAGATCTTTCAGCTGCTGCGCGCGAAAGGCGGAGTGGCGGTCGGACCGGCGCGCCTCCGCGAACTCGTCCAGCGCGCGGCGCGCTAGTTGCCGGACGAGACCGGCAGCGCCCGGCGTGCCTCGAGATCGCGCCAGGTATCGGCGGGCTTGTCGACGCAAAGCAGGACGACGTCGCCGGGCCGGGCCTGGCCGAGCGCCGCCTCGATGGCGGGGCGCTCATCGATGATGATCTCGGCGGTCTGTACCCGGCTGTCCTGCGCGGCCTTGATGCCCTCCATCACGTGGCGCGCGATCTCACCCCGCTGCCGGCCACGCGGATTGGCATCCTCGCGCACGATCAGGATGTCGAAGACGCGGGCGGCGACCCGGCCGAGCTCGCGCATGTCCTCATCGCGGCGATCGCCGGGCGTGGCGATGACGGCGATCCGACGGCCTGGCTCCGGTCCATTCACGCCTGGCGCGGTCAACCGCTCGACGAAATCGCCCGCCATCTGTAGGCCGGCCGGGTTGTGGGCATAATCGACGATCACCTTGGTGCCATGAAGCTCGAACATGTTCAGGCGGCCGGGCGCTTCGTGGAAAGACGGGTGGAAGCTGCGCAGGCCCTGCCGAATATCGTGGAGGTGGGCACCGGCGGCGTGCGCGGCGGCCGCCGCCGCCAACGCGTTCTGGACGTTGGCGCGGGCCCGGCCCTCGAAGGTCGCCGGCACCAGGTGAACCCACGCGATCTGGGTGCTGCGCCGCCCCTCGCGTAGCACCATCATCTCGCCGCCTCCGGGCTGTTTTTCGATGACGAAGGCCTTCCGGCTGCGCCGGACCCAGCGGTCGACGAGCGGATTGTCATCGCGCATCGAAAAGAGAATGACCGAGCCGCTGCAGTGGGTTCGCATCTCCGCCACCAGCTCGTCATCCGCGTTGAGGACAGCCGTGCCGCTCCGGGGAACGGCCTCGACGACGACGCGCTTGATGGCCGCCAGCTGGCGCAACGAATTGACCTCTTTGAGGCCGAGGTGGTCGCCGGTGACGTTCAGCACGACGGCAACATCGTTGGCGCTATAGCCGAGGCCCTCGCGAAGGATGCCGCCGCGGGCCACCTCGAAAACGGCGAAGTCGACCCGGGGATTCTGGAGCACCATGCGGGCCGACCGCGGGCCGCTTGCGTCCGCCTGCTTGACCAGGCGACCGTCGATGTAGATGCCGTCGGTGGTGGTCATCCCGACCTTGTGCCCGAGGCCCCTGACGATATGGGCGATCATGCGCGCGGTCGTGGTCTTCCCATTGGAGCCGGTGACGGCGATGATCGGGATGCGCGCCGGCGTCCCTTGTGGAAAGAGCATGTCGATCACCGCCTTGGCGACGTATTGCGGCTCGCCCTCGGTCGGGTTGGTATGCATGCGGAAGCCGGGCGCGGCGTTGACTTCGACGATGGCGCCGCCGGTCTCGCGCACCGGCTGGCAGATGTCCGGCGTGAGGAAGTCGATGCCGGCGACGTCCAGGCCCACCACGCGGGCCGCCTCCTCCGCGATCTCGATGTTGTCGTGATCGGCCTCGAAGGTGCGATCGATCGAGATGCCGCCGGTCGACATGTTGGCGGTGGCCGCCAGCTTGACGACGGCATCCTTGGGAGGCACCTGGTCGAGGGCGAAGCCCTGCTTTACCGCGAGCTCCTCGGCCGCCTCGTCGAGCTTGATGCGGGTCAGCACCTTTTCATGACCAATGCCGCGTCGCGGGTCCTTGTTGGTGATCTCGACCAGCTGACGCACCGTGTGCTGACCATCCCCGATCACGTGGGCCGGGACCCGTTCCGCCACCGCCACCATGTGACCGTCGATGACGAGCACGCGGTAATCGTTGCCCTTGACGAAGCTCTCGACGACCACGACCCCGCTGCGGGTCTGCCGGAGAGCGCGCTCAAAACCTCGCCGCACGTCCTCCTCGGTACGCAGGTCGAGGCCCACGCCACGCCCATGGTTGCCATCGAGCGGCTTGGTGACGACCGGGTACCCGATGCGGAGCGCGGCGGCGACCGCCTCGTCGTCGGACCGGACGAGGTCGCTTCGCGGCACCGGTAGGCCGGCCGAGGCGAGCAACGAGGTGGTCAGCTTCTTGTCGCCGGCGATGTCGACTCCCAGCGCCGAGGTGCGCGAGGTCATGGTGGCCCGGATGCGCTGCTGGTACTTGCCCTGGCCGAGCTGGACGAATGACTGCTCGTTCAGCCGGATGTAGGGGATGTCGCGACGGGCGGCTTCGTCGAGGATGGCCTGCGTCGAGGGTCCGAAGGCGGCTCGGTCGGCCAGCAGGACCAGGCTCTCCAGCTCGCCGACGAAGTCGAAGGTGGGATTGGCCTGCACCAGGTGGTTGAGCAGCCGGACCGCGAGCTTGCCCGCGGCCAGCCCGACCTGCTCCTCACTGTAGCCGTAGACCACGTTGTAGGTGCCCGGGGTTCCGGCGCGCCGCGTCTTGCCGCGGGTCGTCGAGCCGCCGGCTTCCCGCTGCAGCTCGAGCGCGACGTGCTCGGCCACGTGACCCATCCAGGTGCCGTCCCGCAGCCGCTCGATGAAGCCACCGGGCCGGTGGAGGGAACAGCCGTGATCATGCAACCCCGGCAGCAGGTCGACCAGCGCGTCCGTGAAGGTAGGGAGCGTGTTCGAGGGCCAGTGCTCGAGCGAGCCAAGATCGACGAGCAGGCGGATGGCGGGCTCATAGGACCAGAAGTTGGGCCCGCGCAGGACCTGGCTTTCGAGGATCTTGAGGTCGGGTTTGGCTGGCGGCTTATTGGCGACGGGCTCGTGTTTGGCGTCCTCGTCGCGCTCGACTCGCGTGTCCGTGCGCGAACCGCTCACTCTGAGGCCTTGCGCTCCTCTTGACGCCGCCGGCGCCGCTCCGAAGTCCTGATGGGCTCGACCCGGATGTTATCGCGGGGTAGCACGCGGCGCGCCCGTAAGTCGAAACGGTAGCCCGAGGGTAGCGAATGGAGGCGCGCATTCGACACCATGATCGGCTTGTGACCGGTGGTCCGGAAGGCGTCGGTGATAACGTCCGAGCCGTCGACGATGGTGACCGCGCCGCGCCCGATGACTTCGAGGATGTCATCGGCGTCGATGATCGCCGCGGTGTCCTCGTCGAGCCCCAGCCCGATGAGCGACGGGGATTGCGCGACCACCGCGAGCAACCGGCCGAGGCGCGTCCGCTGCTCGAAGTGTTGATCGACGACGACGTTGACGAGCAGTCCGAGGCCGACCGAAACATGGGCCATGCGATTCTTGGGTGTGGCGCCGGAGCTACCGAAGGCCATCATGTGGGTCGCGACCGCACTGGCACCGGCCGAGGTTCCGGCCACCACGATGCCGCGCCCATGGGCGTCGAGGATGGCGTAACCGAGCCTGGTACCACCGATCACCGAGGAAAGGCGAAGCTGGTTGCCGCCGGTCATGAAGATACCGGTGACGCTGCCCAGCGCGTCGACGGTCGCTGGATCATTCGCCTCCTCGCGGGTCTCGGGCCGAAGCCCGGTGACGCGGGCGACACCCAGACGGGAAAAGATCTGCCGGTAGAAATCGGTGGCGGCTTCGCCGAGGGACGAGGCGGTGCTGATCACGCCGATCTGCGCCTGCTCCCCGCCGGCGAGCTGGACGAAGCGTGACAGGATGACGCGCTCGCCCAGCTTGTCCTCCGCCCCCCCGATCACCATGACCGGGCCCACGGGCCCACCGTCGGTGGTCGAGGCGAGCCGAATTGGGGACGAGGCGTCGGACATGTGTCGACAGTGTACCGGCGGCCGAATTGCCGTGCTTCCCCCGGGTTTTTGCGTAGCCTTATACGATTGAGTCTGGAGCTATACTAAATGCAGTCAATCAGGCTATCAGGTTTAACTTCCATGATCGACTTAGGGCCATCGTCGCCAACCCCGAAGCGCCGCCCTTATCCCGACCGCCAGGCGGTCGAGTTACTGCCGCACGTCCTCGAGGCGCTGCCGGTCGGGATCGGGCTGTTCGAGCTTCGGCACGACCAGTTCATCTTCCGCTACGGCAACCGCGAGTTTGCTCGGGTGCTCAAACTCGAGCGCATTCCGCCCGAGGGGCTCACGCTGGGTGAGATCTTCACCCGGGCTGAGCACGATGCGGTCCTGGAGTTGTTCCAGATCGTGCGCCTGAGCGGCGAGCCCCACAGCTACTTTGCCGCTGAAGGCCCGCCTGGCAGCTCCAACGAGATCTGGAACATCGACGCCTATCCGGTCCTCGATGCCGGTGCGGTGAGCCACGTCATGGTGCTTGCCGAGCAGACGAAGGAAAAGCTGGAGGCGCGACATCGCCATCAGCTCGAGTCGGACCGGTTGCGGCAGAAAGCCGAGCATCTCGCCGAGCTGGAAAAAGCGAAGTCGGAGTTTCTTCGTCTCGCGTCTCACGAGCTTCGCGGACCCGCGGCGACGCTGACCGGCTACCTGTCGATGATCGAGGACGAGTCCTTAGGTCCGATTCCGCAGCGGATGCGTCCGGTGGTACCGGTCTTGAAGGCCAAGGCCCAGCAGATCAGTCTGCTGGCGAACGAGATGGTGGAGGCGGCGCGGCTCGAGGATAAGCGGCCGCAGCTCAAGCGCAAACGGATCGATCTCCGCGAGATCGTTCGGCGGACGATGCTGATGGCCGGGGTGACCGCGAGCTCCAAGCACCGGCTTCACCTCGATGATGCCATCGGCGGCGAGCTCTGGGTGCTTGGCGACCTGATGCGATTGGAGATTGTCATCAACAACCTGGTCGACAATGCCATCAAGTATTCGCCGCGGGGCGGCGACGTCATCGTCGCGCTCTCGACGGAAGACAACGTCGCCCTCGTGGCGGTCGGGGATGAGGGAATCGGAATCGCCGCCGAAGACCTGAGTCGGCTCTTCGTGCGCTTCAGCCGGCTGGGCCATGTGAGCGACATCCCGGGCACCGGGCTCGGCCTCTACCTGGCGCGCGAGCTGGCCCGGCTGCACGGCGGTGACATCACGGTGGTCTCGACACCAGGTCAAGGGAGTAAGTTCACATTACGTCTCCCACTCGAAACCAGCCGCGGGTCCCGGACCAGCTCACCCTAGACGGTCTGCGCGCGGCGGCCGCCGGCTGCCGGGCCTGCGACCTGTACAAGACTGGAACCCAGACCGTCTTCGGCGAAGGGGCCGAACAGGCGCGAGTGATGTTCGTCGGCGAGCAACCCGGCGACCGCGAAGACCAGGAGGGCAAGCCCTTCGTCGGACCCGCAGGCCGGGTGCTGGACGAGGCGCTCGAGGCGGCCGGCATCGATCGCAGCCAGGTGTACGTCACGAACGCCGTCAAGCATTTCAAGTGGAAGCCCCAGGGCAAGCGACGGCTGCATCAGAAGCCCAACGCCGCCGAGATCAATGCCTGCCGGCCCTGGCTCGATGCCGAGATCGCCTGGCTTAAGCCGGAGCTCCTCGTGCTGCTGGGGGCCACCGCGGCGCAGGGGCTGCTTGGCCGCGACTTTCGGGTTACCCTGCAGCGCGGGCAATTCATCGAGCGACCCGGCCTGCCGCTTATGGTGGCGACGGTCCATCCCTCTTCGATCCTCCGTGCGCCCGATGACGAGACCCGCGAGCTCGAGATGCGCGCCTTTGTCCAGGATCTCACCCGTGTCGCGCAGCGTCTGCGGCGTTAGGTCAGCGCCAGAGCATCCGCCAGAGGCCGGCGCGGCCGAGCGCCCGACCGACGATCTTGTTCTTGGCGCGGCGAGCGATCCGGCGGGGATCGCCTGAGGCGAGCGTCGAGATGTCGTTCGCCAGCCGGGCTGCCGCGTACATTTGCGAGACCAGCCCGCGGCGCCTCACGTAAAGACCTGGCCGATCAGGCTCTTCGCATCACGCGCCAACTCGCCGCGCTCCGCCTCATAGGCTTCGATCACCTGGAGAAGCTGCTGCGCCTGGTCAGGCTCGCGCAATCCGAGCACCAGGCCGAGCGAGAGCCAGTAGTCGGCGGTTTCGAGCAGGTTCGCGTGGATGTGGTCTGGGGTTTCCTCCAGCACCTCGCTCATCGAGCTGATCAGGGCCCGGCCGTACCGTTCCCATTGCGCATCGACAGAAGCTTTCATGGAAACAGGGTAAACTGGCTACCGCCTCCGCGGGGAGGTGGCAGAGTGGTCGAATGCGAGCGCCTGCTAAGCGCTTGAGCGGGTGTTTCCGCTCCCCGGGTTCGAATCCCGGCCTTCCCGCCACCTAGCTCTCACCGTAGCGATCGCAGGCGCATCGCGCCCCAGACGATATAGCCGATTCCCCCGGCTAGGAATATCAGGCCCATCCAGATCGGCAAGTTGATGGCCCTCGAAAGGCTCCAGAGCGGCACGTTGGCGCCCTCGTGTTCGCGGAGGACGAAGCCCAGAACAAGTCCGAGGATCCCGGGCGCGCACATGAGCAGACCTATCGTGATCGCGACCCTTCCGGCTCTCGCCTTTAGCCAGGCCGGCCTTTCTGCCATGCAAAACATAACGGCGATCCGGAACGAACCCGCTTCAGCGAGCCTGTCAGGTTCGCGCCGGGAGGATCTGAGCGCGCCGGTCCAGATGTCGACCTCCGAAAGTCCGTGCATGCCCAGCGTCTGGCCGATCTCGGCACAGTGATACGCGTCGTGGATGAGGAGACGCATCAGCACCGACTGGCGCGTGTGAATCTGGATCTGGCCGTTGCGCTCTCGCTGGAAAATATCCTGCAGCATCGCCGGCGTCCATCGGTTCAGGCAATCGTCGACGATCGCCCAGGTCGATTCGAGTGCCGGCACGAGTTCGTTCGCCCCACGCGGATGGGACAGGTGTGCCGATGCGCTCCATGAGGCGGTCATTCGTGAATCGCCATCCCTCGTAGAAGGGAGCGACGCTAGGGAGTTTGGTGATCATGCCGTGCCTACTTTACCGGCGACGAGTGCGATCAGCGTCTGGGCGTCTTTGATGGCGTGGCCCTCCATGTCGTTGTTGAAGTAGACGAAAACGTCGAGGTTCGCACGGTGCCATCCGATTATTCGGTCGGCCCACGGCTGCAGAGCTCGCTCGCCGTAGCCGAGCCCGCTTGGAGGCAGATGCATCCTTATATATGTGAAGTCGCTCGTGACCTCGAACGACTGCGGCATCTTGGGATGATCGGGAATACAGAGGGCGATGCGTTGTGCTTGTAGCAGGTCGAATACGGCGGGCACGAGCCAGGAGTCGTGCCGGAACTCCAGCGTGATGCGCACGTCGGCCGGCAGCAAGCCGACGAAGCGCTCGAGCCGCTCGAAGTCGAGGTGGAAGTTCGCCTGAAGCTGGAAGAGGATCGGGCCAAGCTTGTCGTCGAGCCCGCGCGCCGCGTCAACAACCAGGTCGATCGATTTCGGCTCGACCGCCAACCGCTTGATATGGGTGACGTAGCGGCTGCCCTTGACGGCGAACAGGAAGCCCGGCGGCGCCTGCTCGGACCAGCTAACAAAGCGCTCCCGTGTCGGCTGCCGATAGAAGGAGTTATTGAGCTCGACCGTGTTGAAGTGCTGGGCGTAGTAAGCGAAGTGCTCCCGCGCCGGCAGCTTCTCCGGATAGAAGCGTTTGCGCCAGTGCGGATATGACCAACCGGAACAGCCGATGCGGATCTCGTCTGCCACTCACGAACCATTGTGCGAAAGCGTCGACCTCAGGTGACGGGGATTGTGTCAGGCGCGCGTACGTGGTAGTAGTCGTAGACGGGCGGGATTGCCAGTAGTCGGCCGTCATCCGAGCGGGCGAGTTTCCATCCGCCCTCGTGGACCATCCAGTGATGTCGATGACAGAGGAGGGTCAGATTGGACAGATCGGTAGCGCCGCCCTGAATCCAATGCACGAGATGGTGAGCGGCCGTCCAGGAAGCCGTGCGTTCGCAGCCAGGCCACTGGCAGTGCTGGTC
>Ga0066705_10000497_pt1 | contig 11246 bp, 9 predicted proteins | sample GraSoiAngelo_154_FD_66506 | JGI IMG/M metagenome (GOLD analysis project Ga0066705, IMG submission 66506) | Grasslands soil microbial communities from the Angelo Coastal Reserve, California, USA - 14_1009_13_20cm | ecosystem: Environmental > Terrestrial > Soil > Grasslands | place: USA... | reverse complement strand
CCTTCGCACTAGTGGCCTTGCGCCTTCGCTTCAACGGCGGCGCCTCGGACTCGCATTCCGCCTTCGCCTCTTGAGCGACTGTGGAATAGGGCGCGCACTTATAAATGATCTTGTTGTGTGGACCGGCTATGCCCTCTCCACCTTTGCCGCGTAGCAGCCGGGTGAAGCAAAGTGGATATGCAAATAGTCAACGTTCGACGGCGTGAGCAACCGTTCGATGACTGGTTCGACCTCTTTCCCGTCGACCAATCGGTGGTCGACCATCATCCCTTTGGAGTCGAAAGCCCTCACTGCAAGCATACGCTTGCGAAGCTGCTCGGGGATCTCATTCACCTTGTCGTAGGTCTGATCGCCTTTGCGCACAAAAATCGCAAACCGCATCCGGTAAGGCGAGGCGACTGAGTGATGTTCGTAATTGAGCAGCACGAGCTCCTCACCGGGCTGTGAGTCCGTGAGGCTGACCCGGCAAGGATAATTGCCGTCGGCTATGCGGCGCACGCCGCCTACGGCTGCAAGATCGGCATCGGGCAGCTCGAAGAGATGGGTGAACTCATTCGCCGGTAGTCCAACGATGCGAAAGTTCATGTTGGTGCTGCATTTTTAGCGCGATCACCTTCGCACCCGCGGCCCACCCAAGCCACCCGATTCCCGAACACCTTTTGGGTTGCCGGCCGTCAAGGCTTTTGCGTACTCTTGCCGACGGGTTCCGGTGTTTGGCGTTAGGTCTCCTTCGACAACGCTCCCGCGCTTTAGGTCGATTGGAGGGCGAGCACGCATGAATTTGCGCAATTGCTACAACTTCCATGATTTCCGACGTCTGGCCAAGCGACAGCTACCCGCCCCGATATTCGATTATATCGACGGCGGCGCAGACGACGAGGCTACGCTTCGGCGCAACACGCAAGCCTTCGAGCGCTGCGATCTAGTGCCGCACGTCCTGCGCGGCGTCGAGAACATTGATCTCTCCGTTACCGTCATGGGGCAGAGGCTGGCACTGCCGGTGTACTGCTCTCCAACCGCCTTGCAGCGTCTCTTCCATTACGAGGGTGAGCGCGCCGTCGCGGCTGCGGCTGCCAAATACGGGACCCTGTTCGGCGTCTCCTCGCTCGGTACGGTGAGCCTCGAAGAACTGCGCAAGGCGCACGACACTCCGCAGGTCTATCAGTTCTATTTCCACAAGGATCGAGGCCTCAACCGGGCCATGCTCCAGCGGGCCAAGGAGGCCAGGGTCGATATCATGATGCTGACCGTGGACAGCATCACAGGCGGCAATCGCGAGCGGGATCTACGCACCGGATTTTCCATTCCGTTCAGGCTGACGCCGGCCGGGATGCTGCAATTCGCGATCAAGCCGATATGGGGTATCAACTACGCCACTCACGAGCGCTTCAGATTGCCCCAACTCGACGAACACGTCGACATGAGCGGCGGCGCCCTGTCGATTGGCCGCTACTTCACCGAGATGCTCGACCCCACCATGAATTGGGACGACGTGGCGGAGATGGTGCGGCAGTGGAACGGGCACTTCTGCCTTAAAGGCATCGTGTCAGCCGCCGATGCCAAACGCGCCGTGGAGATCGGCTGCACGGGCATCGTCGTCTCCAACCATGGTGGTCGGCAGCTGGACGGCTCTCGGGCGTCGTTCGACCAACTGGCGGAAATAGCCGATGCCGTGGGTGATCGCATCGACGTGCTCATGGATGGCGGGGTCCAGCGGGGTACCCATGTCCTGAAGGCTCTCTCTGTCGGCGCCAAGGCGGTCGGCCTCGGTCGCTTCTATCTTTTTCCATTGGCTGCGGCCGGCCAGGCCGGCGTCGAGCGCGCGCTGGGCCTGATGCGAGCCGAACTGGAGCGCGACATGAAGCTGATGGGTTGCACCGCAATCAGCCAGCTCTCGCGCGACAATCTGCGGTTCAGATGAGCGACGTGTGATCGGAGTCACCCGGTACATCATTTCTGATTTTCAGAAATGTCGCTTGACGGCAGGATAGAAACAGGAATAGAGCGAATAAGTCCCGCCTCACCAAGAGGGGCGGCTCGCGATCGTCACGAAACGCGGGGCGGGATGCGGTGGACGCAGACAACGCGAGAGACGAACGCGCTGCGAGCGGACGGCGAAATCGTGTGGTCCTGACGCCCCGACGCTGGCGCCAAGCTTGCAGGTCTCGACCTGCAGGCGACAGTGACAAGAAAGCCCGGTCACTGGGGAGAGCGCGTTATAAGCCGTAAACCATTGTGCGGGGAATGTCGGGTGAAACCGGTGTGACCGTGGTGACGATGCTCGTGCGCTTTTTCTTTTGCGTGCGAGGCTGCGGGCGCAGTGGGCGCCCGGCATTCCCTGCGCCCTCTGTATTCAGAGGAAGGGACCTCCAAGCAAAACTCGTGCGGATGCGCAGCGAGATCGCGGGGCGCTGCCTGTCAAGGTATGAAAAACCCATTTGGCGGTCTAAGACTTTGCAGGTTGTGACAGCACGCGTACATGCCCATGCCTGACGACGATAGTTCCCCGATCTCGGCAAGCGATGCCAAGCGCCTATTCGCGGACTGGAAGGCTGCGCCCGCACTCGTGCTTGCGGTCTCGGGAGGGCCTGACTCGATTGCGCTAATGTGGCTTGCGGCGCGCTGGCGGCGCAGCGTGTCACGCGGCCCGCGGCTTGTCGCGGTCACCGTCGATCACGGCTTGCGCGAGGAGGCGGCGCGCGAGGCGCGCGAGGTCAAACGGCTCGCGCATGCCCTTGATCTCGAGCATCGCACGGTGCGCTGGCGCGGAGCAAAACCGCTAGCCGGAGTACCGGCTGCGGCGCGGTCGGCGCGCTATCAATTGCTGGCGCAGGCGGCGCGCACCGCGGGCGCCACCCATATCCTCACCGCGCACACAAGGGACGACCAGGCCGAGACGCTCCTGATGCGTTTGTTGCGCGGTAGCGGCATCGCGGGGCTCGCCGCGATGGCGCGCGAGAGCGAGCGCGACGGGTTGTGGTTGGCGCGGCCGTTGCTGGATGTTCCGAAGTCGCGATTGATCGCAACGCTCGGCAAGGCCGGAATAAACTTTGCCGACGATCCGACCAACCGCGACACTTCTTTCACGCGGCCGAGGCTGCGCGCGCTTCTCCCGACGCTCGCTGCCGAAGGCGGCGATGCACGCAGCCTGGCGCGGCTGGCCTCGCGGCTCGCGCGCGCCAATGCCGCGGTCGAGATTTTTGCCGATGGCGCAGAGCGCTATCTCGCGCTTCAGGGGAGCGAAGCACGGCCTGGCGGATACGATGCGAAAGCCTTCGCAGCACTTCCCGAGGAAATCCGGCTTCGGCTGCTCAAGCGCGCCATCGACCGGTACGGACATGAGGGACCGGCGGAACTTGGCAAGGTCGAAACCCTGCTCGCGGCATTGGACCGGGCGGTTGCCGGTCAGGCCAGGCTGAAGCAGACCCTTGCCGGGGCGCTGGTGAGTTTCGCTCGGGACCGCATTCGCGTCGAGCCTGCGCCGATTCGCCGCCAAGGGACAAAGCCAACATCGTCATAATCCCGCTGACAGCCTTAACCACCACGCAAAAAGGGCCGGTTTCAGTGCCATTATTTGAACGGGAATTGCGCTACAATACGTTAAATAGTCCTGCGTGGTTCCCTTGGCAGCAAGGTAAGCGGCACTTAAATTGCATTATGGTCGACCGGGGGACTCCCTCGTGGTTACCTAGGATACGTCCGAAGGACATGAGGCCGCGATCCGCGCGACCACGAAGGAAAATCGATGAACGCGAATCTGCGCAATTTCGCCCTCTGGGTCATCATTGTTTTGCTGTTGCTGGCGCTGTTCACGCTCTTTCAGAATCCGGGCCAGCGCGCCTCCTCGCAGGACATCTCGTTCTCGCAGCTTCTGACCGAGGTCGATCAGGGCCACGTTCGCGACGTCGTGATCCAGGGACCGGAGATTCACGGCACCTTCACCAACGGCTCGAGCTTCCAGACCTACGCGCCCAACGACCCGACGCTGGTGAAGCGCCTGTATGACGGCAAGGTCTCGATCACCGCGAAGCCGCCCGGCGACAACGTGCCGTGGTTCGTCTCGCTGCTCGTGTCCTGGCTGCCGTTCATCGCGCTGATCGGCGTGTGGATCTTCCTGTCGCGGCAGATGCAGGGCGGCGCCGGAAAGGCGATGGGCTTTGGCAAATCGCGCGCCAAGATGCTGACCGAAGCGCACGGCCGCGTCACCTTTGAGGACGTCGCCGGCGTCGACGAGGCCAAGCAGGATTTGCAGGAGATCGTCGAATTCCTGCGCGATCCCGGGAAATTCCAGCGGCTGGGCGGACGGATTCCGCGCGGCGTGCTGTTGGTCGGCCCTCCCGGCACCGGCAAGACGCTGATCGCGCGCGCGGTCGCGGGCGAAGCCAATGTGCCGTTCTTCACCATTTCAGGCTCCGACTTCGTCGAGATGTTCGTCGGCGTCGGTGCGTCGCGTGTTCGCGACATGTTCGAGCAGGCCAAGAAGAATGCGCCCTGCATCATCTTCATCGACGAAATCGACGCCGTCGGCCGCCATCGCGGCGCGGGTCTCGGCGGCGGCAATGACGAACGCGAACAGACGCTCAACCAGCTGCTGGTCGAGATGGACGGCTTTGAAGCCAATGAAGGCGTGATCCTGATCGCGGCGACCAACCGGCCCGACGTGCTTGACCCGGCGCTGCTGCGGCCCGGCCGGTTCGACCGCCAGGTAGTGGTGCCGAACCCGGATGTCGTCGGTCGCGAACAGATCCTGAAGGTACATGTCCGCAAAGTGCCGCTCGCGCCCGATATCAATCTGAAGACCATTGCCCGCGGCACGCCCGGCTTCTCGGGCGCCGATCTGATGAACCTCGTCAACGAGGCGGCGCTGACGGCGGCCCGCCGCAACAAGCGCATGGTGACGCAGGCCGAATTCGAAGAGGCCAAGGACAAGGTCATGATGGGCGCCGAGCGCAAGTCGCTGGTCATGACCGAGGAAGAGAAACTCCTGACCGCCTATCACGAGGGCGGCCACGCCATCGTAGGCCTCAACGTCGTCGCGACCGATCCAATCCACAAGGCGACGATCATTCCGCGCGGCCGCGCGCTCGGCATGGTGATGCAGTTGCCGGAGCGCGACAAGCTGTCGATGTCGCTCGAGCAGATGACCTCGCGGCTGGCCATCATGATGGGCGGCCGGGTCGCCGAAGAACTGATCTTCGGCCGCGAGAAGGTGACCTCGGGCGCTGCCTCCGACATCGAGCAGGCGACACGGCTGGCGCGTATGATGGTGACACGCTGGGGCCTCTCCGAGGAGCTCGGCACCGTGTCCTACGGCGAGAATCAGGACGAGGTGTTCCTGGGCATGTCGGTGTCGCGGACGCAAAACGCCTCCGAGGCCACCGTCCAGAAGATCGACTCCGAGATCAAGCGCTTGGTCGAGCAAGGCTATAACGAGGCGACTAAGATTCTCACTGAGAGGCGCGTCGACCTCGAGACGCTCGCCAAGGGCCTCCTGGAATTTGAGACGCTGACCGGCGAGGAGATCCAGGACCTCTTGAAGGGCAAGAAGCCCAACCGCGAATCGGTGCTGGAGCCAGCCGCGCCGCGCACCTCGGCGGTGCCGCCGGCCGGCAAGCCGCGCCCGCGTCCCGATCCGGACGCCGGGTTGGAGCCGCAGCCGCAGGCTTGACGCCGTTTAGCCGATGCGATGGCCGACTATTCCGGCAAATCCGTTGTGCAAAAGCTCGGCATCAAGCCGGGCTTTCGCATTTTTGTAGGCGGCGCGCCCGATGCCTACAGCGATATCGTCGGCCGATTGCCGGCCGGCGTGACCATCACAAGCCGCCTGAAAGCGCCACTCGACATGGTGCACCTGTTTGCGACCGATGCATCGGGGCTCGCCAGCGGGCTGCGCGGCACCCGTGACGCTATCGTGCCCGACGGCATGGTTTGGGTGTCGTGGCCGAAGAAGGCGAGCGGAGTTGCAAGCGATTTGAGCGACGTCGTGGTGCGCGACATGGCGCTTGCCCTTGGTCTCGTCGACGTCAAGGTCTGCGCGGTCGACCACATCTGGTCCGGACTGAAATTCGTGATTCCCAGGGATCAGCGCACCAGGCGCCGCGAGTAGGGCTCTCATTGAGCGACGTGGTAGGATGCTAGCCGTCACAAGGATTACAGCCAATGAAGCGACGGCACGTTGTAGCGCTGCTCGGATACTTTTCGCTTGGCGGTGCGGCGGCGCGGTGGCGTCCACTGCGAGCGTTTGGGCGGCCGGATCCGCGCGAGCATATCGCCCGCGCGATGACTGCGGTTGTAGACGTGATGTTTCCGGGCGACGGGCTTCCTGGAGCCACCGAACTCGGACTTCATCTTCGTGTCCTCGCGATGGCCGATCTCGAAGCCTTGATTGCAACGGGCGTGACCTGGCTCGACCAGCGCGCGACGCTGCAGGGGGCGTCCGATTTTCTGGCGCTTGATGAAGCGCAAAGGCTCGCAGCGCTCGACGCGGCGTTTGCTTCGCCCGACCAAGGCATTCAGCCATTCGTGCTGGCGCTCCGGTATCACGTGGGAACGGCCTATTACTCGGCGCCTGCGATCAAGTCGGCCTTTGCCTATACCGGTCCGCCGCAGCCGGACGGTTTCGCCGATTTCCAGGAGCGCCCCGCATGAGCGACGACGCCCGCTGGGATGTGATCGTGGTTGGCGCGGGCGCTGGCGGCGCCGCGGCGGCCTACGGTCTGTGTCGACACGGACGATCGGTGCTGCTGCTCGACGCGGGGCCTCGCTTTGATCCGTCGACGGACTATCCCCTGACCGAGGCCGATTGGGATGAACGCGAGTTTCCGCAAAAGCCCGGTAGCACGGGCAGGGTCACGTTCGCGTCGGGCCAGAAGCTCGGCAGCGAACCTTTGCTCGCCTCGGGAAGCCGCGGCCTGGGACCGCTGGCGAACGGCGGGACGCGGCTGATGGACAGCTATCAGCACGTCCGCGGCATCGGCGGCAGCACGCTGCATTTCACCGGCGAGTCGCATCGCCTGCACCCCGCGGCGATGAAAATGAAAACGCGCTTCGGCGTGGCCGCGGACTGGCCGTTCGATTATGGCGCGCTCGAGCCGTATTATGTCGCAGCGGAGCAATTGATCGGCGTGGCGGGTCCTGCCGCGCAAGGCGCGCGCTGGCGCTCGCGCGGATTTCCACTGCCGCCGCACCCCCTGTCCTACGCGTCGCAAACGCTCGGCAAGGGGGCAAAAGCACTCGGGCTCGACTGGCAGGCCAACAGCCGTGCGGCGCTATCGCGGCCCTTCAACGGGCGAGTGCCCTGCAACTATTGCGGCGGTTGCAACAAAGGCTGCCCCCGCGGCGACAAGGGCAGCGCCGACGTCACCTTCATTGCCGCCGCTCTCGCCACCGGCCGCTGCACAGTGCGACCGGAAAGTCCGGTGATCCGAATCGAAGCCGGGCCCAACGATCAAGTGGCCGCCGTTTTCGTCGGGCGGGCCGATGGCAGCCTCGAACGCATCGTCAGCAGACATGTCGTGCTGGCTTGCGGTGCCGTCGAGACGCCCCGACTGCTGCTCGCGTCCGAGGGCCTCGGCAACGAGAGCGGCGAAGTCGGGCAGAATTTCATGGACACGCTGTTCGTCACCGTCGGCGCGCTGCATGGCGAACCGCAGCACGGTCGGCGCGGGCTGCCCAGCGATGCCATTACGTGGGACTTCAATGCGCCCGATGCGATACCCGGCGTGATCGGTGGTTGCCGCTTCTACAACGCGGCCGGCGAGAGCGAGCTTGGCGGGCTCGCGGCCTTCGCGCTGCGCGCGGTGCCGGGTTGGGGCCGCGCCCATGCGCAATCGGTGCGGCGCTTATGGGGCCACGCGTTGCACGTCGGCGCGATCGGCGAGCGGCTGCCCAACCGCGACAGCCGCGTCGATCTCGATCCGAACGAGCGCGATCGTTTCGGCATGCCGCTGGCGCGCATCGCCTCCGTCCTTGCCGACACCGATATTGCGCGCCTTCGTTTCATGGCGGGCAAGGCGCATGAGCTGCTGGCGGCAAGCGGTGCGGAGCGCGTCTATGAGAATTATTCGAGCTGGGACTGGTTCGTCGCAACCCATGTCTTTGGCAGCTGCCGCATGGGCGATAATCCCGCAAGCGCGGTGGTCGATGCCTTCGGCCGCAGTCATCGCTGGCGCAATCTGTGGATCGCCGATGCCAGCGTATTTCCTTCCTCCGGCGGCGGCGAGGCACCATCGCTCACCATTCATGCGCTCGCGCTGCGCACCGCCGAGCGGATTGCAGGCAGCTGAGGCATTTTTGTAACACGGGATTTCACGAGAAAATTCTAGAGGATAGATCGGAGTCGGACAGATCGGGAGCTTGCCGCCCAAGCTTGGCAACCTGCGGTTGGTGTTGTTTCGCGGTGTGGCCGATAGCTTCCAATTTTATGCCCGATTCCGGCTAAGGCCTGACTTTAGGAGGCACTTTTGATTTATCCATTGCGCACGATTTCCCTATCCGCCTGCCTGCTGGCGGCGGTGCTCGTGCTGTCGTGCAAGAAAGCGGCGGCTGGCTTCATTATAGTTGCGCCTGCCGCGAATCCTGCCTTTGGCGCAAATTCCGCGAATGCCAGCAGCTGGCTGGCCGGCGCGCATGCCGGCTACAATTGGCAGCAGGGTGCGGCGGTGTTTGGCTTTGAAACCGACCTGCAGGGCACGCATCTCAAGAGTTCGATGACCGGCGGATTGATGCATAACCCTCCGATCGTTCCGCCGCCGGCCGGCGACTTTGCCGCGACCACGGCATCGATCGACTGGTATGGTACCTTCCGTGGCCGCCTCGGGGTGACTGCGGGGCAGTGGCTGTTTTACGGCACTGGGGGCCTCGCCTATGGTGGCGTCAGTCTGAACAGCAACTTCACCACGCTGGGGCTGACGACCTCTGCGCAGACCTCTGACACGAGGGTCGGCTGGGTCGCCGGCGTGGGCCTCGAATATCTGCTGAAGCCCAATGTGATGCTCAGTCTTGGCTACCAATATGTCGATCTCGGAAACATCAGTGTCTCTTCATCGACGTCAGGCATCGTCGGGGCCAGTGCTGTCACGCTCGGTCAGGCAGCGAGTGTCCATGCGCAATTCCAGGCGGTGATGGCAGGTCTGAGCTGGCGATTTGCGCCGGCGCTATCCTCGCCGTGGGCCGGAGGATATGCCGGTGGCCAGGCCGGCGGCGCATGGGGCAACAGCGCCGGCGCGACCTACTCCTCGTCGTCTCAGTTGCTCCCTTCAGATGTGCGGCTTAAGCGCGAGATGGTGCTGGTGGCTCGCCGCAGCGACGGGCTCGGGATTTATCGCTACAAGTATGTGTGGGGCGAAAACGTCTATGTCGGCTTGATGGCGCAAGAGGTGGCCTTGCTTCATCCCGATGCCGTGGCTCGTGATCCTCTCTCCGGTTATCTCAGCGTCGATTACGGTCGCCTTGGTTTGCCCCTGATCCGAGTGCCGTAGCTTCCCGCGGCTCTTGGCGGGCGCCCAAACGCGCCAGGCCAGCCGCCGCGCTTCCGCGGCAGATCCATCATCAATCGACTTGGCGTCGATTGTCCGTCCGTGGCATGGTCCCCACCCAATCGGCGCGGGACACCGCTCGCGCGTTTCAAGCGCGACAAATGACGGGAGAGTAGCGATGCGTTTTATCGCCGGATTTGCCGCGTTCGGCGTGCTCGCCGTCGTGGCGCTGCCCACAGTATCCGAAGCCGCCGAGATGCGCGGCGTCAGCGCGGCCGAAATCAGGATAGGCCAGACCATGCCCTATAGCGGGCCCGTGTCGGCGTTCGGCGCGCTCGGCAAGGGCGAGGTTGGCTATTTCAAGATGCTCAACGAGCGCGGCGGCATCAACGGCCGCAAGGTCAATTTGATCTCGCTCGACGACAGCTATGCGCCGCCGAAGACGGTGGAGCAGACGCGGCGGCTGGTCGAGAGCGACGAGGTCGCGCTGATCTTTTCTTCGATCGGTACCGCGCACAACACCGCGATATCGAAATATCTGCAAGCCAACAACGTGCCGCAACTGTTCATCGGCTCGGGCGCCTCCAAGTTCTCCGACGTCGCGCAATATCCGCAGGCGACGATGGGCGTGCAGGCGCCGTTCCGTTACGAGGCGCGGCTCTACGCGCGCTATGCGCTTGCGAAAAACCCGAATGCCAAGTTTGCGGTGATTTCGCAGAACGACGATTACGGCCGCGATTATCTGCTGGGCCTAAAGGACGTGCTCGGCGACAAATATGATTCCGTCGTGACGGCTGCGACCTATGAAATTTCGGACCCGACGATCGATTCCCAGATCGTCAAGCTGAAGGCGTCCGGCGCAGATGTGTTCGTGATCGCGGCGACGCCGAAGTTCGCCGCGCAATCGATTCGCAAAGCCCATGAGATCGGCTGGCGCCCGATGATTTTTCTCTCCAACGTCGCGGTGTGGATCTCGACCGTGATGCAGCCCGCAGGGCCCGAGGCCGGCATCGGCATTCTCTCGACCGCCTATGTGAAAGATCCCGACGATCCCGCCTGGGTCGACGATCCCGCCGTCAAAGGGTGGCGTGAATTCATGGTCAAATACGTGCCCGACGGCGACCTGCACGACACCAACTACGTCAATTCCTATAACAGCGCGATGGCGCTGGAAGCGGTGCTGAAGGCCTGCGGTGACGACCTTTCGACCGAAAATATCTTGAAGCAGGCGTATTCCATACATGATCTCGAATTGCCGATGCTGCTGCCCGGCATCAAGGTCAACACCTCGCCGACCGATCACGTGCCGGTCGACCAGATGCAGTTCATGCGCTTCAACGGCAAGACCTGGGAGCGCTTTGGCGAATTGCAGACCGGGAATTGAATTCATCGTCCGTCATTCCCTTGATCGCGACGCCAGCCGTGCAGCCTGCCAAAATCTTCGCAAACGACCCTCAAACCTTAAGGTTTCTTAAAAGCTGTCCGGCCTATTGCTGATTGGCGTGCGCCTCGATTGCGCGCGAAGGGATGCCGCATGGCCGCAAGCCTACCCGTCCAGACGATCCAAGGGCGAGACGCCGTTCCCGCGGCGCTCGTCAATGTCTGCTTCGCGCTGTTCGTCATCAACGCCGTGTTCTTTCCGACGGCGTATTTTTCGCATTGGTGGATCTTTGACGAAAATGGCTTGGGCATCCCGACCGATTTCGTCAACGTCTGGTCCGCAGGCCAACTGGTGCTCGATGGCCATCCGGCGCTGGCCTATGATTGGGA
>Ga0066705_10000494_pt1 | contig 11247 bp, 7 predicted proteins | sample GraSoiAngelo_154_FD_66506 | JGI IMG/M metagenome (GOLD analysis project Ga0066705, IMG submission 66506) | Grasslands soil microbial communities from the Angelo Coastal Reserve, California, USA - 14_1009_13_20cm | ecosystem: Environmental > Terrestrial > Soil > Grasslands | place: USA... | reverse complement strand
TCGGAATGCCCGCGCTGGTCGCCGGACGGAGATCGGATACTCCTTCCTGGCATCACCATAATCAACTGGGACGGCTCGAATCCAGTTTTCTTCAGCTCCGCAACAACGCAGAACTTCGGCGTTGGCTTTCCTGCGCGGACCTGCACTGAACCGCAAGAATTTGGGGGCAGTATTCATCGCAAACGCGGATGGCACCAATGCACGGCAGATCACTCCCTGGGGACTGCGGGTAGGAGACTTTGCTCCGCGCTGGTCACCTGACGGAAGCAGGCTTGTGTTCGTCGCCAATCATTCATTATTCCTGGTCAATCCAGACGGTTCCCGACTTCGTGAGCTTTTCCAGGATACGGGAGGAAATCTCGATCTGGCGCCCGCGTGGTCCCCTGACGGAAGCAAGATTATCTTCGTGCGCATCGTGTTTATGGGGCGGAGTTTCCAGAGGAGTCTATACACGATCAATGCAGATGGCACTGGTCTCACCCCCATCATAGGCCCGCATACCTCGGGTCCGGTGGGAGGTCCAGACTGGGGAGTGCACCCGCTGCAATAACATTGCGTTTGGTCGCCGGACGGCACGATTAATGAAAACTGAAGTCTTAGCGCTTAAATGGGGCTCATATTGTAAGTGGCCGATGAAAACCAGCGCAGCCAGTTCCTTACAGCCGACCGTGTGAGTTCGTGGACTGCTGGGCCGAAAGCCGCCGTTTTCGGCTTCGCCCGCGCCTACGCTCTCCAGGGTGACACAACCAAAGTGGGCCGCCGCCTATCGCGATTTCCTTCGGCCTCTGGTCGTCCGATATGAACGTCATGCGGAGAATTTTCTTGGGACGCTTCGCCTCGCCTCGTCTTTGATCCTACTGAGGCGTTTATGAGACGAGTTGTAGCTTTCGTGGGAACGGGGAATGCCTTAGTGATGGATGCGACGAACGCTCAGCCCCGCACTAGCTTCAGCCCGTCCGCCTGGAGAATTCGTTGAACCTGATTTCGAGCGTGGATTGCCCATGGCCCCGCTGTATCCAGCCTGACATACGCATGCCAGTGCTTGAGCGCCTTGCGCGGTTCTTTCAGCTTTTCATAGGCCAACGCGAGGTTGTAATGCGCGTCGGCGTAGGTTGGGGCAAGCTGCAACGCGGTGCTGTAAGTCTGAATGGCTTCCGCTACGCGCCCGGTCTCGTCGAGGACATTGCCGAGATCGAAGTATGCCAGGGCATACCTCGGATCAACTTCGATCGCCCGCCGGTAATGCTTTTCTGCGAGCGTGTACTCCTGCCGATTGTAGTAAAGCGTGCCTAGGTTGATGTGAGCGGCGGCATGATTGGGATCGAGCTCCAGCACCCGGTGGTAAGTCCGAATCGCAAGCGCGTGCTGGCTGGGATCATCCTCCAGCGCAATCCCACGGGCAAAGAGCTGAGCCACATCGGCCACCGTGGGTTCGGGCTGCACAATCGATATCTGCGTACTGCTTACCACGCGCTCCTGCGTGGAAAAGTCGAACATGAATTGCCCGGCGATAGGTTCGACCAGCTTGCCCTGATGCCGAAATCCAACCCGATGATGGCCAGTGGTGAACGCTCCCGCTTCGAGCAGTGGATTCTCCATGCCCGCCACTTGCTTCTGCATGGCCTCAAGCGACTGCCGGATCACGGCCGGGCGGACCTTTCGGGCGCACAGATCGCGTACTTTTTTTATTTGCAGCAGGTCGAAGAAGGAATAGCTCCCAGCGGCGGCTACCAGTCCGGCTTTTTCCCAAGCTGCCAACTGGCGCGCGGTGAGCCGCAGGATGCGAACCAGATCCGCTCGATTGTATCGGTACACGTTTGTAAAGGAACTCTGCTGCCATTATCGGAAAAGTTAACCAACGCCGCAATAGCAAAGTAGTGCTAGGAGGAATCTTACGAGGCAACTTTGCAAGCAAGATGGTGCAAGTACGGTGGAAAAGTTGTTAGTCGTTGGTTTTGGGTCGTTTGCCGGGTGTGGCGCACTCTTTCGGCCACCAACTTCTATTCCCAGTATCTCTTCACGAACTCATGAACGAGCGATAAGAAATTGGCGACGGGTTCGTCCTTGTTGATGAAACCATCCACGTGCCGCAACGTTTCCGGCACTCTCCCGGAATACACGATAATCGGCACATCACGCTTCATCTCTTTCATCCGCTTGGCGAGCTCGGTGCCAGTCGTTCCCCGCAGCATATGGTCAGAAAGGACAAGGCAAACCGGTGCTTCGGAAAGCACTTCCAATGCCTCTGTTTCATTGGTCGCGCTGAGAACCGTGTAGCCTGCCTCCTCGAGGACGGCCTTGCGCAGACGCAAATACATCTCATTGTCGTCTATGCAGAGGATGAAGGGCCTGACGTCGGGTTTGAGCGAAGGGAGCGCCAAGGTATTCACGTGGAATTAAAACGTTTTACGTTACCGCATCGGGATGCCGCCGTGAATACAGCAAAGACCGTATATTGTCGAACAAAAATCCTGACGGCGGCAGCGTGTTGGCGGGAACTCGCCGAGAAATATCCCATTACCTTAGTTTAGAAGATTCGCCGGGTTCTCTTTTGACTTCCGGTATTTCGGGCTAGAATCCCTGAAATCGATCTATATCAGCACGAATAAACTTGAATTCCAGAGCTGGTTTTCGCTTCTTGCCTGAGATTCAGGGTTAAGAGCTCAGAATAGCCTGGGCCTTCAGGCGGCATCTTCAACTCCCCCGTTGATCCTGTCCGAGTTTCGTCGGGTCAATAACTTCGCAGTTGAGGTGGGGGTTGAAGTTCGCAAATATCCGCCAGGGGGTCCTGGCTCTCGCTTGTATTGTTCCCTTGTGTTTGGTTTCTGCATTCGGCCAAACGGTGACCGTGTCACCGACCGCCTTGTCTTTTGGAAATCAAGTCCTGGGCACCTCCAGTCCGGTAAAGAAAGTCACACTAAAGAATGGCCAGACCACAGCCATTACCATCGGTAGCATCATTTCGAGTCTGGCCGATTTTACCCGGAGCAGTAGTTGCCCCACTACCCTGGCGGCGGGCAGCAACTGCACGATCTCTGTGAGCTTTACCCCCGCTGCTCTGGGCTTACGAACCGCGACGCTCACGATTACGGACAGCGGCAGCAACAGCCCACAAACCGTGGCGCTCAGTGGGACGGGCGTGGCAGCGGTCACCGCAACTCCATCGAGCCTCTCATTTGGAAATCAAGCGGTCGGACTAAAAAGTCCGGCAGCTACGGTTACGGTCACCAACAACCAGGCTAAGAATTTAAGCATCAGCAGCATCACAACCAACCTCCCCGATTACACTATTTCGACCACGTGTCCCCTGAAACCCAAGACTCTTTCTGGCGGAGCAAGCTGCACGATCTCAGTTTTTTTTACTCCGGCCGCTTCAGGTACGCGCGCCGCCACGCTGACCATTTCTGACAACGCCAGCGTCAGCCCGACAGTGAGTCTGACTGGGACTGGAGCGTCGGGCGCTTTGCTTTCAATTGCAGTCACTCCCGCAAATCCGTCCTTCGCGCTTGGAACCACACAACAACTGAAAGCGACAGGCACGTACAGCGATGGCAGCACGCAGGACCTAACCAACACGGTAACTTGGGATACGACGGATCACACGATAGCGATGGTCAATGCTCAAGGGCTGGCGACGAGTGTCGCAGCAGGCAGTACAACCGTAACGGCCGCATCTGGTTCGATCCGCGGTACAACCACGCTGACGGTTACCCCGGCAACGCTGGTTTCCATTGCGGTGACGCCGGCCATTCCGAGCGACCCTCTGGGCACTACTCAGCAGTTCACCGCCACCGGCACGTTCACTGACGGCAGCACTCAGAACATCACTAAAACCGTGCAGTGGAGTTCAGACACAACCACGGTCGCTACCATCAGCAATGCGACGAACTCACAAGGATTGGCGACAACCGTCGGCACCGGATTAACGAAGATATCGGCGGCCTCCGGTTCAATTACTGCCAACACAACGTTGACAGTTACCGCGGCGGCGCTGGTTTCGATCGCGGTAACTCCCGCGATTCCCTCAATTGCACTGGGCACAACCCAGCAATTCACGGCTACGGGTACTTACACGGACAGCAGCACACAGGATCTGACTTCGACTGCAACCTGGGCATCAGACGCGACCTCGACGGCAACAATCAATAAGACAGGGTTGGCCACCAGCACGGGAACAGGAACGGCCACCATCAGCGCGACTTCTGGAACGACAACCGGCTCGACGGTGCTGACGGTAACCGCGGCAGCGCTGGTCTCAATCGCAATCAACCCGCAATCTACCAGCGTGCCGCTGGGCAAGACTCAGCAGTTTACGGCGACCGGAACTTATACAGATGGGACCACCCAGGACCTAACTCAGTCCGGGCATTGGAGCTCCACAGCCGCCACGGTGGCGACCATCAGCAATGCGTCCGGATCGAACGGGCTGGCGAGCACGCTCGCTACGGGTAGCACGACAATCGGCATCACTTCAGGAACGGTGAACTCCTCGGCTACGCTCACGGTAACGCCCGCAGTGTTGGTGGCGATTTCCATCAGCCCCCTCTCTCCAACCATCCCTCTCGGCATGACTCAGCAGTTCACCGCGACGGGCACTTATACGGACAGCAGTACGCGGGATGTGAGTTCCCTCGTAACGTGGAGTTCGTCAGCTGCCCAGGTTGCAATCATCAGTAACGATTCTGGAACGGATGGTCTGGCGACCAGCGCAGGTTTGGGCACAGCGAACATTACAGCGTCGTTCGGCTCAGTAACTGCCTCGACCTCGATCACCGTAGGCGCAGCCGCGATCGCTTCCATTACAGTCACGCCCGCTGCGACATCTGTGCCTCTCGGTTCGAGCCGGCAATTCGCAGCCACAGCGAAGTTCACCGACGGCTCTACCCAGGACGTTACGCAAACGGCCACCTGGGCTTCTTCAGTGCCGGCCGTGGCAACAATCAATTCGACCGGAATGGCGGCCACTTTTTCGACCGGGAGCACCATGATTTCCGCACTCTCGGGTTCGGTAACCGGCTCAACGACCCTTACGGTTGATGCCGCAGCACCGATGTCGCTCACAATCGCACCGTTCAATCCGACTGCTTACGTCGGCTCGGCGCAGCAGTTCATCGCTACGCTGACTTATAGCGATGGCACTTCGCAGGATGCGACCAATTCGGTTACTTGGAGCTCGTCCAACCCAACTGTGGCGACCGTCAGCATCAGCGGACTAGCCACTACGCTCGCCGGGGGCAGCACAACGATTCAGGCTACTGCCAACTCATTGAGTGCTTCGACGACGCTCTCAGTTTCTGTGCCAAGTGTCACTGTCACCCCCGGATCCGTGTCCCTTTTGTTCGGAGGAACGCAGCAGTTCGCCGCGAACATTTCCGGCATCAGCAATCAAAATGTCACGTGGACAATGACCGGAGTAGGAACTCTAAGTTCCACAGGCCTGTATTCTGCGCCTGGCCTTTGCAATACCACTGTGCAGACCGCAACTGTGACCGCTACCTCAGTAGCAAGCCCGAATTCGAGTGGCGCCGCGGCGGTGACTATTAATGCTTCAACCTGCGCCCCGATCGCAGTCTCGCTATATCCGCCTGCGGCCACCATCGCTGGTGGAGGCAATCTGACCTTTAGCTCCACCGTGACTAACGACGGCAGCAGCGCCGGAGTAACGTGGTCGATGAGTGGAGCGCTCGGAAGCTTAATTAATCAGACGCAGACTTCAGCGACATTAAATGCCGCCAATGTGACTTTGACGACTAACGGTACACTCACTGCCACCAGCGTCGCCGATCCGATGAAGAGCGCGTCGGTGACGGTGACCGTTTCACCGTCATCGCAGTGCGGCCCTCCCAACTATGCATGTTCCCGCAGCGACTCCATCACTACTCAGCTTCCGCCCGCGCCGAACGTAGGTGGCCTGACTGGAACCAACACGATCGTCATTCCCAGTGACTTCAACAACCGCATAGTGCGGGTGACTGACGGAGGTTTCGCCAACAACAAGTCGATCAGCAGCACGAAATCGGGCGGCGATGGTGACAATATGTGGAACACCGACTCCACTTTGCTTTCCGTAGTGCAGGAGGGCGGAATCTTCTTCCTCGGCTTCAACCCAGCCACTATGCAGATCACAAATGCTGACCAAGCCGGCTCCCATGCAGTATTCACTGGCGGCTTTGGCTGGGGATTCAGCCGCGTCTCGAACAATGTCGGCTATCACGTCGAAGGTACGAGATTGGTGCGCTATACCTTCGCCATCAATAATGGCGTGCCAAATCCTGCAGTGTTTACCAGCTCCGTGATCTTCAATGCAACCAGCTGTCCTGGTATAACGAACGGAAGGCCAGTCTCGGGGAGTCATTTAGCGGTTGGCGCCAACGATGCCATGTTCGCCTACTCCTTCAGCTTAACTGGTGGCCAAGGAACGGCGATTTACGCAGTCGCTTATAAGCCGGGATCGGGCTGCTCCTGGCTGAACACGCAGACGGGACAAGTGCAAGGCGATTGGGGTGCCACCGGACAAATCGGCGGATCGTCTTTCGCTTCGTTCACTCTTCATGACACGGGCATGGACTTGAGCGGAACGAATTTCAAAATGTCGATGGCCTCTTGCCTGTCCGGAAGCTGTACTGGCACAAATTCCAACATCTACGAGTGGCAAATCGGCACCATCAATCCATACCTGGCATGCCTCAGTCCGGGCACGCTGCACTGTTCGGGCCACGCCGCGGTCGGCTACAACCATGATATTCAGATGGACAACCCCAGCTTGCTGCGCCGGCTGGACTCTGATCCTACGCAATACAATGTGATTTTCAGATTTCCGCAAGTTCTGGTTGAGAACCACTTATCTTGGAACAACGCTCTGCCAGACGACAGCAACGCCCCGATTCACTCGTCAGCGCAGCTCAATGCAATTTGGACAATGGCGTGGCGCAACGAAATATTTCTCATCTTTCAAGACGGGACCTTTCGCCGCTTTGCCCATAACTTTATCAGCGGACAATCGCAAGACTTCGAAGCACAATATGCCATCGGAACCGTTTCTCAGGATGGCCGCTTTTTCTCCTTCGCCTCCGATTGGTTAGGCACGCTGGGATCGACCTCTGGAGCCTTGTCGTGCACGGTAGGCGCCGACTGCCGCAGTGATGTATTTGTCGTCGAACTCAAGTAAGAGCACTGAAAGAAGGTAGAGTAAGAGAGGCAACCAGTGTCCCAACATGGTTGACGGAACCCGCGATTCTGCCTAATATTGCTCGATTCGCAAACCTCCGCTAGAGGGCCTCATTGAGTACTCAGCTGGCGACACTAGTCGGGCAAGACATCTCGCATTACCGCATCATTGAGCTGCTCGGTGGCGGTGGGATGGGTGTCGTCTACAAGGCTGAGGATACGACCCTCGGCCGCTTCGTTGCCTTGAAATTTCTACCCGAAGAAGCTTCCAAGGATGCCCAAGCGCTGGAACGTTTCCGCCGTGAAGCGCGAGCCGCCTCGGCTCTGAATCACCCCAACATTTGCACCATCCACGAGATTGGCCAGCACGAGAACCGCTTCTTCATCGTCATGGAATGCCTTACGGGGCAGACGCTGAAGCACATGATTGGTCAAACTCCGATGGAACTCGAAGACCTACTGCGGCTTGGCGTTGAAGTTGCCGACGCACTCGAAGCCGCCCATACAAAGGGTATCGTGCACCGCGACGTCAAGCCGGCGAACATTTTCGTGACTGACCGCGGCCATGCCAAAATTCTGGACTTCGGCCTAGCCAAAATCGCGCGCAGCAGCCGGCCGAACCTGGCAGATTCTCAGACTTTAGGAGATGTAACCAATCTCGATCTCACTAGTCCGGGGACAGCGGTGGGAACAGTTGCCTACATGTCACCGGAGCAATTGCGTGGCAAGGAACTGGACCCAAGAACGGATCTTTTTTCGTTTGGCGTGGTGCTCTACGAAATGGCGACAGGCGTTCTGCCGTTTCGCGGCGAGACCCCTGCCGTCATAACGGAAGCCATACTGAATCGCGCGCCGACCGGGGCCATCCGTCTCAATCCGGAGCTGCCTGTCAAGCTCGAAGAGACAATCAGTAAAGCTTTGGAGAAAGATCGGGACCTGCGATGCCAGAGTGCCGCTGAGATGCGCGCAGATCTCAAGCGCCTTCAACGCTCGCTCGATTCCTCGCGTACCTCCATTGTGACGGAGACCGAGCAGCCCGCTACGTCGGCGAGCTCGACGTCGCAAAAAGTAGCGGTCGCCGTCCCAGCCAAGCAAAGCCGCGTCCCACTGCTGATCGCATTTTCTGCGCTTGTAGCGCTCGCGGCGGGAGTTTGGGCAGGCAAGCTGTTTTACTCGCAATCACCTCCGCCGCCCCCGCTGTACCGGCAGCTTACCTTCCGGCGCGGCAGCATCCGTTCGGCGCGGTTCGCACCCGATGGACAAACCATCCTTTACAGTGCCGCTTGGCAGGGAAATCCCGCCGATGTGTTCACGGCGCGTCCCGAAGCTCCCGAGTCGCGTTCTATGGGCCTGAGCCGCACCCAGCTCATGTCTGTTTCTGCCAGCTCCGAGATGGCGGTTCTGCTGAACAGCAAAGCAATTGGCGCTTGGGTGAGCATGGGCACACTGGCCCGCGCCCCGCTTTCCGGCGGAGCTCCGCGCGAAATCCTGGAGCAAGTGCAATGGGCCGATTGGGGTCCGGACGGCAACAGTCTGGCGGTGGTGCGCGATCTCGGCGGACGTAATCGCCTGGAGTATCCCATCGGCAAGCCGCTCTATCAAACCGGGGGCTGGATCGGCCATCCTCGCGTCTCGCCCAAGGGAGACCTCATCGCTTTTGCCGATCACCCGCTTCAAGGCGACGACAGCGGCTCGCTCGCCATCGTCGATATGGCGGGCAACAAGAAACTTCGTTCCTCGCCGTGGTTCACCATTCAAGGCCTCGCTTGGACTCCCGACGGCAAGGAGATTTGGTTCACCGCCAGCAAGTCGGGCACGGACCGCACTCTCTACGCCACTTCGCTCGATGGCAAGCAGCGCATCGTGGCCCGCCTGCCCGGTGCTCTCATGCTGCTCGATATCGCCAAGGACGGTCGCGTGCTTTTGGTTCGCGCCACCTGGCGCCGCGAATTGCTCGGGCTCTTTGACAAGGATGCACAACAGCACGAACTTTCCTGGCTCGACTACACCTATCCCGCCGATCTTTCCGCCGATGGCAAGACCATCCTGTTCGATGAAGAGGGCGGTGGCGGCGCGCTGGACTACTCCAAGTCTGGCGGCCTGACCTATGCGGTTTATATTCGCAAAACCGATGGCTCGCCCGCAGTCCTGCTTGGCGAAGGCGGTGCCGTCGCCTTATCCCCCGACGGCAAGTGGGCCATTGCCCAAACTCAGGAATCGCCCTCGCAGTTCAGGCTTCTGCCCACCGGTCCCGGTGAACCCAGAGATATCACCAAAGACAACGTCAACCACAGTTGGGCACACTGGTTTCCCGACGGAAAGCACATTCTGTTCTCCGCCGACGAGCCCGGCAAGGGCGTCCGCTTCTACGTCTACGACCTGGCCTCAGGCAAGAGCCAGCCAATTTCTCAGGAAGGCGTGAACGGCACCGCCTTCGTGATCTCGCCAGATTCGCAAACCGTCGCCGGCATCGGTCCCGACCAAAAGGGATACCTTTATCCCGCGAGCGGCGGTGAGCCGAGCGTGATTAAAGGATTGAATCCCGGCGAACAGCCGATCGTCTGGAGCGCCGATGGACACGCTGTTTACGTTTATCAGCCCGGTGAATTACCAGCGCGTGTTTATCGTGTCGAACTGCAAACTGGTCAGCGTACTCTCTGGAAGCAGTTGATGCCCTCCGATCCCGCAGGCGTGGAAAACATCGGCCCCATCCTCCTGACGCCCGACGCCAAAACCTGCGTCTTCGGATACCACCGCATGCTTGCGGATCTGTACCTGGTGGAAGGCTTAAAGTAGACGAGGGATGTCAAAAGTCTTGTAGGCTAGCAGGCTGCGGAAAAACTTATCGCGAACGTTTTGGGAAGGGCACGAGTTCACAGGCTGCGGAAAAACCTATCGCGAATGTTTTGGGAAGGGCACGACTTCAGTCGTGCCAATAAGTCCCTTAATTTTGTCATTCCGAAACGGCTTCAGCCGCCGAGGAATCTGCTTTTCCGACTTTTTCCGCAGCCATAGAGTTGTCTGAGCAGGAGGGCACCTAAATGAACCTCTGCGTAGTCGTTGAAGTCAGAAATTCAGCCGACGCGGACGGCTTTCCTTGCCGACGAACGGCCAGCAAGGAATGTTTTGACTGTGGGACTGAGTTGTGCGACGAACACGCTGAAATGTGCGCCAAATGTCACGCTATTTTCTGTCCTGCTTGTTTGTCCTTGCATATAGCGAATCATCCAAAGCCTGCCGCCGCGGAACGCAGACGCGAACGCAGAACTGCCTGAAGGCTTTCTTTATTTGGGTAGAGTGGGGTTTTTAGGAAGCATACAATGTTGCGATGGCTGAGAGAGAAAAACGTTTACATTTCTACAAGACTGACAATTGTGGCAAGCTGGACAGATGGCAAGAGCTTACAGAACTGATGTGGTCAGCGAAAAGAAGTTTCAAGGGGTAATCCGGCAGCTTAAGAATGTTCTCACGCCAGAGCGTGTGCAATGTCCGTTAGCTGGTTGCGAATGTACCTATGAAATGTATGGCTGCTCGCCCTCGAATCGCGAGGGCAACATAGCGACTCTCCAAGAACGGCTCAAGCGAGAACATCCCGATCACACCAGCGAGGTGCTAGCGGTGAATGAATTTCGCAAAAGGCCGAGGTGAAGTAATTTGGAAAGCGCTCCATCTCCCGCCCTGCATTCAATCATTGCAGACGCCGTGATCTTCGCACTCGACTGCCAACCGTCCTGATTCATGACCCGCGCTTCGCGCGGGCAAGCCTGGATGCAGTGACCGTCCAGCCCTAAAGGTCGCAATTCCCGCGCCTCTCAGCGCCGGGGTAAGGGGAAACTTCATCCTCGCTGCCTAATTTCCGCACAGATTCCTATGTTTGCTTTAAAAGTTACTAGATTGAGGTCCCCGCAGTCCCGCAGTGGCGATGTATCTGAACAGATACCTTATATCTGATTTGATACGTTGCCGTAGAACATCTGGTCCTGCAGCAACCTGTGCGGGCATTTTCGACAAAAGTTCCTCGGGCAACGCTTTCTTGAGCTTACAATTCCATCCCTGGTTGTCGCGGAAGGTTTGAGTAAC
>Ga0066705_10000493_pt1 | contig 11254 bp, 10 predicted proteins | sample GraSoiAngelo_154_FD_66506 | JGI IMG/M metagenome (GOLD analysis project Ga0066705, IMG submission 66506) | Grasslands soil microbial communities from the Angelo Coastal Reserve, California, USA - 14_1009_13_20cm | ecosystem: Environmental > Terrestrial > Soil > Grasslands | place: USA... | reverse complement strand
TCGATCTGCTGGTCGAAGCGAACAGGGCCTGGGCGAAGAACGCCGCTGTCCTTGTCTTGTTCATTTCGCGAAAGACATTCGATTACAATAACGAACCATCATTCATTCCTACGACACTGGCGCGGCATGGGAGAATTTCGCGCTGCAAGGTTTCCGGCAAAATTTCGTGGTGCACGGAATGGAAGGCTTCGATTATGAACGCGCAAGGATCGAGCTGCGCATTCCGGATGAATTTCAAGTGGAGGCGATGGCGGCAGTCGGCAGACCCGGCGCCAAGGAGCTGCTTCCGGGAAAACTGCAAAAGCGCGAGAGCCCAAATGGTCGCCGCAAAGTAATCGAGAGCATCTTCGAGGACCATTCGTCTCTCGATCGAAGTGAAGAATTCACGGGGCAAATCACGAACATCGATAAATATCCTCTTGCTTCGCTCAATATTACGCAAAGGCGTCGTCAGGATAGCAGTACAGGCAGCGCTCGCCGGGTTGCGCTGACGCAATCACGGGATGCCCGCTCAGGTGCGCATGCTTGCTGGCATGGCGATTCGGATTGCCGGATTTTCTTCGATATGCTCGTGGCTGCATCGTCCGGGACCAAAGTCGTGCGTAATACGATGTTACGACCAGTACGAGCGGAGGAATCAACTGGACATAATAATGAGAGTGAAAGCGTGCGGGCTGGAGCGCCGATTGCCGAGGCGGCAAGTGGCCCGACAGGCGCTGTTCGTTCTGCCGTCCTCACAGCCCAAATCTGACTCTTATCCCGGCACACCATTATCGCCCCAATTTACCAAAGGCGAACCGGCTCCGAGAAAGGCGAGCGTAGCAATTCCCTTGTGCCAAAACACATGCGGAATCGCGCTACTTTATTCATGCGCAATTCTGTGGGCGACCCTACTAAAAGACTCTGACGCTGGCCCGGTTGTTTTTATGTACCAAGATAGTGTTTTAGCGAGCCCTTCGCGGACACCATATACCGGTAAAAAACCGAGCAATTCCGAGATTTTTGTGATGTCTGCTTGAGAATGCCGAACATCCCCGCTTTGAAACTTGCGGTATAAAGGCTCACAAGCTCCCACATCATTTCCACTCTGGAGCAGCAGCTCCTTTAAGATGGAAAATAGCTCAATCAGAGTCGTTCTTTTATTCAACGCAACATTATAAACCTCATTGACCGCTTCGGGTTTAGCAGCCGTGGCAGCGAGCAAATTTGCCTGAACCGCGTCCGGGACAAAAATGAAGTCGCGGCTGGTATCCCCATTCCCATTCAAAAAAATCGATTCGCCTTTTATCAGTGCTGCGATCCACTTTGGGATGACCGCAGCGTAATCCCCTTCCGGGTCCTGGCGAGGTCCAAAAACGTTGAAGTAACGAAGACCGATTGTTTCGAATCCGTAGCACTGGGCAAAGACGTGCGCATAGAGTTCGTCCGCATATTTCGTTACTGCGTACGGAGAGAGCGGCCGGCCAACCGTGCATTCTATTTTTAAATCAGCAGGGTCGTCGCCGTAAGCCGCACTACTAGTTGCATAAACAAATCGTCGTACCCCCGCATCGCGCGCAGCAACGAGCATATTTACAAACCCGTTGACGTTACTCTCGTTTGTACTAATCGGATTCTTAAGCGAACGTGCTACCGAAGCAACAGCCGCATGGTGAAGAACATAATCAACATCTCGACAGACAAGTCGACAGGTTTCTAACTCACCAATCGTACCCTCGATAAGTCGAAACTTAAGCCATCGAGCAGGCCCACACAATTGTCGGACATCTTCCAGATTGCGTCGTTTTCCGGTCGAGAAGTCATCCAGTCCAATAACTCGTTGATCTAGCGTAAGCAAGGTTTCCAGAAGATTGGATCCGATGAATCCTGCTACGCCAGTTACAAGCCAGGTTTTCGGTGAGGCGGCCAAATGATTCTTCAGATCAGCGTAATTGCCCATTCGTGTCAGGCGCATTTATATCAGGCGATGTCTTTCGTTGACAGCCGCTTTTTGGCAGCTCCCAAGCCAAGACAATCGCGGAGATCAGAGTCGGATTGAGCTTTTTCAAGCTCAAATGATTTAGTCGAATGAGCTGACTTTACCAGATGCTGCTTGGTTTCCAAATGACAAAAAAGCCTCAGACGAGCGTCGTACAAGCCTTTCCAATCAAACAATTGATTTCGCGAATCCGCTTCGCTTTTCCCGGAAAGACGAGACCTAAACGATCAGGCTGATCTGAATGGGGAAAATGTCTCTATGCGCGTGAACCGACGCCCCTTGGCTTCCGTGCTGACCGTTTCGTTCTAATCTTGGGAAAACGTGGCCAAACGTGGCCAGCACAAGCTGCGCGGGAGCAACAAATCCGATGTATTTGAAGCAACGGGAACCCGCCGCAAATCCAGTTCGACGTCGCGGTTTAACCAGATTAAACTTAAGCTGATTAAGTTCACCGGACGTTTGATCGTATTTTCGACCGGGTGAAAACCGATTGCATGTGCAAATGGTGATCCTAGCGCAATTGGCAAAAGCAAACAGGACTTACGGGACTGAACGCGTGAAAAAAACCTGACTGAGCCGACCTAAGTCGCTGCATACATTGCTGAGAAATGAATCTCTTTAATGCGCGAGCAATTTCTATATTCGTGATGGGCTTTTCGATCGACGTCCGCCGAGCACTCAAAAGGAAGCCGCACTGAAATCAAAGATCGGCCGATGACCCGCCGCGAGTCTTACTGGATCACCGTTCTTATCATCGCGCTGGTCATGATTCTGCGCGCGCCCACGCTTTTGCCGTCGCTATGCCTAACCGATGAGGGCTACTACGGCACAATTGCCAACGACGTTTTGGACGGTGGAAAGGTCTACCACACCGCGGTCGATACGAAGCCGCCGGGGATATATTACATCTACGCCGGCGTTTTCCGGGTAGCGGGAAGGAATAATCTCCTTGCTGTGCATCTGCTCGCGATCTTCGTGGTCATCGCCACCGCGCTAGCCGTGCGGCGGATTGGCGCACGCGTGTTTGACGAATGGGCGGGTGCGTGGGGTGGCATCGCCTACGCAGTGTTTGTCCACGCGTATCTGCCGCGCGACACGCTCGCGGCTAACACTGAGATTTTCGCGTCTCTTTTCCTGTCGCTGAGCATCCTTGCTTTCCTGCGGGGCGAAAAACACGCGGTGTGGGTTTGGATGTTTCTCAGTGGCGCGCTCTGTGGGGCGGCCACCTTAATTCGACAGCCTTCCGGCGCGAACTTGGGCGTGATGCTGGCCTGTCTCGCCTACGCCTGGCTGATTCTCCGTACTCTCTCATTCGGAAGTGTCGTGCGCGCAAGCAGCGGAATCGTGGCTGGATTCGTCGCCGTCATCGGCGGACTGGCGTTGTATTACCAGTCGCAGGGGAACCTGCGCGACGCGTATCTGTGGGCGTGGGCGTTTGCCATCCGCTACGTCGAATCCGAGACGACGTTCCTGTACGTGCTAGGGCGTCTCGTGACCGTCCATCTGGCTGTGATCTTGTCGTGGGGTTTGTTGTGGTACTTTGGCATCTGGCAGGTGGTTGAGATATTCAAATCACTTCGACGCACGAGAATCGCACCCACGCCGGCGGTGTTGCTCGTTTTATGGCTGGTCGGCACCTATCTGACAATCTTTATTGGGTGGCGGTTTCCAGGGCATTATCATCTGCCGGTGCTTCCGCCGTTGTCGATTCTCGCGGGCCAGGCTTTCTCGCGCTTTATTGCGAAACAGCAGCGTTCTCCCCTGCCACATTGGCCATGGGTGCGAATGGCCATAATCAGCGCGGCCGCAATTCCGGCGATCGGTTATCTAATCATGGCGTTCGTAGTCAGACCGAAGCTCAATTTTTTCCCGATTGTCCAGCAGATCGTCGAGCGGACGGATCCAAGCGACCGCATCTTTGTCTGGGGGAGCCACCCGGAACTTTACAGTTTCTCAGGACGTCGTATGGCGACGCGCTTTGTCAGTTGCACGCATCTGGTCGGCGCCTATGCGAGCAGGCCCCACGAGGTTAAACTGAGAGCGGAGAGCGTGATTCCGGGAAGTTGGGAGATGTTTCAAGCGGACTGGGAAGCGCATCCCCCGGTACTTATTATCGACATGTCCATGGTCCCTATTGACCCGGACTGGCTGGTGTATCCCATGACAAGATATCCTGCGCTCCGGGCATATCTTGCCAGATATCGTGTGGAATGCGTAATCAATGGCGCAACGATCTATCATCGCCTTTAACACAGGACTGGAACATCGCTTATGACGACATGGCGGCCGAGTATCTCGCTGGTTTATCCCATGTTCAACGAGGAAGAGAACATCGAGCGCGCGGTGCATTTCGCGGCGACCGTCCTGGTCGACATTACGTCCGGTTACGAGATCCTCATCGTCAACGATGCCAGCACGGACAGATCCGGGGAAATCGCCGAGGCCTTAGCCCAATCAAACAGGTGCGTAAAGGTGTTTCACCACGAACAGAATTTGAAGCTGGGAGGCGCGCTTCGCACGGGCTTCAGCAAGGCGACGAAGGAGCTGATCTTTTACTGTGACTCGGATTTGCCGGTCGATCTCCTGGAGCTGACCCGAGCAGTGCGTATCATGGAGTTCACAAAGTCTGATATCGTTTCGGCTTTTCGATTCGATCGCACCGCGGAAGGATTCGTCCGCACTCTGTATTCCGTGGTTTACAATCTTCTCATCCGCTTCCTCTTTCCGCTGCGGGTGAAAGACATTAATTTCTCGTTCAAATTATTTAAGCGAGAGATGCTGAATAAGGTTGTATTGGAGTCGGAGGGTTCGTTCATTGACGCGGAACTGCTCATCAAAAGCAAGTTGCACGGGTTCAAGATCACCCAATTTGGAGTAGATTATTTTCCCCGAAATCGCGGCACCTCAACCCTGGCCAGCCCGGATGTGATTATCAAAATGATACGGGAACTAGTTGCCTTCCGGATGAAGATGCGACGAGAAATCCGAGCGTTCCGAGCTTCTACGTTTTGAAGCGGCTGATTGTAAACGCCGACGATTGGGGACTGACGCCCGGCGTCAACCGCGGGATTGTGCGCGCGTTTCAACATGGAATCGTGACGAGTGCCTCGCTACTCGTGACCGGGAGCGCATTCAAGGATGCCGTCGCGCTGGCGCGAGATTTCCCGGCACTGGATGTTGGCCTGCATTTGGCGCTGGTGGAAGAGCAAGCCGTGTTGCCGCCTGAGGCGCTGCCGACCCTTGTTGATAAAACAGGGCGTCTTCCCGGCACAAAGGGCGAATTCTTCCGACGCGCGCTGCTCGGGCGAATAAGTTGGGCTGAAGTCGAGCGCGAAATTGCGACCCAGATCGCGCGCTTTCAACAGACCGGACTCAGGCTCTCCCATCTCGACAGTCACCAGCACCTCCATATGTTCCCGCCTGTCTTCCAGATCGTGACCCGGTTGACCCGTGGGATGGATGTCTGGATCCGCAACTCTGCCGGCCCCTGGCGAAAATTGCCCGGCGTCCGAACGGGACGATGGTTCCAGCGGCTTGGTTTGAATCTGGCGTGTCTGTGGGCGCGAGGATTGCACAATCCGCCCGGCCTTCAAATGCCGGATGGTATGTATGGGTTCGAGGTTGGCGGTTCCTTAACTCGCGCTGCGCTTGAACAGATTCTTCGAGAAATTCCTCACGGGTTATATGAATTGAGTTGCCACCCCGGCGAAGGGGACAAGGAGACCTGCAGGCAATACGGTCATTGGGGCTATCGGTGGGCCGAGGAACTGGAGGCCTTGACGGCGCCTGAAACACGGTGGCTCCTCCAGAAACAGAAGATCGCACTGACCTCGTTCGCTCGGGCGCAAAAGACGGGTCTGCTGCTAGAGTCTTAATCCACGCGAGCCGCCTGGTTCGCGCATCGTCGGCCGGCTTTCTTCTGAAATAACCCAAGGAATTCGTGCGCTTGATTGCCGGTTCGAGACGCATGCAGCCCATTCCTCTGCGTTTTTTGTAAATGTGGGACGGATTGCGAATCGGCCACTCTTTTGCGAAGAGTTTAGCTTGGGCAAAAGATGGTCTTTTCACGAGTCTTGTGCTAGAAAATAGGCTCGTCCATGCAGGCCTTCTTCCACCAATCTGAGTTTGATCAGCCGCATCCAGGCCGTGCGAGGGCAATCATCAAAGCGCATCCGGAAGTTCGCCAATTAATGGTGCGCAATCCGTATACGGCGCTTATCGCGTTATCGCTGGTGATCATGCAAACAACAATCGCCTATTGGATGGGCACGCTTGGATTCGGTTATTGGTGGCTCAGTCTGCTCATCGCTTATTGCGTCGGTGCATTCGCGAACCATGCCAATTACGTGATCATTCACGATGCGACTCACAATCTAATTTTCCGAGGCAAGGGCTTGAACAAAATGGTGGGCATCCTCGCTGATCTGCCGAATCTCACGCCGGGAGCGATGGGCTTTCGCGTTTATCATCTCAAGCATCATTCGCATCAAGGCGATTACGAATACGACGCTGACCTTGCAAATCATTGGGAAGCGCGACTGGTCGGCAATAAGTGGCATCGCAAGGCCCTGTGGCTCATGCTATTTCCATTTTTCCAGTTGACCCGGCCACCCCGATTGAAAGCGATCACGATGTGGGACCGGTGGTTCTTTGTGAATTTCTTGTCTGCGGCAGCATACGACGCAGCCGTCGTTTATTTTTGCGGTTGGCCGGGACTCCTTTATCTCGGGTTCGCATTTTTCTTCTCGATTGGACTGCATCCGGTGGGTGCTCGCTGGATTCAGGAGCATTACACGTATGATTTCGACCAGGAAACGTTCAGCTATTACGGGCCGATCAATCTCGTCGCGCTGAACATGGGCTACCACAATGAGCACCACGATTTGCCCTCGATTCCGTGGCATAATCTGCCGAAGCTGCGCGCGATTGCCCCGGAGTTTTACGACAATTTGAAGTATCACTCGTCATGGACCCGGCTGCTCTTTCAGTTCATTTTCGACGAGCGTTACACTCTGTATTCGCGGATTGAACGAATGAAACAAAGGGCCAGTTCTCGAGCGATTCCAGACGTAACAACCGGTCGAATGAGCGGCGTTGATCTAAGCGCCAGGCCGATTACTTTTTAATTATGGCGGAGCGGCATTACGTCTCGAAGAAAAACGAAACGGTCCGGATGTTCGAGAGCGATTTGATGGAGTTCTTTTCGCGTGTGCATCCGGCGACGCCACTTCTGTTGTATATGCCGGTTGTCGGCTACATGCTTTACCTGTCACTGTGGCAGCAAAAACTGTCGAACCTGGCTGTCGCAGGATTATTTGTGCTTGGTATTCTGTTTTGGACCCTGCTCGAGTACCTCATTCATCGGTACATATTTCATTATGAACCGAAGAGCCGTTTGGGAAAACGATTGCACTACATCATTCACGGAGTTCATCACGATTATCCAAATGATGCCCGACGGCTCGTCATGCCGCCGAGCATAAGCGTGCCGCTTGCGGTTCTATTTTACATTCTGTTCCTTTTAATTTTCGGCCATCTGGCGCCGGGTGTGTTTGCCGGTCTGGTTTTTGGTTACGTCTGTTACGACATGCTCCATTACGCGACGCACCATTTCCCGATGAAACGCGGTCTCTGGCTCTGGTTGAAGCAGTATCATCTGCGCCATCACTACAAGGATGATGACGCCGGATTTGGTATTAGCTCGCCGCTTTGGGACTACGTTTTTGGGACAACGCGAAAATAGCGCTCGTCTCTCCAAATCGGGCGCACAGTCGAATTGCACTAAATTCTTGTTCCAACTCGGAAAATTAGTAAACTGGATGCCCCGACACGGAACTTCATGGCGGGCGGATGTCGCCGAGAACTTCGTAAGGTTTGATGAACGAGGATCCAGCAAAACTTAGTCTGAGCAATTTTCTTGCGGGCGAAAGCAACGACCCGCTGCAAGCTCCAGCGAGCTTTACGAATTGGATGCGCGTCGGCGCGTGGGCAGTCGAATTGTACGAGCCGGAGCTTCTCGCCACGGCAGACGCCCGCACAATGATCAATTACGGCGGCAAACCGCGGCCGGTGATCAATCTTTGCTCCTATAATTATTTGGGCCTCGCTAATCATCCGGACGTGATTGTCGCCGCGCATGAAGCGCTCCGGACACATGGGTTGGGCGCATGCGGTTCGCCGATGCTTTCTGGAATGACCGATCTGCATCGGGAACTTGAGCGGCGTGTTGCGAAATTCCTCGGCCGCGAGGATGCGATGCTTTTCAACAGCGGATTTGGTGGTGCACTCGGTACGATTTCCGGGCTGCTTCGTAAAACCGACGTGGCGATTCTGGACAACCGCTCGCACCTCAGTCTTCGCGATGGGGCAGTGCTTTCCCGATGCCGCACAGAGAAATTCGAGCACAACGATCCGGTTTCTTTGGACACGGCGCTCACTCGCCAAAAAGGTCGACGGCAACTCGTTATCATGGAAGGCATTTATTCCATGGACGGCGATTTCGGTAATTTGAGGAAGTTGATTGACGTCGCACGATCTCACGGCGCCAGCGTTTTTATTGATGAAGCCCACTCGATGCTGGCGTGCGGCGAACATGGTCGCGGCGCGGCTGAGAAATTTGGCGTGGAAGACCGCATTCCGCTTGTCTATGGCACATTCTCCAAGGCCTTCGGCGCGCTGGGAGGATTCGTCGCGGGTTCGAAGGAAACGCTGCAATATCTGCGCTTTTATGCCCATCCGTACGTTTACTCCTGTGCACTGCCGTCGGTTGTAATCGCGGCAATTCTCAAGGCGCTGGAACTCGGCACGAGCCAGCCAGAACTGCGGGCACAGCTTTGGGAGAACGCCGAATACTTCCATGCGCAACTTCGCGGGCTCGGAATTGATACCGGAGCATCGACCACCTACGTGATGCCGCTTGTCATCGGCGATCGCGAGCGGATGTATCGGCTCGGTCATGAGCTGCGGCGACGCGGCCTCTGGGTCGCGCCGGTGGATTATCCGGCGGTGCCGCAAGATCGAATTTGCTTTCGGGCCTGCGTGACGGCCAAACATACCCGCGCGGATTTGGACGAAGCGCTCAACATTCTCGCGGACACACTTGTTCCAGCAGCGTTGCAGCACGCCTGAGTTTGGACCGCGTCTGAGTGTGATACCGCAACAGATCGAGCCGGTTTCTGCTCTCGAAGCAACTTACAAGGCGCGCGAAGTCGAAGGAGTTCTCGATCTTTATTTTTTCCGGCCGGTCGGGTTTCGCCTCGCACGGTTTTTCGCAGAGATGCACATGGCGCCAGCAGGCGTGACTTTGCTCGCGTGTCTCTTCGGGATTATCGCAGGGCATCTTTTCTACTACCGTGACTTGCACACCAATGTTGTCGGCATGGCGTTGTTTGTTTTCGCCAATGCGCTCGACAATGCCGATGGCCAGCTCGCGCGCCTGACTCACCGTCAGACCCGGGAAGGCCGAATTGTCGACAGCCTTGCCGATCATCTCGTGTTCGCAAGTATCTACATTCATTTGACTCTTCGTTATCTGGTTGCGGGCGCGTCGCCGGCTATTTTGCTTCTCGCGCTGGCGGCCGGCATCAGTCACGCATTCCAGGGGGCTGCGGCGGATTACTACCGCACGACTTATCTTTATTTTGCGACGAACAGATCGCGGATGGAATTGGATTCCTCTTCGCTGTTGCGATCGAATTTTCGCAGCCTCACCTGGTATCACCAGCCGTGGCATAGATTTTTGCTCGCGCTTTATTTGAACTTCACCCGGCAACAGGAAATGCTCTCGCCCAATTTAAGAAAGGTCCGCGAGGCAGGCGGTCAGCTGTTCGGCGGGCAAATTCCGATCTGGTTGAAGTCACGATATAAAAGTTTGGCTAGCCCAGCGCTCAAGTGGTGGGGACTGTTGATGACCAACTTACGCATGCTGGTTTTGTTTGCGCTCCTGTTTATCGGCCAGCCGATTTGGTACTTCTGGTTCGAACTCATCGCGCTCAATGCGCTGCTCGTCTATCTGATTATCCGTCAGGAAGATATGGCCGACTCGCTGCTGGAAGTCGCGGTGAGATGGCGAGACTCGGCGTAGACTGCCGTCTACACTCGTGCCCGAGATCGAAATTTCACAGGTCAGCTCGCGTCGGGACCGCGACGCATTCATCAAATTTCAGTGGCGGATTTACGCTAATGATCCAGTGTGGGTGCCGCCGTTAGTCATCGAACGGAAAACCTTCCTCAATCGCAATCGGCATCCGTTTTACAAACACGGTAACGCCGCATTATTCCTCGCCAGACGGGATGGCGAAATCGTAGGCCGCATCATGGCCAGCGACGATCCCAACTATAACGCGCTGCATCAATCGAATGTCGGCTGTTTCGGTCTGTTCGAGTGCATCGACGATCCTGACGTGGCGACCGCGCTTTTTCAGGCTGCGACTGGTTGGCTGCGCAAGAAAGGTCGCACCGAAATCATGGGTCCGATTGATTATTCGACTAACTATGTCTGCGGCCTTTTGATCGACGGATTTCAGTTTGCGCCCACGATTTTGACTGCGCATAATCCGCCGTATTACCGCGAGCTGATCGAGAGCTGCGGCTTCGCAAAAGAAAAAGATTGGTACGCCTGGTGGTTTGCCGATCCCGCAAAAGCCGCGGTGCGTTTGCGACCACTGGCCGAACGTTTTCGCAAGCGCTGGCCGGTAACGATCCGCGCTGGAAATCTCAAGAATGTTCGCGAAGAAAGCGGGCGACTCCGCCAGATTTACAATCAGGCGTGGGAAAAGAATTGGGGGTTCGTGCCGTTCACTGAAGCAGAGATCGAGTTCATGACGCACGAGCTCAAGCAACTGGTCATTCCGGAGTTCACGCTCATCGCGGAAGTCGGCGACGAGCCAGCCGGCTTCATCCTATGTGTGCCGGATATCAACGTCGCCTTGCGTCATATCAATGGCCGGCTTGCGACTTTCGGATTGCCAATCGGCCTTATAAAACTTCTTTATTACAAGAGTCGCATCCGAACCGCCCGGCTCATCGCGCTTGGCGTGATCGAAAAATATCGCCGTAGCGGCATTGCCGAAATGCTTGTCCTGCGGATCGTCGAAGACGCAATGATCAAACGTGGATTCACGGGAGAACTCAGTCTCACGCTCGAAGATAATTTCATGATCAATCGTTTTCTCGAAGCGATCGGTGCGGAGCGTTACAAAACATATCGCATTTTCAAGAGGACACTGACTTAATGAGCAAGCCTCAGGACGGTTTCGTTTCACGGTTCTTGAATCG
>Ga0066705_10000491_pt1 | contig 11262 bp, 9 predicted proteins | sample GraSoiAngelo_154_FD_66506 | JGI IMG/M metagenome (GOLD analysis project Ga0066705, IMG submission 66506) | Grasslands soil microbial communities from the Angelo Coastal Reserve, California, USA - 14_1009_13_20cm | ecosystem: Environmental > Terrestrial > Soil > Grasslands | place: USA... | reverse complement strand
CCGGTTCCTTTGCCAAGGCACGCCGCAATAGCGATTCCGCCCGATCGAGATGGCCATCGCTGATTTCGAGCGCGCCGAGGTTAATCAACATTCGAGTAGAGTCGCTGCCAGTTGCGATTGTTCGCTCAAGAAAGGTGCGTTGATTCTTCCAATCCTGCGCTCGAAAACATGTACGCACGCTCAAAAGAGCAATCCATAGACTTGCCGCCACCGCGAGCTTCCAAGCGAGCCGATTGTCTCGGCCGTCCGTCAGCCGAGTGATCTGATTTACCACAGCAACGACTAAAAATGCCGAGGGGAGGTAAATCCAATGTTCCGCCACGGTGGCGTTGAGCGCGAACAATCCAGATATGGGGAGGTACGAAATCGTCGCCAGAATCAGCAGCGTAAACGTAGCCGGGTCATGCTTACGCACGCGGACTAGCCAAATCAGAATCGCTCCGAAGAGAGCCGCGCCGGCGACCGTCTGCAACTCGCGCCAGGAAGCGGCCGCCATACTGGCCTCGCTGAATCCCCATGGATGACTTTCGACGTCGCGATCCATGCGCAAATTTATCGGCGCGATCAGCAACCCGGCGTATTCAGCTATCGCGCGCTCAGCAATAATCGGACGGACCAGCAACGGAGCGGGTGGGGTGAGTTGGGGTATATAAGCGTCTCCCGCTTGTATTCTCAGGGTGAAGTAGATCGTGAATGTGAATGCGATGGCGGTACTGGCCGGTACCAAAGTGCCCCAGCGCCGTTGTAGAAAGAGCAAGGCTATCCAGAGCACCGCGAAAATTAATCCGCTCTCTTTGCTCAGGGCGCTGGCGAGCAACGCGATGGCGGTGAGCGCATGAAATTTCCAGGCGGCGCGGCCCTCGAGCGCGAGTGCTCGGATGGCGAGATTTAATCCAACGAATCCAAATATGGCGGCAAGAGAGTCGGCGCGGCCGGCGACATAGTCGACCACAGCCGAATGAAGGGGATGCAATGCCCACGCGGCCGTACTGATCGAGGCGACGATTAATCGTCGCTGTTCTCCCATACCATAGAGGCGGAGGAGAGCCAGAGCGAAGGCAAACAATGCGACCGCGGCTACCGCGTGCAGCAGAAGGTTTGTGACGTGATAAGGGGTCGGATTGAAAATGCAGGCCCAGTACTCCATCGCGTAGCTCAGCCGTTGTAACGGCCGATAAAAATTTGACGCGGTCGCGTCGAGGAAAAGGAAATGTTGGAACCCTTCCGGAATCAGCCGCCAGCTCCGAATAAGCGGATCGCGAAGGACTAGCGCGGTATCGTCCCAGACAAACCCTGCCCGGAATGCAGGGATATGCGCCGTCAACAAAACCACGATCAGCGCGGCGAGGACGATGGTTCGTTGTTTCATTGAAGAAAACGCGTTGCACTTTTGACGCGATCAGCTTCTAGGTTCAGCGTGATTCGCTTTCGACCGCTCGTTTTGTCCATCGCGTTACCTCTCGTTGCGAGCAACGCGCGTGCCGCTGCCCTGCCGCAAGACTGTGCTCAGCTCATCGTCGGAATTGCGCCGGACTGGAATTCAATGCGGGGACATTTGTTTTTGCTCGACAAAACAGGCGACCAGTGGCGACTCGAGGCCGGACCGGTGTCGGTGTTGTTTGGCAAGAAAGGATTGGCCTGGGGCAGCGGGATCGCTGGACAGGGTGAACAAGGCCTGCGCAAACACGAACGCGATGGTCGAGCGCCGGCCGGGATTTTTCGAATTGGCAAAATTTACACCTACGATGCGTCGCTGCCGCCTGGGGCCGATTATCCTTTCCATCAAGTGAGTGACGCCGATATCTGGAGTGACGATCCGCGTTCGCCGAACTACAACCAGCACGTCGTGATCGATCCGCGGAATCCGCCGGATAATTACAGTCACGAGAAAATGCGGCCCGGTGATTTCGCCTATCATTGGCTAATTGAGATTCGGCATAACTCTGATCCGCCGATTCCGGGAGAGGGGAGCGCGATTTTTTTTCACATCCGCCGCGGGGTCAATCGGCCCACCACCGGCTGCACAACCATGGCCGAAGAAGATCTGGTTAGGATGATCAAGTGGCTGCGTGCCCCAGCGGACCCGTGTTACGCGCTACTGATGGCTGGAGAGTACTCTGCTAAATGGCGGGCCTGGAATCTGCCGCCTCCGGATTTGGTGGGACTCCATTAGTTGGTTCCCGAGGTCGAAAATATTTTTGCGTCCTGAGCCAAAGGCTTCTCCCGCCAGATCGCCCAACATTCGCGAAATCCCGGCGCGAATTCTTCCGGCTTCTGCGCGTTCCATTTGTCGACTACCTCGATGGGAAAAAACTGCACTGCATCGATCTCCTCCCGCGGAAAATGGAATGGTCCTTCGCTTTGGCCGCAGTAAAGCCAGATAAACTCCTGTCCTGTTCGCTCCGATGCTTGAATTTTGGCGACCCTATTTAGGTCAGTTTCCACGCCTAGCTCTTCCGCAAGCTCACGTCTGGCTGTGGCGTCGTACTCTTCATCAGCGCTGACGTGACCAGCCGCACTTGAATCCCAAAGCGAGGGATGACGATCCTTCCAGGGCGAGCGTTTTTGCAACAGCAGCTCGCCTTTTTGGCTGAAAATCAGGACGTGAACGGCCCGATGCCGCAAGTTATTCTCATGAACTTCGCTTCGGTATGCTTCGCCAATTTTCCGATCATGTTCGTCGACAACGGGGAAGCGCTCCTCTGGAAGCACGGCCAGGGCTTTTTCATTGTTCGGCGTGATAAAATTCGCCAGAGCAATCCACTGATCGAGCGAAAGTTCCTCGGCCCGAGCGGAGAGAGGGACTCCGATCTTTTCAGCCGCAGTTTCCCACTCGCCGACGCAATCGCGCAATAATTTTCGCAGTTGTTTTCTACGCTGCGAAAAACCGAGTCTTACAATCCGTCGAAACATCGCCAAATCGAACACATTCACTTCGCCCGGCGATCGGGGGGCAATGCGGACAACGGCTGAGCTTACTTCCGGCTGAGGAAAGAAAACAGTGTTGGGGATTTTCCGCAGATATTCGACGTGATGATGCAACTGCATGCGCAATGTGAGCGCTCCGTAGTCCGTGCTCGTTGGATTAGCAGTGATGCGCCTGGCCATTTCATCCTGTAACATCAACAACGCCAGTGAAATAGCGGCTGGATAATCAACGAATCGGACGAGCAGTTGACTCGCAATGTAGTAAGGCAGATTTCCGAGCAGCTTCACATTGCGCTCGGCAAATAAAACGCGCGTATCAAATTTCAATGCGTCGGCGTGACAAGCCTCAAAACGCGAGCTGCGAAATTTTCGGCGTAGAAATTCGACCAGACGAGCATCTTTCTCGATCGCGATTACACGCGCGCCACGCGACAAAATTTGTTCGGTCAATGCACCGAGCCCCGGTCCAATTTCTAAAACAAAATCATCCGGCTTGACCTCAGCTTGAGTGATGATCCAGCGCGAAAGGTTTCGGTCGTGCAGAAAATTTTGGCCAAGTGTTTTGACCGGTCGTACGCGCGCCTCTTCCAAGGCCGCTCGGATTTGAGAAAGGTTCATCCGTGACTAGAACGACGCAGCTGAAAAGCGCGCAACCTGTTCACAAAAATCTGTGAACAAATTGCAGGGCAAAGACAGCGATTGTACACAAGTTATTCACACCGCTGACGGGCACCCCACCCAACCTTCTCAACGTCGCTCATTGCAGCTGCAAAGTGGGACGCTTTTTGCGGCTCCGGCCTTTTAAATAAGTCCGGCGCGCTTCGCCGAGCGAAACACCTTCTAGGAAATAAGCCGCTGCAGCATGGCCAATGGCATAGGTTCCTGCCCCTGCCACCATACCACAGACAACGTTTCCCCATCCCGGGACGAATTTCAGAAGCGCACGAGCGCCTTCGCGTAGAAGCATGCCGACGCCAACGTTCGCCCCGAGCGCGCCGACGAATTCCGTAGCCGCACGCAGGCTGCGCGGCCGCCCGCTCAAATACATGATACCGGAAACCATCATTAACTGAAGCGTGGTTAGAATCGGCAGGTCGGCGAGGGGAATTGGTTGGGCGCCAATCGCGCTACAAACCGCCGTCGTGGATTTAATCAGAATCGAGGCGATTTCCCGCTGTGCGTCCCGGTCGTGGGAAATACGAACGATTTCGACACGACAATCATTCGGTAGTCGTTTTGCCAGCAACGAAACGAACTGCCGCGAAACAGTGCGATCAGCGCCAGCACGATCGTGTTCTGCGGAAAATTGGAAACCACCCCAGACTCGTCCATGCAGTTCCGGTTTGATTTTCTCCAGCCACAGCGCGCCGTCATCCCGGCCGTTGTGCTCGGCAGAACGGGCTTGGTTGAAGTGAATGGCAACGATTCCGGCGTCGCGATGCACTTCGTCATTCCAGTGCACGCATAGGCTTCCGTTCTCGGCGCTTCGTTTGACCTTGGTGCGACCCTCGCTGGCATCGCTCAGGACCAGAATCACATCGGCTGATTCACGCCGCAGCTCCTCGCGAACTTTTTCCTCCGTGGTGTCGTCCGCGCCGCGCGCATCCAGGAGGGTGATCGTGCCGCGATCTTTGACATCGACCGTTTGCCAGCGGAAAACTTCGAACAAAGGCTGCCGCGCATTGCCTGCCGGGCTACCGCTAAAAAGCAGAGGAATGATCTGCGGGACCGGCAGCCGTCCCGATCCGGCAAGCAGAAACCGTGGCGGCCGTTGCTGCAAAAAAAGCGCCTTTAGCGGCGTGAGCTCGTGCAAAACCGGCTTCTGAATCGGACCGGGCAATCTCCCGATGAAGCTCTCGAGACGTTCTACAATGTGAAGCAAAGCGGTTCGATTCACGCGCTCCTCAATCAGTCGCGAAATGGCTGCGAATGCAAGAAGACCGAAAATGTTTTATCTGTGTCGCAACCGCGATTATAAATCAGGATGAGTTTAAACATCGAAGCTCTCGAACGCGCTGCGAATGAGGCGCGCGGTTTGGCGATGGATGCGGTGCAAGCATCGCAATCCGGTCATCTCGGTCTGCCACTTGGCTGCGCGGAAATGGGTGCGGTTCTCTATGGTTATTTGCTCAGGCATAATCCGGAGCAACCGCGCTGGATTGGCCGGGACTATTTCGTTCTCTCTGCCGGTCACGGCAGCATGTTCCTTTATGCCTGGCTCCACATGACCGGTTACGACCTTTCCATCGACGACATCAAACGCTTTCGTCAGCTCCACAGTAAAACCCCGGGTCATCCGGAATATTTCGAGACCCCCGGGGTAGAATGCACCACCGGACCACTCGGGCAGGGGGTGGGGAATGCGGTCGGCATAGCCATGGCGGCGAAAATGGCAGCCGCACATTTCAATACCTCCGAGCATCGTATTTTCGATCAGCACATTTTTTGTCTCGCCGGAGATGGTTGCATGCAGGAAGGCGTTTCTTCCGAAGCCAGCGCCTTCGCCGCTCATTTCGGGCTCGATAACTTGATTCTCATTTACGATTCGAACGCAATCACTCTGGACGCGATGGCCAAGCAGACCCAGAGCGAAGATACGAGGAAACGTTATGAAGCCTATGGTTTCGACGTGCAGGAAATTCAGGGCGACGATATGCAGGCGTTTCTCGATGCCTTAAACCTCGCCAAGGAGCGCGATAACGGGAAACCGCAATTCATTATTGCCCATACTCTGGTCGGTAAGGGGATTCCGGAAATTGAGGGAACGGCCAAAGCGCACGGCGAAGCCGGAGCAAAATATGTCGATGCCGCCCGCAAGAATCTTGGCCTGCCGGACGAGCATTATTTCGTTTCGAAAGAGACTTACGCCTATTTTGCGGAGCACAAAAAGAAGTTACTCGCCGATTTCGAGCGCTGGGAAAAAACTTGGACTGCCTGGCGCAAAGCAAATCCGGACAAAGCACGCATCTTGGATGGGGCGATCGATAAACGAGTTCCCAGCGATTTACTCGAGAAAATTCCGGAGTTTCCACGCGATGCCAAACTCGCGACTCGCAAAGCTGGCGGCGAGGCGCTCCAGCCAATTGCTAAGGCTATGCCGAATCTGATCGGCGGAAGTGCCGATCTGTACGGGTCGACCATGAATTACATCGATGGCGGAGGCGATTTTACCCGTGACAACCCCGCTGGACGAAACATCCGTTTCGGAATTCGTGAGCACGGCATGTGCGCAATGTTGAACGGCGTTTCCTATCACGGCATCTTTCGCGCTTCGGGCGCGACTTTCCTCGTTTTTTCTGATTACGCGCGACCGGCCATCCGACTAGCTGCGCTGGCGAAACTGCCAAATATTTACATTTTTACCCACGACTCAATCGGTGTGGGCGAAGATGGGCCGACCCATCAACCGGTAGAGACCGTCAGCGCCCTGCGATTGATCAGACAGCTCGATGTCATCCGACCGGCCGACTCGGAGGAAACGGCGGGTGCGTTCGTGGCGGCATGCGAGCGGATTGACGGTCCGACCTTGCTCGCGCTGACGCGACAAACCGTGCCGATGTTGAACGAAATCGATGTCGACGTCCGGCGCCAAGGCGTCCGTCGGGGCGGATATATAGCGAAACGGGAAACGGAGGAGCTGAACCTGATTATTCTCTCCTGCGGCAGTGAATTGCAGCATGCCCTTGCCGCTGCCAAACAACTCGGTCCCGGCACCCGCGTCGTTTCTATGCCGTGTATGGAACGATTCAATCGAGAGACGCCGGAGTATCGCGAAGAAGTGTTACCGCTTACCTGCCGAAGGCGGGTGGCGATTGAAGCCGGCGTGCCCGAAATTTGGTACCAGTACGTCGGTCTTGACGGAAAGGTGGTCGGTCTATATCGCTTCGGCTTGAGCGCGCCCGGCGCAGAGGTGATGAAGGAATTCGGAATAGACGCGCAGCACGTCATCGAAGCCGTCGAATCGCTGGCGCGCGATGATGATGCATATGACGCCGGACGGAGCAAGGGCTCTCGCCTAGGCGGTGTGCGACCCGAGACAGCCGATGTGACGATGAGATGAAGCCACTGGCTTGGCTCGCGGATCACGCGTCCCCCACCTTTGATCCTTAAGGCGGTTCAACCGCTTCGCGCGCCCGATCTTCGAAGCGCGTGAACTCTTTCAAGAACGTCAGCGAAATTTCTCCGACTGGACCGTTGCGTTGCTTGGCGATGATCAATTCTGCTTCCCCTTCTTTCTCGGCCCGGGCTTCTTCGTCTTCCTCGTAAATTTCGGGACGCACGAGAAGTCCAACTAAATCGGCATCCTGTTCGATCGACCCCGATTCCCGCAGATCACTGAGTCGCGGTTTGCCTCCGGAACGCGCTTCAGGTTGCCGGTTCAACTGCGCGATCACAATCACCGGAATTTTCAATTCCTTGGCCAGGCCTTTGAGGCCGGCGGAAATCTCAGAGATTTCGAGCTGGCGGTTATCCTGCGCGCGTCGAGTGGTGGATCGCAAAAGCTGCAAATAATCAACCACGATCAACTGGACATCCTGTTGCGCTTTCAACCGGCGGGCTTTAGCCCGTAGCTCGAGGATGCTAAGGGAAGCGGCATCATCGATAAAAATGCGCGCTTCGGCGAGCTTTGAAGCCGCCGCGGTAAGGCTCGGAAAATCGCGCTCGGCCAGGAAACCGTCGCGCACGCGTTGCAGATTCACACGCGCGCGTGAACAAAGCATGCGTTGGACGAGTTGCTGACTGCTCATCTCCAAGCTGAAGACAGCGACCGGCAGTTTTTGGCCGATCGCGACGTGCTCGGAAATGTTCATGGCGAGCGCTGTCTTTCCCATGCTGGGACGCGCCGCGATTACGATCATTTCCGACGGATGTAGTCCGCTCGTCATCCGATCGAACTCAGTGAATCCGGTGGAAAGACCGGTAATACCTCCGCGCCGTTCATAAAGTTTCTCGATCGATTCGAGCGCACCCATGACCTGCTCTTTCATCGTCAGCAATTGACCTCGGAAACGATCGTCGCCGACGTTGAAAATTTTCTGCTCTACTTCATCGAGCAATGCACCCACTTCACCTTGTTCTTCGTAGGCGCGACGCACGCTTTCAGTGCAGGTGCTGATGATTTGTCGAAGGACGTACTTGTCCCGGACAATTTCGAGGTAGTAGTCAACATTCGCGGCCGTTGGCACGAACGTAAACAGACTGGTCACGAAAGGTGCGCCGCCGATTGTTTCGAGCAAGTTTTGATCACGCAATGTTTGCGTGAACGTAATGAGATCGATCGCCTGGCCGGCGTTCCATTGTTCAACCAAGACCCGATAGACCGTCTGGTGAGCAGGAATGTAAAAATATTCCTCGGTGATTTTTTCAACGCACTCAGGAATTGCGTCCTGGGGTGCGATCAACATCGAGCCCAATACGCCCTGCTCGGCTTCCACACTGTGCGGCGGGGCGCGGTGAATATCCTGTGCCGAACCTGTGAGTGAGTTCTGAAAAACTCTGCTGCCACTCTGCCCGGCCGAGCCTCGGCCAGCGCCATTTGCCGCTGTTTTGCGAGGCTTCTCAGGACCGTTTCCGGAACCTTGAGAGCTCGGCATCTATTTCCGTTTCTTGTCCGTGCGCGTCTTTGTCGTTTCGGCCGCAGCCGCTTCCGGCTTCGACCCATCGGCTGATTTTACATCAAATCGAAAAGCGACAATCACATCATGGTGCAGCTTAATCTGCACTTCGTGTTCACCCGTCGTCTTGATCGGATGCTCGAGATGAACCTTGTGACGATCAATTTCGTGGCCGATCTCATTCTTTAACCGGGTCACAATATCGTGGGCAGTAATGGAACCGAACGCTTTGCCGGTTTCCCCGGTCTCTAATTTAAAGGTTATTCGCAGTTTATTAATTCTGCGCGCCAACTCCTCCGACTCGTTCAACTCGCGCGCTTCCCGTTCCGCGCGTTTTTTCTTCAAATTGTCGAGCTGACGCAAGGTCGCCGGAGTGACCTCATAAGCCTTGGCCCGAGGCAAAAGAAAATTGCGGGCATAACCGCGGCGCACCTTAACTACGTCCGCTTCCGCTCCCAGGCCCGGCACGTTTTCGGTTAGAATAATTTCAGTCGATGGCATAACAAAACCCGCGCCTGAAAGAATTCGGCCGCAGCGGGGAGCAGGAGTATAGAACCGGCCAACTTGGTGTCAATCCAAACGGAAATTTTCTTCGGAATCAAAGCATTCCGAGCTTCATTCGACCCGCTTCGCTGATCATGTTCTGATTCCACGGCGGATCCCAGACGAGTTGGACGTCGGCCTCGTCCACGCCTTCGATGGTCAGAATTTTGCTCTGGGCATCATGCGCGATTGCCGGGCCCATCCCACAGCCGGGCGCGGTCAGCGTCATTTTCACTTCAACGCGCGTGCCCCCATCATCCTTCTTCGTCAGTTTGCAATCGTAAACCAGACCAAGGTCTACAATATTGACCGGGATTTCCGGGTCGTAGCACTGCTTAAGCTGATTCCAAACATCCTCTTCCGAAACTTCGCCGTTACTGGTCGTTCTTTCAGTTGGCGGTGTTTCGCCTGGCTCCAACCCCAGCGCGTCTATATCTTTTTCTGAGACGCGCGCCAGCCCGTGATAGGTGGCGATCGTATAACTTCCGCCGAGCGATTGCGTGATCACTCCCGGCGTTCCGGCCGGAATGGTAAACGTGTTTCCCATCGGAATCTGAATCGCTTCGATCTCCCGGCTCGTGGTGAATTCCGTGTTCTCGTGCATAACTCAGGGCTCTTGGTCTAAGACAATCTTCATTTTCTTTTCCTTTCCTGCAATTCGCCCGAGCAAAGTAGGAGCATTCTCCTTCCCGCCGTGCACTGAGGCTCCTTCGCCTTCGAGCGCGTTCCTCAAAGCTCCCTCAACAAGCTGGGCACAGTGAATTTTAACCGGCGGCAATGGTCCAAGCGGCGCCGATAATTCCTCGCCACTCATTTTCTTCGCTTCATCCGCCGTTTTGCCTTTGAGCAATTGCGTTGCAACGCTTGCCACCGCGATTGCCGTCTGGCATCCGAATGATTGGAATGTTGCACGATCGATTACCTGACGGCCATTTTCTTCCTTAAACTTGATCCACATCCGCAGCATATCGCCGCAATCCACGCTACCCACTGTTCCAACCGCATCCGCGTCTTTCATTTCGCCGAGATTCTGAGGGTTGTGAATCGCCTCGGCGATTTTTGACTCGAGATTATCGTTCATGGAATTTTTCTAAAGCCAACGCGCGTCTCCCGTCCTTGTCATGTCGAGCAAAGTCGAGACATCTCTTTCTATTCGACCAGCGAAAAATGAGAGATTCCTCGACTTCGCTCGGAATGACAAGAAGGCTACTTTGCTTCTGTAGTTGCATGTTCGAGGTGATAGCGCGGCAATTTTGGATCGACGGAAACACTCCACGCATCGATACCGCCCCGAAGCACCTTCACGTTTTCAAAACCGTGACCCTGAAAATAGGCGGCCGCATCCAAACTTTTTGTTCCTGAGTGATCGTAAACGACAAACGGATCTTGGCGTGACCACTTGCCCAGGATCTCCTGCATTAATTCCTGAGTGAAGAGTTTTGCTCCGTCGATCTTGACCGCCTCAAATTCTTCGCGGGTCCGGACATCGAGCAGGTTGATCTGCTCCCCGTTCTTTAACTTTTCCGAAAGATCTTGCGGCGCGATTTGCATCGCCCGCTCGGCCGAGTCGCTCTCAACAATGTGCTGAATGACGTCATCAACGGCCAAGCGATCGTTGCGACTGCAAACGCCGGCTAGAGTTTCATCCACATTAAATCCGCAACTGCTGCATCCGCCAATATGATACCTACGAAACAAGGCGCGTTGCGCACCTGGAAACTGCCGAAGCAATTCACCCATGGTGATCTGCGGATCGATCGATGCTGTTGATGATTCCACCATTAAAACTAAGGTGCGGTGATTGAAGCGCAAGCACGGTAGCGACGCTCTCCGAGGGCCGCATTTCACCTTCGACGGTGGAGACCGCCGCTACAAACTCGCCGGATTTTCCAGCCCTTCGATCACACGCTTTAACAACCGGCCTGCCCCGCCGCCGTCGAGACTGCGGTGATCGAAACTTAATGTGATTTGCGCCTCGGTCACGGGGACGAATTCGGCCTTGGATTCATCCCACCGTGGCGTCTTCTTCCCAACGCCGAGACCTAGGATCATTGTTTGATCAGGTAACGGAATCGGCGTTCCCCACTCGACACCGAACACGCCAAAATTTGATACCGCAGCCATCCCACCAGTCTGCATGTCGGGCGAAATGCGTCGTTGTCGACCGAGGTTAACA
>Ga0066705_10000489_pt1 | contig 11268 bp, 8 predicted proteins | sample GraSoiAngelo_154_FD_66506 | JGI IMG/M metagenome (GOLD analysis project Ga0066705, IMG submission 66506) | Grasslands soil microbial communities from the Angelo Coastal Reserve, California, USA - 14_1009_13_20cm | ecosystem: Environmental > Terrestrial > Soil > Grasslands | place: USA... | reverse complement strand
CCCTGGCCACAGCGAGCGCTCGAAAGAAGATGGAGCCTGAGCCCATCGGATCGAAAACGGTGGGGAAAATTGCGACGCGCAGAGGCCCTAGCAGCGTTGCGCGTACTCGGTATCCGCCCGGCCGACGTTCAATTCCTTGGCCTGCCAGACCAGGGCGTGACCGATCTTCTGTTGCATGATTGCGACAAAGCACTCACGCGAATCACTCGAGTGATCGACGATTGGTCACCCACGGACATCCTTGCGCCTTCCCTCTTCGACATTCACCCAGACCACAACGCCGTTGCCGTGATGATGCGGCTCGTGTTCGCCGACCTTTTGGCACCGCGAACATCGCAGTGGAATTATTTGGTGCACGGCCGCAGCCCCGCGTTTTTCGAGCGCACCGCGGAATTACCATCATCCGAATTAGAGACGGCCACAAAACGCGAAGCAATTCGCTGCCATCAAACGCAAATCAAACTGTCGAGGCGACGTTTTCTTAGATACGCCGCACGTCCGGAGCGCTTTCTTCGTGTTAAACGCGAGAGCGCTGTCCAGCGCGATGGCGCCGTTTATTTCGTTTCTCGAGCGCGTGACAACCTCGATGTCGATCTTTGTTTTTCAGCCGATCCGTTTCGTATGCAGAGGAACAAGTTTTTCGTTTTGGGTCGCGATTCCCTTGGGCGAAAACGCGCGTGCCAGATCCGTCTTCCCGGCTGCTCGGCCGATCTTGAAATGTTGGATTGCGCTACGAGTCGCAGCATTGGCATCGCCCGTTACCGGGGTCATCCATTTGCTGGCAAGTTCACGCTTCCATTGCATCTGTTTTCGCCGATCCACGATTTGTTCATCAAGGTCGACCGACGTTTGTGGTTCTTCGATGAGGCCGGTTGGACCGAGATTCCGGGTGTCCCGAGCCTAACAGAGGTCCCTCATGCCATGATTTCCGCTGAGGCATATTCGCTTGCGGTTCATTAGGAGTTTCGCCTCGCCAGGCCCAGTGTAACATCGGGTTTTCCCCGGCCTAATCCGCCTGCTGGCCTAGGGGAAGAATCCGATAAAAGCGGAACCATTGGAAACTCGTCTTAGCGGGAACTGCAACGTGATTGCAACGTGATGCGAGTAAAACCGCTTACCACTCTTTGAAATCGCCAGCTTCAGGTGAACACGCCTGAACTTGTTATGCGGATATGTTATGCAAATGGCGACAGAGATTGATGGGAAGTCACTTTGTCGTCGGTGAAATTAACAGTGGCGACCCTAACGGGATTCGAACCCGTGTTACCGCCGTGAAAGGGCGGTGTCCTGGGCCTCTAGACGATAGGGTCGTCAAAGCCGGGCAATATCGAATTGAGTTCGTGGCACGCAAGGCAAATTGGCGACGCGAGCTTGCTTTTCCTCGCCGAAATGCCGGCGGCACACTACCTACAGATCGCTCTCAACTAAGAGCGACAATTAACTGTGCCGTGTGGGCAGTAGCGCCTCGATGCTGTTTCAAAACTCCTTCGGCGCTTTGCACTAGTAGCCGCCGCACTTCATTGTCGCGCAGAAGTTTTTTGGCCGCGCATTCAAGCTCTTCGACATCGAGCACCTGAATCGCACCATTCTTTGCGACGAGCGTCTGCGCAAGCGCCCCAAAGTTCTCCATGTGCGGGCCAAAGATTACTGGTTTGCCCGCTGCAATCGGTTCGACCGGGTTCTGGCCCCCGTGCGCCGTCAAACTTTTTCCCATGAAAACAACAGTCGCAATACCATACCAGCGTTGAAGTTCACCGGTTGTGTCAAGAAGCACGCAATCTGGCTTTGCATCGCGATGATTTCTCGCTTCGCCCGCTAAACGTACTTGCAGCGATAGGGCCTCAAGTTGCGCACGGATTTCGCGCACCCGTTCCACATGTCGCGGCGCTATAAACAAGCGCAGCGAAGGAAAGTCCTGACGCAACTTCAGGAAAACCTTGGCAAGAATTTCCTCTTCACCAGGATGAGTGCTGCCGCCGAAAAGTACGAGCTGGTCCTGATTTGAAGAATTTAGCTCGAACACCCCGGTTTTTTGAGTGTGCTCGCCATCGTCTCGACTAACCGGATCGTATTTGATGCTGCCAGTGTGCCGAATTCGGGTGCGCTCGACGCCGAGTTGTTGCCATCGATCGACGTCCGCAGATTCTTGCACGCAGACCAGATCAAGAAGTCGGAAAGTCGGCGCGACGAGAAATCGGAATAATCGAAATCTCTTTTCCGATCTTGGCGATAGGCGCGCGTTGACAAGCGCAATTGAAATTCGGCGCGCGTGAGCTTCCGCGACGAGGTTTGGCCAAATCTCCGCCTCAATCAGTAGAATTCTCGCTGGGCGAATCACCGCAAAGGCGCGTCGCATGATCGGCCAAAAATCGAGTGGGGCATACATCACCTCGATCCAGAAAGGGGCATTCCTGTTTGCCAAAGCAAACCCGGTGGTAGTCGTGGTGGTGAGCACACAATGTAGATCCGGTTCGAGAGCACGCAGCGCACTCGCCAGTTTGAGTGCGACCGCGACTTCGCCCACGCTCACTGCATGCAGCCATGTGGATCTTTGCCTCGGCAAGCGTGCGCGTACATCGATCCCGTAAATTCCGAGGCGCTGCCCAAATTTTTCGCGGTAGCCGCCGCGACGGAACATCTTCATCAAATAGCCCGGCAAAAAAAACAAAAGCCCGAGCGGCCAGAGCAAATTGTAGATGACCCGAATCATGTCATGCTCGCCGGGGCTCGGCGCAAGAATAAGACTTGGGTGGCACCGTATTTTCGCGCCCGGAGGATATCCCAAACCTTTATTGCTGGAGTTTGCTCAGTCGGACGCTTTTCCAGAACGAAAACGCCATCCGGCTCGACTAATCGCGCCAATGCTCCATTCGTCAGAAGCTTTTCGGTGAAACGCTCGCCAGATTTTGTTTTTTCGTAGGGCGGATCCGCAAAAATGATTTGGAATCTTTCAGACCCGGGAGATCGCCTGAGGAATTCGAAGACTTCCTGCCGGCGCACCCGTCCCTCAAGTTTTGCTTTCGCGAGGTTCTTCTCGATTGTCTGAACTGATTGTCGATCTTCATCGACAAAGAGAACCGAGGAAGCACCACGGCTGAGCGCTTCAATCCCGAGCGCGCCGCTCCCGGCGAAAAGATCGAGTACCCGGGCATCGATTATGGCGTCGCCTAAACTGGAAAAGATCGCGGCTTTCACACGGTCCATGGTTGGTCGAACCCCGCTCCTCGGAACCGCCAGGCGGACGCCGCCGGCGCTGCCGGCGATCACTCTCATGGCGATGGGATTGGCGTTGCGCTGGTTTCTGGTGACGTTGCTTCCGGGCCAACAGACGGCGAAGGCGCGACCGGAGTTACCAGGTCGGCCCGTTTCCTCTTTTTTGGTCTCTCTCGTTTTCCGCCGCCGAACAAGCTGTTGATCGCATCACCAAGATCTTTTAGATCTCGCCCCACCAGCTTATCCATCAAATTTGTTTTTGGCCGATCAACGCTACCGCCAACCTGAAAATTGAGGGCAAAGTAACCCGGTTCGCTAATGGGTTGGAAATTGTCGCGAATCGCTCTAAAAAGCTGACTTCGAAGTTTTTCGTTGATCGCGAGTTGAGAATCGAGTTTCAACTTGCCATCAAACGTGACGGTCCCGGATGCGGAGAGGCGAATATTCGGCGAACGCAAGATCAACTCATCGATGGTAACAAAACCGGGATCGATGTGGTACTTCGCCCGGGCCTGCTCAAGACGAAGCTCAGTCAGCTCTTCGATCTGGAGGATTTGCCCGATTGCGACTAGAAGACTGTATTGCTGCAATCTTCCATCGCGCAGAAAAATCTCGCCGCCACCAATCAGCGCATCGGGATCGGCAGTTTTTCCTGACGCTTCGAATTTTCCCTCTAGTTTGCCCTGCACCATTCCCTTGGCGCCGCCGGCATCTGCGACAACCTGATCAGCTTGGACATTACGAAACGTCACGCTCGCAGTGAACGGGGAATCCTCTGCCTCCGGCTGCATGGCGAACTGGCCACTGATCTCGCCGTTCCCCGCCCGCGCGGACATTTTCGAAAGCTCCAGCACGTTTGGTTCATAGCGGAGCGGTGATTGCAATTGCTCGAGAAAAAAGCGATCCCGCACTGAAATCTTCGCGATCTTAGCATTGCCACGAAGGGCAAGACCGTTGCGCACGCTGGAGCGAAAATCCACACCTGTGAAGGTTCCAATCACATTACCGTCGTGGTCGAGAAAACTGAAATTGCCGCCCTTAATGTTGACTCGCTGAACCTCCGGAGCCAAGCCTGCGTAAGGCCTCGGGAATTTGCGGATTGTGCCTGGCCTTGGCGAAAGAAGAGGTACTGGCGGAGGAGACGCAGTCAAATCAGAGGGCACCGTTGCAGTTTGCGCTTCCGAGGTACTTTGAGTCTCTTCTGCAGCTGAAGTCTCTTTTTCTCGCGAACCGGGCAATCGCCATTTCCCTCCCATATCTTGCAACCAAATTACATTTGGATCAACCAGCGACACTTCTTTGATCACCAGCCGTCGTGAAAAAAGCGAGAGAAAACGAACGCGAAGCCGGAACGTTCTCGCTTCAAGAAAGTGCTTCTGGCTCACAACGGGGTTCTGCGCGATGGTAATCCCGCTTAGTTCGAGACCGCCCCAAGGTGTCACGCTCATGCGCCGAATCTCCAATGCGGCACCGAGTCGCTCACTCAGTTCTTGTTGAATCTTTGCTTGTGTCGCTTGCGATTGCACATACAAGTTCACCCCGATTAAGAGAATCGTGCCAAGCGCAATCACTGTCCCAAAGGCAATCAACACAACTAGGCGTAACTTTCGCACGCGGAGACGTTACGCAGCCCCACTTTGAAGAAAAGATCAAAGCCCTTTTCCTTTCTTTCCTCTGTGTGAACAAGACAGTCATCATTCTCAACCCGGCCGCAGGAAGCGAGCCAGCAGAGCGTTGGCGGGAACGTATCGAATCGATCGCGCAGGGGAATGGCTTGTTTACCACTTCACGCTCCGGCGATGCAGAGACGCTGGCCCGACGTGCCGCAAATAACGGGTTCGAAAAAATCGTTGCGGCCGGCGGGGATGGGACAATTAACGAGGTGGTCAACGGCTTGGTGGGAAGCGGGGCGGCGTTAGGCCTGCTCCCTATAGGAACGGTAAATGTCTTCGCGATGGAGCTTGGCCTGCCCGCGCATAATCTCGAACGTTGCTGGGATATTATTCAGGATGGGAATACGCGCCTCGTCGATCTCCCGAGCGCAAATGGGAAATACTTTGTCCAGCTCGCCGGCGTGGGCCTTGACGCGCAAGTCGTGAAGGAAACCAGCCTCACTTTCAAACGCAGTTTCGGTCCGCTCAGCTATCTCATCTCCGCTGCGCAAATCGCAGCACGGCAGCCGCCGAGACTTTTCATTGAATCGGAGAATGCTTCCATCGATGAGGGGTCTTTTGTTCTCGTTGGCAATGGGCGACTTTATGGAGGACCTTTTCCGTTCTTCAAACACGCGGTCATCGATGATGGATTATTTGATGTCGTCGTGTTCAAGCGGCTCGGCTATCTCGAGATCATCAAGTATCTGCAAGACGTGGTGTTCAGTTCGGACATTCGCGTCCCCGAGATTGAATATTTTCAGACCCGGCATTTGCGCATCACGAGCGAACAGGATGTTCCCGTGGAACTCGACGGTGAATTGGTCGGTAGTTGTCCGGTTGATTTTCAAATCCGGAAAAAAGCGGTTCGGGTGTTAGTGCCTGCCACTTCGTCGTCGTAACGGACGGCGTTGCGAGAGCTAGTCTTTGGCCTAAATCCGCGTGATGTTCCGCGCGATGGACCCCGGTGATCGATGGATTCGAGAAAAAGCAGCGGCGTCATTAAATCCACCACAGGTTGAAACCACTCTCGTCCGACTTGGCGAAGGGTGGCCGGCAAACGCCCCTCCTCTTGTCGAGGTGGTCGAGCAATTTCCGCTGGGCGAAGCTGCCCTGCTTCACCTCCTCGCCGTCTCCAGCAGTTGCGCCGCCAGATTCGTTCGGAATCCCGAAACTCTTCTTTGGCTCCATCGACCTGAGACGTGTCTCGCGGCGCGTGATTATGGAGAAATGTTCAGCGATCTCCTCACCCTGGCTGGCGATTCAACCTCGGCGGGGAATTTCGGAGCGCTTCGTTTTTGGAAGGGCCGCGAGATGACGCGAGTCGCGCTTCGGGAACTTGCGAATGTAGCTCCGCTTGAAGAAACCACAGCGGAGCTTTCGCGGATCGCGGAGATTTGCATCCGCCGCGTATTCGAACACTGGAATACGGAATTGCGGAGCCGCTACGGTTCTCCCAGGGCCGAATTCGCCATTCTGGCACTCGGCAAACTCGGCGGTGGCGAGCTGAATCATAGCTCGGATGTCGATCTTCTTTTTCTCTACAGCGATGAGGGCCAGCTCTCGCCGCGCCTCTCCTATCACGAGTTCTTTAACCGGCTGGCAAAGCAGATTCTCGAAACTTTTTCGACACATCATCCGGAAGGCTCGCTTTTTCGCGTAGATCTTCGCCTCCGCCCGGAAGGCTCGGCTGGACCGCTCGCGCGATCGCTCGAGAGCATGGAAAATTATTATGCCGGTTTCGGCGAAACCTGGGAGCGCCTTGCCCTGATCAAGGCGCGCGGAATCGGCGGCAGTCGGGAGTTGGCTTATGAATTCTTACGGCAACATCAGCCCTTCATTTATCCGAAGAGTCCGACCCCCGATTTGCTCGATGAGATCGCCAATATCAAGCGACGCATCGAGCGCGACGTCGTCGGACATGAGCAGCTGGAGCGCGATGTCAAACTCGGCCGCGGTGGCATTCGCGAAATCGAGTTCGTGGTGCAGGCGCTGCAGCTTATCCATGGAGCGCACAATGCGTTCCTGCAGGAACCGAGCATGCTCAAAGCGTTGCGCGCTCTTCGTCAATTGGATCTTCTTCCCCGGGACGAAGTGCTGGCGCTCGATAAGGCGTATCGCTTTCTCCGGCGTGTCGAGCACCGTTTGCAAATCGAAGCTGAGCAGCAGACTCACACCGTTCCACGCGATTCGGAAGCTTTGCGGCGACTCGCTCTTAGCCTCCGTTTTTCATCCGGTGAACGATTCACTGCGGCACTGCAAGAAAAGATGCATAGTGTGCGCTCCATTTTTGAACGGGTTATTTCCAAAACGCATGCGGAACCGGCCAAAATTGATTTGGGAATTTTCAGCGACCAAAAGCGGGCGGCCAAGGCGCTCGCGGATCTGGCGCAAGGACCTGCCAGCTTCCATATCGCGCCGCGGACTCGCCAAATATTCCGCAAGCTACGCCCGGTTTTGCTCGAATGGCTCGGGAAAGCGGCAGATCCAGATGCAACTCTCAATCAATTGGTTCGCTTCGTTGAAGTCTACGGCTCGCGCAGTTTGCTCTTCGAACTTCTCGTCACGAATCCCCGACTGCTCGAACTGTTAATAAAAATCTTCGATGCCAGCCGGTTTGCCAGCGAGCTTTTAATCCGCCATCCGCACCTTCTCGAAGAAATCACACGCGGCGAACAACTGGACCGCCCAATCGTATTAAAGGAACATTTGCATCGCCTCTCTTCGCTCGATGCGACCCGGGTCAATGTCGATGCAGTGCGCGCGTACCGGCAAACCCAGTTACTGCGAATTGTCCTTCGGGACGTATTAGGCCTGGCCGATCTCGGCGAGACGCAGACCGAACTTTCCGCACTGGCCGAAGCCTGCCTGCTCTTTGTGACCAAGCTTCTTAAAACCAAGCAATTGACCATCATTGCTCTCGGAAAATTTGGCGGACGCGAGATCAGTTATGGTGCAGATCTCGATGTCTTGTTCGTGGGAGAGGAGGTTCGTTCCGCGCAGAATCTTGTTGTCACAATGGCGCAGCCTAGCGCTGAAGGAAGTATTTGGGCACTCGATGCGCGGCTGCGTCCCGAGGGAGAAAAGGGGCCGCTGGTTTGCTCTCTCGAGACTTATCAAGCCTATTACGCCGGCCGTGCTCAGCCTTGGGAACTACAAGCGCTGACTCGCGCACGGGCCGTTACCGGGCCGCTGCGAAGCGAGTTTATCGAAATGGCAAAACGCGTATGGCGTGACGCCGGCCAACATGCCGATCTTCGCGCTCGAATCGACAACATGCTCGAACGCATTCGGCGCGAGCGCGGAAGTGGATCGGATTTTCTCGATCTCAAAACCGGAATCGGCGGAATTATCGAAGGGGAATTTTTGGTTCAAGCGCTGCAGATGCGAGAAAATATCTGGGAACCAAGTTGGCATCACGCCGTCGATCGCTTACACAAAAGCGGGCGTCTTGATGATTTAGAAATTGCTAATCTCAAAACTGCTTACTCATTCCTGCGCCGGTGTGAATCTGGGTTGCGACGTCACGAGAACAAAAGCGTCTCAGCATTTTCAAGCGATCCTGATGAACAACGAAAGCTAGCCATTCGTCTGGGCTATGACAGCTTCGAAACCTTTCGCCGCGACTATGTCGACGCTCGCGACAAAATTCACGAAGTCTATTCACGCCACGTTGGTTAGGACGAATCGTTCATCCTGGTTTGCGTGCGCTGATGACAAGCGTGCGTCCAAGAAGGATTTTGTGCGAATTAATCTGACGCACTATCGCATCGTTCTGCGCACTAACAGTTCGAAATCTCGCTACCTCACGACGGTATTGATACCAGCCCGCGATTCGAATCGGCAGGCAAAGGAGAACAAATGAAATCAATGAGCGCCGCTGAAATTTGTCGATACTGAGCTTGAGATCGATAAAACCCGCATCCAACAGCGCATCCGCAAGATGAAACCAGCCTACCGGGCTTATGTGGCCGGCGGTACTATGAGCTTCGCGTTCGCCCACCGGTAGCGGACCGAAGAGCGATGGAAATCCAAACGTTAAATAACGCAGACGCGAACGCAGATTGAGGACGTTCGGCGTCGAAACGACGGTCAGCCCGCCCGGCTTCAGCACGCGATGAATTTCGCGCAGGGCCGCACGATAGTTCTCCAGGTGCTCGATTGTTTCGACACAAGTTGCGAGGGCGAAACGGTTGTCCGGGTATGGCAGCGGCTCGCGATTTAGATCGACAATATTTACCGTTTGATCTGGAAGCCGTATCAGCTCTGCCGTGTAATCACATGCGAAACAGCGAAGGCAGCTGTAGCGCGACTTCACAAGGTTGAGCAGCTCCCCCTCGCCGCTGCCAATGTCAAGATAATCACCCGACACATCTTGCGGCACCGCTTTGTCGATCGCGTCCAGAATCTCAGCACGAATACACGGCGTGCTCCGCGGTCGCATTGTCGAGAGATTCCGCGCGCGCTCTTGCGGAGCTAGCCCGGAATGCCTTTGAGCATTTCCGCGTTCGTCGGAAATTTTTTGACGAACATCAGCAGACGCTGAATTGCTTCCTCGGGTTTGTGCCCGGCGAGCCCGCGCCGGATGAGATTGATTTTCTCCAGCTCCCACGGTTGCAGCAGCAATTCTTCGCGCCGCGTACCGGAAAGAAAGATGTCGATAGCCGGATAAATTCGCTGATCGCTGATTTTACGGTCGAGCACCATTTCCATATTCCCGGTGCCTTTGAATTCTTGAAAGATCAGTTCGTCCATGCGGCTCCCCGTTTCGATCAGCGCCGTGGCGACGATCGTAAGTGATCCAGCTTCTTCAGTGTTACGCGCGGCCGCGAAAATTTTGCGCGGAATTTCCATCGCGCGTGCGTCGATACCGCCACTCATGGTACGACCGCCGCCAGCCATCGCATTATTGAATGCGCGAGCTGTGCGTGTGATCGAGTCGAGCAGAATAAATACATGCTTTCCTGCTTCAACTAGCCGTTTTGCGCGCTCGATGGCGAGTTGCGCAATGCGGGTGTGACTTTTGATGTCGGCATCGTTGGAGCTGGCCATCAGTTCCGCTTTTGGGTGCGAACGGCGGAAATCCGTAACCTCCTCCGGGCGTTCATCGACAAGCAGAATAATCACGTGCATGTCCTTGTGATTTTTCGTAACCGCCTCGGCGATGTGATGCAGTAGCGTCGTTTTGCCGGTGCGAGGCGGAGCGACAATCAAGCCGCGCTGCCCCATGCCGAGCGGCGTCATCAAATCCATGATCCGCGTCGTGTAGCGCTCGGGGTCTGTCTCAAGCTTGATCCGTTTGTTCGGATTGATCGTGGTAAGCTCTTCAAACGGTCGCAAGCCCTGATATTTCGGCGGCTCTTCACCGTTGATTGTCAGAAGTTTGACTAACTGGGGACCGCGGTTGCCTCGCCGTGTTTCGCCATAAATCCACATCCCGTCCCGCAAAGCAAAACGCCGAACGATTTCAGGCGTCACGAAAATGTCCTGTGGCGTCTGCACGAAATTGCGCTTGGCGTCGCGCAGAAAACCGAACCCTTTGCCAGAGATCTCAATGATGCCATCGCCGAATTCCGGCTCACGCTGAACTTCTTCCCCGTTTTCAACGGCGCTCTCGCCTCCTGCAGGTGATTGTCGATCCAATGTTTCAACCCCCACGCTCCCTGCGACGGCGTCGGCGGTTGCCGGCGAAGAATTCGGGGACTCGTTATATGAATCACTGAAGTTCCGATTACCCCGATTTTGGTAACGTCTTCTCGGATAACGGCGGCGTGGGCGATGCTGGCGTTGTTCTGGCGCAGCGGATGCAGTTTCCAGCGGTTGGGGCTGGTTTTCGTTTTCTTCGTTCATAAATTAAATGGAACTCATCGCTGCAGCGGGGCAGCACCTTAGCGGGTTTGCTGTATGCAATAACTTTTTAGGCCGGCAACTTGGCCAGCAATTCGTCGGGAATGTCTAGATTTGAATAAACGTTTTGCACGTCGTCGTCCTCGTCGAGCGCATCACACAAGCGCAGAACCTGTTGTGCGACGCTTTCGTCGGCGACAGGAACAGTCGTATCGGGAATGAACGTAAACTTTTGCCCATCGGTTGTTACGCCCGCATTTTTGAGCGCGTCAGCTACCGCGTAGAGCTGATCGTGGGAAGTTGTAATAACATACTGATCCTGGTCGGTTGTCAACTCCTCTGCTCCCGCCTCCAGCGCGAGCCCAAGAATCTGATCCTCATTGATACTTGATCGCGGGACGCTGATTTGGCCCTTCTTATGAAACATGTACGAAACACTTCCAGTGGAGGCGAGATTGCCATGGTTCTTGCTAAAGATGCTTCGAATCTCTGCGGCTGTTCGGTTCTTATTGTCGGTTGCGGCTTCGACGATTACGGCGACACCGCCCGGCGCATA
>Ga0066705_10000484_pt1 | contig 11293 bp, 9 predicted proteins | sample GraSoiAngelo_154_FD_66506 | JGI IMG/M metagenome (GOLD analysis project Ga0066705, IMG submission 66506) | Grasslands soil microbial communities from the Angelo Coastal Reserve, California, USA - 14_1009_13_20cm | ecosystem: Environmental > Terrestrial > Soil > Grasslands | place: USA... | reverse complement strand
CCGGGAAGTCGCGACACCTCCGTGACACGGACGCGCGCGGACGACCTCGCTGCATGTCACGAAAGAGTCGAGAAGCCCCGACGAACCCGTGATGGGGACTGTCCCCCGGGAGTCCTGACGTCCTCAGGCGGCGCGGGCGAGCGAGAGCTGCTCGAGCGCCTCGCGGCGCGAGGAGACGCCGAGCTTGCGCAGCAAGCTCTTCACGTGCGACCGCACGGTGTGCTCGGAGATGTAGAGCCGCCGCGCGATCTCGTCCGTCCCCAGGTGCTCGTCGAGAAGCAGGAGCACCTCGAGCTCGCGCGCCGAGAGCCGCTGCGCGATCGAGTCCGGAACGCCGCCGACGTCGTCGGAGCCGGTGCGCACGCGATCGAGCAGCCGCCGCGCGATCGAGCCGGAGAGCGCCGCCTCGCCGTGGACGACGCCGTTGAGAAACTCGGCGATCCGCTCCGGCGACTCCGTCTTCAGGAGATACCCGGCGGCCCCGGCGCGGATCGCCGCGAGCAGGTTGTCCTCGGTGCCGGACGCCGTGAGGACGACCACCTCGCAGCCGGGAGCCGCCGCCCGGATCGCGGGCAGCGCAGTGAGCCCGTCGACGCCGGGCATCGACAGATCGAGGAGGATGAGGTCGGGTTGGAGCCGGGACGCCTCGTCAACGGCCTCCGCGCCGTCCGACGCCGTGCCGCAGACGTCGAAGCCGTGCGCGCCGAGGAGCGACCCGAGCGCGTCGCGGGTCAGCGGATGGTCGTCGACGATGATGACGCGGGCCGCCATTGCCCCGCTTATCGGCAGAAGCGGTTCTGCCGACAAGGGGAAGGTGAAGGAACAGAACGAATTCGACGCCTGGCTCCTGAGCGAGACGCTCCTGGCCGGCCTGCTCGGCGCCACCCTCGCGCTCTTCCTGACCCACCCCGGGATGCGCACCCGCTTCGAGCTGCCGGATCTCCGCCTCGTGCTGGAGACGACCATGGCGCTCGCCGGGCTGCTCGTCGCCGTCCTCGCCGCCGCCCGCTTCTCGGCAGAGGGCCGACGCGTCGATCTACTGCTCGCGAGCGGCTTCTTCGTCGCCTCGCTCTCCGCCGCCGGTTTCGGAATCGCGCCCGTGCTCGGCGGCGCGTCGAGCCGGCCGCCGGAGGAATGGGCCTCGCTCCTCGGCGGCATGCTCGGCGACGCGCTCATCGCCATCGCGCCGTTCGTGAACGGGCGCACGCGGCGTCGCGAATGGGCGATCGCGAACTCCGTCGCCTCGGCCGGGCTCGTGCTCTTCGTCGCATGGTCGCTGCTGCGGGACGCGGGCAACTCGCTCCCGCCGCTGAGCCTTCCGGTCGGCCAGACGCAGCCCTTCTACCTCACGGGCACGCTCGCGCTCCAGGCGCTGATCATGCTCGTCGCCGTCGTCGGCTGGGGCGAGCGCTTCCGCGTCCGCCAGGACGACCTCTCGCGCTGGCTCGCCCTCGGCTTCACGCTCATGCTCTTCGCCGCGCTCCAGCTCGTGTTCCAACCGCTGGTCGCGGGCGACTGGGTCTCGCAGGGGGACTTTCTCCGCATGCTCGCGTACGTCGTCATCCTCATCGGCGCGTGGCGCGCGATCCGTTTCGCGGAGTTCGGCCGCGCGGTGGCCGAGGAGCGAGCGCGCGTCGCACGCGAGATCCACGACGGCCTGGCGCAGTACCTCTTCGCCGTGTCGACGCACGCGTCGATGCTCGAGTCCGGCGCCGCTGCCGAGGACACGCTGCCGCGACTGAAAGAGGCGGCGCTGCTCGCACAGCAGGAGGCCCGCTTCGCCATCCTCGCGCTCTCGTCCGCGAGCGGCACGGCGCCGTTCGACGCGGCGTTGCGCCGGTATGTCGAGTTCCTCACCGCCGACGGCGCGCTCGACGTCGAGCTCGACGTCGACCCCGGCATGCACCTCGCCCCCGACGAGCAGATCGAGATCTTCCGCATCGTGCAGGAGGGTCTCGCGAACGTGCGCAAGCACGCGCAGGCGACGCGGGCCGAGGTCGTCATCGGCTGGCGCGACGGCGAGCGCTTCGTCTCCATCCTGGATGACGGCGCAGGCTTCGACGGCGAGGAGGTCGCCGCCGGGCAGGGGCTGAAGAACATGCGCGCCCGCGCGGCGTCGATCGAGGGTGGCTTCTCGCTCAGGTCTCTGCCCGGTCGGGGAACTGCGCTCGAGGTCGTGCTGCGCACGTAAGGTCACGCGGGTGATCCCGGCGTTCGAGTTCGAGGAGCGGCGCGAGCGCCTGCTCGAGCACGTGCGCCGCGAAAAGCTGAGCGGTTACGTCCTCTTCCGCGCCGATTACATCCAGTACTTCACCGGCTTCCGGTTCCTCTCGAACGAGCGGCCCGTGATCTACGCGGAGAGCGCCGGCGGCGAGGCGTCCATCTTCGTCCCGGAGTTCGAGGTGGAGCGCACGCGCGCCGAGTCCACGTTCGAGCGCATCGATGCATACGCCGAGTACCCGGGCCTCGAGCACCCGATGCGGATCTTCGCGCGCGTGCTCGAGGACGTCGGGATCGAGGGCGCGATCGGCGCGGATCAGGACGGCTACCCCGGCATCCTCGGCTACGAGGGCCCGCCGCTGAGCGAGGTCACCGGTACGTCGGTGACGACGCTGAGCGGCGTCGTCGAGTCGATGATGCGCCGCAAGAGCGAGAGCGAGCTCGAGCTGATCCGTGAGAGCGGCCGCTGGTGCGCGCACGCCCACCGGCTCCTCCAGGAGTACACGCGGCCCGGTGTGACCGAGGCGGAGGCGAGCCTTCGCGCCGGCAGCGAGACGACGCTCGCGATGCTGTCCGCGCGCGGCGAGGTCGGCGGGCTCGCCTCGTCGGACGGAGTCTCGGCCGGCTACCGAGGGCAGATCGGAACGCGCAGCTCGTGGGCGCACGCGGTCGCGCACGACATCGAGTTCCGCGCCGGCGACATGCTCGTGACGGAGACGAGCGCGCCGGTCTGGGGTTACAACGCCGAGCTCGAGCGGGGCATGGTGATCGGCCCGCCGACCGACGAGCAGCGCCTCCTCTTCGGCCACGTCGTCGCCGCGCAGCAGGCGGCGTTCACCGCCATCCGCCCGGGCGCCACGTGCGCCGACGTCGACAGCGCCGTCATGCGCTACTTCGAGGAGAACGACCTGCTTCCGTACTGGCGCCAGCACACGGGCCACGGGATCGGGCTGCGCAACCACGAGGTGCCGTTCCTCGACCTCGGCGACCACACCGTGCTCCAGTCGGGAATGGTGTTCACGGTCGAGCCGGGCTTGTACGACTCCGAGCTCGGCGGCTTCCGCCATTCCGACACGGTCGCCGTCACCGAGGACGGGATGCAGGTGCTGACCGACTACCCGCGCGACATCGACAGCCTCACGCTGCCGGTCTAGCTGCGATACGCAATCGTCTCTCGCGTCCCGGTCTGCCCGGAGCGGACGATTGCGTCGCACACCTCGGACGCGCGATAGCCGTCCTCGAAGTCGGCGCCGTACGGGGCGACGCCGGCGTCCTCGGCGATCGCCCAGAGGAAGTGGTGCAGCTCGTGCACGAACGTGTCGCCCCAGCCGATGATGTGGCCGGCCGGCCACCAGTACTGCCAGAACGGATGGTCGGTCTCGGAGACGAGCACCGTCTTGAAGCCGCGCGCGCGGTCGCCGTCGGCGCGGAAGACCTGTAGCTCGTTCAACCGCTCCATGTCGAAGGCGAGCGATCCCTTCGTCCCGTTGATCTCCCACTGGAACGCGTTCCGCCGACCGTGTGCGAAGCGCGTCGCTTCGAGCGTGCCGACGGAGCCGTTCGCGAACTCGACCGCGGCCTCCACCGCGTCGTCGACCTTCCGCCCCGGCAGGAACGTGTGCGCGAAGCCGGAGACCGTATCGATCTCGCCGTTGAGGAAGCGCGCGAGGTCGACGACGTGGGTCATCAGGTCGCCGAGCGCGCCGGATCCCGCCTCGTCCGGGTGGAAGCGCCACGTGTCGAGCGATGCGTCGTCGCCCCAGTCCTGGAGATAGCGGCCGCGGAAGTGGCGCACGTCGCCGAGCTCCCCCGCCTCGATCATCTCGCGCGCGAGGCGCACCGCCGGCACGAAGCGGTAGTTGAACGCGCACATGTGCTTCACGCCCGTCGCCGCCACCTGCTGCCAGATCTCGTAGCTCTCGCCGGCGTCGCGGCCGAGTGGCTTCTCGCACACGACGTGCTTTCCCGCCCGCGCCGCGGCGATCGTCGGCTCCGCGTGCAGCGAGTTCGGGCCGCCGTTGTCGAACAGGCCGATGCGCTCGTCGGCGATCAGGTCGCGCCAGTCGGTGGTGGCGTAGTCCCAGCCGAACCGGAGGGCGGCCTCGGCCACCTTCTCCTCGTTCCGGCCCGCGATGCCGACGAGGAGCGGCTCGAGCGGCGGCGGCCAGGTAATGTAGGAGATCTTGCGGAAAGCGTTCGAGTGCGCCTTGCCCATGAAGGCGTACCCGAGCATGCCCACGCCGATCTGCGCCATCAGTAGCCCACCCGGCAATAGTCGGTGCGTCCCTGGGCGGCTGCAAAGCGTCGCGCTGCGGCGTCCTCGGTCGCGGCCGTAGCTCTGCTACGCCCGCTCCCTGCGTCCTTGCATCGCTCGCTTTTCGCGCGCCAGGAACGCGAGACCATTACCGGGAGGGCCACTTTCGCGATAGTACGCGCGTGGGTTCTGCAGTGAAGTGGGGAATCGTCTCCACCGCCGACATCAACCGGAAGGTGATCCCGGGCGCGCACGCGTCGGAGAAGGTCGAGCTGCTCGCAGTTGCGAGCCGAGACCAGATGCGCGCCGACGCGTACGCACGCGAGTGGGAGATCCCCCGTTCGTACGGCAGCTACGAGGCGCTGCTCGCCGACCCGGACGTCGAAGCGGTGTACATCTCGTTGCCGAACACGATGCACGTGGAGTGGTCGATCAAGGCGCTCGAGGCCGGGAAGCACGTTCTCTGCGAGAAGCCCTTCACGCGGCATCCGGAGGAAGTCGACACCGCGTTCGACGCCGCGGAGCGGACGGGACGGCTGCTGAGCGAGGCCTTCATGTACCGCCACAACCCTCAGACGAAGAAGCTCGCCGAGCTCGTGCAGGGTGGCGCGATCGGCGAGCTACGTCTCGTCCGGTCGGCGTTCTCCTACTCGCTGTACGACCCCGAGAACATCCGCCTCCGCACCGACGTCGAGGGCGGCGCGCTCATGGACGTCGGATGCTACTGCGTGAGCGGCTCGCGCCTGCTCGGGGGCGAGCCGGTGGCCGTGCACGGCGAGGCGTGGTACGGGCCATCCGGCACCGACTGGGTCTTCGGCGGGCTCATGCGCTTCCCGGATGACGTCGTGGCGACGTTCGATTGCGGCACGGCCCTGCCGAACCGGGACGAGCTCGAGGCGATCGGCAGCGAAGGCTCGCTGTTCCTCGACGACCCCTGGCATTGCGTCAACCCGGAGATCGAGCTACGTCGGGACGGCGGTGTCGAGCGGATCGAGATCGAGCGGCAGGACTCGTACCGGCTCGAGCTGGAGAACGTGAGCGACGCGATCCGCGGCGAATTGGAGCTCTTGCTCGGCCGCGAGGATGCGCTCGGGCAGGCGCGGACGCTGGCGGCATTGCACGATGACGCATTCCGAGGCTAGGGAGCGCGCCGCGGCGATGCTGGCTGACGCCGGCATCGTCCTCACGCCGCGCGAGCGCGACGCGATCGAGGTGACCGACCTCGGCCTCGGCCGGCTCGAGGAGATCGGGCTCCAAGTCGTCGTCTACGTCAACACCGGGCGCGTGTGCGCGAAGGAGCTCGTCATGCTCCCGCGCCAGGTCTGCCCCGAGCACCGCCATCCGCCTGTCGGCGACGAGCCCGGCAAGGAGGAGACCTTCCGCTGCCGGACGGGCTCGGTGACGCTGCACGTCGAAGGCCACGACGAGATCGTGCTGCGCCCGGGCGAGCAGTTCACGATCCCGCCCGACACGCTGCACTGGTTCCAGGCGGGAGACGACGGCGCGATCGTGTCGGAGTTCTCGACACGCAGCACCGACGAGCTCGACATCTTCACGGATCCGGGCGTCACTCGCTGAGCACGAGCGTCGCCTTCCCGCCGGCGAACGCGAGCGCGTCCTCGAAGCGATCGAGCGGCACGCGCAGCCCGAGCAGCTGCTCGAGCGCTCCCGGCCACCGGCGGCGCATGTCGTCCAGCGCCTCGATCCCCGCGAGCCAGTCCTCTCGCCGGGCATTGACGCTGCCGAAGAGGACGCGGTTCTCGAGCACGGCGTCGACGCCGATCGTGCGCCCGTCGAGCGACACCGTCTGCTCGCGTCCGTCGATGCCGAGCAGGCAGGCGACGCCGCTCCGCCGGAGCAGGCCGAGCGCGTCTGCCATCAGCTGCGCGTTACCGGCGCACTCGACGACGAGGTCGAAGGTGCCGAGCTCGCCGCTCCCGGCGACGGCGTACTCGGCACCGGACTCCTCGATCAGCGGCCTCGACGACTCGAGCGACGTCGTCACGACGTCGACGCCGTCGAGACGAAGGAGGAACGTGACGAGCGTGCCGATCGGGCCCGCACCGATGACGAGCGCACGCTGGAGCGACCACGGCTGCCGGCCGCCGATGACGCGCGCATGCCGCAAGGCGCGCACGCAGTCCGACGTCGGCTCGGCGAGCACGCCGAGCCGTCCGAGCGCTCGCGGGATCGGGACGAGCTGGCCGGGGCTCTCGCCGAGCAGCTCGCGCGCGAAGCCGTGCAGTCGCGTGATCCCACGTTCGCTGTAGTCGCCGGTCAGACAGGAGTCGGGCGAGCCGCTCTCGCACGCGATGCACCGCCTGCACGACCGGCGCACCATGGCGGAGACGAGGTCGCCGCGCGCGAAGCCGTGCCCGTCCCGGTCGACGACGCCGAGCGCTTCGTGGCCGAGCACGAGTTGCGCCTCGCCCTCGGGCGCGACGCCGAACAGCCCGTGCACGATCTCGCGGTCAGTCCCGCACATGCCGACCTCGAGGATGCGCACCGGCACCTCGCCCGGCGCGATCTCGGCGTCCGCGACGTCCTCGACGCGCGCGCTGCCCGCAACGCCGGGATCGACGACGAGCGCCTTCACGCGAGCACGGCGCCCTCCGACGCGGGGCCGACGAGCGCGCGGTAGCGCGCGAACACGCCGCTCGCGTCGGACGCGGGAGGTGTCCAGGCCGCAAGGCGCGCTGCAAGCTCCTTATCGTCGACCTCGAGGACGAGCGTTCCCGCGTCGGCGTCGATCGCGACGACGTCGCCGTTGCGGACGGCCGCGAGCGGGCCTCCGCGAAAGGCCTCCGGGGAGACGTAGCCGACCATGAGCCCGCGCGTCGCGCCGGAAAATCGGCCGTCGGTGACGAGCGCGACCGAGTCGCCGAGCCCGGCCCCGACGATCGACGACGTCACGCTCAGGAGCTCGCGCATGCCGGGGCCGCCGGCAGGTCCCTCGTAGCGGACGACGAGAACGGCCCCGGGCTCCACGCTGCCGCCGCGCACCGCGTCGGCGCATGCCTCCTCGGAGTCGTAGACGCGCGCCGGGCCGCGGTGCGCGCGCATTCCGCTCACCTTCACGAGGCTGCCGCCCGGCGCGAGGTTCCCGCGGAGCACGCGCAGCGCTCCGCCCGCCTTGAACGGGCGCTCGACGGTGGACAGCACCTCGCCGTCCGGCGGAGGGGCATCCGCCGTCCGCTCCGCGAGGGTCGAGCCGTCGACGGTGGGCGCGGCCCCGTCGGCGTGGCCGCCGCGGATGAGCTCGCGCAGGAGCGCGGCGGTCCCTCCGGCTCGGTGGAAGTCCTCGGCCGCGAAGCGGCCGGTGGGAACGAGGCTCGCGATCACCGGCGTCCGGGCACTCACGCCGGCGAGCTCGTCGAGCGTCAGCTCGACGCCGGCCTCGCGTGCGATCGCGAGCAGGTGGAGCACGCCGTTCGTCGAGCCGCCGGTGGCCGCGATCCCCGCCATCGCGTTGAGGAGCGCGCGGCGATCGAGGAAGCGCCGCGCGGGCGGCGGCAGCCGCGCGGCGAGGTCCCCGGCGCGTGCGGCGGCGTCGCCCTTCGCTTCGAGCGCGTCGGCCGGGATGAGTCCGTGGCCGACCACCGAGATGCCGAGGCAGTCGAGCGCGACCGCCATCGTGTTGGCGGTGAAATGACCCGCGCAGGTCCCCGGCCCGGGGCACGCGACGCGCTCGAGCTCGTCCAGCGCTGCACGCGGGCCGCCGATCGCCTCCCACACGTCCTGGATAGTCACCTCGCGACGGTCGAGCCGGCCCGCGCGCATCGGGCCGCTGTAGAGCACGACCGCGGGCTTGTCCACGCGCGCGAGCGCCATCAGCGCGGCGGGCACCGTCTTGTCGCAGCCGACGATGCAGACGAGCGCGTCGAAGTCGTGCGCAGCCGTCATCAACTCGATCGAGTCGGCGATCACCTCCCGCGAGACGAGCGAGGCGCGCATGCCGGGCGTCCCCTGCGACTGGTTGTCGGACACCGCGATCGTGTTGAACGCGAGACCGACACCGCCTGCTGCGGTGACGCCGGCGACGACACGGTCCGCGAGCTCGCGCTGGTTGAGGTTGCACGGCATCGTCCCCGTCCACGTCGACACGACGCCGACGATCGGGCCGTCGAGGCGGGCGGGGTCGATGCCCATCGCGCGGAAGTGCGCGCGCGCAGGCGCGCGCGCCGCGCCTGCCGCCAGCTCCTCGCGTGCGCGCTGCCGCGCAGCGTCGCTCACGCGGTGGCGTCGATCGCGGCCTGCGCCAGCCGCTCGTCGTCGGCGCCGGGAAGGCCGCTGACGCCGACCGCACCGACGCGGCGCTCGTCCTCGAAGACGGCGAGGCCGCCGAGGAAGAACGTGAAGAAGGGGTCGAAGCTCGCGCGCTCGACCGCGTCGTCCCGCACCTTCTCCGCGAGCTCGCGCGTGGAGCGCGCGTCGCTGCGCGCCGCCGTGTACGCCTTGCGCTGCGCGTTCAGCCGCGTGTCCGGAGCCGCGCCGTCCATCGTGGCAGCTGCGACGAGCTCCCCGTGCGAGTCGGCGACGTAGACGGAGAGCGGGGCCGGCGCGGCAGCGACGACGTGCTCAACGATGCGGCGTGCGCGATCGAGCCTCACGGCGCCATTTTCACCTATTCCCTAGGACACTAGGATGGAGTGGGAATTGAGCGCGATCGCGCCCTCCCTCGTGATCCGGGGCAAGCCCTACCCGGTGCTCCTGCCGAAGCTCCGCGACCCGCGGCTGCACCTGGCCGCGACCATCACGTCGCTGCAGGTGATCGGGCAGGTCGGCTTCCACTTCGAGGTCTCGATCGCGCAGATCCTCCTCGCGCTCGGCACCTGCGCGCTGCTCGAGATGGCGATCGCGTTCCGCAGCCAGCACGTCATCCTCTGGCCCGCGAGCGCGATGCTCACCGGCAACGGGGTCGCCTTCGTCCTCCGCGTGCCGGGCACCGCGCACGGCGACTGGTGGAGCCTGCGCGGCTGGTGGATCTTCGTCGGCACGGCGGCCATCTCGCTCCTCTCCAAGTACGTCATCCGCTGGCGCGGCGAGCACGTCTTCAACCCGTCCAACATCGGGCTCGTCATCTGCTTCCTCGCGCTGGGACGGACCCGGGCCGCGCCGCTCGACTTCTGGTGGGGCCCCATGTCCGCGTGGCTCGCGCTCGCGCTTGCCGTCATCGTCAGCGGCGGCTTCGCGATCCTGCGCCGTCTCCACCTGCTGCGTGTCGCGCTCGGGTTCTGGGCCTCCTTCGCCGCCGGCATCGGCGTCCTCGCCCTCGCCGGGCACGCGATGACCGCGCGCTGGCATCTCGGGCCGATCACGGGATTCCACCTCTGGTGGGTGCTGATCACCTCGCCGGAGGTGCTCGTCTTTCTCTTCTTCATGATCACCGATCCGAAGACGGCGCCGCGCTCGCCGCGCGCGCGCATCGTCTACGCGATCACCCTCGGGCTGCTCGCGTCGGTGATGATCGCACCGACGACGACGGAGTTCGCCGCCAAGGTGGCGCTGCTCGGTGCGCTCGCCGTCGTCTGCGCCGCGATGCTGCTGCTCCGCATCGTCCCGGTCGCGCTTCCACGCCGCATCGCGCTGGCGGCGGCGCCCGTCGCGCTCGCCGCCTCGGCGGCCGTGATCGTGCTCGCGAACTCCTCCGCAGCGGCGACCACGTTCCGCCCGCTGCCGGCGGGCGTGCTGCCCCCGATCACGATCCTGCCCTCGCGCGGAGTACAGACGCCGCTCGACCGCCATACGGCGAAGCTCATCGCGCACGACCTCGTCGCCGTCGTCCCCGCCACGGAGAAGGACCGGCTGCGCGTGTGGCTCGTCCAGGGACAGGGTCAGGGGCCGCCGACGGCGACGGCGAAACTCGCCGGCATCACGTATCACCTCCATCAAGCGGCGGACGGCCGGTGGGCGCTCCCGTCGGACGCGCACACGACACACCTCGTGGCGGCGCCGACGAGCACGGCGCTCCCCGGCGTGCGGCTGAAGGACGTCGCCGGATCGGTCGGGCTCGACTTCCGGCAGGGCTCGTTCCGCTTCGGGATGTCGAACGAGTCGCAGGCGATGATGGGCGGCGGCGTCTGCTGGCTCGATTACAACGGCGACGGCTGGGAGGATCTCTACGCGGTCAACTCGTACGCGAGCGCGGACACCGCGCAGTGGGAGGCGCACGGCGGACTGCCGCGGTCGGCGCTGTTCGAGAACGTGCACGGGAGGTTCCGCAACGTCACCGCGGCCGCGCACGCGGGGCTCCAGGTGCAGGGCGACGGCTGCGTCGCCGCCGACCTGAACGGCGACGGTCGCACCGACCTCGTCGTGACGACGGCCCGAGGCGTCGACCTCCTCTGGAACCGGGGCAACGGCTCGTTCACGACGCGTGCGCTCCCGGCGCAGGGCTGGTACGCGGGCGCTGCGGTCGCCGACGTCAACGGCGACGGCCGGCCCGACCTCTTCGTCGCGGGCTACTCCGACCCGAGCGAGCCCGTGCCCGGCTCCCTCGCCGGTTTCCCGACGAACGTCGCCGGGGTGCGCGACCTGCTCTTCCTCAACGAGGGCGGCGAGCGTTTCCGCGAGGTCGGCGTGCAGGCCGGGATCGAGGCCGCGGCCCTCCGGCACGGCCTCGGCGCCGAGTTCGTCGACGTCAACGACGACGGGCGGCCCGATCTGTACGTCGCGAACGACGAGGACCCGAACCAGCTGTACGTCAACGTGCCGTGGCCGGGCGGCGCGAAGGCCGACCCCGCCGGGCTCGGCTTCCGCTTCGAGGATCGCGCGACCGCGACGGGCGTCGCAGATCCGTTCGCCGGCATGGGGATCGCG
>Ga0066705_10000483_pt1 | contig 11307 bp, 8 predicted proteins | sample GraSoiAngelo_154_FD_66506 | JGI IMG/M metagenome (GOLD analysis project Ga0066705, IMG submission 66506) | Grasslands soil microbial communities from the Angelo Coastal Reserve, California, USA - 14_1009_13_20cm | ecosystem: Environmental > Terrestrial > Soil > Grasslands | place: USA... | reverse complement strand
CGCTCCAGCTGCGTTTGGTTTTCCTGAAACGTGGCGATGATGCCCGGCTCATTCGAGCGCGCACCCTGGAAAATGAAATGGAGACCCATCAATGTCTTCCCGATCCCCGACGGCCCCGCGATCAAGGTCGTGGCGCCGGCCCAGTAGCCGCCATTGCCGAGCAGTTCGTCAAACGCCGCGATCCCGGTGGCGGTGTGGACGTCACTCAATTGGTAGGGGGAATCGTCGAGGCTGTCCGCCAGCCTCGGGAAGACGCGGAATCCGTCCTCGGAGATTCGATAAGCGTGCTCTCCCGTCTTGTAGCTGCTCCCGCGAAGCTTTAGCACCTGCAGAACCCTCATCTCGCGTTCCCCGATCTGCTTGATGTCAAGCGAGATGATGCCGTCGGCCACCGCGAACTCGGCAGCTTCCAACGCCTGGGTCCGGGTGTACGGCGCATTCCAGACCGACGTCGTGGCGCTGGCTGTCACGCGGCGTGTCAGGTCATAGAGAAACCTTCTGAAGTGGGTCACGTCGGTCGCAAATGCCTGAAAGACCCTGAAGCTGTCGACGACGACGATTCCCGGGCGAACCTGCTTGAGGTAGCCGTCGATGACCGTGAGGACGTCGTCGAGTCCGTCCTCGCCCAGGACTGGTCCGATGTCTTCGTAGATGACGCGGCCGTCGCGGATGGCGGTCGCATCAAAGAATTTGAAACCTTGCCCATACCTGAGGATCTTGTCGAGCGGCTCCGAGAGCGTTGAAAGATAGAGGGCAGGGTGCTCCCTGGTGGCGTTGGCAAAAGTGAACTGCTGGCTGAGGATCGTCTTGCCGCTGCCCGGCACTCCGACGATGAGGTTGATCGCGTTTTTCAGCAGGCCGCCGTTCAAGATCTCGTCGAGGCGGCTGTTACCGCTGGAAAGGCGATCGTTCACAATTCGGCGGTCTGGTTGCGCTTGGAGCGCACGATGGCGCTCGTCCCGAGCAGGTCCCTGACGGTGGAGACGAGCTGCAGGGATTCGAGTGGCTTGCGCATGAACGCCGCCGCGCCCACCCGGAGCGCTTCTTCCGCGGCGTCAATGGCGGCGACGGCGAGGATCTGCGAGGTGCCCTTCTGCGCAAACTCCGATACCAACCGGAAGCCTGCCCCGCCTGAGATCAGCAGGTCGATGATCACGACGTCTGGCGATCGCTCGTCGAACTGGAACTTCGCCTGGGTGGCGTCCACCGCGATCGCGACCTGGTAGCCGTCGGTGCGAAGGAAGTACTCCGCCAGGTCCGATGCGTAGGTGTCCTTTTCCGCGATCAGGACCAGCGGCCGGCGGTCGCCGGGCGGTCCTTCCAGCACGGCCGGGACACCGCCGGCGCGGGCTTCCTCGGCCAGCAGTCTGTGCGCATCCGCCGCGCTGGCGCCCGACTCGATCTGGGCTTTCACGAATCTCAGCTTTTCGACCTGGCGACGCGAGTACAGCCGCTGGGATCCCTCACTTCGGACCGGCCTGATCATGGAGTAGCGCTCCTCCCAGGCCCGGAGCGTCGAGGCGGGGATGTCCAGCATCCGCGCCACCGCGCCGATGCTGTACACCGCGGGATCTTGTTCCTCGGTCAATCGGACCCTATCGCTTCAGTTTATGGAGTTCGCTTCCGAGAAGGAATCTTCGATTGCCGCAGCAGTAGTGCGTAGCTATTGCGTGGCTCTCGTTTAAGTTGTATGGTTTCTATATGGGTCGGGGGGCCCTGGAGCCTGCTGTTGAGTAGGAATCGTGCGAGGGAGCTACGGGGAGGCATTGAACCGGGGGCACCACCTTGCCTCACGCCAATGCCTGACCATAGAGGGCGGTCGGGGTGCATCGAGACTCGGCTGTCAGGGTCCCCCAGATAGGTGAAGCCATCGAGGGGCCTCGCGAGAAGGAAGGGCGGGTAGTTTATTCGGACCACCACCTGGTGGTCACGCGGACGACCAGGCCCCGAGGGCTGATGGTCGCCGGGGAGATCGACATCTCCAACATTGCATCGGTCGCGGACTCCCTGCTCGACGGGCTCGAGGACGGCACTGATCCGCACCTGGACCTGAGCCGGGTCACCTTCTGCGACGTCAGTGGCATCAGGGCCCTGGTCAGTCTTGCGCTGGAGCTGGCGCCGAACCGGCGTCTCCTGGTTCACGGCCTGCCGCCCCAGCTCGAGACGGTCCTCGAGGTCACCGGCTGGGCACATCTTCCCGGTCTTGAGCTCTGCAACTGTGGAGCCGACGTTTGACCCTGCCCGGCGGCCTCGTTGGGGGGCGGACGTAGCCCACTAGCGCTCGCCGGCCGCTCGACCGGGGCAGGCTTTACGACTTTCAAATCTGGCCTTGACTTTCGCGCGGGGCTCATACATACTCGGCATACATACTGAGTATGGTTAGTCGAGAGATTGTCGCTTAAGTACGGCGTGTTGGGGCTCCTGAAAGGGGAGCCGCTCCACGGCTACGAGGTGAAAAACCGCTTTGAAGCCATGCTGGGCGGGACCTGGGAAGTCAATATCGGCCAGATCTACACCACCCTCCAGCGCCTCGAGCGCGACGGCCTGGTGCGGCCCGTTGGCGCCAGAGGCGACCGCGGGAAGCTGGCCTATGAGCTCTCGCCCGATGGCCATAAGGCGCTCGAGCAGTGGCTCGCCGAGCCTGACTCGGGTCCTCAGCAGCTGCACGAGGACATCTACGTGAAACTCCTTCTCGCGACCCGCATCGCGAACGGCGGCCTGCAGCCGATGCTCGCCCGCCAGAAGCGCGCGTACCTGCAGCGCCTGCGGGACCTCAACCGGCTGGAAGAACGGGCACGCCGCGACGGCCGCCTCGACCTGGCGCGTCTCATCCGCGGCGCATTACTTCACACGGAGGCAGACCTCAAATGGATGGACGAACTCTCTTCAGAGCGTTTCGGGGCGGAGGCGGCAAAAACGGAATGAAGGAGCTGGTTCGCCTCACCGATGTCACCAAGGTCTACCAGGGCGGGATCACCGGGGCTCTCAATGGGGTCTCTCTGGCGGTCGAGAAAGGCGAGTTCACAGCCATCATGGGTCCTTCGGGCAGCGGCAAGTCCACGATGCTCAACCTCGTCGCCGGCCTGGACCGTCCGACCTCGGGCAGCGTGTCCGTCAGCGGGACTGACCTGGGAAAGCTGGGTGAGACGGGCCTGGCAAGGTTCCGGCGCGACCACATCGGCTTCGTCTTCCAGTTCTTCTACCTGCTCCCGAACCTGACCGCCCTCGAGAACGTCCTCATCCCGGCTCAGCTCAAAGGCGATGGATCGACCGGGCGTGGACGCGAGCTCCTGGAGAAGCTCGGCATCGCGGACGTCGCGGATCGCTATCCGGCACGGCTCAGCGGGGGCCAGCAGCAGCGCGTGGCGGTCGCACGCGCCCTCATCAACAATCCGACCCTCCTGCTCGCCGATGAGCCCACCGGCGCGCTGGACACACACACCGGCGAGCAGGTGATGGAGCTCCTCGGCGATTTGCACCGCGAGGGCCAGACAATCCTGTTGGTCACCCACGACGCCAAGCTGGCGACACGACACGCGGCGCGGGTGATCAGCGTGATGGACGGAAAGATCGTCGACGACGCACGCCTCGCGAGTCCGGAGCGGGCGCCCTCCGAGGTCATCCGGATGCGCAGCGAGGAGAAGCTGCGATGAGGGCCGTCCTCGTCAAGACCCTGGCGGACCTGCGTCGCCGGCGGCTCCAGGCCGCCGTCATATTCCTGACCGTCCTTTTTGCCATGGCAGCTGGGACGACGGCTGTGACGCTCATGTCGCAGACGCGCGACCCATACCAGATCGCTTTCGACAAACAGAGGGGCGCGCACCTGCAAGTGGCGTTCAACGCGACCACAGACCGGCAGCTAATGAGCAATACGCCCGCACTCATCGGCGCCTCGGCATCCGGCGGTCCGTACCCTGCCAGCAACATTCAGTTCCGGTTTGGCGACCGAAAGTTCTATGTGGACGCGGTCGGTCGCGACAACCCGGGCGGCGCCGTCGAAGTCCTCAGCATCACATCCGGTCGCTGGCCGCTGGCAAACGACGAGATCGTGCTGACAAGGTCCTTCTCCGAGCTGAACAGGATCTCGGTGGGCGACCGTCTGAAAGTCACGAGCGTCGCCCAAACGCCGTCGCTGACGGTTGTCGGCGAGGTCGTCGATATCGATGAGGGGAGCGCGGATCTCAGCAGCCAGCGTGCCTGGATGTTGCCTGCTGCGCTGCCGGCTCTTTCCACACCCGACTCGTCCTTCTACTTGATGGACTATCGGTTTCCAACCGATCCGACCAGCGCCCAGCTGCAATCCTCCCTCGATCGCCTGAAGACGAGTCTTCCGGCGGGAAGCGTCGCGGGATCTCTGAACTACCTGCTGATTCGAAGCATCTTCAACATCACCAACCAGATCCTCACCGGCGTGCTGGTTGCGTTCAGCGTCTTTGCTCTCGCGGCGACGATTGCGATCGTCGCCACACTGGTGACCGGGATCGTGATCTCGGCCTATCGCGAGATCGGGATCATGAGGGCAATCGGGTTCACGCCATACCAGGTGGTCGAGGTCTTCGCCCTGCAGATCGTCATCCCGGCGCTTGCTGCGTGCCTGGTCGGTGTAACTGCGGGGACCCTCGCCAGCCAGCCGCTGCTGGCCAACAGCTCACACGCTCTTGGGCTCGCATATACGCCCACGTTCTCGATCGGGCTGGACGTCCTCTTCCTCTTCGGCGGACTTCTGGTCGTGGCCGTCGCCGCGACCGTGCCCGCCCTGCGCGCCGCGCAGCTCAAGCCAATAGTCGCGATTACGAAGGCGTCCGCACCTCGCGGCGCCGGCGGGCGCCTGCTCCGGCAGGGTGCGGCACGACTGCGGCTTCCACGGCCGGTGGTCCTGGGCATCGGCGATGCGTTCGCCCGGCCGCTTCGAGCGATCCTGACACTGGTCACGGTCCTGCTGGGCGTGGCTACGATCGTTGTCGCGGTGGGGCTGCCGCGAAGCTTCGAGCTCATCAACAACAGCGAGACCGGGGCGGGCAATTACCAGGTGATCGTCACCCGCACCAGCGCATACCCCGACTCAGAGGTGATGCGATTGCTGAACGCCCAGCCGCAAACGGCCCGTGTGGTGGCAGTTGGCGGTCAGAACGTCATCGTCCCGGGTGTCGGCGACCCCGTGAACACGCACCTGTTCCGCGGCGACTCATCACGGTTGGGCTACATGGTTGTTGCCGGTCGCTGGTACTCGGCGCCCGGTGAGGTCGTGGCCCCGGCGGCGTTGATCCGGGACGCGCACCTCAAGATCGGTGACAGCTTCACGGGCACCGCTAACGGGCAGCCCCTTCAGCTCCGCCTGGTCGGCGAGACCTACGACATCAACAATCTCGGCCATTCGCTCTTCATGGACATTTCAACGATGGCGTCAGTGACGCCGGCTGTTGAACCCTTCCTGTACGACATCACGCTTATGCACGGTTCTGATGTCTCCTCTTACGTGCGTCGCGTCGCAACTGCACAGCCGGACCTTCTCGACGTGCGCGCAAGTGATACATCCCTCATCGCGCCGGTCAAGATCATCGACCTGGTGCTGCTGATTCTCGCCGGGGTGCTTGGGCTCATTGGCGTCGGCGGGGTGTTCAACACTCTGCTCCTGAACACGCGTGAGCGGATCCGCGACACGGCAACGCTCAAGTCGTTGGGCATGAGTCCGCGGCAGGTGGTCGTAATGGTGGGCGCGTCGGCAGGGCTGCTTGCGTTGGTGGGGGGACTGGCGGCCATGCCATTGGGCCTGACCCTGCACCACCTGCTGAACGACGCGATCAGCGGCTCGGCCGGTAACGACACCCCACCGGCCGCATACGGGGTCTTTGCGGCCTGGGAGCTGACCGCGATACCCCTGGCGGGAGTGGTGGTGGCGATCGCCGCGGCCATGATCCCGGGGCGCTGGGCGGCTCGCAGCAACGTGGTCGAGGTCCTGCACGCGGAATGACACGAATGAGAGCAGTCGTCTACGACCGGTACGGACCTCCCGACGTCCTGCGAATCGAGGACGTCGAGCGGCCGGTACCCAAAGAGGACGAGGTGCTCGTCAAGGTCCACGCCACGACGGTCAACCGGCTGGACGTCCACACGCGCGAGGCCAACCGGAGCAACGGCGCGGCCGTGTCGGCGCTCAGCCGCCTGGTCTCGGGCGTCCGCGGGCCGCGGCGACGAACCCTGGGCACTGAGTTCGCAGGCGAGGTCGCGGCAGTCGGCGCCGCGGTTGGCGAGTTCGCCGTCGGCGACCGTGTCTATGGCAACACCGGGCTCGCCTTCGGCGCCCACGCGGAGTTCCTGTGCATGCGTGAGAGCGCGCGGATCGCCCACATGCCTGCCGCAGCCACCTTCGAGGAAGCCGCCCCGGTCAGCGATGGAGCGTTCAACGCGCTGTGGTGCTTGCGAAGTGCGAAGCTTCAAAAGGGCCAGAGGATCCTCATCTACGGCGCCTCCGGCGCAATCGGCACCGCAGGGGTGCAGCTGGCCAGGTACTTCGAGGCCGACGTCACTGCCGTGTGCAGCACCAAGAGTCTTGAGCTCGTGAGATCGCTCGGCGCCGACAGGGTGATCGACTACACGAAAGAGGACTTCACCCAGAACGGCGAGACCTACGACGTCATATTCGATGCGGTCGGCAAGCACTCGTTCGATCGGTCAAAAGGCTCGCTGAAGGAGAACGGAGTCTACGTGCCGACCGACGGTTTCAAGAATCTCTTCTTGACCCTCTGGACAGCGAGGAGTCGAGGCAAGAAAGTCCGGTTCCAGCTACCCCCTCGGTACGCCAAGAAGGACCTGGTCCTGCTCCGGGCGCTCATCGAGGCCGGGAAGTTCCATGCGGTGATCGACCGTCGCCACCCGCTCGAGGAGGTGGTCGAGGCGACCCGCTACGTCGAGACGCAGCAGAAGGTTGGAAACGTCGTCCTGACCGTAATCGCCGCCTAGCGGCGCGCTCCTTTTCGCACGTTTGGCGTCAGCGGTGCGCTAACACTCGTCGAATTCCGCATCCCTGGTGTCAGCCGTGCGGAATCAAGACGGCGCCGGCCCAAGAAGACGTCCCTGATCGTCTTGTCGCTCACGACCGATGGGGTGAAGCCGACCTTCCGCAGCATCCCCAACCATTCCGCGCGGGCGAACAGGCCGTGCTTCTGCCGCTCGTGCACCATGCGGACGCGGCCGCGTGAGTCTTTGAGGAGGAATCCGAAATCGACCTGGACGGTCGTGTCCTTCGGGTCGGGATCGGTGACCCACTGCACGTAACGCAGGCTGCGCTTCTCCGTGTCATAACCGCCGTGGTCCGTGCTTGGAACGAATGTCTCGCGCATCTCGTCGGGCACGAACAGAGCGGCTCCGCCCGGCCGGCAATGGACATAGGCCGTCTTCATCACCGCCAACAGGTCGCGGGCTGTGGTCATGTGCGCGACCACGTCGTGGACGAAGACGGCGTCGAACGTTTTGCCCAGGCGCAGCGTGCGAATGTCGGCCTGGACGTGCGCGCATTCGGGGTTCACCTTTCGGCTGACCGCCTGCATGTGAGGCGAGAGGTCGACGCAGGTCATGTCGAAGTCGCCCTTGAGGTGAAACGCGTTGTTCCCGCTCCCGGATCCGAGGTCGAGCAAGGTGCGCGGTCGTGGAGTGACCGATTTGCGCAGCAGCCGGCCGAAGAAAACGGCCTCGTCCCGATACTCGTCCGGCCCCGCGATGTTCGGCCACCATTCGGCGAGCTCGTCGAAAAGCTTCATGCGAGCGTTAGGTTACCGAGGGCTCGGTGCCCTCGGCGGTCAGGACATGGCCGGGACCCGGGGCAATTCCTCGATGGCGGCGTCGATGCGCGACTGCGAAAGCTCGACATCCTCGAGCTTGCCGGCAAAGTACGCGTCATACGCGGACATGTCGAAGTGACCGTGCCCCGACAGGCCGAACAGGATGGTCCGCTTCTCACCCGCCTCTCGCGCGGCGGCTGCCTCCTCGGCCACCGCACGCAACGCGTGGGCGGACTCCGGAGCAGGCAGGAACCCTTCGGAGCGCGCAAACCGCACGGCTTCCGCAAAGCATTCGTTCTGCTTATAGGCGCGCGCCTCGACGACCTTGTGGTCGACCAGCGCGCACAGCGATGGCGCATCCCCGTGGTAGCGCAGTCCGCCCGAGTGGATCCGGTCCGGAATGAAGCTGTGGCCGAGCGTGAACATCTTCACGACCGGGCCCATGCCCACCGCGTCGCCGAAGTCGTAGGCGTAGACCCCGCGGGTCAGCGTCGGACACGCGGCCGGCTCCGCCGCGATGAAGCGGGTGCGCGGCTGGCGCCCCTTCAGCTTGTCGCCGATGAACGGATAGCTCAACCCGGCGAAGTTGGAGCCTCCGCCAACGCAGGCGATCACGACGTCCGGGTACTCGCCCGCCATCTCCATCTGCTTCTTGGCTTCCTGTCCCATCACCGTCTGGTGGAGCAGGACGTGGTTGACCACCGACCCCAACGAGTACTTGGCGTCGTCGTGGGTGGCGGCGTCTTCGACGGCCTCCGAGATAGCGATGCCGAGGCTGCCCGGCGAATCGGGGTCGTCCTTTAATATGCCGCGCCCGGCGTTGGTCAGGTTGGTCGGCGAGGCGTACACCGTCGCGCCCCAGGTCTCCATCATCGCCCGGCGATAGGGCTTCTGCTCGTACGAGACCTTGACCATGTAAACGGTCACCTCGAGGCCGAAAAGGGCACCGGCAAACGCCAGCGCGGAGCCCCACTGGCCGGCCCCGGTTTCCGTGGTCAACCGCTTCACGCCTTCCTTCGCGTTGTAGTAGGCCTGCGGTACCGCGGTGTTCGGCTTGTGCGAACCCGCCGGCGAGACGCCCTCGTACTTGTAGTAGATGTGCGCCGGGGTGTCGAGTGCCTTCTCGAGGCGATCGGCGCGATAGACCGGGCTCGGCCGCCAGATGCGGTACAGCTCGCGAACCTGGTCCGGGATCTCGATCCACGGCTCGGCGGAGACCTCCTGGGCGATGATCGCCTGCGGGAAGATCGGCGCCAGGTCGGCCGGCCCCATCGGCTGCAGCGTCTGCGGGTTCAGGTAAGGCGCCGGCGGAGCCGGCATGTCCGGGAGGATGTTGTACCAGCGCTCGGGGATGTCGTTCTCGTCGAGGAGAATCTTCTTGGTCACGGCTTCCCAGCCTCCTGAATCCGTTCGGAAGGTGCCCTGACCGGAAAGGGTAGCGCTACCGGTCGAACCCTGGCCGCCAGCGCCGATGCCGACCGCGGATGGCTTCGCCGCGAATCAGCTCCAGGCGAGGGCGCGGCCCATCGGTGCGGCCCGAAGGCGGCTTGCGGCTGCCGCGCTGAAACTGCACCGGCCACTCGACGGCGACGTCCTGGTCGGCGGCGGCATGCAGCGTCCATGCGGGGTCGTACAGGTGTGCCCGGCCCAGCGCGCAGAGGTCGGCGCGGCCGGCCAGGATGATGCTGTTGACGTCGTCGTAGCCGCTGATCGCGCCGACCGCGATGGTGGCTATGCCCGCCACGTTTCGGATCCGGTCCGCGAACGGGGTCTGATAGCTGCGGCCGAAGCTCGGCTGCTCCTCCGCGACCGTCTGACCCGTCGACACGTCAAGGGCATCGACTCCATGGGCGGCGAAGGCGCGCGCAACTTCGATTGAATCCTCGGCGTCCAGCCCGCCCTCGTACCAGTCGACCGCCGACACGCGAACGGTCATCGGTTTGCCGGCGGGCCACTCGGCGCGCATCGCATCGAACACTTCAAGCGGGAACCGCAGCCGGTTCTCGAGGCTGCCGCCGTATTCGTCGCCACGCACATTGGTGAGAGGCGAGATGAAGCTGGCGAGAAGATAGCCGTGCGCGCAGTGCAGCTCGAGGAGGTCGAAGCCCGCCCTTATGGCCATGCGCGTTGCGGCGACGAACTGATCCTTGACGATGTTCATGTCCGCCCGTGTCATCTCGCGCGGCGTCTGGCTGACGGGAAGATAGGGGAGAGGCGAGGGGGCGATGAGGTCCCAGTTGCCGGATTCCAGCGGCTCGTCCATGCCTTCCCACATGAGCCTGGTCGACCCTTTGCGGCCGGAATGGCCGAGCTGGATCCCGATCTTCGCAGGCGTGTGCCCATGCACGAAATCAACCAGCCGTGTGAACGCGGCCTCATGCTCCGGCCTGTACATGCCGGCGCACCCGGGTGTGATGCGGCCTTCGGGCGACACGCAGACCATCTCGGTCATCACCAGCGCGGCGCCGCCCAGTGCCTTGCTGCCGAGATGCACGAGGTGGAAATCGCCGATCAAACCATCCTCGGCGACGTACATGTCCATGGGCGAGACGATCACGCGGTTGGCCAGCTCGAGGTCGCGAAGGTGGTACGGAACGAACATCGGCGGCGCCGTCGCGCGGCCGTTGTTGAACCAGCGGTCCACCTCGGCCACAAACTCGGGGTCGCGGGCCTTGAGGTTCCAGTACGTGACGCGCCGGCTTCGGGTGAGCAGGTTGAATGCGAGCTGCAGCGGTTCCTGTCGCGTGTACTGCGAGATGTTCTCGAACCACTCCAGGCTTGCCTGCGCAGCCCGCTGCGCGCTCTCGACCACGGGCCGGCGCTCGGCTTCGTAGGCGAGGAGGGCAGTCTCAACGGTCGGGTTTTCGTGCAGGCATGCAGCCAGCGCAAGGGCATCCTCCATCGCCAGCTTGGTGCCGGAACCGATCGAGAAGTGGGCGGTGTGCGCGGCGTCTCCGATGAGGATCAGATTTCCGTCTCGCCAGGATCGCGTTCGCACCGTGGCGAACCGAATCCAGCGGCTGTTGTTGGCGAGCAGCGGCTCTCCCCGCAGCGCCTCCGCGAAAACCTCGGCGCAGAACGCGATCCCCCGCTCGTCGCTCTCGCCTGGTTTCCACGAGCGCTCCGAAGAGTCGACCTGGCCGCTGCGCATCCAGCTTCCTTCCTCGAGCTCCACGATGAAGGTGCTCATCGAGTCGCTGTAGGGATAGGCATGGGCCTGCACGGTTCCGATGTCGGTCTCGGCGATGAAGAACTTGAACGCCTCGAACACGAGTGGAGTGCCCAGCCACATATAGCGTGCGCGCCGTACATCGAGCTGCGGCCGAAACGCGTCGGCCCGGGCGTTCCGCGTCAGGCTGTTGACCCCATCCGCGGCGACGACCAGGTCGTACGTGCTGCGCAGGTGGTCGAGTGGAGGTGCAGGCTTGCGGTAGTGGATGGTTACACCGGACTCCTCGCACCGCTCACGCAGGATCGCCAGCAGTCGCTGCCGGCTGATGGCCGCAAAGCCGTGCCCGCCAGAGGTGAG
>Ga0066705_10000482_pt1 | contig 11309 bp, 5 predicted proteins | sample GraSoiAngelo_154_FD_66506 | JGI IMG/M metagenome (GOLD analysis project Ga0066705, IMG submission 66506) | Grasslands soil microbial communities from the Angelo Coastal Reserve, California, USA - 14_1009_13_20cm | ecosystem: Environmental > Terrestrial > Soil > Grasslands | place: USA... | reverse complement strand
AATGCGTTCTTATACGCTGCACGTTGCGCTCTTGGGAGCGGGCACCTTGCTGTTGCTCCCGCGCCTCGGGATTTCCGCTTACGGCTGGGCTGAGTTGCTGGCGTGCGGTGGCTACTTCGTTCTGCATTCGGGATTGAAGCAAGCCGTCGGCTTTTCCTACAAGAATGTGCTTCCCTGTGCTTCAGTCTTTTTGCTGCTGCTATTTGTAACTGCCTGACTTTTTCCTGCGTGATCACAGTCGCATATCTCAGCAATGAATTTCCCGCAGCGGTCGAGCCTTACGTAGGGCAGGAAATTCAGGAGCTCCGCAGACGTGGGGTGAAAGTGATCGTGTGCAGTGTTCGCCGGAGTAGAGACTCGGTCGACAGCGTGCCAGTGTCGGCTGGCGAGACTCTGTATCTGCAGCCGCTGCGGGTGAGGCAGGTGTTGCACGCAGTCTGTCTGTGCTTGCGGAATCTCATGCTTTTGGGTGACCTGCTTTTGCGCGTGCTGATCTGCGGAAGTGAATCACCTTCCCGCCGGCTTCGGGCTTTGCTGCACACCTGGCTGGGCGCGTACTACGCACTGAGCCTGCGGGGCCGCGGCGTTAGTCACATCCACGTTCATCACGGGTATTTTGCATCCTGGGTGGCGATGGTGGCGGCCCGCCTGTTGGGAATTGATTTCAGTATGACGCTTCACGGTTCTGACTTACTGCTGCATGCTGCGTATCTCGATACGAAGCTTAAGAACTGCAATTTCTGCAGAACGATTTCGGAGTTCAACCGCCGATACATACTCAAGAATTATCCGGACGTGGACCCGGCCAAAATCGATGTTTGCAGGCTGGGTGTCGAGGCCGTCAGCCGGGCCATTCCTGTCATGCGCGCAAGGCCAGAACGCTTTGTGATGCTTGCAGTAGGGCGACTGCATGCGGTGAAAGATCATGCGTTCCTGATCCGCGCGTGCAGGATCTTGAAGGAACGCGGATTTGGCTTTCTCGGCATCATCGTGGGCGAGGGGCCGGAGCGCGCGGCATTGCAGCTTCTGATCCGCGACCTGGAACTGGGATCGCAGGTGCAGCTCCTTGGACATTGCTGCCGCGAGGAGCTCGATGACCTTTACTCGATCAGCGATCTAGTTGTGCTCACCAGCCGCAGTGAAGGCATTCCTCTCGTGCTCATGGAAGCGATGACTCGCGGCAAGGTCGTGCTAGCTCCTGCAATCACGGGGATCCCTGAGTTGGTGATCGACGGCAAGACTGGCTTCCTATACCCGCCCGGCTCGCTCAACGATTTCGTGGCAAAGGTTGAGATGATCCGGCAGTCGCAAGCAAACCTCCTAGCGATCCGCTGCGCTGCACGCCAGCATGTCGAGGAACACTTCAATCGGAAAAAGAATGTTGCCGCTTTCGCGGACGTTTTTCTCCAAAGGCTCAACAGAAAGGTGCAGTGCCAAACCGATGAGAATCCTGTATTGCAACAAATATAACTTTCCATTCAGCGGTACTGAAATTCACTTATTTGAGCTTATGGATTTGATGCGCGCCCGCGGACATGAGGTGGCGCTGTTTTCAATGGCCGATCGGCCCGGTCGTGCGACCCCCTATGACCAGCATTTTGTGCCACACGTCAATTTCAAGCAACGCAAGCAAGGGCTGCTTTCACAGGCGAAGTTAGCCGGGCACGCCATCTATTCGCGCGAGGCACGGCGGAGATTGCGAGGCATGATCTCCGAGTTCCGCCCCGACGTCGCCCACATTCGCAACATCTACCACCATCTTTCGCCCTCGATCTTGTGGGAACTCAAACGGCAGGATGTGCCAGTTATCTATCACTTAAATGATTTCAAGCTTCTTTGCCCTAGCTACAACATGGTGGCTCATGGACGCGCTTGCGAAAAATGTCAGGGAGGGAAGTTTTGGCACGTGTCTGCGGAAGGCTGTTACGCGGGAGGCCGCAGTTCAGCGCTCGTCCTTGCGGCAGAGGCATACATTCACAAATGGTTCCGGACATACGAAAGTTGCGTGACCCGCTTCCTTGCTCCCAGCCGGTTCGTCAAAGACAAATTAGTCGCGAATGGATGGGACGCAAAGAAGATTGACGTCCTTCCGCACTTCCAGAGACTTCCAGAGAAAACGCTGCCACCGAAGGCTGACGCTGCAATTCTCTATTTTGGCCGACTATCGGCGGAGAAGGGCGTAGCCGATCTTTTATGGGCGATGGAGGACACGCGAGATGTAAACCTGATTGTCGCAGGTGATGGTCCTGAGCGATCGGCATTGCAGGCTTTGGCGCAGGAGTTGAAGCTCACGAATGTACGGTTCGTAGGACATCAGAACGGCAGCGACCTCGATGACCTGATTTCCGCTTCTCGCTTTACCGTCCTGCCTTCTCGAGCTTACGAGACACTGGGAAAATCCATTCTTGAATCCTATGCCTGGGAACGCGGGGTCATCGCGACTGATCTGGGTTCAAGGCGCGAACTGGTTCACGAAGGCGAAACCGGGATCCTATTTCAGCCGGGAGATATCCAACAGCTTGCCAGCGCAATCCGCTTTCTCGCCGACCGGCCTGATTTGGCTGGCGCGATGGGTATTAAGGGGCGGACACTTGTTCAGGAAAAGCACTCGCCGGAATCGTATTGTCTCGCGCTGGATGGAATTTACGAAACCGTTGCCGCGAGAGCAGGCAAGCCAGTTCATCCAGCAGTATCTGTCGCAGCCCATCCGCCATTTAGCGTCGCGTTCATCGGAGGGCGTGGTGTTATTTCGAAATACAGCGGAATCGAAACTTACTACGAAGAGGTCGGGCGGCGATTAGGCGCGAGCGGCGGTGATGTGACTGTTTATTGCCGTAACTACTTCACGCCGGACATTGCAGGACATACCGGCATGCGGCTGGTGAGATTGCCAACCATCCGCTCGAAGCACCTGGAAACCCTGATCCACACATTTCTGAGCACTCTGCACGTGTGCTTCAGCCGCCGTTGCGACATTGTTCACTATCATTGTCTCGGTCCGGCGCTATTTTCGTTTCTCCCTAGGATTTTTGGCAAGAAGACGGTCGTTACGGTCCAGGGGCTGGACTGGAAACGAAAAAAATGGGGGCGCATTGCGTCGGCTGCCTTGCGCTGCGGCGAAAAGGCCTCAGCCAGATTTCCAGATGCGACGGTCGTGGTGTCACGAGAACTCCAGCAGCATTACCAGCTTACACAGGGGGTTGAGACCGCCTATATACCGAATGGCGCAATACCTCGCACGCGGACGGCGGGAACACAGCTTCAAAAGTGGTGTCTGGAACCGGGTAAATACATCTTGTTTCTGGGGCGTTTTTCTCCGGAGAAGAATTGCCATTTATTAATTGAAGCTTTCAAAAAGATCGAAACCGATGTGAAGCTCGTCCTGGCGGGAGGACCGAGCTACTCGAACGATTACATCACGGCGTTGCATCGGCACGAGAGTGACAAAATTCGCTTGCTTGATTGGGTTGCCGGGGATGCGTTAGACGATCTTCTCACCAACACAATGCTCTTCGTGCTGCCATCCGATCTGGAGGGTCTTTCTCTGGCGCTGCTGGACGCGATGGGCGCGGGCGTTTGCACTCTCGCCAGCGACATCCCTGAAAACCGCGAAGTGATCGGAGATGCCGGATTTACCTTTCGTGCTGGCAATGTCCATGACCTTAAACGCATGTTGCAACTATTGATTGCATCCCCACAAATGCGGGAGATTACCGGCCTTCGTGCACGCGAGAGAGTCCGAGAGCTCTATCGATGGGACAAGGTCGCCGGTGAAGTCCTGGAGATTTATCTGGAATTGATGTGTGCGAGTCCAGGTACTGCGAAGGCCTCTTCTCAGCGCTACTTGGTTGCGCCTCGATCCGATACGGATGTTGCGGCCTAAAACAGCGGACATCGTGTAACCGGATTTTGTCCTCTTACTGTTTTGATTAGGGCGGGAATCGCATTCCCGCCTTTTTTATTACAATCGAAGAGCTTGCCACTCGTGGCAAGCCTTTGGGCATGGACAACACAATTCTGGTTACCGGGGGCGCCGGGTTCATTGGCTCCAACTTCATCCTGCAATGGATCGCAGAGAAACGAACTCCGGTCGTTAATCTTGACAAGCTGACCTACGCCGGCAACCCGCGCAATCTGGAGCGGGTTTGTTTGAACCCACTCTATTCGTTCCAGCAAGGCGATATTTGCGATCGCGATCTGGTGCGGGGGTTACTCGAGCGCAGGCGTCCGCAGGCTATCGTTCATTTTGCGGCGGAAAGCCATGTCGATCGCTCCATTCGTGGTCCGGACGATTTCATCCGCACCAACGTAAATGGAACATTCAGTTTGCTGGAGGAAACGCGAGCGTACTGGACGCAACTGCCCGATCAGGATCGGGAACGGTTTCGATTTCTGCATGTCTCAACTGACGAAGTCTATGGATCGCTCGGACCGGACGACGCGCGGTTTTCCGAGAACACAGCCTATGCTCCCAACAGTCCCTATTCCGCTTCAAAAGCGGCGTCGGATCACCTGGTGCGCGCCTATCATCACACTTACCGATTGCCGACGCTGACCACTAACTGCTCGAACAACTACGGGCCATACCAATTTCCCGAAAAGTTGATTCCACTGATGATTTTGAATGCGCGCAGCGGAAAGCCTCTGCCGGTGTACGGCGACGGATTGAACGTGCGCGATTGGCTATATGTAGAAGACCACTGCGAGGCGGTTCGCGGGGTTCTGCATCGAGGCAGGCCCGGAGAAACCTACAACATCGGCGGATGGAACGAAAAGCCGAACATCGAGATCGTGGAAACGATCTGCTCAATTCTTGACGAAATTTGCAAAGACGATCCCCTTGTACCGCACCGGAATTTGATCACGTTCGTGAAGGATCGCCCCGGCCATGATCGGCGCTATGCCATGGACGCGCGAAAAACTGAACGCGAGCTAGGCTGGAAGCCGCGTGAGACCTTCGAGAGCGGGATTCGCAAGACGGTGCAGTGGTACTTGGAAAATGATGCGTGGGTGAAGGAAGTGACTGCCGGCAACTATCGCCATTGGATTGCGACGCATTATTCTTAAGTTTCTATTCCTGTCTCAAGGCAACTCAGAATGCGGGTCACCATCTTCGGCGCAAGCGGCCTGCTAGGCAAAGCGCTCATGCGCGAGTGGAAAGAAGATCAGGTGACCGGACTGAGTTCGAAAGATGCGGACATTCGAGATCCGCAGCAGATCGGAAACGCGGTGAAAAGCACCCGCCCGGACTGGATCGTGCTCGCTGCCGCCTATACCGATGTAGATGGATGCGAAACCAATCGCGAGCTGGCGTTCGCCGTGAATCGCGATGGCGCGGCAAATGTGGCGCGAGCAGCGAAGCAGCATGATTCCCGGCTGCTTTTTCTGAGCACGGATTACGTATTCGATGGCAAGAAAACCGGCCCCTATGAAGTCGATGATGCGCGCTCACCACAGAGCGTTTACGGACGCTCGAAAGCCGATGCGGAGGTACAGCTCGAAGAGATCCTGCCGGGCTGTTGCATCGTGCGGACTTCCTGGCTCTTTGGCACGGGCGGAAAATGCTTTCCGGACACGATTCTGAAACTTGCTTCGACGCGAGCAGAAATTGATGTTGTTAATGATCAACTCGGATCGCCGACCTACGCCATCGATTTGGCGCGGGCGATAATGCAACTTTGTGGGCAAGGCGCCCGGGGAATTGTGCACGTTACCAATCGCGGTGAATGTACATGGTTCGAATTTGCGCGGGCGATTGTGAACGCAGCCGGTTTGAAAACCGTAATTCATCCGACCACAACCGAGGAATTTCCGAGGCCCGCGCAACGGCCAAAATATTCGGTGCTGTCACCAAGCAGTCTTGACGGTTACGGTATCAATATGCCTGACTGGCAAGACGCGCTGCGGCGCTATCTAATCGAGAGAAACTCCTGACGCTCAGTCAACGCCCTTCGCACCAAAACGCCAATGCTGCTGTATTGTGGCGGCCGCGGACGCAATATTCACCAGCGGCAATCCGGTCTTTCGAAGTTGCAGGTTGAGCGCTGGGACGTCCTTCGACTTGATCTCGTTCCACACCGTCAACTGTTGTTTGAGCGCAGCTTCTACATCGTGGAACGTGCCGCTCTCACCGCTGGTGGGTGCTGCATCGGCGCTATCCACCGCCGAAAGTAACGTGTTTAGACCAACGTTCAGCCGCGTCAGGCTTCTTCCCTCAGGAGTACTCAAAAAGAGGGCACCCCAGCCTCCCTCGCTGCCCTGCAGTTCCGCTGCTCGTTGCTCCAGAGCGCCAATGTCTCGAATCAACCGAGCCTGCTTGGCACGAGCCTTCGCAGCTTTCAACTGCTCGCGCAAGGTCCGCACCTGTTGTAGGGCGCCGTAACTCTCGCTCATGATGCTTACGATGCCAGTCTCCAATTCAAACTGGCGGCGCAAGTCGTCTTCTGACGCCTTAACCCGAGGATCCGTTTTGATCATAAGCGGTTGGGTATAGTTCTTTCCGTTCACTGTCAGCTTAACCGTATATCTTCCAGGCAGCGCTGCCGGGCCGAGCGGCAAACGCGGCGTATCACGATAGATCGCCGAGATCGGGTATTCGTGCCGAACAGACTGCGGCGCGGGATAGCGTAGGTCCCAAACAAAGCGATGCATGCCTGGCGCTGTTGAGGGAATCTGCTGCGGGCGGATCCAGTACGTAGGAATGTTTAGTTTTGATTCATTGATTTGTTCAGACTTGTCGGCGCTCGAGAACTTGCGAATCGCTTTCCCTGAACTATCGACGATCTCGATGTCAACCTCTTTGGCTTCAGACTTCAGAAAATAATCGAGCATCGCGCCATCGGGAGGATTCTTTCCCGCAGGCTCTTCGGGCGGCAGGGGCGTGTCAGTGTTGTTGTCTCGGCGCACGCGGTAAGTGATTTGAGGAGTAAATAAACGAACGTCCGACCCCACTATTGCGAGATCGATCTGCCGCAAGGGCGTGATGTTATCGAGTATCCAGAACGATCTGCCATGCGTGCCGACTACGACATCATCGCCGTGAATGACCAAATCTCGGATCGAAGTTGCCGGAAGATTCAGCCGCAGCGATTGCCAATGGTCGCCATCATCAAATGAGACGTAGACGGTGCGCTCGGTTCCCGCGAAAAGAAGGCCCTTGCGCTGCGGATCCTCGCGAACCGTGTTAACCGGTTCGTCATCAGGAATTCCGTTGACAATTTTTGTCCAACTCTTGCCCCCATCATGCGTGCGGTAAATGTATGGATGAAGATCATCGAGGCGGAAGCGATTCACGGCCGCATAAACGGTGTCCGTGTCGAAATGTGACGCATCCATCTGAGCGATCTTGCTCCAGGGCGTGAGTTCGGACGGCGTGACATTTTCCCAGGTCTTGCCGGCATCATGCGTAACATGAACAAGACCGTCGTCTGTGCCCGCCCAGATCAGGTCGACATCTCTCGACGATGGCGCAAGCGAGTAAATCACGCCCCGGTGTTTGCTTTTATCTTTGTCATCCGACTGCGCGAACACGCCGAGGCTAGGCGGCACGCCCGGATCGTCGCGCGTCAGGTCCGGGCTGATAATCTGCCAGTTATTGCCGCCGTCCGTGGTCTTAAACAGCACACTTGATCCCAAGTACAAAACATGAGGATCAACCGGCGAAAAGATCAGGGGAGCTGTTCGATTGAAGCGATACTTTCCAGTGCGTAGGATGACCGGTGAAACATCCTGAGTTTGGCCAGTTACGCGGTTGAACTTTGTTACTTTGCCACCGTAAATGACGTTGAGATCGAGCGGATCAGGCGCGACATATCCATACTCCTCCACTCCGACTGGATGCCAATCGCGAAATGTGATCTCGCCAAAGTCGCTGCGGCTGGCGATGCCGATGCTTCCACTTTCCTGCTGGCCGCCATAAACCCAGTAAGGAAATTGATTGTCAGTGATCACGTGATAGAACTGCGCGGTTGGCTGGTTGTACCAGGAACTCCAGGTCTCGCCGCCATTCACGCTGATGGCAACGCCCTGATCGACGGCCAGGGCAATGATCTGCGGATTCTCCGGATTGATCCAAATTGTGTGATAGTCATCTCCGCCGGGAGCGCCTTTGATTGCGGTGAAGTTTTTGCCACCGTCCGTTGAGCGATAGGTCGAAATGTTGGCTATGTAGAGCTTGTCTTTGTCCTTTGGATCGACACGGACGCATGCGAAATCGTCACCGCGTCCCCAGAGCCGCTCATCGGAGTTAATTCGTTCCCAGCTTTCACCGGCATCATCCGAGCGATAAAGACCGCCTAGCTTTGGCGAGTCGACCAGCGCGTAAATTCGTTTGGAATCGCTCGGCGCGATCCCAAATCCGATGCGGCCGAGATGATCGTTCCATGTAGGCAGGCCTTTGGTCAGTTGCTTCCACGTGTTGCCACCATCTGAGGATTTGTACAGACCACTTCCCGGGCCGGTATAAGAATTTCCCGCAGTCCATGGAGGGCGGCGCGACGCCCACATATCGGCATAAATAATTTGCGGGTTAGCCGGATCGAATTCCAAATCAATCGCCCCGGTATTTTCATCTTTGTATAGAACTTTCTCCCATGTCACGCCGCCATCAAGCGAGCGAAACACGCCGCGCTCGGCATTCGGCCCGTAGGCATGACCAAGCACGCCGACAAAAACCCGGTTGGGGTCGTGAGGATCGATAATGATGGCGCCAATCTGCTGTCCATCGCGCAAGCCGAGATGTTTCCAAGTGTGGCCGCCATCGGTTGATTTATAAATTCCATCGCCGACGGAAAGGTCAGGGCGGCGCAGACCTTCGCCGCTGCCCACGTAGATGACATCCGGATTCGAGGGCGCAATGGCCAGAGCGCCGATCGAGCCGGTGGGCTGATCGTCGAAAATCGGATTCCAGGTGCGGCCATAGTCGGTTGTCTTCCACACGCCGCCGTTGTTTGCCGCCGTATAGAACACATTCGGCTGTGACGGTATGCCGGAGATCGCCACGCTGCGTCCACCGCGAAACGGCCCGATCAATCGCCAGCGCAGCTCCTGGTACAGCTTGGGATCGACCTGCTGGGCGGGAGCAACGGTTGCAAAAATCAAAGCGAGGAAAACAATGGAAACTGCCAATCGGCGAATTGGGATCAAATGTACTCTCCTGAAGGCAGTCAAGCATAAATCAACAGTGGAATGTTGTGCACTGAAGCTCAGAAGGGATTCTTTTCCGATTAGAGAGCGAGGAGGGCGGTCTGCAGTTGGTCCTGAAGCGTGGTCTCTAGTTTCGTGCCGCCGCGAGTGAGATAAAACACATCGACGGCAGTGTGACCCTGAGTATCGATGATCGCAACTTCGATGTTGCACCGCAATTCGCTCAGCACCGAGCCGATGTCATAAAGCAGGCCTGGTCTGTCGTGGGCCGTCAGTTCGAGCAAGGTGCTGTGAGACGAAGATCTGTCGTCGATATGCACGCGTGGTTTGATGGTCACTTTCGGACTCTTTGCGAGCGGCTGAAATTTCTTCTCCATCAGATCCGAGACGTTAATTTCGCCTGAGATAGCATCTCTGATTTGCCGCTTCAGGCGCGGGATTTCGCCGGGATTCATCTCAAGCGTGCAGAACCGGTCAGAAAATCGAAACGTATCCAGTACAACGCCGGTCTGGTTGGCGAACGCTTCGGCCTTTAAAATGTCCATCCCCCAGGAGGAGAGCATCCCGACAACAGTCGTGAAAAGTGCCGGACGGTCGAGGGTCAACAGAACCAATTCAAAGTATCCATTGCGCCCAACTATCTCGATTTGCGCTTCGCCACTTTTCAGACGTTCATACGCATGGTAATGAGAGGCGATCTCACTAGGAGAATGCGTCAGCAGGTAGCGTTTGGGAAAACCTTCCAGGAACTTACTCAGGCTGTCTGAATTCAAGTCGTGAGCAAGTGCAGTGATCTCCGCAACGTGCGGTTCAGTGGCGGCTTGAGCGCGCACACGTTGATCGTCGACACTACGGGTCAGGTAATTGAAAGAGCTGACGTAGACCTGCCACAGCATTTCCGCCTTCCAGGGAGTGAGAGCCTCTGGGTTAACGGCTTTGATATCCGCATAAGTCAGCAACGTGAGCAGCTTCAAATTCTCTGTGGTTGCGATCGCATTACACAATTCTTGCACTACTGCAGGATCGAAGATGTCGCGGCGCAGAATCGTTTCTGACATCCGCAAATGATTGGCCACGAGGAATCGCACGACTTCATATTCCCGTCGCTCGAGTTGCAGCCGCTGAGACACGCTCTCCAGTGCCGCGAGGCTGCCATCCAGGTGATTGTCGCCAGGCATTCCTTTTCCGACATCGTGGAACAAGATAGCCAGAAACAATAACTCTGGATGCTCAACTCCCTCGAGAATCTCGCGAAAACGGCGCTCCGAATCGCCGGCCGAGATCCGCAGGGAATGAACATTCTCAATTGCGACGAAAGAATGTTCATCCACTGTGTAACGATGGAAGTAATCACGGATCACCCGCGAATCGATGGCCTGAAATTCGGGGAATAAATAAATAAGAAGGCCCAGCCGGTGCATAGCCCGCAGAGCCGCGCCAGCGTGGGGTAGCACCAGAATTTGGCGGAATTGGCGCCATAAGAGAACCTCGCTCAGTTGAGGAGCCTTTGCCAGCGCTGCTTCGACGCACCGTTCAGTTTCCCCGCTCAGCTTCAATCCGTGCCGGGCGATGAACTCGAAAAGGGCAAAAAGAATGCCCGGATCTTCAACCGATGAAAGCTGGCGCAGAAAGACACGTCCATCTACCACCGAGAAATCTGCATTAGAAAGACGCGCCTTGCGGCTTTCGAAGAATCGGTAGAGTCCTGATCGAGCGGGCCGAATCTCGTCGAAAAGCGCTTCCAGCCGTTGGATCGAGCGCGCATGACGAAAATACTGGCGCATCCACTCGGCTGGGTGAGTCTCCACGTGCTGCTTTAGTCCAATTCCGGCGGCCGCTGCCTCGGACTGCAATTCGTAGGTCAATGTATTCAGATCGCGGCCTTGCTGGTAATGGAGAAAGCAGCGCACGGCGCAGAGAAAGTCAAATGCGGCATGGGCCGTTTCTGTGAGCGTGGGAGACACACGATGGCTGCCGCTTGGCCAGTTCCCCGTTTTTTCTATTTCAGAAATCAGTGTCAGCCAGGTTGCCACGTGGTAATCGCGCATGCCTCCTGGACACTCCTTTATGTTAGGTTCCAGATGGAAGATTGTGCGGCCATATTTCGCGTGGCGATCGGCGGTCAGATCGATCAATCTGTGCTGCAGTTCAAGAGCTTCGCGTCT
>Ga0066705_10000481_pt1 | contig 11313 bp, 7 predicted proteins | sample GraSoiAngelo_154_FD_66506 | JGI IMG/M metagenome (GOLD analysis project Ga0066705, IMG submission 66506) | Grasslands soil microbial communities from the Angelo Coastal Reserve, California, USA - 14_1009_13_20cm | ecosystem: Environmental > Terrestrial > Soil > Grasslands | place: USA... | reverse complement strand
CAGCGAACTCCGCCCGGTCATCCAGAACAGCCTCTGCAAGGGACTGCTCCCGCTTCGCTGGCTATTGACTATATTGCAGCGGGCGAGCCTCCAGGAACAAGCAACCTGATGTTCAAAATGAAAGTAACTGATCTTAGCAGCGTGCCGCCGAACAGCAGATGGAGGATAGTCTGGAACTCCTACGCGGCGCAATCGTTCGATCCGGCAGCCGAGCAGTTCTACGCTGGTATGAGGACGGATCAGAATGGAACTGTCACCTTTGAGTATGGGACTGTTGCCACGGCCGTCGTGGGTCTGGTTATCGGTGTCCCGACAGAAACTCCAATCGGAGCTTTGCCTGGAAGCAGCTTTAATGCTGATGGAACGATCACGCTTGTCGTCCCGAAATCCGCGGTCGGAAATCCACAGCCGGGAGATCTGCTCGGAGCTGTTAATGGAAGGACGTTCACCGGCGATACGAGCGAGACTCAAAACTTGGAGCGGTCAACTCTGCTGGTAGATCATACGTTTGTTAAGGGGCAGAGGGACAACGGCCATCCCGCAGCGACATACGCCGTGGTCGGCAACGTCGCCTGCCCGGGACCTAGCCCAACTCCGACGCCAAAACCCCACAAAAAATGACTAGCGAAGGCCGGCCGAACCAACTCATCCACCACATCCTTAGCGGTTAGTCGCTTTAACTGTAAGTCGCGGCATCCTTGGTTCGTAGCTTGGCGGACCGATAAATCACGTTGGCGACATAGCTACGCCCCCCTCGCGATACTTTGTTTCGCCAAAAAAGCGCTTCGTTTTTGCATTCCGTCGGACGAATGGCTTTGTACACTTAAAAGCAGTGCGAATTCTGGTCATCGAGGATGAAAAGAAAACGGCCGCGTTTCTGGCTAAAGGTTTGCGCGAAGCTGGCTTCGTTGTCGATCTTGCGAGGGATGGCGAGACCGGTTTGGAGCTCGCGCGGGCGAGCAGGTTCGATCTTCTTGTCGTCGATATCATGCTGCCAAGGAAAGACGGCTGCGAAGTTGTCGCGGACCTGCGGCGCGACGGGATCCGCACTCCGATTCTTTTTCTTACCGCCCGCGACAGTGTGCGCGACCGCGTGAAAGGACTCGAACTGGGTGCGGACGATTATCTGGTAAAGCCATTCGCGTTCCCGGAATTGCTGGCCCGTGTGCGTTCGTTGTTGCGGCGCGCTCCAGCGCGACACAAAGAACACTTGCGCATCGACGATTTGGAAATCGATATGCAGCGGCACAAGGCAGTTCGTTCCGGCTTGCCGCTCAATCTCACGCCGAAAGAGTTTCTCCTCCTTGCCCATCTGGCTCGCTCGGCCGGTGAAGTTGTATCGCGCGCCGAAATCGCGGAACAGGTATGGGAGATCGGGTTCAAAACCGATACGAATGTCGTGGACGTCGTTGTGCGCCGATTGCGGGCGAAGGTGGACGATCCGTTCAAGACGAAGCTGGTCCACACGATCCGCGGCGTCGGTTATGTCCTCAAAACGAACTAAACCCCGTTCAATTGCGTCCCAGCTTGTCCTATTTTTTACGCTGGCGGCGGCGCTGTTGCTTTGCTGCGGGCTCAGCGTGTTTTATTGGATCGTTATTCGGCATGCCTTCGCCGAAGACAATGCCGTGCTAGCCGATAAGGTCTCCGCTTTGAGCGCCGACTTTAACGAGGGCGGGCCAAAACTTTTCGGCGAAGAATTGAAAGCCCGCCGCGCCGGCGAGCATGCTCCTTATTGGATCAGAGTGTTCGACTCGGAAGGCCACACCATTGCAGAGACACCCGGAATGAATCGGTTGCTTCCTTCGGACATTTTTCCGCGAGCGCAAAAATCGGCGTCGCCTGTTCGCAGCCCAAGGGATTATCGCACTGACGCGAAGTTGTTTTCCTTGATCACAATAAATAAAGACTCCGCCGGACAGCCTTACACGATCCAGGTGGCGCAAGACCGGTCTAGCGACGAACAAGTCGAACGAGAGTTTGGCATTTTGCTCATCGTCGTCCTTTCGGGCAGCATTGTAGCCTCGGCTCTAATTGCAATCACGGTTACTAGGCATGGTTTGCGTCCGCTCGGACAAATGACGCGTTCGCTTGAGCGCACTGGGCCGACTCATCTGAACGAACGGGTGGCGCAGACTGGCTGGCCGCGCGAGCTCCAGCCGCTCGCGGTCGCTTTCGACGAGATGCTGGATCGGCTCCGGGCTTCTTTTACACGACTCTCTCAATTTTCCGCCGACCTTGCCCACGAACTCCGCACGCCAATTGCCAATATCCTTGGCGAAGCGCAAGTTACTTTAACGCGCGAGCGCAGCCCGGAGGAATATCGCGAAGTAATCGAGTCCACGATTGCCGAATGCGAACGGCTCTCCGGGATCGTTGACAATTTGCTCTTCGTCGCTCGGGTTGACGCGGCCCGCGAACCAATCGAGCGGAGAGAGTTTGATGGGCGCGCAGCGGTGGAAAAGATCGCGACGTTTTATCGAACGATCGCGGAGGATCGACATGTCACGATCAATTGCACCGGCGAAGGCGAAATTTACGGCGATCCGGTTTTGTTCAGTCGCGCCGTGAGCAACCTCGTGGATAACGCGCTGCGCTCCATACCCGACGGAGGCACAATTCAAATCTCGATCGCTGTCAACGCGGCCCATTCCGAAGTCGTCGTAAGAGATAACGGATGCGGCATTTCGCCCGAACATTTGCCGCGCTTGTTCGATCGCTTTTATCGGGTCGATTCATCGCGCAGCTCCGACGGCGCGGGGTTGGGCCTGGCACTGGTGAAATCGATCGTCGATCTTCATGGCGGCTCGGCCAAAATCGACAGCGAAGTGAATCGCGGCACGACTGTGGTCCTTATTTTCCCGAATAAATCGCCAGCGGAAACGGCAAAAACTTAGCCTCACCGTCCTCAAAAATTTGCCTTGTCAATCATTACAATTCTGTAATGATCCGCAATTTCACCTTCAGTTCGCACATGATTACCACATATTTTTCTCGTCTACCTGCGCAGCGGTTTATTCCACTTATGGCAGGCGCATGTCTGGTTTTTCTTGCTACTAACCAATCGATCCACGCGCAGTCGGCTGTTTTCGAACAAGAGATCGTCGTGACCGGCGAGGAAGTCTCGAGCGCTTATGGGGCGCCGCCCGGGTTTTCGCGCAGCCGCTTTTCTAATCTGACCAATGCCTATGTATTGCCACCATGGGCATTTTTCTTCGGAGAGAGTTACGAGGGCCAGGGGTTCCGCCATGGACCGCCCGATCACCTTTTCACTCAGGAGATCGAAATGGGTTTGCCCTATCGTTTTGGGGTTGCCGCGGAAGCAAAGTTCGAACGATTTAATGGTGGTGGCGGCGCGGAGACAGTGAGTCTGGAAGCACGCTGGGCTCTTGCTGATTGGAACAAGATTCCGCTCAATCCAACACTCTTCGCCGAGTACAAATTCGGGGTTGGGACTATTCGACACGAAGAAGGACCGCCGCCGCCTCCCGGAGAGGAAGAGGAGGAAGAGAACGGACCGCCAAAGGTTCCCGATGCCTACGAATTCCGCCTACTGCTGGCCCAGGATTTTGGCGAGCGCCTGGAATGGGCCATGAACTGGTTCTTCGAAAAAGAGAATACCGGCGATCGCGGCCGCGAATGGGGCTTCTCCCAGAGCGTCATGACTCCCATTCTCCTGCCCAACGAGCGTCTGAAAGTCGGCCTAGAAATGGAATATAAAAATTTCACTGTCAAAGACACGCGCGGGGATCCCATGCACTCTTTTGTCATCGGTCCAACCCTTGCGTGGAAACCGACACCGCAGACTCGCCTGGATATCTCGCCCCTGTTCGGCTGCACAGACGATTCGCCGGTGGCTGATGTATTTGTGGTCTTTTCCTGGCTGTTCGGCGGCGAACACGCCGAAGCCGAAGCGCCCGTGTCGACGCGGTTCCGTTACCTCTCCATGGTCCCTGCCGATTACTATTCGGGAAAAGAGTCGGCAAAGGAAATCAAGCAGGTCGCGCCGCCACCGTGTCCGCAATGGTACGGCGACACCGAATGGAATGTGAATCTCTGGGGCACCTATGCTTTCACCAACACCGAGTATAATCCTAATCTCTGGCTGGTGGATGTCGTACAAAGTACCACCGAAGGCCACCCCGTCCTCGGCACCTTCGACCATTACATTGGTGACGATCATGCCTGGGGCGGTGGCGGCGACATCAAATATTTTTTCTACCGCTACTTTGGTGTGGGCGTTGAAGGATTTGCTCTGGACGCCAGCAAAAGCGGCTTCGATATCTTTGAGGATCCGACGATCCCTATCTTTACTCGTAGGAGAATCAATCACGACCATACGATTGCCGCTCTATTAGGAACATTTACATTGCGCTATCCAATTCCTTGCACACGTTTTGCGCCCTACGCGTGGGCCGGTGTCGGTGCGATTTTCGGCGGCGGCGAAAGAGATGTCCTCAGCACACAGGGGCCGCCAGATGCGTTCGCGGTCCATGCCCAGACGCATCACTTCGGTAGCGAAACCAAATTGCTCGGCCAGTTTGGAGCCGGTCTCGAATTCCGAATCGCGCGGCACTTCGGTTGGACTAACGACTTGAGCTTCGGCGTGATTGACGGGCCGAAAAATAATTTCGGCATGCTTCGTAGCGGCCTCAACTTTGCCTTCTAACGGTAACGTAACAATTTGTAGAGGCGCCCTTGATGGGACGCCCAACAAGAAAAACGGCGGCTGACCCATTCGAATTCCAAAAGCTTTCGCGTTCTGAGGAGTTCCGCAAGCAGGAGGATTCACGAACGGGCAGCCGCCGTTACATTCTTGGACGCGCTTGAATCTGCTTGTCATCCCGAGATCGCCGCGGCGACCAAGGGATATCGCACCGTTGTCGACCGCTTCCAGTTCTTGACCGTCTTTCTTGGCAAAGATACGGTTCCGGTTGGAAAGGAGCTCGAGGTGAAAACTGAGGTGTCGATCGAATATTGCGTGGTTTGAAACTACACACCGAAGGCCGTCAGTTTGGCGACCCAAATTCTTGAACTTGGCGAGCGCATCAAGTCGCTTACCCTCATTCCGTCGAGCGGCGGCGCTTTCGAGATTCGCGCCAATGGCAAACTTCTCCATTCCAAACTCGACTCCGGCGAGTGGCCGGACTTCGACCAAATCGTGCGCGCAATCAAAAAACTCAAGTGATCCTCGATTCTTTTGTAGGGGAAGCTGTCAGCTTCCCGTGACGGGAAAGCGACGCCTTCCCCTACAGCCGCTCCATCACTGCAACATCATTCGGAGAGTGAAGGGTGCCTGGTGGCCCTCGCGGTCTTCAAAACCGTTGTCGATCCGGCAACCGCTGGGCCGAGGTAGGTTCGATTCCTATCCTCTCCGCATAATCTCTGCGATCTCTCGTAGCCGTTTCGCTATGCGAAACGCGCGCGTCGCTCACAGGGCGACGGCTACAGCAATTGGGAAAGGAGGTGACCTCGATGTCGCGTGAGCAAATTCGTAAACTGACTTCGCTCTCATCGTGCGCTGGGTGAGCGTCCAAGTTGAGCCAACAGGCCCTGCGGCAAGTTTTGCCGCAGCTTCCCATTTTGTCGGACCGGAAAGTGCTTGTGAACTCGAACACTTTCGATGACGCCGGCATTTATCGTTTGGATCGACATCGTGCCCTCGTGCAAACCGTTGATTTTTTCACACCTATTGTGGACGATCCATTTTCCTATGGGCAAATCGCTGCGGCTAATTCGCTTTCCGATATCTTTGCCATGGGCGGCCGCCCGTTGACCGCTCTCAACATCGTTGGTTTCCCGGCTGATCTCGTTCGACCGAGAGTGATTTCCGCGATTTTGCGCGGCGGCCTGGCCAAGGCGGCCGAGGTTGGATGTGCGCTCATCGGCGGCCATTCCATTCGTAATCCGGAACCGATTTATGGTCTGGCCGTCACCGGAGTTGTCGATGTTCGCCACCTCACGACGAATGCCAACGGGCGCCCCGGCGATCTGCTCATATTAACGAAACCACTGGGCACCGGCATTGCCACGACCGCGATCAAACGCGGATTAGCTTCGCGCGCGCTTCAGAAAAGAGTGATCGCGCTCATGTCGAAAATAAATTCGGTGGGCGCCGAACTCGCCGAACGCGGTCTCGTGCGCGCCGCGACGGACATCACCGGTTACGGCCTAATCGGTCATCTGGTTTCACTGTGCCGCGCCAGTGGCGTGTCGGCCGATATCGATCCAAACGCCGTGCCGATGATTAGCGATGAGATCAGCGATCTAATCGAATTGGGTTCCGTCCCCGAAGGGAGCCGACAAAATCTTTATGCAACGACCGTTGTTGTGGACTGGGGAAATACGGATGACGCCCGCAGAATTCTTCTAACTGATGCGCAGACCAGCGGCGGTTTACTGCTTTGTGTCGCTGAACCCAAGCTCGAGAAAGTGTTGAAACTTTTGCGGCAGGCGCGAACGCCATGCGCTGCCGTCATTGGAAGAATCGCCCCGCCACGACGACGACCGTTGATATGCATAACCAGATAAAAGCTCGTTCACGCAGGGAGATTCCAGCGGTAAACAAGGTTCTCGATGCGCTCGGCCATTACGACCTGCCGCGACCGTTGGTTGTCGATCTTGTCCGTCGCGAACTTTCGAGGCTTCGCGCGAAAACGGAGATCCCCGAATTTCGGTCGATTGTCGATCTTGTCCGCCGCTCGCTTGCCGAGCTTCGCGCCAGCCGGCTTCGGTCAGTCATCAACGGAACCGGCATCGTCATTCACACGAACCTTGGGCGCGCGCCGCTTCCACCCGAAGCGATTCGCGCGCTCAGTGAGACTGGTTCGACCTATTCGAATCTCGAATATGACCTCGGAACCAGCGAACGCGGTGGGCGCGGCACTTACATCGAAAAAGCGTTCGCATTACTTTGCGAAACGGAATCGGCCACTGTTGTCAATAATTGCGCTGCCGCGTTGGTGCTAATCGTTCGGCATTTTACCGGGGACAAAACGGAAATTATCATCTCGCGCGGCGAACTGATCCAAATCGGCGGCGGCTTTCGCATTGGCGAAATTATCCAGGCAGCCGGGGCGAAACTGCGCGAGGTCGGCGCCACAAATAAGACCACGCTCAATGATTACGCGAAAGCGATTGGGCCAAACACCGCGCTCATTCTCAAAGTTCATCGCAGCAATTTTTTCATGAGCGGTTTTGTCGAATCAACGCCTTCGGCAGCGATCGGTGCACTCGCGCGAAAAAAGCGCGTTCCCTTCGTCGAGGATTTGGGAAGCGGCGCGTTTGTTGCAACGGAACGAATGGGAATAGCCGAACACGAGCCAACGCCCGCTGAAGCATTGAGAGATGGAGCCGATCTCGTTTGTTTCAGCGGCGATAAATTGTTCGGCGGCCCGCAGGCGGGAATCATCACTGGAAAAGCGCGATGCATCGCCGCGTTAAAACGCGAACCGTTATTTCGCGCGTTGCGCTGCGACAAACTGATTTTCGCGGCCCTGCAAGCGACTGTCGATCTTCACCTCAATCAATCGACATCGGAAATTCCTGCGATTGCGCTCTTGCAATTCTCCGAGGATGAACTGCGCGCTCGAGCCACGGCGATTGCCAGTCGACTGGAGAACCTGTCTGCAAAAGTCGCAATTGGCTCCGGCACGGTTAAGGTCGGCGGCGGCACTTTGCCAAAATCAACAATGCCGTCAGTCACGATCGACATTGTTCCCACGAATTGTTCGCTGGCCGATCTCGCTGCCCGCCTGCGGAATGCGCGTCCACCAGTCATCGGCTATATCGCGAACGCGCGTTTCAAGCTCGATTTGCGCACAATTTTCCGGCAACAGGATGACTCCGTGGTTGACGCGGTTCGGGCAGCATGCGCCAAAACTCGTTGAATGCATTCAACAACGCTGTCATGCCGAGCGTAACGATGGACCTCCCAGTCGAAGGAGGAAGTACGCTGTTTAGATTGTGTGATCAATCAATCTGTGAGACGTCCTTCACTTCGTTCAGGATGACCGCGCGAAGAATGTTGACTGTCTAAATCCAATTTCACGATCGATGACAGAGAAACATTTCATTCTCGCCACCGCCGGTCACGTCGATCACGGCAAGAGCGCGCTGGTCAAAGCGCTCACTGGAACTGATCCCGATCGCTTGCCCGAGGAAAAAGCGAGACAAATCACAATTGATCTTGGGTTCGCAGAGTTAATTCTCTACGGGCCTAATGAACAAAAACTTCACATCGGAATTGTCGATGTGCCCGGCCACGAAGATTTCGTGCGGAACATGATTGCCGGCGTCGGTTCAATCGATTTTGCGCTCTTCGTTGTCGCCGCGGACGACGGCTGGATGCCACAGACCGAAGAGCATTTGCAGATTCTAACTTATCTCGGCGTGGAACGCGCCGTGATCGCACTTACGAAAAGCGATTTGGGCGACGCCAGCGGCATCACCGCGCAAGTTCGCGAGCGCCTGCATAATACCGCCTTCGCGCGATCTACGATTATTCCAATTTCAGTGCGCACTGGCGAGGGAATCGAGAGTTTGAAAAGCGCGCTCGCCTCGGAGTTCTCGACTATGCAACCACAACGCGATGCCGGAAAACCGCGCCTGTTTGTCGATCGCGCCTTTATACTGCGCGGAATCGGCACGGTCGCGACCGGCACACTCACTGGCGGGCGTCTCCATCGAGGCGAAGGCGTGGTTATTCAGCCGCAAAAATTCGACGCGCGCATCCGCTCGATCCAGAGTCATGGTTGCGAGGTGGAGTACGCACAGCCGGGAATGCGCACGGCCATCAACCTTCCGGATGTCGAAATCGGCGACGGTCTCGGCCAAATCAAGCGCGGTGACGTGATCACCGTTGTCGATCCTTCGGCTTCGGTCACGGCAAGCCCTGCCAGCAGAACAAGTTCGAGTCTGGTTGTTCTTCTCGAAAAATCGCATCGGCTTAAATCAAAAGATCCCGCCGCTCGCCCGCTTAAGAATGTCACTTCGGTCAATTTGCATCACGGCACGTCGCGATTCCCAGCAAAGGTTTATCTGCTTGGTAGTAGTGATGCGCTCGAACCTGGCAAACAACTGATCGCGCAACTAAAACCGGAATCACCGATCTTTGCATTTCTCGGCGATCGCTTTGTCCTTCGCGACGCATCGGAGCAATACACAATCGCAGGCGGAGTAGTTCTTGATCCAGATGGCGACCGCAAAGAATTTCGTGACGAGAAGAAACGCAAATTACTGATGGCTCGCGCTACGGCCCCAGATGATGTCGACCTTTGTGTTCGTTCCGAAATCGCAGTGCACGGATTTATGCCGATACAAAGCGTTCTTGGCAAATCTCACTTCGGCCGCGCCGAGATTGCTGAAAGCTTGCTGCGCCTACAACGCCTTAACGAAATTGTCCTTCACGGCAAAATCGCGGCGAACACCGGGAGCTGGCAAGCATTACAAAACCGCGCCACTCTCCTGATCGACAATGCGCTCAGTAAAAATCCCGAACGCATTGGTTTCGACTTGAGTCAGCTGCGCGCCGCGCTGCGCGATCAAGCCGGACATGTCTTCGAGGCGCTCATTGAGGACATGTGTTCGAATGATTTTGTTCGGAAAGAATCAATGATCGCACGCGGTTCGCACCGGCCAGCGTTGCCGGCTACACTGCAACCTGCAGCAGCGAAAATTCGCGAAGCGCTGTCGAAGAAGCCATTCGACCCGCCCGCGCGCAGAGAGATCGAGTCGGATCGAAACGCGCTGCGAGTTCTCAGATTTTTGATCGAGGGTGGAGAAGTTATCGAAATCGCCTCGGACGTGGTGTTGTCACGCGAGAATTTCGAACGCATGAAAAATGCGATCGCTAATTTCATTTCCAAAAACGGACCAGCGACTGTGAGTGAGCTGCGGCTCGCGCTGGAGAGCTCGCGCCGAATCATGGTGCCATTTCTCGAAAAGCTGGATCGACAAGGTGTGACGCGCCGCCTCGGCGACAAGCGCGTCCTCGCGTAGCGCGGCAGCGAAGCTAAATTGAGCGATGAAGCGATCGCGATCAGTCCTCCTTGTTGTGCCGTCGCTACGGGAAGCGTGGGAAGATGCGATTGCTCCCTGGTTCGAACGAGTTTTGCCCGAGACGTGGAAACGCGCGTTGCCTTCGCTGGTCGTCGTCCCAACGCGAGGGCAGGCCAACGACCTGAAGGCGCGCTTGATTGCAAAAGGCTATTCACATCTCGGTTTGCAGTTTGTGACACCGGCGAGTTTGCGGGCATTGCTCGTGCGAGATAATGCGACGCCACATGCGCAGCCGGAACATCTGCGTTTGCTCCTCGCAATTGCTGCGAGCGAAATGGAAGATCGGCCTAACGAATCGGAAGCACTCGGCGCCAAAGCCGTTGCCCGTGCGCCGGCGCTGCTGCTGCGCGCATTGGATCGTCTGGAAACTGCCGGATGGAAATTCGAAGAACTCGCGCTGCCGGCGTTTGCATCAGTCGTTCAACGTTTCAACGATCTCCTGAAAAAATGCGATCTTGTTCTGTTGGGCAAAGCAGATCGACGGCATTTGCAAGAAGCGGCGCATGGCGAGCGAAAATTTTCTCACGTGCTCATTACCGGGTTCGATGGAGCGCATTGGCCACAGTGGTTTCTCCTGCGCAACGCGGTCGAGCTTGCGGAAAACGCAACGATCGTGGTCGAAGAACCGGGCGGCGACTTTTCCGACATCGATCTTTGTTGGATCGGCTCGTGGGAAGAAGTCTGCGGCGAAGCGCAGCGCGCGCCGAAATCCGCGCACGCCCCGGGCGATTCGTTTTTTACCGAAACAGAAATGCGCGGTGGCGCGGAACCGGCAAAGCGCTTCGATTTTCTCATCGGGACGAATGTCTCGGAACAAGCCGAAGCAATCGCGCGGCAATGCGTTCGTTATTTGGCGGATGAAAAATGCACGCGGCTCGGCGTGATTTTTTCCAGCGGCGGGGCGTTGCCCCGCCTGGTCGCGAACTCACTGGCGCGACTCGACATCCCCCACAACGACGGACTCGCGCACATCGTTCCCGGCATTTTCGAATCGGCGGAATGGCAGGCGTGGATCGAATTGCAACGCGCACCGCGACTTAATTCTTTTCTGCGTTTTCTTAATGCGCTGCTCGACCCGGCGGTTTTGTCGCCTAAAATTAGCCGGCAACTTTTCGAAAAGATTCTGCGCGAAAGTTACGGCGAGGTGTTGTTGGATGATCTCGAAATTCTGCGCGAATTCTGCGACGGACATTCTGATAAGAACTTTCAAGTAGTTGCCGAAGCGTTGCGCGCGTTGCCGTTTCTTCCACCACG